>Ga0210399_10001744_pt1 | contig 17031 bp, 13 predicted proteins | sample IncBWC14MmetaG_FD_150865 | JGI IMG/M metagenome (GOLD analysis project Ga0210399, IMG submission 150865) | Forest soil microbial communities from Barre Woods Harvard Forest LTER site, Petersham, Massachusetts, United States - Inc-BW-C-14-M | ecosystem: Environmental > Terrestrial > Soil >...
CGCGATTGACGAGGGGATAAAAGATGCCTTCGACATCGCTCGAGACATCGACAACTCTCTCGAGCCAGACTGGATTCTCGACCGGGTGAGGTTCACCTGGGAGCATTTTCAGAGCACGCATCGTGCTTAACGTACCGTTGACTAGAAGTGCGACGTCACGGGCCTCGACGGTTCCTGCGTAACCAGCTTCCACGACGATTGACGGTTTGCCCCGCATGGAGGCGGTATTGTCGAGATAGCGGGTGGCGGTGGGGTCGGTAGGGCGGTCGCGCCAGATAATGATGTGGTCAAGACCGAAGGCCAGAACCATTTCCTTCGAGATGCGGTCCTGGACGTCTTTGCCGGTCGGACCCCAGTAGGCGTAGGGCCGCAGGCTTTCGTCGAGGTCACCGCCGTGATAGTCAATCAGGTAATCGCAGCGGTCGACGACTTGGTTCGTGATAATCAAGGACGCGCGCTCGGTCTGAGTGCCGTCGGCTCGGCCAGGATAGAAGCGGTTCATGCTCTTGTTGTCGGTGGGATTGACATGTGGGACCTTTTGCTCGAAAGAGACGATGTTGACTAGGGGGATAAGAATGACCGTGCCGGAGATATTAGTCGGGTCGAGCTCACCAATGAGTTTTTCGACGGCGATGATTGAAACGTATTCCGTGCCATGGGCGCCGGTCACGAGAGCGAGTACTGGGCCAGGCTTCGCTCCATTGATGACGACCACGGGGATGTTTGTAGCGGAGTCGATTCCGGCGGGGACTTCAAGGAAGCCCGTGGCTTTCTCACCCGGGGAGGCGGAAGCCGTGCCGACTGTAAACGACCTCTGCGCATATGCAAAGAGTGGTGAAAAAAGAAAAATGAGAAGACAGGCTAGTAGAGAAGAAAATGAGCGAAGCATGAGACCTCCCCGAAGTGATTGAGCATACCGCGAGTACAGCGTCCGCTCAACCAGCAGACGGAAAGCATCGTGGCTGATTGGCCAGAGGATGAAAATCTCTCTTGAGCAATTTCATCAACTATGCGAATGAGTTTAGAAGGCATGCCTCCGAGAATAGACACAACCTTAATCCGGTGAGGTTGAAGGCTTTCTTTATGTATCAGGCGTTCTCTTGCGAATGGCAATTCTCGCCACAAGCCCGAGAAAAGGGCTCGCGCCGCTCGCGCCAGCGGCAGAGACTCGTAGAAAATCGGAACGCGCTCGGACCTCGAACGGGACTCCGCGCCTGAGTTCAGTGAGTGCATCGCAACGCCACGACCTGTTCGGCAAGCGGATGGTGCAAGCGTCACCGATGCTTCCTCATTTCTTCCCTTGCGTCTTTGCCACCAGCCTTACTTCGCACGATACAGGCTTCCCCTCTAGCAATGTTCTTGCTGCCCGATTGGCCTTCACTTCGCTCGTTTCGTTGCATACTACATGACCCAGCTCATGTGTCACCGCAAGCGCCAGCAGATCGTCCGTACTCATCTGCCACCGCACGATGAGCTCCCCGCAGCGCTGAGGAACGATTGCAACCAGCGCTTCTTCGATGAAAGTCTCTCTCTTCGGAAGGTAGGTAAACGCCGGGCTGTCAGGATCGATTCCTCGCGGCGTCACAATATATTTCCAGTCCGCAGAACGCACCAGCACCCAGGTCCATTCGCCAAGTTCGTCAGCGGGGTACTTCGCGAGGGTCCTCTTCAAGACCGCCACATCGGCTTGGCATTTGCTCAAACTGTAACCAATGTTGCAGACGAAGTGTTGTGGTAACCCTCCAACGGGTGGCCCAGCCTTCGTAACTGTCCGTGATAGGAAAATAGCAACAAGAACCTGAGCACCGACTTGCAAACCGGCCCTGAGCTTCACGGAACACCTCCTCGGTCTCCACAGAAATTCGCTGATGTCCCGATCTATCTCGATGCATGAGTGTCGGCCCGAACGAAGCCGAAAACGAAACCTGGCACTGCAAGAACAAGGCTCAGGCAGACCATAGAACGATTGCGCCGGTTCGCCCTGAATCCCAAGCGCCGAGTCAATGGTTGTTGCCGTCTTGTTTTGCGGCGCGGGCCGCTAGAACGGGCAGTACGGGCCAGGTGCCGGCAGCTCCGTGCGGAATACACCCCCCACGGAAGTAATTGCTACGGTAACGTCGCTGGCCGGGTTGTTCGGGTCCTGATTGAAACCAATGTGCCCGCTCCCAAAATCAACAAACCCCTGACCCTTGCTATACACCTTGGGCGAACAGGCGGGATCATCGTGCTCGTAGAAGGTGAGCTGACCTTTGGTAACGATGATATAAACGGGCCCGGGGTGTTTATGCCAGCCCGTGAACCCACCTGGCGCATAGTCGTGTGTATCCACTTCCACATCGATTGCGGGCTCCGCATTGCCAAGGGTCTGCCCCTTGGCCATGTACTGAAACGGTTTTGGTTTCGAGCCGTTGGGATTCTCGGGTGGATTCAGGGTTTGTTCCCGGTCGGTGTTCACCATAAAACTATCAAATGACCCTCTACCGATCAGGGTGCGGGTAAGTCCGGTAGCCGGAGACGCCGAGACCTTGAGAATGTATCCCGCAAGTGCGAACCCACCAACGAGCGCGACTGCAAGCGTAATTTTTGCTATCCCCTTCATCTTCATTGTTTCCTCCAAAGTTCTTGGGTTTCGCGAAAACGTCAGAGAACGCTCCCATTACTGCGGCGCCTCGACTTCTTTTCTTGAACCGTCCTTGACGCTGCGATGGCATGAACGGTAGGGGAGCAGAACCGTCGTAGCAACAGACAAAGGCGGGCAGATCGACACGCCCGCGTTTACCCGCCGCTTGTAAGCTTGGATAAGGCCGCATTGGACTTGCTAGCGACGTAGGCTACAATCGTCGCCTAATATTGGTCCCTGACTAAGGCTCTCCCATGAGCACGAGCAAACCTCAGCCGCGTATTCTAGTCCCTGAAAATCGGCGTGAGCGACTAGGCTCGTGGAAGGAAATTGCTGCCTATTTAAACCGGGACGAGCGCACGGTCCGCCGGTGGGAGGCAGAGGGGCTTCCCGTTCATCGGAAGCTGCACAAGAAGCAGGCGTCCGTCTATGCTTACAAGGGGGAAATCGACGCCTGGTGGAATGATGACCGACAGCATCTGGATCAAGCTGCTGCCGAAACGAATCGCGCCACAGCCGTTCGCCCGGTGTGGTTCAGGGTAGGGGTGGGGGTCCTGGCCGCCGCTGCGGTCGCGCTCATCGTGGCATTCATCTATCCACGATCTCGCCCACGTACCGCGCCAGTGACTTTGAGTCCCATTCCGTTCACAACCTATGAAGGCACGGAGACTATGCCCAGTTTCTCTCCGGATGGATCGCGGATTGCATTTGCCTGGGACGGCGATCCCCCACCGGGTCCCAAAGGGTTCGATCTGTATGTGAAGGTTATCGGCAGTGAGAACTTACTGCGCCTGACGCGTCACCCTTCCCCCGATTGGATTGCGTCCGCGTGGTCCCCCGACGGCACGCAGATTGCCTTTCATCGGATCTCCGGTTCCGACGCAGGTGTGTATGTCGTTCCAGCGCTAGGCGGTCCCGAGAGAAAGCTGCGCTCCACGCGAGAGCTCCATCGAACTGGCGCACTAATCGACTGGTCTCGTGACGGAAAATGGATCGCGTTCCAGGATAGGTTCCCCCCCGACAATCTCCTGAGACTCTATCTGCTCTCACTCGAGACTCTCGATAGTCGACAAATTCCTCATGCTACCGAGTGCGTAGGCGAGAAATCTCCTATTTTCTCTCATGATGGCAAACAATTGGCATACACCTGTTGGAAAAATATTGGGAATACGGAGTCCGGCATGGAGTCGAGCATCAATATCGTCGCCACCTCGGGTGGCCAGCCAAGACAAATCAGAACACCAGGCAAGACCTTAACCGGATGGGGCCCGCTGATGGGTTTAGCTTGGACAGCCGACGACAAGAGGTTGATTTTCCCGGGCGATTTTCAACCAGAGGGAGGGGATTTTGAGCTGTACGAACTGACTATTGCAGATGGCTCGCTCCGTCGAATCCCGCTCGGGCAAGACGCGATTTGGCCGACGGTCTCCCCCAGGGGAGACAAACTTGCCTACGCCACGTACTCTTACCACCTCAACATCTGGCGGGAAGACTTGTTGCATCCTGAATCGGCTGCCGTAAAGCTCATTTCCTCAACGTGGGAACAAGAGAAGCCGGCCTATTCCCCGGATGGGATGCACATCGCATTTCAATCTAACCGCGGGGGTTTCGATGAAATATGGATGAGTGACGCCGAGGGAACCCAACCTGTGCAGATTTCAAATCTCAAGAGTTCGGAGACAGGCGATCCAAGTTGGTCGCCGGATGGAAAAACGATTGCGTTTGCTTCCGGGTCGTCGAGCGTCTCAGAGGTTTCGGGCGTCAGCGGAATATATATTGTCGACATTTCCGAACGCATTCCGCGAAGACTTGTTACTAACATTTTCGAGGCCGAGATGCCCAGTTGGTCACACGATGGCAAATGGATTTACTTTATGTCGCGTGGAACTGACGGCCAGAAAGTTTACCGCTGCCCCGCAGCCGGAGGCGACGCTGTACTGCTTGCGGCTTTGCCTTCGACAGAGCAGGGTCTGTATCCGCTTGAGTCGTTTGATGGTGAGACGGTCTATTTCGCGGGATCCGAAAGCGACACCCCACTATACGCAGTCTCTCTGAGAAATCCCGGCACGAAGGTTGTACTGGAAGCGATGCCGACGATAGCGAGAGCGACGTTCTGGACGATTGCTCCGGGAGGCATCTACTTCGTTGCCGCGGATGCACCCAACTCTATTCGCTATTTCGATTTCCACACCAAGCATGTCCGCCAGATCTTTGAATCGGACAAACGTCCTTGGCATGGCTTGTCAGTCTCGCCGGATGGGCACTGGATCCTCTATGTAAAAGTAGACGGGGAAAACCAAGACATCATGCTCGTCGATCAATTCCGCTAGCACGTTCTCGTGGGTCAGTCGAAGAAGATCTCCTGCTGGGAAGAGTCTCAGCTTGATCCATGAGAAACTCGTGCTCTCCGGATAACCGTCCATAGCAGGGATTATCACTAGCTATCTCAGTTTGAGATAGCTGGTGATAAGAGGATTTCTCAACATCTATCCGGTTCTGTTCAAGTTGAGGCACAAGTCCCAACGGTTATTGCAGCTTCGCGTACTCCGCTTTGGCTTCCTTGAGGATGGGAATGTCGGGGTCGGCGTCTTTCCAGAGGGTGAAGAAGTCGTTGTATGCGGCGCGCGCTTTGGCGACATCGCCTTGCACTCCGAAACCGCGGGCGACGCCCAATCGCGCCAGTGGTACGTAAACAAGATTGACCAGCCCACTGTGATCAATGAGCTTCCGGAACTCCGCGACCGCTTCTGGCCCGCGGTGCAAAGCTAGGTAAGCCTGGCCACGTAGATAGGCCGGGAGAAGCGGCAGACTTGCACCCATTTCATAAGGAGATGCTGCCCGAAGCTCTTCGAGAGCCCGCTCAGGGCTGTTGTGGCTCATCTGGATGGCTGCTAGAGTGATGGGTCTCCAAAAATTAATTTGCATCGTGTCATAGGGAAAGCTCCTGGTCGCCTCTTGATTCAAGATCTCCGCTTGCCTGGAGTCTCCCGCCAAGGCGAACACAACCGCCGCCGCTTCACGAGAACGTTGCGTGGAAGCACGGCTGAGACCCGATGCGGCTTGCTGTCGCGCTCGCCCATTGTTGCCGACCAATGCTTCGCGGAGCGCGCTGAAGATTTCCAAGTTATCGGCACTCTCCTTTCGGTCGTTTCGCATGGCGGACTCGACCGCGCGCCGTGAATAGTCGCGGGCCTTCGCAATTCGTCCGGAAAACGCCTCGGTGTCTGACTGGCACGAGAGCATAATGTCTTCAGCGCCGGCTTTCCCGGAGGCCCAACCAAGCTGGCGCGCCATTTCTTCAGTATCCCCTTCAACAAAAGCTATGCCATAGCGGGCTTGACGTAACCAACCGTTGTCGAGTCCGCGGGACAATGTTTGCTGATAAGCCATCTTCGCCTCACCTAGACGGTTGAGCGCTAGGTAGGTCCCGATGAGGGCACCGTAGCAGCTCCCGTCGTCAGGGTCGAGGCGAATGCACTCCAAACCATCGGCGAGAGACTCTTCATAGCGTCCCGCGAACGCGCGGGTGAAGAAGAGGCAGATGCGTGCAACCTTGTCCCGTGGGTACGATTGGGCCCATAAGGTGCAATTCTGAATGGCCTTTTCGCGTTCCCCCGTCACAAAGTTGAAATAGAAGGCTTGGACTTCGAAATTCTCGCGCTCAGTCACGCGATCCCGGAGAGCGTAGGCCTTCTGAGCATACTCTCGGGAGAATCCATACTCCCCGAGATTCTGATAAGCGCCGCTCAAGCCGCCATAGGCAAGAGCAAAGTTGGGATCAAGCTCGATAGCGCGCTTGAAGAATGGGATGGATTCTACGTCCCCTTTCGTTCCACCGATCTTCAATCCGGCGCTATAGGCCTTCAGGGCGTCGAGCGACGGCGTGGTCGCCTTCTCCAGAGGCACATCGAATTTCTGAACAGAACTGAGGGACTCGCCCAGTTTCCCGCGCAGCCGGATGCCGGCACTTCCAAGTGCATCCAAAACGTCCTCTTTTCGGGCGGCCTGCACCTGCTCTCCCGCAAGAACCCCGCCCGTCTGGCAGTTCCGGGCTTCGAGACCAATAACGAATTGGTTGCCGACGCTCGTGATTGATCCTGACAGCACTGCTTTGCTGCCTGTTCGCTGGCAGACTTCGAGGGCAGCCTCGCCCGAAAGGATTTCATTCGGTGGGCGGCCCATCAGTTTGAGGGTCTCCCGCCCTTTGTGATCCGAGAGGACGTTCAGGAAGGGAGACTGCGCTAGCGCGATGGACAGCGCTTGCTGCAGAGTATCGTCGAAAGCAGGGTCCCCAGTCTTGTTCGAAAAATCGGTCAGAACGACAGTATCGGTCTCGCCGAGTGCGTGGGACCTTTCCTTGTACAAGTAACGAGCGGTGAGCGCAAACCCGAGCAGAATCAGGGAGACAACGCCGAGGACATATCTTAGCCACTTCCTCGCCAGGGGCCCGGGCAGTCTCCGTCCAGTTTCCAGGACGGAAAGAGCTGTGTCTGCATCCGAGCACGAAGCAGCAGCCGCTGACGAAACCGGCGTCGCTTGCTCGGAATCTACGGAATTCCATTCGACTGATCCGATGAAACGGTATCCTCGGCGTGGGAGAGTCTCTACGAGCCGTGGGCTACCTGCGGAATCGCCGAGAGCTTCCCGGAGGCGGTTAACGCCAGCATGGAGGCCGTGCTCGAAGTCAACGAATGTGTCCGAGGGCCATAGTGCAGTGCGCAGCTCTTCGCGAGTGACCAATTCTCCCGGCCGGTCCAAGAGCATTTTCAGTATCTGGAAGGACTGACCCGGCAAGCGCAGGCGCCTACCTTGCTTCCTCAACTCTTGAGTTTGGAGGTCCGCTTCGAATGGACCGAAGCGGGTAACGGTTCGGGTATGTGGATTTCCCGGCATTCGGGAACCTGAGGGTAGAGAGTAGCACAGAAGAGCTACGGAGCCGAGAAGGTTGCCTTAGGGAGCGGTTACAAACTGGTTTATTTCAGTGCATTAAGATGCGAGGAAGATGTGCGCTCTATATGAGGGCGCATGCATTGAGATAAATCGGGACATCAGCGAGTTTTTGCGGACACCGAGGAGGTGTTCCGTGAAACTCAGGGCTGGTTTGCGGATCGCTGCACAGGTTCTTCTTGTTGCTTTCCAGTCACAGACAGTTACGAAGGCTGGGCCACCGGCTGGAGGGTTACCACAACACTTCGTCTGTAACACTGGTTACAATTTGAGCAAATGCCAAGCCGATATGGCGGTATTGAGAAAGACCCTCGCGAAGTACCCGGCTGCCGAACTTGGCGAATGGACCTGGGTGCTGGTGCGTTCTACGGACTGGAAGTATATTGTGATGCCGAGAGGAATAGATCCTGACAGCCCGGCGTTCACCTACCTTCCGAAGAGAGAGACGTTCATCGAAGAAGCTCTGGTTGCAATCGTACCTCAGCGCGCGGGGGAGCTCATCCTGCGGTGGCAGATGAGCACGGACGATCTGCGGGAGCTCGCAGTAGCACATGAGCTGGCGCATGTTCTATGCAACGAACCCAACGAAGAGAAGGCGAACCGTGCAGCAAGAACGTTGCTAGAGGGCAATCCTCTGTCGTGTGAAGCAAGGCTGGTGGCAACAACGCGCGTGGAAGAAACGAGAAAGCAAAGGTAACGTTGCATCATGCTTACTCGGATCGTTCGGCAGGCGCGCGTGTATCCCGAGAACGTCAATCCATCGGTCAACTCTGCTGGCCGTATCTCGAAACTTTCGAGCAACTGCTCCCCATAAAGTTTGCCGGACGGATGCCAGATCGGAGGATAGGACTTCCAGCCTTTCCATTCGTCGCTGAATTGAGATTTTTGTGGTGGACCTGCGGCAGTAGGGTAAACAAGCTGGCGAAAAATGAGAATGCTAGGAGCCCGCCGTGGGCAGCCGCTCGGGTCGTTTCAGTCTTGAATAATTTGGCCATGGTCAATTCATACTCCACACATATCTAGGCAAGCTGCCAAAATTCTCGGTCATCTTCCGCAGCCAGTTTGTGGGCAATGGCTTCAAAGCGAACACTCGGTTTATGGAAACTCCTCATGGGCGTTGCCACCACATCGTCTCTAGAATCTCCGCTTTGTGTTCCTTCCTCATTTCCAAGCGAGTTTCTGCAGTAATGCGAAAGCGCCGTATTTTCTTTTGTAAATCCGGTATTTTGGGAAAGGGGGGAGAGAATTAAGCGTCTCGACTGCGAACAAACCAGCTTACTCGCCTTACCCGCTCTTACTCACGCTTATTTGCAGCAAAAAAGGACGCAAATGTCCTGAGTGTGCAGAATCGAGCGCTCAAAAAGAAAGCATTCGGGCACCTCGTTCGGGTGGCATCTCATCACGTTGACTTGCCGCAGTCCGGGACCTAAGATGTCGGCACTTAGGCGGTCCCAACCCGCATGATTAGCACGATCATCTTGCGTTGTCGCGTCCTGGAGAAACTTGGCGAGCATTATGGGAATCGTGTCGAGCTGCGCCGGTTCGTCGCCCCGAGTTTCTTCCGGAAGCCTTGGGCTCTGGGACGGGTTGTATTGCTCTTCGTGGGTTTCTGGCTCTTGCCAGGAACCATCCACGCGCAGCGGGCGCAGGCCACCATCAACGGAACGGTACACGACCCCTCAGGTGCCGTGATTCCGGATGCGTCAGTCCTGCTGCACAACAACGGCACGAACCTCGACCGGCCTGCGACCACGAATTCCGTGGGCGCTTACGTCATCACCGACATTCAGCCCGGCAATTACGATCTCAGGGTCAGCAAGGACGGCTTTACGACCTCGGTGCAGACGAGCATCACGCTCGTCGTAAATGAGACGACAACTTTCGATTTCAGTCTTACGGCAGGATCGGTGAAAGAAACTATAACAGTGCAAGCAATGGATGCCGCGCTGGAAACGTCGACTTCCGAACTGGGCGTTGCCATCGTCAGACAAGAGGTAAATGACCTGCCATTGAACGGCCGGAATTTCACCCAATTGCTGGCGTTGGCGCCCGGTGTCAGCACGGTCAACGTCTCGCAAAACTCATCGGGAGGTTTTGGTTCCAATCCGATTGGCACTTTCACTTTTCCTTCAGTGAATGGCCAAACGAATCGAAGCAACCTGTTCATGCTGGATGGCGTGAACAATCAGGGTTCGCTCACAAGCACGTACGCGGTCGCGCCGATCGTCGATGACATCCAGGAATTCAAGGTTCAGTCCCACGACGATGATCCATCGTTCGGCGGCTCGTTAGGAGGCTACATAAACGTTGTAACGAAATCGGGAACGTTGCAATACCATGGATCGGCGTGGGAATTTCACCGGGGTGCCAGCGCTGACGCTTTACCGACATTCCAGCCGGCCGGTACTCCTTATTCGTTCACGCAGAACCAGTTTGGCGGTGCTGGCGGCGGTCCAATTTTTATTCCGGGTCACAAACCAAAAACCCCGAAGACCTTCTTTTACGCAGCCTACGAGGGGTACCGCAATACTAGCGTACCTCCAGCAATTCTCTACAATACTCCAACCACTGATCAGTTAGCCGGGGATTTCTCCGCGTCGCTTGGCCAGATTTACAATCCCTATAGCGTTTCGGGTGGTGTCACTCAACCTTTTGTGTGCGATGGAGTTGGCAACCCCTTACCGGCGCCAGGCAATATTCAAGCGGCGGGCATACCTTGCAACAAGATTCCCACGACCATGCTCGACCAGAGCATGATCACATACTCGCAAAACGTGTTTCCTGCGCCTAACCTGACGGGGAATTCGAGTTTTAACGGCCTTGACTCGACTCCGACAAATACCCGCCAGGATACGGGAACGCTGAGGATTGATCATCAGTTCAGCGACAGGGACAATATTTGGGCCCGGTACGCCGGTTTCTGGCAGCCAGCAAGCGGGTCCGGCGGCTTCGTCGGGCTCCGTTACTCGCAAGAGACAAACGGATTCAACCTGGGGGTTGGATACAGCCACGTTTTCTCCAGCAGCAGCTTGCTCGACTTGGTGTTTGGACGCGTCTTTCTGACGATTAACCAGGGCTCAAGCCCTTCGGGTGTACCGCCTAGTTTCGGGCCAATGATATTCAATCCCAATTTCGCCGGCAATTTCAGAGGCGGCTTGGAAATGGTTCCAATGGTAGCGATACAGGGCTTCATCGACGGTGCCAGGGGACTCGCCTACACAAAGGCTTCGAACATTTGGGAATTCGGCGGCAACTTTACGAAGACTTACCGCCGCCACACATTCAAGATGGGTGTGAACTTCGCCTCAAACAACCTCAATGCCGAATATTTAAATTCCTTTGTCGGTTTTCAAGCAGCGAACACGGCGAATGTAGCAACAGGTACGGGAGGAAATGCAATGGCATCTTTCGTCCTGGGAATCCCGAGCTTCGCTCAGCGGCGCAACGCTCTCGAAACGGAGCACGGCGGCTGGGTTGACAGCGCCTATTTCATGGATCAGTGGCGGGCTACCAGCAGACTAACCGTAAACCTGGGACTCCGCTATGACCTGACGCTGATGCCGATTTATGGCGACAATGCACACGCAAACAACTTCGTGGGAGACTTGGATGCGCGGGATGGAATTTACTATCTAGAACGAAACGCGCCAGCTTGCAATCCTCCCTCGGTAGCTGCTCCCTGCATTCCAGGCGGGGTGCTTCCGCCCAACGTGACTCTCACCCCTCTAAAAAACGGAGCCATTTACCATAATGATGTCACCAACTTCCAGCCTCGCATCGGCCTGGCGTGGCAAATCCGCCAAAACACGGTGATCCGTGCGGCTTACGGGCGCTCTTATGACAACTGGGCTGCGATCACTCAGACGGCTCAGAACTTCTCGGGAACGTGGCCTAGTCTCGACCTGCTTCTGGCAAACGTGAACCCAAATACCTCCGTGCCAATCGTATCTGCGGAGGACCCACTGAGCCAAGGGACCACAACCCCGGTCACGGGCCCCACACCGTTTAATCAGACGGCCTGGTTTGCTGATCCTTACCTGAAGCGACCCTACGCTGATCAGTGGAACCTGGGTGTGCAGCAGGAGCTAGGTTCCAACACCATCCTTACAGCGAATTACGTCGGATCCCACGGCGGCCGTCTCGACTTGGGGCCGATTGCGAACACAATCAATCCTGCGACCGGAGTCCAACCCTTTCCCGGAATAAATCCGACGCCTTGGGATTACAGCGGTGGCCGGAGCAGTTACAATGCCTTGCAGGTTTCACTGAACGGCCGTTCGTGGCACGGCCTTACATATCTAGTCTCTTATACCTGGTCGAAGAGCATGGATCTTGGCTGCACCGGCTGGTTCGGAGTCGAAGGCTGCGAGATTCAGAACCCATATGACATACATGGGGATTGGGGCACCTCCGCAATCGACGTTCCGCAACTCTTTTCCGCCGCGTGGGTTTACCAGCTTCCCTTCGGCAGTGGGAAGAAGATCTCGTCGAACAATAAGATTGTGAACTACATACTCGGTGGCTGGGACTTAAATGGCATCCTTTCGCTTACCTCCGGGCAGCCATTCGACATCGGTCTGGGTGGAGACCCTGCGCAAACTCTGAACTCTGGAACATTCAGTGGTTACTATGAACGCCTGAATACAGTAGCCGGTCAGCCTAGGTATGTTCCAAACAAAGGCGCGGCTCAGTGGCTGAATGTCGCCGTGCAGAATACGGTTGACAATGTGGGGAACCCGATTCAGGTATGCACCGGCGCCTTTACGTGCACGTTCTCGAAATTCCAGTTTGGGACCCTTAAGCGCAATTCGCTTCGATCAGACTGGTTCAGAGGACTCGACCTTTCGTTGTTCAAGCAATTCCCCATCAACGAAAGGTACAGATTCGAGTTCCGGTTCGAGGGGTTCAACGTCTTCAACACTCCGGTCCTAGGCATTCCAGACCGGAATGTTCAAGACCCCACCTTTAATACGACATTCAGTACCGTCAGCAATGCAAGACAGTTGCAGTTCGGTGTGAAGTTCTACTTCTGAACGCGACCGAAGGCTCAAAATACCCAGCGGGAACTCTAATGCCCGGAAGCAAGGCGAGTTGTATACTCTATCGAATCGTAACGCGATCTGTACCAGGGCCCTTCTGTGATACCCTCCTCAAAACAAGGCTTCTCGAATGTCGGTCAATCAAGCCAGTCACGCCATTATCTCCTTTGCCGCGTTTGAAGCAGACCTGCAAACACAGGAACTCAAGAAGCACGGCGTGCGACTTCGTCTGCCCGGCCAGTCCTTTCAAATCCTGAAGATGCTTCTCCAGCGGCCCGGAGTTTTGGTCACACGGGAGGAATTGCAGCAGGCACTGTGGCCCTCGGAAACCTATGTGGATTTTGATCACGGGGTAAATGCAGCCGTGAATCGATTGCGCGAAGCTTTGGGGGATTCCGCCGAAAAACCTCGATTTATAGAAACACTACCGCGTCGAGGATACCGCTTCATTAGTCCAGTCGCACAGTTTCCGCCGGGTCAGGCAGCTTCCAGCGAACCTGCAGGTGCAACGGCTCGTGGCTTGAATTGGTTCAGAGTCGGAGCCTGGATTCTGGTTGCTGCGGCCTGTGCGATCGCGATGATTTTCGCGTACCGACGATCCCGTCCCCGTCCCCAACCTGTGGCTTTGGCAGAAGTGCCGTTCACTGCCTACCTAGGAAAGGAGGACATGCCCACATTCTCGCCGGATGGGTCGCAGATCGCGTTCGCCTGGGAGCCGCCTGGCTCGAAAGGTTACGATCTATATGTAAAGGTCATCGGCAGTGAGAACTTACTGCGCTTGACGCACGAGCCATCAGAATATATCAGCCTGGCTTGGTCCCCTGACGGCACGCGGATTGCCTTCCATCGCATCTCCGGTGCGAATACAGGCGTGTACGTCATCCCAGCGCTCGGCGGAATTGAAAGAAAGCTGCGATCTACGCGCATTCCTTGGGAAGTCTGTACACTAATCAGTTGGTCCCCCGACGGCAAGTGGATCGCATATTCGGAGTTTGAGGAAAATCACGTTAGGCTCCATTTGCTCTCCACCGACACGCTGGAAAGCAGGGAGATTGCCCATGCTCCAGAGTGTATTGCTGAAGGGGATCCTGCTTTCTCTCATTCTGGCAAGCAGTTGGCATATATCTGTTTCAAAGAGAATACAAATGCCATATTTTCCGTTGCAACATCAGGTGGTTCGCCGATGCTAGTGACCACCGTCAAGAGCACAGGGCAAGTGTTGGGTGGGTTGGTATGGACAGGCGATGATAGGAGGTTGATTCTTTCGCGACCTCACGGTGGAGATTACGCATTGGACGAGATTACGCTTGCAGACGGTTCGCTTAGGAAACTTCCCTTTGGACAGAACGCAGTTTGGCCGGCTATTTCTGCAAAGGGCGACAAGCTCGCGTACACCACCTACTCATACCAGAGCAACATCTGGCGCAAAGATCTATTGCACCTACAATCTCCCGCAGTGGAGTTGATTTCCTCGACTCGCTCGCAAGGTATTCCGCAGTACTCTCCGGATGGAAAGCACATTGCCTTTGCGTCGGACCGCGGAGGTGCCGGAGAGATATGGATGAGTGACGCAGATGGGACTAACCTCCTGCAGATTTCGAATTTCGGGGATCTGCAGACGGGAAACCCCGCTTGGGCAGGATTTCCCGCTTGGTCTCCCGACAGCCAAAGAATTGCATTTGATTACGGGCAACCCGGCCACAGAGATGTGTACATTGTCGATATAGCTGGGCGTATGCCCCGCAAGGTGGTCACAAATCTACCTGATATGTGGCTGCCTAGCTGGTCCCACGACGGGAAATGGATCTATTTTCAGTCGGGCACCGGCGACCGAGCCCTGAATGGCTCAATTTTTCGTTGTCCAGCGAGCGGTGGAGATGCGGTCTCGCTTTCGGGAACGGGTTGGAACCCCCTCGAGTCCTATGATGGAGAGACGGTCTATTTTTCAAAGGGTGGTTGGTCTAACGCAGCACTATACATGGCATCCCTTAAGCCGGGAGGGACCGAGTTAGCGGTGACAGGAATGCCTGCGATGTTTTCCACGTGCCACTACACGGTCGCCCCAGGAGGCATCTATTTCGCGCCCGCCGATGCACCCCATTCTGTCCGTTATTTCGAATTCAATACCAAGAAGGTCCGCCAGCTCTTTGAAGCGGACAAGGATCTCGACTGTGGCTTTTCGGTCTCACCGGATGGACGTTGGTTCCTCTACCCACAATTGGACGAGGCCAGCAGGGACATCACGCTGGTCGACCACTTTCACTAGCATTGACCTTCCGCGCCGTGAGAAGCAGGGCGCTTGCACCGCAATGATCTGAATGATCAAGATTGGACTCTCCCCACGCGACTGCCCATAGTGGCCGCAGCACGCGGGTGGACACGATCGTGGCAATCGAGCTCGCCGCGTCGTGCCATCGATTCATGAACCCGAAGGCCAAGTGACGATCACGATTACGTTTAGCAGCTGGACGTTTGTCACGCATTCGATAACATTGGTAACGTCTTCACATTTGTCGGCGGCAATTCTAGCGTCATTACGCGAAGTCAACGCCGCCATACCCCAAAGTGCCAGGAATTGCGATTCGGCAGGATAAGTGTTGGGAACAGGGATTATCACCAGCTATCTCAGAATGCGTCTTCTAATCTGTTGATCCGATTGTGTTTTTCAAAGAGACCTGATCCTTTGGGCTGTACTCAATTAAACCTAAACAGGGTAGCGTTTTCTTTGAATCAGCGCTCTCGAAGGAATTTAGCCGTTGAAACATCTGCAGATAGGACCTCGGGTCGGTGTTGCGTCGACCCATTGAGACCACCGGGATTATCACTAGCTATCTCAAAACGAGACGCTTCCCGGATCGAAACCGCTGATTGTGCGAGAATCATGTGAGAGGGTTGAAAAAGTCGGTTTGCCACCCTATTGGGCTAGTGAGAGCTTGAAGAGGAACGCCACCGATGGCCGGAAACAGCTCATAGAAATGGTGGGGCTGGGGAGAGTCGAACTCCCGACCAAGCGGTTAGGAACCGCTTGCTCTATCCATCTGAGCTACAGCCCCCAAGACAACAGACTACTACGTTTTTACTACAATCGCCCGCCCACTGGAATCTCAGCCCTTATATCTGCTCACCTAATGCCTTGAATTTCAAAGAGTAAACTGGGCCTAAGGATTAGGGCCTCGGTCAGGGTCAGAAGTTTAGGAATTGGGCAGTTATTCCTCAACTTGCATGTTTTCAGTGTCTTCAATTCGGTCAATTTCGTGCTGTCCTGGGCTTAGTCGGGAGCAGAACATGCAACAGATTTGCAACGCTGGTAGAGGCTGGCCTTCATTATTAATACCGCATGATCGCGAGGGGGGCTGCGGGCAGGAGACAAGTCAATTCGTCGCATTCTGGGATAGATGGTAATAAACCCTGTTATCGACTGTTATCTCCGCCGCCAAGACCCGTCATTCCATCAGGGTCCGACGTGAATCCCAGTACGATTTTGATCTCGTTGCCGCTCCATCTTTGAAACAGTGAAAGCTGGACTCCGCTGAGAGGCAGAATCTATTTTTTGCGGTTCTCGGGAGTGTAGTGAGATTGGAGATAGTGGATAATTTTTTGTGTGGCATCATCCGGAATCGAAGCCCCATACGTTTTTACCATCTTGTTCACTTCGGCAGTCCAAGTATCGGCCGGCAACGGAGGCTGCATAGTGATATAGCGGGTGCTGTGACACGTATTGCAGTAGGACGCAACTTCCTGCTCGCCGTCGCCAGCAGCGAGCATCGCCGGGTAGAGCGTATATGCCGCTACGTGGTAGGACGCGCTCGCGGTGGCAGCGGATGGCATTGTTTGGCGAATACTCCCAGGCCCCTGCAGAGTATAAAACCCCGCGTTGAATTGAGCGTAGAGGGCGGCACTGGCAAAGAAGGCACAAATTGCGGTGACCAATGCGAATCTTTTGAGCGAAGTCACTTATTCATCCTCAATCGGCGGCGCCGACCATCATTTCTTGCCGCTCGATCCGATTCCACAAATATCCCCCTGGATTCCATACCATCTCATCTTTCTGGGTATGGCCCTCTCCATCCGTTGCACGAACAGCGACTCCATATGTTCCCGGTCGCTGGGGAATCCAGGAAAGCTCCCATGTGCGGAACGAGAATTTCCCCTCGTCTCCCCCGAGGTGAGCCGTGCGCCAGCCCGCACCGTCATCGACCGACACTTCGACTCTGGTGATGCCACCGTAACCGCTGAACGCGATTCCACGCAACCGCACGGGCAAACCGGAAGGAATTTTTGTAGAGCCATCCGGAGAAATCAGGAATGAGCGGACAGGCATCTTCGCAATCGGAACGGTTTTGACCTTGCCGGCTTTCACGTCGTCGGGAGTCGTGGATCCTCCGGGCGTATCCGGGATTCGATATGCCGTTTTCATCCAGAAGT
>Ga0210399_10001745_pt1 | contig 17031 bp, 14 predicted proteins | sample IncBWC14MmetaG_FD_150865 | JGI IMG/M metagenome (GOLD analysis project Ga0210399, IMG submission 150865) | Forest soil microbial communities from Barre Woods Harvard Forest LTER site, Petersham, Massachusetts, United States - Inc-BW-C-14-M | ecosystem: Environmental > Terrestrial > Soil >...
GTGGGCGAGATCAACTTCGACTCCCCGGAGAGCTCGCGCAACAAGGTGCTGTTCGAGAACCTGACGCCGTTCCATCCGACCAGGCGGCTGAAGCTCGAGCGCGGTAACGGCTCCACCGAGGACCTGACCGCGCGCACCATCGATCTCGTCGCCCCGATCGGCAAGGGGCAGCGCGGCCTCATCGTCTCCCCGCCCAAGGCCGGCAAGACGATGCTGCTGCAGAACATCGCGACCTCGATCACCGCCAACCATCCTGAGGTGTACCTCATCGTGCTGCTCATCGACGAGCGGCCCGAGGAAGTCACCGAGATGCAGCGCACCGTGAAGGGTGAGGTCGTCTCCAGCACCTTCGACGAGCCGGCCGCCCGCCACGTGCAGGTGGCCGAAATGGTCATCGAAAAGGCCAAGCGCCTGGTCGAGCACAAGAAGGACGTGGTGATCCTGCTCGACTCGATCACCCGTCTGGCGCGCGCTTACAACACCGTGGTGCCGTCGTCCGGCAAGGTGCTCACGGGCGGCGTGGACGCCAACGCGCTGCAGCGCCCCAAGCGCTTCTTTGGCGCGGCGCGCAACATCGAGGAGGGCGGGAGCCTGACCATTCTCGCCACCGCGCTCATCGACACCGGCTCGAAGATGGACGACGTGATCTACGAGGAGTTCAAGGGCACCGGCAACAGCGAGATCCACCTCGACCGGCGCATCTCCGAGAAGCGGGTGTTCCCGGCGGTCAACATCAACCGCTCCGGCACGCGCAAGGAGGAGCTCATCACCGATCAGGGCGAGCTCGCCAAGATGTGGATCCTGCGCAAGCTCCTGCACCCGATGGACGAGCTCGCCTCGATCGAGTTCCTGCTCGACAAGATGAAGGACACCAAGTCGAACGGCGAGTTCTTCGAGGCGATGAAGCGCTAGGAACCGAGGCACTGCGCCTCACCTGTGCACGCCGTCACGTCGGCGTCCGGCGACGCTGGCACTGTCACACCACCCGTCAGTAAGATGCGGCGAACCCCGCGACCCCGTGCGGGAAGGAGTGCACGCTCGCATGCGCATCTGGCTCGCGGTCGCCGCGCTGATTCTCGCAACTGCCGCACCGCTTGCGCGTGCTGACCGCGACAAGCTATCCGGGGCCCCGCTGCCGCCGCCGCAGAAACCCGCGAGATCGAGCCCGATCCACGATCACTTCTACATCCTCGGCGCGTTTTACGCGCCCGCGGTGCACACCGATGTGCGCATCGATCCGACGACGGGCGTTCCTCCAGGCACGATGGGAACGCCGCTGAACGCAGAGCGCGACCTCGGGCTCCCGGCGCGTCTGCATCAGGGTCGGGTCGAGTTCATGTTCCGGCTGCGCGAGCGCCACAAGCTGCACGTCGAGTATTACGAGGCGGACCGCTCCGCCGCTCATACGCTCGCCAACAACCTCGTGTTCGGCGACCAGACCTTCCTCGCCGGACAGCAGGTACAGACCTCGATCAACTGGCGCGCCTTTGGCCTCACCTATACCTACTCGCTCTATCGCAGCGATACCCTCGAAGTGGGCACCGGGCTCGGCCTGTTCTTTCTCCAGGCCGAGGCGATCGGCGCGGTTCCGGCAACCGGACAGGAAACGGACAAGTCGGCCGCCGAGCCGGTGCCGAACCTGCCGCTGGATTTCACCTGGTGCATCTCCCGGCGCTTTGCGCTGACGGCACGTGGCAATTATGTGAGAGCCGCGGTCAGCGGCTTCAACGGCACGTTCAAGGAGCTGCACGGCGACCTGCAATATCGCTGGAATCCCTATTTCTCGCTCGGGCTCGGGTTCACCACCATGCGCGCATCGGTGTCGGGTGACAGCGGCAGCATTCCGGGGGAGGTCTCGATGAGCTTCAAGGGTCCTGAAGCCTTCATTCGCTTCAGTTATTAGTTGATTGGCCGAAATCGCCTGCGGCGATATAAGCGCGCGCGAACAGCTCGGGCATCCGCACCGCGCGCCCCGAATCGAGGTTGATGCACACGTATTCGGTGCGCGCGCGCGCCAGCGTGGCGCCGTCGGCGGCCCGCAGCACCTGGAAGCGCCGCTCGACGCGCAGTCGGTCGGCGACGGCGATCCAGGTGGCGACGTGCACGCGATCGCCGCGCAGCGCGGCACGCACGAAATCTATCTCGGTGCGCAGCGCCGCCATTCCGCGCCGTAGCGCTACGCATTTCTCGAGCGGCACGCCGAGCGCCGCGGAGTGTGACCACGCGGCGCGGTCGAGCCAGGTGAGGTACACGGCGTTGTTGACGTGATCGTAGGCGTCGATGTCACGCGCCTCCACCTCGAGCTCGATGACGTGGGCGGAGGGGTGCTCGAAGGGCATCAGCGCCTCAGGCGGCGCCGCTCTCGCGCTCAACGGCGCGGTAACCGATGTCCCGGCGGTAGTGGACCCCCGCCCAATGCACGCAGTCGACGAGCGCATAGGCCTGGCGCTGCGCCGCAGCGACGCTCGCACCCAGGCCGACGGCGCACAGCACCCGGCCGCCGTTGGTGAGCACCCGCCCGGCCTCGAGCCGCGTGGCGGCGTGAAAGACCTTGCCGGGCAACTGCGCCGCGCGCTCGAGCCCTTCAATGGCATCGCCGCGGCGCACGCTCTCGGGGTAGCCCGCGGCCGCCATCACCACGCCGAGCGCGGCGCGCGGATCCCACCGGGCCCGCTCGCGAGCGAGACGCGTCTCGAGCGCCGCCGCGCACAGCGCGGTGAGATCCGACTCGAGGCGCATCATGATCGGCTGTGTCTCCGGATCTCCCAGCCGGCAGTTGAACTCGAGCACCTTCGGCGTGCCGTCGGCAGCGATCATGAGGCCGGCATACAGGAAGCCTCGGTAGGGTACGCCGTCGGCAGCGAGCCCGCGGATCGTGGGCTCGATGACCTCACGCAGGATGCGGGCGTTGAGCGCCTCGGTGACCACCGGGGCCGGAGAATAGGCACCCATGCCGCCGGTGTTCGGGCCGCGATCGCCGTCGTCGCGGCGCTTGTGATCCTGCGAGGTTGCGAGCGGCAGAACGTTCGCGCCGTCGGTCATGACGATGAAGCTCGCCTCCTCGCCGGTGAGGAACTCCTCGACGACGACCTCCTGGCCGGCGCTGCCGAACTGGCCTGCAAACATTGCCTCGACGGCGGCGAGCGCCTCCTCGACGGTGGCGGCGATCACGACGCCCTTGCCCGCGGCGAGCCCGCTCGCCTTCACGACCAGCGGCGTCGGCTGGGCGCGCAGCCACGCCGGGTCGAAGCGCTCGCGGGTGAAGGTTGCCGAGCGGGCGGTTGGAATTCCGTGCCGGGCGAGGAAGCTCTTGGCGTAGGCCTTGGAGCCCTCGAGGCGCGCGGCGGCCTGCCGCGGTCCGAAGCACGCGAGGCCCGCGTCCTCGAAGGTATCGACTACGCCCGCAACCAGCGGCGCCTCGGGACCGATGATGGTGAGGTCGACGCGCTCGGCGGCGGCGAGGCGCGTGAGCCCGGCGAGGTCCTCGGCGGCCACTTCGACGTTGCGCACTTTGCGCTCGGCGGCCGTGCCGGCGTTGCCCGGCGCGACCAGTACCTCGCTGACGCGCGAGGCGGAGGCGCACTTCCAGGCGAGCGCGTGCTCGCGGCCGCCCGCGCCGACGATGAGGACTTTCATCGCGGCCGCCGCCTAATGCCGGAAGTGCCGCATTCCGGTGAACACCATGGCGATCCCGTGCTCGTCCGCGGCGGCGATGACCTCGGCGTCGCGGACGCTCCCACCCGGCTGGATCACCGCGCGCACGCCGAGGCCGGCGGCCACGTCGAGGTTGTCACGGAACGGGAAAAAGGCGTCGGAAGCCAGCGCCGCGCCTGCTACGGCAAGCTTCTCATCCGCGGCCTTCATGGCGGCCAGGCGCGTCGAGTAGACACGGCTCATCTGGCCGGCGCCCACGCCGATCGTGGCCCGCTCGCGCGCCAGCACGATGGCATTCGACTTCACGAACCGGCACACCGTCCAGGCGAACCGCAGATCGAGAAGCTCCTCCGCGGTCGGACTGCGGCGCGTCGCAACTCGCAGCTCGCCCTCCGGCAGGTCATCGAGGTCGCGCGATTGCACGAGGAGCCCCCCGGTGACGCTGCGCAGCTCGGGGCCGTCGCTCACCGGCGTGCCCAGGTCCCCGAGGGCGAGCACCCGCACGTTGGGTTTTGCCTCGAGCAGGCCGGCTGCGTCTGCGTCGATGGAGGGAGCCGCCAGCACTTCGACGAACTGCCGCTCGGTGATGGCGCGCGCGGTCGTCGCATCGAGCGCGCGGTTGAAGGCGATGATCCCGCCGAAGGCCGAGGTCGGATCGGTGCGGTAGGCGCGTTCGTAGGCCTCGCGCGGTGTAGCGGCGAGGGCGACTCCGCAGGGATTCGCGTGCTTGACGATGACGCAGGCGGGATCGGGGAACTGCCGTACGCACTCGATAGCCGTGTCGGCGTCGGCGATGTTGTTGAAGGAGAGGTCCTTGCCCTGCAGAACCTCGGCCCGGGCGACGCTCGCACCGCGGGCGGCAGGGTCGCGGTAGAAAGCCGCACGCTGGTGCGGATTCTCCCCGTAGCGCAGATCCCGGACCTTGTCGAAGACCACCGACAGAGTCGGCGGAAAACGCGCCTCCGGTTCCCGCGAGGCGAGATATGCGGCCACCATGCTGTCGTAACCCGCCGTATGGGCGAAAGCCTTGGCGGCGAGGCGGGCGCGCGTCGCCGCGTCGCTCCCGCCGTGATGCGTGTCGAGTTCCTTCAAGACCAGTGGGTAATCCGCCGGGTCGACCACGACGAGCACCGACTCGTGATTCTTGGCCGCGGCACGCAGCATGGCCGGGCCTCCGATGTCGATGTTCTCGATGGCGTCGTGGTAGGTGCAGCCCGGGCGCGCCACGGTCTCGGCAAAGGGATAGAGATTCACCACCAGCAGATCGATGGGTGCGATGCCGTGCTGCATCATGACGGCATCGTCGGTGCCGCGCCGGCCGAGGAGTCCGCCGTGGATCTTCGGGTGCAGCGTCTTGACCCGCCCGTCCATGATCTCGGGAAAGCCGGTGTAGCTCGCGACCTCGCGCACCACGATCCCGTTTGCGGCGAGGAGCCGCGCCGTGCCTCCGGTCGAGAGGATTTCCACGCGGCGCTGCTCGAGCGCGCGTGCCAGCTCGACCACCCCGGCCTTGTCGGAAACCGAGAGCAGCGCGCGGCGCACGGGTGGCGACGACATGGGCTTCAGCCCCTCATGGCAGCCGGCGGGTTGCGCGCCGGCGAATCATAGGCTTCAGGAGCCCGCAAGTCCGAACTGCTTCAGCTTCTTGCGCAGTGTTCCGCGATTGATGCCAAGGATGCCGGCGGCGCGGCTCTGATTGCCCTGCGCGTAGTCGAGCACCACGCGAAACAGGGGCTCCTCCACTTCGCGCAGCACCAGGTCGTACAGATGGGCGGGTCGGTGTCCATTCAGGCTGGTGAAGTACTCGCTCAGCGCGCGCTCGGCGTGATTCCGCAGCGGCAGATCGCGTCCATTCACTCTGGCGGCGGCGGCTTCACGCGTCCGGGTCTTCTTTTTTGCCGTCATGTGTTCCCCCAGGGAAAAACCGTTCGTCAGGCCGCCACAGCAGCCTCACCCACCCATTCATCGAAATGCTTAAGCGCCTGCGCGAACTGTGCGGCGGTATTCGCGGCCCCCATCAAATCCCGCCGGACCTCGGCCGGTTCACCCAGCAGCTGTCCGCAATACCAGCCGAGATGTTTGCGCGCGATCCGAACTCCGGTTTCCTCGCCGTAGAAGCTGTACACCGAGTCGAGATGCGCGAGGATGATATCACGCAGGTCGTTGCGCTGAAGTGCCGGCGTCGCAAATCCGCTGTGCGGCTCGCCGCGCAGCTCGTGGTTGACAGCGCGAAAAATCCATGGCGCGCCGTGGCTCGCGCGGCCGATCATTACTCCGTCGGCGCCGGTGAAATCAAGTACCTCGCGCGCTTTTTTTCCGTCGCAGATGTCGCCGTTGGCGAACACCGGAATGCGAACGTGCATCTTGATGTCGCGAATTGTGGCGTACTCGGCTGAGCCGGCGTAGAAGTCCGCGCGCGTGCGCCCGTGTACCGCGAGCGCTGCAATGCCGCAGCGCTCGGCGATGCGCGCGACGCTCACGCCGTTCACGTGCTCGCGATCCCAGCCGGTGCGGATCTTGAGCGTCACGGGCACATCGACCGCGCGCACGACGGCCTCAAGGATGCGCGCTACGAGCGGCTCGTCCTTGAGCAGAGCCGAGCCGCAGAGCTTGCCGCAGACCTTCTTTGCGGGGCAGCCCATGTTCAGGTCGATGATCTGCGCACCGAGCTCGACGTTGAGTCGTGCCGCATGGGCGAGAGCTTGCGCGTCGGCGCCGGCGAGCTGCACCACGCGCGGCTGCGGCTCGCCCTCGTGGTCCATGCGGTGGCGCGACTTGGAACTGCTCCACAGTCGAGTGTCCGCGGTCAGCATCTCGGAGGCCGCCAGGCCCGCGCCGAGCCTGCGGCAAAGAATGCGGAACGGCCGGTCGGTTACGCCGGCCATGGGCGCGAGCACGACGGGCGAGGGCAGGAGGTGAGGCCCGATCCGCACAGTCGGCCGCCGCTAGGCGGTGTATCGCGATGCGGGCATCATATTAACGGGCGTTCGTGTCGTTGGCGCACACGGTCCCACCGCCGAGCGGCAGGCAGGCGTCGAGCTCGAAGCCCACCGCGCTCGCTCCCGGATCCACGAAGGCGAGCTCGGCGTCGATGCGTTGATCCTTGGCGAGTAATGCGGCCGGCGCGGTGCCGCTCGGCATATAGTCGCGCGGCACGACGTCGCGCGAGGCGAGGCGGTTTCCGAAGCGGTCCTGGAGCGTGACTCGCAGCAGCGGCAGCGGCTGCGGCCTGCTGCCGGCATTGCGGATGCTCGCGCGCACGGTGATGGCGCCGGTGCTGCCTGCCTCCACCGTGGCGCCGAGCTGTCTCACGTCGTAGGCGCGCAGGTCCCAGCGCGGCGTGAGCTGGACGCCGAGCGCTGTGTACACCGCGGTCAGCGGCCGGCCGAAGCGCGGATCGGTGGCGAGGGCGTCGCGCTGGTGATTGATGATCTGCGCGAACAGGATGAGGATGAGCGCCACGGATCCGGCCGCCCACTGCCACTGCGGCCGGGACGCAGGCTCCCCGGTCGCTCCTGCGACAGCCTCGAAATCAGCAAACGCAACATCGCCCGACGGCGCCGGTGCGAGCGGGTCCGCTGCGGGGTCGCCGCGCGGCGCTGCCGGGGTCTCCGTGGCCGACGCGCTCCTCCCCGGGCTCGCTCCTGGTGTCTTGGCCGCAGGGGCCGGTGGTGTCCTTGCGGCCGCAGCCGGCGGCGTTGCGGCGGTGGGTGCAGGGGTCCAGGTCGCGGGAGCCGGCGTCCTGGCGGTGGCGGCAGGCGTCACTGCCACGGTGACCGATGGTGTCCTCGTCGGTGTGCCCGCCGGTGTTGGCGCAGCCGCGGCGCCGGTTGTCTTGGCCGTGGTGGCTGCCGGTGTCCTGGCAGGAGGGGTCACCGCTGCTGTTCTGGCTGTGGTGGCTGTCGCTGTCGCCGCCGCCGCGGGTGGTGCTCTGCCGGCAGCGTCCGCGGGTGTCCTGGCCGCGGGGCCTGCCGGTGCGCTGGCCGCGGTGGGCGCCGCGGTACCGACGACGGTGGCGGGCCGCATCGCGCCGGCGGGCACTTCGGGCCGGGTGAGTCCGGCGGGGCGCGCTGGCGCGGGTGGCGCGGCGGTTTCCGCAGGCGCCGCCGCGGGCGCAGGTGCTTCGCGGGTCTGGAGGACCGGCCTCTCTCCGGTGAGCTCGCTTTGAACGATGTCGGAGAGGAGAGCCGCGTCGAGCTCGACTTCGAAGTCCTGGTCCGAGTCTTGAGCCTTGGTCTCGGGTGCCGTCGTGGCCGGCGGCGGCTCCGGCGTCAACAGCTCCTTGAAGGAGCCGGTAGCGGCGGTCCACTCGGGGCTCGGAGCCGCGACGACGAAGAGCGAGGCCGCGTCGGTGCTCTCGGGATTGAACTCGAGCGTGTATTCGGGAACCGATTCGTCGTCTGCGGCCGCTGGCGGCGCGCTGCGCTTCGGCTGCTCCGCGAGAGCCAGCGTCGCACTCTCGCCCGGCTCCTCGTCCGCGCCGGCAGGCGCGCTCTCGGGCTCTTCGGCCTGCGGCTCCGCGGGCGACGCCTCGCTCTCGCTGGCAGGCGTCGCGCTGCGCTCATCGGAGAGCTGCGCCAGCGCGTTGAAGACACTCGAGCAGCGGCCGCAGCGCACATAGCCCTGCGCCACCCGCAGGTCTGCCGCAGTCACGACTAAGGTCAGCGCGCACTTGGGACAGACTGTGAACATCACACCACCGGCTTGCTGCCGACTGAATTGCTCATCGACGCAGCGCGCTCAGGCAGCTCCAATCGCCGCTCTCTGCGCATACCTCGACATCAAACCACGGCGCGTAAGCGCCTGTCACGTCGCGCACCTCGTGCCGCATGATCCCGGCCAGCACGGCCGCGCCCCCCGGGCGCACCAGGGCCGCGAACGCCCGGGCCAGCGCGCATAGAGGCTCCGAGAGGATGTTCGCCATGAGCGCGTCCACTCCGGTCGGCAAGCTGGCGGCGCACTCGTGTATGGACAACACAGCCGCCACGCCGTTCTCGAGCGCGTTGTCACGCGTCGCCATGAGCGCCTGGCTGTCGATGTCGAAGCAATGGACCTCGGCCGCGCCGAGCTTGGCGGCGGCCAGGGCCAGCACTCCCGAGCCGCAGCCGTAGTCGATGACGCGCGCGGCTGGCGCGCGCAGGAGATCTGCGTGCGCATCGAGCCAGACCAGACACAGCGCCGTGCTCGGGTGGGTGCCGGTGCCGAAGGCGAGCCCCGGATCGAGCGTCACGACTGCGGCGTTGGCATCGCTCACCCGCTCGTGGCGGGGACATACCCACAGCCGCTCACCGAAGCGCATGGCGTGGAAGTCCTTCAGCCACTCGCGCTCCCAGGCACGCTCGGCCAGCACCTCAGCCGTCACCAGCCCGGGTGGCAGGCCGAGCGCCGTGGCAATCCCCGCGGCGAGCGCGCGCGGCTCGCCAGCATCGAGGAACAGGGCGCGGAGCCGCGTCGCCGGCCACAGCCGCACAACGCCCGGCAGGGGTTCGAGCACGGGGTCGTCGCGCGAGTCGACGAAGGTCACAGCGCAGGCACCGCAGGCGAGGCAGACGCTTTCCGCGCCCTCGGGATCGAGGCTTCCCAGGTCGAACGAGACAGCAACGGTGACGGCCATGCGCCGATTATGCGCGGCTCGCCGGGCGTGCGCGGCAGGTGCGGACGGCGCGTCCGCTTCGGTCCTCACCGCAGTCCGAGCCGCCGCTCCAGGTAGTGGATGTCAGTGCCGCCTTTCTGGAAGGCGGCGTGATTGAAGATCTCCTGGTGGAGGGCGACGTTGGTCTTGATGCCCTCGATCACCATTTCCGCGAGCGCATTCTTCATGCGGGCGATGGCCGTATCGCGGGTGTCGCCGTGCGCTATCAGCTTCCCGATGAGCGAATCGTAGTAGGGCGGCACGTTGTAGCCTGAATACACGTGGCTGTCGACGCGGATGCCGGGACCGCCCGGTGCGTGCCACAGGCGAATCGGCCCCGGCGAGGGCATGAAGGTCTTCGGGTCCTCGGCGTTGATGCGGCACTCGATGGCGTGGCCGCGGATCTGCACGTCACTCTGCGCGTAGGGCAGCAGCTCGCCGCTGGCGATCAGCAGCTGCGCCTTGACCAGGTCGATCCCGGTGATCAGCTCGGTCACGGGATGCTCGACCTGGATGCGCGTGTTCATCTCGATGAAGTAGAACTCGCCGTCCTCGTAGAGGAACTCGAGCGTGCCGGCGCTGCGGTAACCGACCGCGCGGCACGCCTCGACGCAGCGATCCCCCATGGTGCGCCGCTGACGCAGCGTGATCCCGGGTGCAGGCGCCTCCTCGATCACCTTCTGATGCCGGCGTTGCATCGAGCAGTCGCGCTCGCCGAGGTGGATGAGGTTGCCGTGGGCATCGCCGAGCACCTGAAACTCGATGTGACGCGGCCGCTCGAGGAATTTCTCCATGTAGACCTGGTCATTGCCGAAGGCGGCGCGCGCCTCGGCGCGCGTGATGCCGACGGCGTTGAGGAGCGAGGCCTCGGCGTGCACCACGCGCATGCCGCGCCCGCCGCCACCGCCCGAGGCCTTGATGATGACCGGGTAGCCGATGCTGCGCGCGATGCGCAGGTTCTCGTCGGAGTCATCGCCCAGCGGCCCGTCGGAGCCGGGTACGCACGGAACACCGTGCGACTTCATCACCCTGATCGCCGACACCTTGTCGCCCATCGTGCGGATGGTCTCGGCCTTCGGTCCCACGAACACGAAGCCGCTGTTCTCGACGCGCTCGGCGAAGTCGGCGCTCTCGGAGAGGAAGCCGTAGCCGGGGTGGATGGCGACCGAGTCGGTCACCTCCGCGGCGCTGATGATCGCCGGCATGTTGAGGTAGCTGGCGCTCGATGCCGGCGGGCCGATGCACACCGACTCATCCGCGAGCAGCACGTGCTTCAAGCTGTAATCGGCGGTCGAGTGCACCGCTACCGTCTTGATGCCGAGCTCACGGCACGCCCGCAGGATCCGCAGGGCGATCTCGCCGCGATTGGCGATGACCAGCTTCTCGATCACGGCCACGTTATTCGATGACGAACAACGGCTGGCCGAATTCCACCGGATCGCCGTTCTGCGCGAGGATCGAGGCGATGCGCCCGGCCTTGTCGGCTTCGATCTGGTTCATCATCTTCATCGCTTCGATGACGCACAGCACCTGGCCGACCTTGATCTCGTCGCCGATCTCGACGAATGGCTTCGCGGCCGGCGAGGGGGCGGCATAGAAAGTGCCGACCATGGGCGCGGTGATGACGTGCTCGTTCGGCTTGGGCTTGCCCGCGGCGCCCTCGGGGGGTGCCGAGGCCGGCGGCTCCGGCCCCCGCGACGGCACGCCGGCCGGGGCTGCCGCGTGCACCACCGGCTGCACACCGGCAGGGGGTGCCATCATGCGGCTGATCCGCACCGATTCTTCCCCTTCCTTGATCTCGATTTCAGCGATGCCGGATTCCTCCAGCAGCTCGATCAGTTTCTTGATTTTTCGAATGTCCATGCCGGGCATGCCCCCTGCGGTCGTGACAGCGCGAGCCGGGTGACGCTCAAGCGCCGCGCGCGAGCCGCTGCGCCGCGGCGCGCACCGCCAGCTCGTAGCCGAAGGCTCCGAATCCGGCGATGACACCGGCGGCGATGTCGGAGAAGTACGAGTGTCGGCGAAAGGGCTCGCGCGCCTGGGTGTTGGAAAGGTGCAGCTCGATGAAAGGCAGATGCGCCGCGAGCAGCGCGTCGCGCAGTGCGATGCTGGTATGCGTGAAGGCTCCGGGGTTGAAGATCACCATGGCGACGCCTTCGGACGGAGCGCGCTGGATGCGCTCGATGAGCTCGTGCTCGGCGTTGCTCTGGTAAGCGACCAGCTCGTGGCCGGTCTCGCGCGCCACCGCGGCGGAGCGCTTCTCGATGGACTCGAGCGTGTCGGTGCCATAAACCGCGGGCTCGCGGGTGCCGAGCAGATTGAGGTTCGGACCGTTCAGCAACAGCACTCGGGCCATGGGGTGCGCGTCTTCTTATCGGTATGGATCCACCGCAAGCGCCGCGAATGTACCTTAATCGGGGTGAATTTGGGATAGTTCCTGACGGGATCTGCGGAGATCTCGCAGAACTTTGCTCAATTGCTCCCTGCGGCGGCCCGGGAGACGGCCAGGCGCCGCACCCGCTCGTCAATCTGTTCCCGGGCGGCCTGAATGCTCAGCCGGCCGGCCCCGACATCAGCCAGGCGCGCGAGGATGAACGCCGCCTCGTCCCGATGCAACTCTCCAACCTTGAGCGTGACGATTCGACCTTTGGTATCTGCAAACACGGTGAAGGGCAACACCGGCTCCATTCCGAAGGCCGCCGCAGCCTCCAGGCCGCCCCGTTCGCCCACGAGGATCGGATAGTCCATCCGCATCTCGTGAGCGTATTTTGCTACTGAATCGCGATGATCGATGGCAATTCCAATGATTTCGAAGCCATTTCGAGCATTTTCCCGGCGGAGATCCTTGAGAAGGGGGATCTCCCGCCGGCAGGGGTCGCACCAGGTAGCCCAGAAATTCACCGCGAGCAGCCGGCCCCGCCAGTCCGAGAGGGTGCGAGAGACGCCTGCCAGGTCCGGGAGCGAGAAGTCCGGCAGTCGCTCAGGTATGGGGTGGGGCTGGGGGCTCTCCTCGGCGGGCGGGGCGGGGGCCTGCGGAGGCGCTATCGGCTCGATGCGCGTCGGCTGGGCCGGATGGCGGCCGAGGAGAAAACCGGCGGTCCCAAAGCCCGCGAGAATCCCCGCGACCGCCAGCACGGCGGCGGCCGAGCGAGCGGGGCTCACGGGGGGGACTGAAGCGCCGCGCGCACCCGGGCCGCAAACTCGCCGGCCTTCATGTACCCGACCACGCGGTACTGGCTGCGCTCGTGTCCGTCGGCACCGTAGAAGGCGATGGTCGGCGGGCCGATGATTCCGAAGTGTTTGAGGAGCGCCTGGCTGTCGGCGTCGTCGGCGGTCACGTCCGCGCGCAGCAGCGAGACGTCCGCGAGTGCGCTCTGCACCCCCGGGTCGGTGAACGTGTAACGCTCCATCTCCTTGCACGAGGTGCACCAGTCGGCGGAGAAATCGAGGAGCACGCCGCGCTGCGCTGCGCTCGCTGCGTGTACCTCGCGGTCGAGATCGGCCAGCGTGTGGATGGCGCGGAAGGGCAGCTGCCGCTGCTCGCGCGCCAGGGCGGGGATGGGTGCCAGCGGATCGCTCCCACCGAGCGCCGAGCCGGCGGCGAGCGCGACTCCGTAGAGACCCACCGCGAGCCCGGCAACGCGCAGCGCCCAGCGCGCGGCCGAGCGCGCCTTGAGCTCAAACCAAAGGAGCCAGGCGAGGGTCAGCGCCGGCACCGCCCACAGGAGCAGCGCCACGCGCTCGGGCACGATGCGCGCAAGCATCCAGGCCGCCACCGCGAGCATCATGACGCCGAAGAGCTTCTTGACGAAGTCCATCCAGGCGCCGGCCTTCGGCAGGAGCTTCCCGGCGGAGGCGCCGACGATCAAAAGCGGCGTCCCCATGCCGATGCTCATGGCAAAGAGGGCGGCTCCTCCGCGGGCCATCTGACCGCTCTGGCCGATGACGAGGAGCGCGGCGACCAGCGCGGGACCTACGCACGTCGTGACGATGAGCGCCGAGAGCGCACCCATGATCGCCACGCCGCCCAGGGTGCCGGCGGACTGGCGATTGCTGAGGTTGGCGATCCGGGTCTGGATCGCCACCGGCATCTGCACCGTGTAGAGGCCGAACATCGACAGAGCCATCGCCACGAAGACCGCCGCGAACAATGCCAGTACCCACCACTGCTGGAACAAAGCCTGCACCTCGCGGCCCATCGCCGCGCCGATGATGCCGGCGGCCGTATAGGTGAGCGCCATGCCGAGCACGTAGATGAGCGAGAGGGTGAATGCGCGTCCCGTTGTGACGGGCGCGCTGCCGCCGGCGATGATCCCCGAGAGGATCGGCACCATCGGCAGCACGCAGGGCGTGAAGGCGAGCAGGAGCCCGGCGAGATAGAAGCCGCCGATCATGAGAAAGAAGTTACCGGCGAGCAGCTGCGCGAAGCGCGACTGCTCCGAGGTCCCGAGGCCGGAACTGCCCGAGACGTCGCCGCCGCCCGCGCTGCCGGCGCCGCGCGCGAGCGCGACGCTCACCGACTTCGTGATCGGCGGATAGCACAGGCCCTTTTCCGCGCAGCCCTGGTAGGTCACCTGCAGAGGAAGAGCGAAGGCGCCGCCCGCGGCGCGGGCCACCGGCACCGTCACGCGCAGCTCGTGGTGATAGATCTCCTGGCGGCCGAAGTACTCATCGGTCTTGAACTGGCCGGCAGGAAATTGCGGTGCCCCGAGCTGGGCGGACGCGCTCGGGGTCGTCACTTTGATCCGCGCCCGGTAGAGGTAATAGCCCTCGGCGATTTCCCAGTTGAGCACCACCTGGTCGCTCCCGCCGGCGAGTGCATCGAAGCGAAAAGCCTGATCCGGGAGCAGAAAGTCATCCCCGGTCGTCTTGACCGAGCCGAGGAGACCGTTCAGGTCCTTGGAGGGTGCGCCCGAGGCGGTGGCGGAGGCGGGCGGGGACGCCGGCTGCGCCGGGGCGCCGATTGCGCCCGCCGCGGCAAGGAGGGCAATGGCTGGAATATGTCTAATGCTTAGAGGCATAGGCTAGCTTTATAGCGCAAGGCTTGGACGAGTGGCAGGAACTGGGGTTCATCCCCGAGAAGACCGCCCCGGGATGAGGAAGAGGGGCCTGGCGGCGAAAAAAACCTTCGTGACGCCTTGAAATCGCAGAGCCTCCCCCTATTATTAGCAGCCGCAGGGGGGGAGTGCTAATAAGCCCCACGCTGCAAATAACCCATCCAATCATCAAGAGTTTAAGGAGCGAGCACCCATGAAGATTCGTCCTCTTCATGACCGCGTCATCGTGAAACGCCTGGAAGAGGAGCGTACCTCCCCAGGTGGCATCGTGATTCCCGATACCGCGGCCGAGAAGCCGATGCAGGGAAAGATCGTAGCGGTCGGCAAGGGCAAGATTCTCGAAGACGGCAAGGTACGGCCGCTCGATGTGAAGGTCGGCGACAAGATCCTGTTCGGCAAGTACAGCGGGAACGAGGTCAAGGTCGACGGTGAAGAGCTCGTGGTCATGCGCGAAGAAGACGTCATGGCCGTGATTGAAGGCAAGTAAGCGAGGATCACGACAATGGCAGCCAAAGAAGTTCGTTTCAGCGACGACGCACGAGCCCGCATGTTCAAGGGCGTGAATGTCCTCGCCAATGCCGTCAAGGCAACCCTAGGCCCCAAGGGCCGCAACGCCGTGCTCGAGAAGAGCTTCGGCGCACCCACCGTCACCAAGGACGGTGTGTCGGTCGCGAAGGAAATCGAGCTGAAGGACAAGTTCGAGAACATGGGCGCACAGATGGTGAAGGAAGTCGCGTCCAACACCTCCGACGAGGCTGGCGATGGCACCACCACCGCCACCGTGCTCGCCCAGGCGATCATGCGCGAGGGCCTGAAGGCCGTCTCCTCGGGCCGCAACCCGATGGACCTCAAGCGCGGCGTCGACAAGGCGGTGATCACCGCCGTCGAGGAGCTGAAGAAGCTCTCCAAGCCCTGCAAGGATTCCAAGGCCATCGCCCAGGTCGGCACGATCTCGGCGAACGCCGACGAGTCGATCGGCAAGACCATCGCCGAGGCGATGGAAAAGGTCGGCAAGGAGGGCGTGATCACGGTCGAGGAAGGCTCGGGACTCATCAACGAGCTCGAAGTGGTCGAGGGCATGCAGTTCGATCGCGGCTACCTCTCGCCGTACTTCATCAACAATCAGCAGAACCAGACTTCCGAGCTCGAGAAGCCGGCGATCCTGCTGGTCGACAAGAAGATATCCAACATCCGCGAGCTGCTGCCGCTGCTCGAGGGCGTGGCCAAATCCGGCCGCCCGCTGCTGGTCGTGGCCGAGGACATCGAGGGCGAGGCGCTGGCGACGCTGGTCGTCAACAACATCCGCGGCATCCTCAAGGTGGCCGGCGTCAAGGCGCCGGGCTTCGGCGACCGCCGCAAGGCCATGCTGCAGGACATCGCCACCCTCACGGGCGGCACGGTGATCTCCGATGAGGTGGGCCTGTCGCTCGAGAAGGCGACCATGAACGACCTCGGCGATGCCAAGAAGATCGTCGTGGAGAAGGAGAACACCACGATCATCGACGGCGCCGGCAAGACCGCCGACATCAAGGCGCGCATCGAGTCGATCCGCCAGCAGATCGAGGAGGCGACCTCGGACTACGACAAGGAGAAGCTGCAGGAGCGTGTCGCCAAGCTCTCCGGCGGCGTCGCCGTGATCAAGGTCGGGGCTGCCACCGAGATCGAGATGAAGGAGAAGAAGGCCCGCGTCGAGGACGCGCTGCACGCCACGCGTGCGGCGGTCGAAGAGGGCGTGGTGCCCGGCGGTGGCGTGGCGCTGATCCGCGTGCAGAAGGCCCTCGAGAAGCTCGAGGGCGCGAACGAGGACCAGACGGTCGGCATCCGCATCCTGTCGCGCTCGATCGAGGAGCCGCTGCGCCAGATCGTGGAGAACGCCGGCGAGGATGCCGCCGTGATCCTCAATCAGGTGAAGAGCAAGACCGGCGCCTACGGCTACAACGCCGCGAAGGGCGAGTTCGGCGACCTGCTCGAGGCGGGGATTCTCGATCCGACCAAGGTGACGCGTCTTGCACTGCAGAACGCGGCGTCCGTGGCCGGCCTGCTGCTCACCACCGAGGTCATGGTGGCCGAGGCTCCGAAGGATGACGAGCACAGCCATGCGGGCCCGCCGGGCGGCATGGGCGGCATGGACATGTAGGTCCGAGCGGCTCAGGAATTCTCTCTAAAGAGGTATCGATTCTGTAACACTGAGCCGTTAGTCTTTACATAACGGTTAGGGGTTAGCGCCCGGCTCTCAGCTGAGGCGCGGCCCCCAAAGACGCGGAACAAGACCCCCTATTCCGCGCATCATTCTCAGGCCCCCTCGTGGGGCCTGTTTTTTTGGTTTATCGTGCTGGCCAAGGATCTTTTGCCAAGGGGGCTGGTCAATGGCTGACGCGAAAGCCGGCGCGCTGCTCGCGGCGCTCTCCCTGACATGGCTCGCGCTCCCGGCATGCAGCCGGCAGGGCCAGGACGAGATGAGTTGGGCGCGCGCGGCGCTCGAGCGCAACGACCACCTGGAAATCGTCGCGGCCGACCGCGAGAACCGTACCTTTACGGTGCGCAACAAAGACACGGACGAGGTGAGCATGGTGCGCGCCGACCAGCTGATCGCCGGCGCGGCGGCGCCCGGACCCTCGGGTGTCGCCCCGGCGCCCGCACCCACCGCACCCGCTGCCACGGCCGCCGCGACGGCTCCGGCGGCGCCCG
>Ga0210399_10001747_pt1 | contig 17007 bp, 14 predicted proteins | sample IncBWC14MmetaG_FD_150865 | JGI IMG/M metagenome (GOLD analysis project Ga0210399, IMG submission 150865) | Forest soil microbial communities from Barre Woods Harvard Forest LTER site, Petersham, Massachusetts, United States - Inc-BW-C-14-M | ecosystem: Environmental > Terrestrial > Soil >...
CGTGTCTGAGCAGCATGCCCACGATCATGGGCTGCGGCAGAGTGACGACCACGATGTTGTCGAGAGGCACAGCCGCATAGTCCGGGTGACTCTTTGCCCAGGATCGGAATGCATCGATGATGCCCCCGCCGAGCAGCGCGGGAAAGTGATTGCCTTCAGTAAAGATTGCCAGATCGATCCGCGAGCCGAGGCGCCCGACAATATCGGGAATCGTGTCGGTATGACCGTTGAGTGCCGGAACGTCGGCGGGCGAAGGAACCATCGGCTGCCAGACAAAGGCTGTGGCGCAACCGTCGGCCGGTTGGCCGTTGGACTGGCCACGGGCGAACGCACGCCACGCAGGCACTATTAGCGCAGTGGCCGCAGAAGTCTTGATGAACGTACGTCGTTGCAAAAAGCCGCCTTCGTCTACCGATGCGAAATCATCGGTCTTTGGCTGTCACCGGAGCCGCTTCGTGCGTGCCGGCTTCCCGCAGCGCCACCTGCGACGAGTCGTTGATGTCGGTAACGATCAGAAACCGTTGCGACGCGGCGGAAGAGCTTGGGCCACTACCGGCAAGAACCTTCAGCGGGCCGATTGCCTGAACAATGCCTGCTCCATCGGGATTTGTTTTCAGGACCGCTAGCGGCTCAAGTTTGCCGAATGGCGGGTGATTGGAATCCGCCAGATAGACCTGATATGACTTCTGGGGAGCCAGTCCTCTCGCTGCAATCTGAACAAGATCCAACAGACCCAGTGAGTTCACCGCGACCGATGCCTGAGCATCGGCCTGCGCCGTTCCGCCTGCCTCCAAGTGGAGCTGCGCTGTGTTGGCAGCGGTACCGAGCGGCGTCAAATTTTCTGTGCCAGGTCCGTTGGGGACTGCGTTGGGCACATACACTAAAGCCTGGGACGTTTGTCCGATTGGAATATTAGCAATGACCTTATTCGTCACCGTATCGATCGCGGCGCAGTGTTCGCCGTTTTCCAACGCGACATACACGCGCGAGCCATCGCCGGACGGCCAGATTCCGTGCGGAAGGTCTCCTACCGGTATCGTTGCAACCAATTCCGGCGTCGCGCCTCTGCGGAACGCCTTCACTTCATTCGCCCCGCCAATCGTCACATACGCGATTTTTCCGTTGCGATTGCTCACGAAGTTTACGTGATTGGTGATCGGCCCAGTATCCAACACCGCCTTCTGGTCAAACGGTGGCTTCGCGTTGTAAATCTGCACCTTGCCGACGTCTTTCAATGTGATCCAGACTTCGTCATTTTCCGGAGTGACAGCGATGTTTGGCGAAAATGGACTGACTTGCGGTAATCGCTTGATGACTTTATGCGAAGCTACATCGATGACCGCGAGCTCCGGAGTGAAACTCGAGCACACAAAAGCATATTTGCCGTCTGGTCCGAACATGGTCATACCTGGACCGTTGGCCAGTTCGATACGCCGCGTCTCTTTCATCCGCGCGGGATCGATTACTGACACGTAGTTCTCACCGCGCACCGTCACCCATAATTCGCGGCCATTCGGAGTGAAGAAGGGTTCGTGCGGTGAACGGCCAACGTAAATAGTGCCTTTAACTTTGTTCGTAGCAGTGTCGATCAGCGTGACGGAATTCGACCCGACCGAAACGACAGCTAACGTCTTACCGTCCGGCGAAAAACCGAGTCCGTGCACGAGAAGCTGTCCCTTGTAGAGCGGACTCAGCGCTCCCGGCACCGGATCGCCGAGCTTGATCACGCCAAGCAACTTGTTTTCGAAAGGCTCAATTACGGAAACCGTATTTGAAGTCTGATCGGCTGTGTAGACCCGATCGCGAGCAGTGACGGTAGTATCCGTTCGCCCCCAAGGCGCTTGTTGTGCCATCGCGCATGGCAATAAACAGAGAGACAAAAACAACAAAATTATTTTCATGGTTAGTTGCCCTTTCCGGTGCCGGCAGCGTCCGTTGGATTTACTTCCACCTGAGCTGGCTGCTCCTGTTTCAGCCAATGCTGCATCAACTCAATTTCTAATTGCTGGTCGGTAATAATTTCCTGCGCCAGTCTGCGCATTTGCGGATCCTTGCCGTACAGGAGTTGGGTTTTCGCCATATCGATTGCCGCCTGATGATGCGGAAGCATCAGTCTGACAAAATCGACATCGCCGTTGCCGGATCGGTCTATTGCTCCCATGGCCATGTGCATTTTATCCATGCTCGCAATCAGTTCCGACCAATCAGGGTCGGTGCTCGTCTGACTGCCATGGTCGTGGGCGCCTGCCTGAACGATTATGCCCGCGGCGAAATTTCCCGCGACAACAGCCACTAATAAATTGGTTAATATTTTCATGGTTAGATTTGTTTCCGGTCGTCTTCACTAAAGTTATCGATTCGTGAGTGCTGTTGCTAAGGCGCGAGCGACGGATTTTGTGGTACCACCTATGAGGTGATGCTCGCTCCCTCTTTGGAGGTAGATCTGGTAGGGACATCGCGCTGCGATGTCCACGGACGCCGCCGCGCGGCGTCCCTACCCATTGCGTTTCGGACTAAAGCTCCGCTACTACAATTGAATCAGCCCACGCCGTGTCGCGTTAGCGACGGCTTCGGTTCGGCTGATGACGTTCATCTTCGCAAAGATGCCTTTCACGTGCGACTTCACTGTGCCCTCACTAATAAAGAGGGCGGAGCCGATCTCCTTGTTACTTTTTCCCTGAGCCATCAGTTTGAGCACTTCAATCTCACGCCCGCTCAGCGTTTCGCCGCTGACGCGTTGCGCGAGTTTGGCCGCGAGGTGCACCGGCACGCAGGTCTCGCCGGCGTGCACTCGGCGAATGCAATCCATCAGGGCTTCGCGCGGCGCATCTTTCAGCAAATAGCCTTTCGCACCGGCTTGAATGGCGCGGTAGATATCTTCATCCCCGTCGAAGGTTGTTAGCACAATGATTCGCGCTTTCTCATTGCCGGAACGAATTTCTTTGATTGCGCCGACGCCATCCAGCTCGGGCATGCGCAAATCCAGCAGCGTCACATCGGGGTGATGTTTCTTCCAAAGATCAACGGCTTCGCGTCCATTGCCCGCTTCGCCAATAACGGTCATGTCTGCTTTCCGAGTAATGAGTGAAACCAAGCCTTCGCGGACAACGCTATGATCATCAGCGATGAGTACCGTGATACGAGGTTTTTTCGCTTTGCCTTTAGGTAGAGACATCGCGCTGCGATGTCCCGGACGCCCCAGCGCGACGTCCCTACCAGATGTGTGGGCTGCTTTCTTTTTGGATCTCATTACATCGATTCTCCGTTGCCAGGCAATACCACGGTGATCTTCGTGCCCTTACCACGTGAGCTGGTGATTTCCAATTTGCCGCCCATTTGTTCGACCCGCTCGCGCATTCCGGTGAGACCCACACCGTCGTGTCCATCTTTGACTTTGAATCCATCGCCATCGTCACGAAGTTCCAGACGAACTCGCCTCGCCTTGTAGCTTATTCGTGTTTCGAAGTTGCGAGCGTGGGCGTACTTGAGGGTGTTGGTCAAGGCTTCCTGTCCGATATGGAGAAGATTTTCCTGCCAGGGCTGAGGAAGCTCCGGTAACTTGCCTTGCGCTTCAAACGTTGCGTGAAGCGCTGTTCCAACGGTCGTGTTCTTAATAGTACCTTTGAGGGCCTCCCAAAAATTGTGTTCTTGTAAGGCTTGCGGACGCAACGCATGCACTGAGCGGCGCGCTTCGCTCAGGCTCCGCCGCGCCAATTCGCCGGCGCGATGCAAATGATCGTCCGCTTCCTCGCGACAGCCGCAGGAAATTGCATCCTCCGCCGCTTCCAACTGCACAATCACACCGGTGAAGCCTTGGGCGAGCGTGTCGTGAATGTCCCGCGCCATTCGGTTTCGTTCTTCAAAGACCGCTGCGCGTTGACCTTGCTCGGCGAACTCGTTGAGTTGAAGCGCGAGCATGACTTGGTGGGCGAGTGCCTGGGTTAATTCAATCTCCTCCGGCCGATAAGGTATCCGGTCGGCATGGCGAATGCCAACAAAGCCTTTGACTTGTCCACTCACTAAAAGCGGCACTGCGAGAAACCTCTTTGTGCCGTTTCGTTTCAAATGCTCACCCCAATCGCCGTCAACGCGCGGATCAGTCTCGACGTCATCGCAAACGACGGGACCTGCCGTGAAAAGCAGCTCCTGAACTACGGCGTTCTCTTTCCAGAATAAGGGGTTCTTAATGAATGGATGCTCCGGATCTGGCGCGGCCAATTTTCCGCCATCCGACGTTGAGGAGCGCAAAACGAGTGAGTCGCTCGATTCGTCGAACAACCACAAGGTCACGCTCGGCGCGGTCAAGAGGCGGCCAATGGTACCCAGCATCTGTCCAATGAACTTTTCCGGGTCCGGCGCCGTCGCCAGGACGTCCAAACTGTGCGCCAGCGCCTCCACTTGTCCGCGCGCCACTTGCTCGGACCCGCGCAACGCTTCTTCAGAGCGTTTACTCTCGGTTATATCGATAACAGTGCCGAAGAACTCGACCAAATGACCGGTCTCATCGCAAACCGGATGACCGACGGCGTGAATATTCCTGATCGCACCGGCCGGATGAACGATTCGGTAGTCAGTTTCGAAGTCGATTTTCTCCCGAACAGCGCTTTCGAACAGTTCCCTGACTCTGCTTTGGTCGTCCGGACAAAGGCGTTGAAAGAATGTCTCGAACCGCGGCGGTCCGGCCTCCGGATCGAAACCGAGCACGCGATAGGTTTCCTCGGACCAGTATCTGATCTCTCCCGTGGCCGGCGCCCATGCCCAACTTCCGGTATGGCTGAGCCGTTGTGCTTCCGCTAAATAGGCTTCACTCTCACGCAGGGCCGTCTCTGCCAACCTGCGTTGGATGGCGACGCCCGCGAGATGAGTAATGTGTTTAATCGTCTCCTGCTCGCGCGGACTGGGGCTGCGTGGCTCGCAATAGTACATGGCAAATGTCCCGATCACTTTGCCTTCGGCGGAGAAGATAGGCGTGGACCAACAGGCGCGGAGCGAATGCGCCAAAGCCAGATCGCGAAAATCAGCCCACAGTGGATCGGCAGCAATGTCAGACACAATGACCTGTTCGGCACGGTAAGCGGCCGTTCCGCATGAGCCCACAGAAGGGCCGATAACCAGACCGTCGATTGCGTCCGTGTAAGGTTTTGGAAGGCTTGGCGCCGCGCCGTGCCGCAATCGCTTGCCATTTGGTTCCATTAATAAGATGGAGGCTAAAACACCGGAGGATTGCTCTTCCACCAGCAGACATAAGGTATCGAGTATATCGGCAAGCGAATCGCCTTTCGCTACCATCTCAAGAAGTCGGTTCTCTCCAGCCAGGAGCGCTTCGCGCCGCTTACGGTGGCTAATGTCTCTGATGATCGATTGATAATATCGGCCGCGCAGCGCCGATAAAGAAACCTCCACTGGAATTACCTCGCCATTTTTCCGCAGGAATTTTCGCTCGAACCGCAAAGATCCTTCCGCTTTCAATTTCTCGATCCGGCGCTCGAAGAGGTGGCGATCCTCGGGGAGGTATGTGTCTGTAATTGAACTGCCAATTAGTTCCTCTTCCGAACGTCCCACTAGCTCGACCCCTGCAGGGTTAACCAAAACACATTTGCCATCCGCATCCATAACGCAGATGGCGTCTGGCGAAGCGTTGATGAGATCCCGATACTTCTCCTCACTTTTCCGCAGCTTCTCTCTCGCCTCCTTTGCTACGGTGACGTCCATCAACGCTCCAACAAACACGAGTTCGCCCGATTTATCTATTTCGGCATGAGCCACCACATGGAGACGTTTGACTGAGCCATCACGCATCAGTAATCGATGTTCAAAATCAAAATCCTTCCCGTCCTGCGATGCGCGCTCGATTGTCTGTTTTACGAGAGCGGCGTCTTCCGGGTGAACCCGTTGGAGAATAAGTTCCACGGTCGGTTTTGCCGTTCGGTCGTATTGGAAGATTCGAAAGGTTTCCTCGGACCAGGTGATCTCGCCGGAGGAAATCCTCCAGCCGAAGCTCCCGGTGTGGCTTAATCGCTGTGCTTCGGACAAATAGGCCTCGCTTTCGTGCAGCTTCTCTTCCTGAAGTTCCAAGGCTTGGGTAGCGAATCGCCTATCCACCCAGGACGTCAGCAGAGCCAATCCGAGAACGATCAAGGTGGCCGCGACAATTCCAGCGGTGCCGAGTGTGGAGATGCTTATGGCATGAGACAGGTCCGCTGGTACGCCGGAGGGCGCGAAACTGGCGGCGGCCATGCCGGTGTAATGCATGACGGGGATCGCGGCACCCATCACGACGGCACCGGCTATCTTTCGCCAGCCGGTCGCCGCTTTTTCATCTCTCAAGTGAAAGGTAATCCATAGCGCGGCGAGAGAAATCAGAATGGCGAACGCAACCGACAGGACGACAAGAAGGGAATTATACTGGCATACGGCCGGCAAACGCATGGCGGCCATGCCGATATAATGCATGCTCGCTATGCCACCACCCATCAGGACACTTCCGGCGAACGCTCGGAACGCACCCATTTTCTGTCGGCTCACCACATACAGCGCAATGGCCGAAGCGAGAATGGCCGCAAATAGTGACAACAGAACGGTCGGCCAATGGTAGGCCACGGGAACCGGCAGCATGCACGCCAGCATCCCAATGTAGTGCATGGACCAAATGCCAGTCCCCATTGCGCCGGCCCCACCGAGCAGCCAAACCGCGCGAGTCCAACCGCCTGCGGCTGTTACGCGGCCTGCAAGATCCAAAGCCGCGTACGACGCAAACATGGCAATCAAAACCGAAAGCGCCACGAGCGCGTAGTTGTGCGAGCACGAAAAATTCACGTCATGCTCCTCCGTCTGCTCGCCACGCGGGACGGGCATTGGCCGCAAAGTACACAGGCTTGGTCGACAACAGCCAGTGAATAGCCGGACACTGCACCTTGGAAGGCTGGCCGCGACGTTGCCAGCTGGAAACTATCCGTTCCGAGCCAGCGAACCGTTGGTCGAGCGCTCTCGAACTGGATTTCATACAAGCTGTCGTTAGTGGGCTGCGTTTGATTTAGACCAACTCAGGACTCTAACAGGCCCCCGCCCTCTTTGCCACAGTCACGTCATCCCTCGAAAGAGGCACTGAAAAACCCCGCCAGTGTTTCGTGGTAAGGAACGGAACCGCGTCTAAAATTTTCGTAAACAATGAAAACCAAACAGCGGGAAAACAATTTCTGGCGCAGGCTGCATAAGATTTTTCCACGACGCCGGCGCAGGCACGACCCGATGCTCGTGCTCAACCTGTCGATCTTTAATTTCACCGACGGCTGGAGTCGAACGTTTTCGAAATATGAATACGCGCGGTTCTCAGCCTAACGAACCGATGCCAAATAATGGGACCAAGCCGCTGGCAATGGACGCCGCGGAGGGATCAATCGTGGTCAAGGCGCCAGTTGCCGTTGTCTACGAACGATGGCTGGCGTTTGAGGATTATCCAAAATTCATCACCGCGATCAAACGAGTGCGGAAATTGGATGCGAACCATTTTTCCGCGTCTCTGGCATTTAACGGAAAGCAGCATGAAGCGACACTTGAGATGATGCTGCGTGTCCCGGAGCGAAGGCTGGCCTGGCGCACTCTTGCGGACCACAACACTCGTGACCACCTCGCTGCGGGTGTCGTTTCTTTCGCGTCGCTTCCTGACCAAAGCACATGCATTACCCTGAAGTTGACCTCGAGCTTTGGCGGCGCTGTCTCGCGTCGGATCGATAGGTATCTGCAAAATTTCAAACACCTAATTGAGAAGCACTGAGATCGAAGAACGAGGAAAAGTCCTGGAACGATCCATAGAAATGTTGCCTTTATCAGAGCTTCGGTCGCATGCTTTGGGTTTAGCGAGCGGAGATTGATGGCAAAAAAACGAGTAGCGGACCTGTTGGTCGAAACTCTTGCACAAGCAGGCGTGGCGCGGATTTACGGAGTTTCTGGCGACTCACTGAACGGAATCACCGACTCGATTCGTAGACAGAAACAAATTCGATGGGCCCACGTCCGGCACGAAGAGTCGGCTGCATTTGCTGCGGGCGCGGAAGCACACCTTACCGGGCGTCTCGCGGTCTGCGCGGGAAGTTGTGGGCCCGGCAACTTGCATCTGATCAATGGGCTTTACGATTGCCACCGCAGCCGCGTTCCCGTTCTCGCCATCGCCGCCCAGATTCCAAGTCAGGAAATCGGCAGCGGTTATTTTCAGGAAACGCATCCGGAACATCTTTTCGCGCAATGCAGCCATTATTGTGAACTGATTTCGCACCCGGAACAGATGCCGCGCGTTTTGGAAATTGCCATGCAAACCTCGATCGCGCGCCGCGGAGTTTCAGTGATTACGTTGCCGGGCGACATCGCTTTGCGCGATGCGGTGCAAGAGGGTCCGCGGCTGAAGTTCCCACCGCCGACACCGAGCGTCTCTCTTTCGGATGTTGAAATAGACACGCTGGCCAAAATTCTGAATGACTCGGAAAAGATCACAATACTCGCCGGTGCGGGCTGCGCCGGGGCGCACACGGAGTTAATTGCGGTCGCCGGCAGACTCAACGCGCCCATCGTGCACGCCATGCGCGGAAAGGAATTCATTGAATACGACAACCCGTTCGATGTTGGCATGACCGGTTTGCTCGGGTTTTCCTCCGGCTATCACGCCATGATGAACTGCGACACGTTGCTGATGATTGGAACGGACTTTCCATATCAACAATTTTTTCCGCAGGACGCGACCGTCATTCAGATCGACATCCGCGGAGAACAACTCGGCCGGCGGACAAAACTCGACCACGGGTTTGTCGGTGACGCGAAGACGACGTTTCGGGCGCTCTTGCCAAAATTGAAACAAACTGGCGACGACAAACATTTGAAATCTGCGCTCGAACATTATCGAAAAGCACGGAAGACGCTCGACGAGCTGGCGACGGAAGGACGTGAAGGAAGAGGAAGCCATCCTCAATTTGTTGCCCGTGAGCTCGACGAGTTGGCCGACGCGGACGCGATTTTCTCTTGCGACGTGGGCACGCCGACGATTTGGGCCGCACGTTATCTGAAGATGAACGGCAAGCGCCGGCTGCTCGGTTCCTTCAGTCACGGTTCGATGGCGAACGCGCTGCCGCAGGCAATCGGTGGGCAGATGACTCATCCGGGCCGCCAGGTGATTTCAATGTCGGGAGATGGCGGTCTCGCCATGCTCATGGGCGATCTGCTTTCGCTTCGGCAACTGGAGTTGCCCGTCAAAGTGATTGTCTTCAAAAATAACGCGCTCGCCTTTGTCGAACTGGAAATGAAAGCAGCTGGAATCCTCGAATTCGGAACGGATCTGCACAATCCGGATTTCGCGAAGATCGCCGAGGCTGCTGGGCTCCTTGGTCTGACGGCTGAATCATCGGATCAAGTCCGCCCGATGATTGCGCAAGCGCTGAAGCACAACGGTCCCGCTTTGGTTGAAGTGCTTGTCCATCGACAAGAACTCTCTATGCCTCCGACTATCACGCTTGAGCAGATGACCGGGTTCAGTCTGTTCGCGCTCAAAGCCGTTCTGAGCGGACGCGGCGATGAGATTGTCGATCTTGCGAAGGTGAATCTGCTGCGGAGATGGTTCGCGTGAAAATGTGGAAGTGGGAGAGAGCGAATCTACCCTCCGTTAACCATTCCGCACGCACTGCGTTCGCGGCGACCGTTTCGTTTGTAGTCGCGCGGTTATTTCGACTGCCGGAAGCTTACTGGGCGGCGATCGCGACCGTCGTAGTCATGGAATCAACTTGGCGAGCGACATTAGCCGGTTCATTGCAGCGCATCGTGGCGACGGCGCTTGGTGCTGGCGCCGGAGCTTTGGTGGCAACCTACTTCCGTAGCTCCGCACTGGCATTCGGCGTTTCAGCTTTCTTAATTGGATTTTTCTGCTGGCTCGCGCGTTTGGAGAAAGGGGCATATCGCTATGCCTGCGTGACGCTGGCAATTGTCATGCTCGTTCCGCGCCTAGCGACTCCGTGGGCAGGAGCAGTGCACCGGTTCTTCGAAGTTTCTTTGGGAATCGCCATCGCTCTCGGGGTCACGGCGGTTTGGCCAGAGCGCGAATCCAGCGGCGACAAATTTTTTCGCTTTACTCTTGGGCACGAAAAAGGTAGCAGCGAAAACTTAGGCGGTTGAAACGATATGGCGTCGCTCACTGGTTTGCTCTTCAAACGGCCGCTCATTCGCCAAATCCGAGAGCGCGCCGACGGCTCCGGCCTTCAGGGGATCGGATGAGGAAAATGTAGTTTCCTGCGATGCACACCTCAAATGCGCTGGATCCGCAGTCGCCACAGGCGCGCGCGATTTACGATTTGGGGATCATTGCTACGATCGTCTTCGTCCTGATTTTCGTCGTCGTAGCGGGTGGGATCGCCTACGCGATCTTTCGTTTCCGCGGACGCGAGGGTGAGCCCGACCCGAAACAGTTCGCTGGAAGCGAGAAAGTGGAAATTATCTGGACGGTGATTCCGTTCCTGATTGTTGTGTTCCTTTTTGTGCTGACGCTGCGCGGAATGAATCGCGCTGATCCGCCACCGGCGCCTTCGCCCGATTTGGTTGTGACCGGGCATCAATTTTGGTGGCAGGTGGATTACCCACGATCGGGAGTTATCACGGCTAACGAAATTCATATTCCCGCCGGCAAACCCTTGTCAGTGCGGCTGGAGTCCAAGGATGTCTTGCACGAATTCTGGGTGCCGAAGCTGACCCGCAAGATGAGCAATGTGCCGGGCCAACCTAACCACATCTGGTTACAAGCCGACAAACCGGGCACGTACATCGGCCAGTGCTCGGAATTTTGCGGAACGCAACATGCCTGGATGCGCATCCTGGTCGTGGCCGACGAACCTTCGAAGTTCGAGGAATGGCAACGTGCTCAACTACAACCAGGCCAGGGGCCCACGAATGATGCCACCGCAAAAGGCCTGGCCCTGTTTCAAACCTCAACCTGCATCAACTGTCATGCTATCCGCGGAATAGCTGGAGCGGATTTGCGGGTCGCGCCGGATCTGACACACGTTGGCAGTCGCAGACAACTTGGCGCGGGTATTCTAGAAAATTCGCCGGCGAACATGCGGCTTTGGCTCAAAAGCCCGCAGCATATCAAACCGGGTGCGCTCATGCCAGACTTTAGCTTCACCGACGAGCAGCTTGACCAACTCAGCGAATATCTCTCCACGCTGCGATGAACGGCACCACCACTATCGCGGAATTCCGGGACGCGATCCTGGACCCTGCCAAGCGCGCACACTATCGCCTCGCGTGGCTTTCGACCGTTGATCACAAGCGCATCGGCGTTCTCTACATGCTGACCGCTTTGGTCTTCTTCATCATCGGCGGAGTCGAAGCGCTCTTCATCCGCCTGCAGCTTGCCGTGCCTAACAATGACTTTCTCCATCCGGACACCTTCAACAAGCTTTTCACCTTGCACGGCACGACGATGATTTTCCTCGTCGCCATGCCGGCGCTGTTCGGCTTCGTAAATTACGTCTTGCCATTGCAGGTCGGCGCGCGTGACATGGCGTTCCCGCGCCTGAACGCTTTTGGGTATTGGTGCCAGCCGTTTGGTGGAATTCTTTTGCACTTTAGTATTCTCGCCGGCGGCGCTCCGGCGGTCGGCTGGTTCTCCTATGCGCCGTTGAGTGAGACTCCCTATTCTTCAACCCCCGGAATCGACTATTGGGCGGTAGCGCTCTTTGTCCTGGGTCTCGGCACGATTAGTTTCGCGATTAACACCATCGCCACCGTGATCTCCTGTCGCGGGCCAGGCATGACAATGCGACGCCTGCCTCTTTTTACCTGGATGAATTTTATCAACTCTTTTCTCATCCTGATAGCGCTGCCGGTATTGAACGCCGGGCTGGCCATGATCCTGATTGATCGGCAGCTTGAGGGGCATTTCTTCCTGCCGTTTCGCGGCGGTTCAGCCGTTCTCTGGCAACACATCTTTTGGGCCTTTGGCCATCCGGAAGTTTACATCGTGGTGCTTCCTGCATTCGGCATGATTTCGGAAATGATTCCGGTTTTTTCACGTAAACCGATCTTCGGTTACGAATTTGTCGCCGCCTCCACTGTCGCCATCGTGGTGCTGAGCTCGCTGGTGTGGGGCCACCATATGTTCACCGTCGGCATGGGCCGGCCGATGGACCTGTTCTTCATTATCACGTCCATGCTGATCGCAATCCCGACGGGCGTGAAAGTCTTGAACTGGAGCGCGACTATGTTCGGCGGGCGCATCCGGTTTGACGTGCCGATGCTCTTTTGCATCGCCTTTCTTATTCAGTTCACACTCGCCGGCCTAACCGGAGTCAGCCACGCGAGCGCGGCGCTCGATTGGCAGACTAAGAACAGCTACTTCCTCGTCGCGCATTTTCACTTTGTCTTCGTCGGCGCCATCGTGTTCGCGATGCTCGGTGCGCTGCCATACTGGTTCCCGAAAATGAGCGGCCGGATGATGTCGGAATCGTTAGGCCGCTGGACGTTCTGGCTATGGGTCATCGGCTTCAACATGACCTTCATCATCCAGCACGTCCTCGGCCTCTACGGCATGCCGCGTCGCATCTTTACTTATCCGGACATACCCGGCTGGGGTTGGATGAACATGCTTTCTACTATCGGCGTGTTCTTCATGGGCGCCGGGTCGCTGGTGTTGCTTTGGAATATCGCGCATTCGTTCTTCCGAGGAAGAGTAGCGGGCGACAATCCATGGAACGCGTGGACGCTCGAATGGGCGACCAGTTCACCGCCGCCGCATGAAAACTTTGTCGCGCTGCCACCGATCCACAGCCGGCGACCGCTGTGGGACGTCGCCAATCCGGATCGGCCGGATCCAGTCGTTGGCGACGATCAGGTTTTCCTTCCCGATCACAATAAGACCGGCATCCTCGCCTTCATTTTCTCCGAAGTCGGGTTCTTCGGCACCCTCATCCTCGCCTATTTATATTTCTACGCCCACCCGCAGGCCGGTCCCGGACCCAAGGAGCTCGATGTCCAGCGGACGCTGGTTTTTAGCGTTTGCCTTTTCGCGAGCAGTTTTACTTTTTGGCGATCCGAGATTGCGATGAGCAAACGGAATCGCGGCCCCATGCTTGGTTGGCTCACGCTCACTATCGCGCTCGGTGGCGTCTTTCTGGTCGGCCAGGGAATGGAGTATTGGAAATTGTTTCAGACCGGAGTCGATGTCAGCACAAACCTTTTCTCAACAACATTCTTCACTCTTACCGGCTTTCACGGTTTGCACGTGCTCCTCGGTCTGGTCGCACTTCTGATCTTTCTCTGGCTTGCCTGGCGAGGCGATTTTGCTTTGGGCAGCGAACCCGCGTTCGCAGCCGCAGGGTACTACTGGCATTTCGTCGATATCGTTTGGGTTTTTGTTTTGCTCACCGTTTACATCCTTCCGCTTCTGCGATGACTACATACCAATTCCTCACGACCGCCTGGAGATGGAATTCCATTCTCCTGATTTTTTGCGCGCTTGCTCTCGCGGGATATTTTCTCGCCTTTCGGCGACGGGGCCGGCCCGCCTATTTTGGCGCTGCGCTCGTCGTATTTCTTTTGGCTCTTACCTCGCCGGTGAATGCGTTAGCCGACGGTTATCTTTTCAGCGCGCATATGGTTCAGCACATTCTGCTCGTGCTCATCGTTCCCGCGCTCTTGTTGTTAAGTTTGCCTCAATCGTTTTCGCTTCCGCGCCCACTCATCGCCTTCACTCATCCGTTGATCGGTTGGCTCGCCGGCGTTGGTGCGATGTGGCTCTGGCACGCGCCCGCGCTCTGCAACGCGGCGACAACGTCAAGGGCCATTTCCGCGATTCAGACGACCTCGCTGCTGCTAATGGGAAGCGTGTTCTGGTGGCAGGTGCTCGCGCCGCGTGAAACGGAACGACTCTCACCGGGCGTGGGAATTGTTTATCTGTTTACCGCATGCACGGCCTGCAGCATCCTGGGCATCATTCTGACCTTCGCGCCGGTTTCGATTTGTTCGGTTTACCAACACCCTGTCGATCGTTTGGGGATGCTTGGTACCATCCGCGGCTGGGGCCTAACAAGTGACAGAGATCAGCAGATCGGCGGACTGCTGATGTGGGTTCCGATGTGCTTGATTTATCTTGCTGCAATTCTGGCGCAGCTCGCTCGCTGGCATTCATCTCCACAACCGACACAATCAAATGCCTAACGAACAATCACCTACCGAACATTCGGACGCGGTGCCATCGGGCTGGCAGGTGCTACCCGATACGCCGCTGCCGCACCCAACGTACTTTCCGGCCGGGCTGGCCATGGGAGTCGCCTTTATTTTTTGGGGCTTGATCACCAACTGGGTTGTTTGGCTGGTCGGTGTTGTCCTCTTCATCGCAGCGCTTGCCGGTTGGATTACGGAAATTCGCCATGAATACAAGTCCAAGTGAGTTGTCCTCTGTGCCGCCGACTGAAACTGCCGAGGAGATCAGCAGGCGGCGCTTTCTTGAAAAACTTTCCATCGGCCTGGTCGGACTCTGCACCGCGATTGTCGGGGTGCCGTTAGTCGGATTTATCGTGGCGCCGTTCTTTCGAAAGGTACCCCGGGAATGGGTGACGATCGGCAAACCGGATGACTTCCAAATCGGAAAGACGGTAGCTGTCACAGTGACCGATCCTTCGTCGCTTCCCTGGGCGGGAGTCACAGCAAAGAGCGGCGTCTGGCTGCGACGCGTAACTGAAGATAGTTTCATCGCTTTCTCGGCTAACTGCACCCATCTCGGATGTCCGGTGCGCTGGCTGGAAGGCGCCGATCTCTTCATGTGTCCATGTCACGGCGGCGTCTATTACAGTGACGGCAAAGTAGCGGCCGGTCCGCCGCCGCTTCCGCTATTCCGCTACGAGGTGCGGGTAACAAATGGCGAAGTGCAAATGAAACAGGCCATCGTTCCGATTTCCACCGCGCTGTGATCAAGTTGTTCAAAACAATCTGGAATTGGCTCGACGATCGCATCGGGATCGGTGTCCTGCTCTCGCCGATGAAGCATATCGCTCCCGAGGATTCGAAGTGGTGGTATGTCTTTGGCAGCGCCACGCTCGTGGCTTTCATCGTGCAGGTGGCAAGCGGCGTTGCGCTGGCGTTCTCCTACATCCCGTCGTCGTCCCAAGCTTACGAAACGCTTCAATTCATAACGAACAACGCACCGTTTGGGCATTTCCTGCGCGGCATGCATTACTACGGCGCGTCCGCCATGGTGTTGATGATCGGGGCACACATGGCGCAAACCTTTTTGTTCGGCGCCTACAAATTTCCGCGCGAGATGACCTGGACCACCGGCATCCTGCTACTGACTTTTACTCTCGGGATGGGATTCACCGGGCAGCTATTACGGTGGGATTCGACTGCCGCGTGGTCGGTCGTGGTCGCGGCCGAGCAAGCCGGACGCATTCCGATCATCGGCCCATGGGTAGCGCACTTTATCCTGGGTGGTAACTCGATCGGTGGCGCAACGCTCAGTCGTTTCTTTGCCATCCATGTATTCGTTCTGCCCGGGATCATGTTTGCTTTTATCGGCTTGCATCTCTGGCTCGTTCTTCGCCACGGCATTTCAGAGCCGCCGGTTGCTGGCAGACCGGTCGATCCGGCAACCTATCGCGCCGAATACGAAGAGTTGCTCAAGAAAAAGGGCAAACCATTTTGGCCGGAGCTCGCCTGGCGCGATGTCATCATGTGCACCGGCCTGATCGTGGCCATCTCCCTCGCGGCATTCTTCGTCGGTCCTCCAGTTTTAGATAGGCCGCCGGATCCAAGCATACTCGCAGCCGATCCACGACCGGATTGGTATCTTCTGTGGTACTTCGGGCTGCTTTCGCTCATCCCGGATAGAATCGAAGGCTATGTCATGATCGGATTTCCGATCCTGATCGGCTTTCTTCTCCTAATTGTTCCTATCCTAAATCACAAAGGAGAGCGCGCTGCATCACGCCGTCCTTGGGCAATTGCGGTCGTATGCCTCTCCGTGATCATGATTGGTGCACTTTGGTGGGAAGGTCAGCACTCGCCCTGGTCGCCTAACTTCGACGCTCAACCGCTCAGCGAAAAAGTGGTAGGAGCTACCAGCGGCCCGGTCTTCAAAGGTGGTCAGTTATTCCACGACAAAGGATGCTTGAACTGCCACCTCATTCAGGATTTCGGCGGACGGCGCGGTCCCGATCTAACATACATTGCAGACAAACTAACGCGCGACAACCTGGTCATCCGCATCGTCAATGGCGGAACGAACATGCCAGCCTTTGGTAGCTCACTCAAGCCCGGCGAGCTGGATGACTTGGTTGCATTTTTGGAAACACGCAAGCGTCCGCTCCGTCCGCAAGATCAATCGCCGATGGCACAAAATTAACTTTTTCAAAGATGGTCAACCCTCAAATTTTTTTGCGCTTTACCGTTGCCCATAAAAAAAGTAGCAACGAAGATTGCTGCTCACACGATTGAAACGATATGGGGTCGCTTACTGGCTTGCTCTCGAAATGGCCCTTCATTCGTCAAATTCGTGAACATGTCGACGGTACTGGTCTCGAGGCGATGTCGGACAAAACGCGCGCGATGCACGCGCGGATCGATAATGCGCAAGTCGCGCGTTCCGTTTGCCCCTACTGCGGAGTCGGTTGCGGGCAGCTCATTTATCACAAGGATGGGAAACTGATTTCCATCGAGGGCGATCCGGAGAGTCCGATCAGTCAGGGGAATCTTTGTCCGAAAGGGGCGGCGTCATATCAGCTGCTCACGCACGATCGACGCGAGACGAAAATGAAATATCGCGCGCCGCGCGCGAAAGAGTGGACGGAGATTTCGTTGGATCGCGCGATGGACATGGTGGCGGACCGCGTCTGGGAATCGCGCAAGCGCACATTCGTACACAAACAAAACGGCGCGACGATCAATCACACGACTGCGATCTGTCATCTCGGCGGCGCCACCCTCGACAACGAAGAAAATTATCTCATCAGAAAACTGTTCACTCTTGGCCTGGGGATG
>Ga0210399_10001750_pt1 | contig 16991 bp, 16 predicted proteins | sample IncBWC14MmetaG_FD_150865 | JGI IMG/M metagenome (GOLD analysis project Ga0210399, IMG submission 150865) | Forest soil microbial communities from Barre Woods Harvard Forest LTER site, Petersham, Massachusetts, United States - Inc-BW-C-14-M | ecosystem: Environmental > Terrestrial > Soil >...
TTGGTCGGCCACCACGTCGTCAACCATCTCCACTGGAGATGGCCGAGCACCAGGAAGCCCAGCCCGCCCAGCAGCGCCGCAAAATCAACGAAGACCAGCGCGAGGCGGCCCTTGTCGTCGGCGATCAAGCCATAGCTCCACGGCAGGCTTGCGACGATGATCAGGGCGAGCGCAATAAGGCCGACCGCGCGGTCGGTCAGGATCGAGTAGGTCGCGGTACGCCAGCCTGCGCCGGTGCGCTGCACGAGCCAGAGCCGCACCGCGTCGCCGCCGATCGAGGACGGCAGCGTCTGGTTGAAAAAGGCGCCGATCATGTTGTAGCGGAACGCCAGGAGGTCGGTCAGCGGCGCATCGCACAGATCGGAGATGTCCCGCCACCGCAGGGCACCGAGCAAGATCTGGAACAGCGTGACCAGCACGGCAAGCGCGATCCAGCCGACATTGATCTGGCTCAAACGCGTTTCGATTGCGGCGAAATTGATCCCGCGAAGCGCGAGGTAAAGCAGGGCCAGCGAAACCGCAATTCGGGCCGTCAGGATGAGAAACTTGCGCATTCCGGCTCGGGTTCGCTCTTAAAATGATCTATGGAAATTGACCAGGATGAGCGGGCAGGGCGCCGATCCCTCGAGTTCTGATACTGCGGCACTAAGCATCAAGGCGCCCCGGTTTTCAATCCCTTGCGGTCCCCCAGGAGACGGTGGCTAAACAGTCGCCGGAGCGCAAGCATTAAATCTTAAGAATTAAATCGTCAGCACTGAGCTGCCAGTATTCGGATATAATCGCAAGCCGGGGCTCCTTTCGGTTCGCCAATTATTGCCTTGTGGACCGCAAGAGCCTGAAGTCCGCTTTGCGGTGATTAAAAGCTCGCCTCGATTCCCAAAGAGTGTCGACTGGCGTGCGCCGCACTCATCCGAGTAGCACGTTCAGACATCCGGACACCACCAGTTTCCTGCACCAGCACCTTCCGGACCGCTATCGGCTCGTCCTGGCTGGCCAATCATCACCCGAGTCTTGGAAATTAAATATTATAATCTCTTGTCGGGATTTAAAATTTAATATAATTAAAAAAATCGTTTTAATAGCCACGATGCTTGCCGAGTGACCACGTGAGCGACCCATTGGTGGGACCGCGTTTGCGCTCGCGGTGGTGTGGACGAACAGCCGTCTGGAGCGCGCAAAAAATGCTCGATCCTCTGAACCGGAGCAATGGTGATACGGAAGCGGGGGATCGCCGATGCTGACCACGCCTAAGCGGCCGGATCCCACCCAGTCCCTCCATGGCGCGCGGCGGTCTGGCCCCCATGGCGAGCGATCCGAGGTCGAGGAAGCCTCTGCAATCGCAGACCTGGCAGTGCCTGACGATCTTTCACGTGAGGTCTATTGCATCCTTGGGGTACCGATCGACGCGATCGGGATACTCGCGGCGTTGCGCCGTATCAAGGCGGCCGCTCGCCGCAAGACCCGCTTCCTTGTTTCCACTCCGAATCTCAACTTCTTCGTGACGAGCCAGTCCGACAGGAGCTTCAGGGAATCGCTCGTTCTAAGCGACCTCTGCACGGTGGACGGAATGCCGATCGTCTGGATCGCGCGGCTCATTGGTGTCCCAATCAAGGGCCGGACCGCCGGATCGGATATCTTTGACGCGCTCAAGGCCGACGTTGGTCCTGCGCACTCGTTGAAGATATTTCTGTTTGGAGGGCCGGAGGGGGCTGCCGAAATCGCCGCCCGGTCCCTGAACAGCCAGCCCGGCGGAGTAAAATGTGTTGGATGGTCCAATCCGGGGTTCTGCTCGGCGGAGGAAATGAGTCGAGACGACATCATCGACCACATCAATTCGAGCGGCGCGGACTTCCTCGTCGCCTCGTTGGGCAGCCAGAAAGGACAACTATGGTTACAGCGCAACCATCACCGGTTGCGGATTCCAGTCCGAGCTCACCTGGGTGCCACGCTCAATTTCCAGGCCGGCACGGTCAGGCGAGCTCCTCCGATTGTGCGAAAACTCGGTCTCGAGTGGTTGTGGCGCATCAAGGAAGAGCCCTATCTTTGGAGACGTTATTGGAATGACGGAAGGGCAATGCTCCGTTTGCTGTTTACCCACGTGCTGCCGTTTGCATTCTGGACGTGGTGGCTGCGGTCAAGATCTGAGTGCAGAGACGATTTGATTATCACCCAGGTCCACGGTTCGGGAACAGTCACCTTGAGCCTGTCCGGCCCAGCCAACGCTCAGTACGTGAACAAGGCCATCCCTGCCTTTCGAGAGGCCACCGCAACCGGGAAGCAGATCACGCTCGATTTTTCGAATGTTCGGGCCATCGATGCACGCTTCCTCGGACTCCTGTTGATGCTGAAAAAGAAATTAAAAGCTGATGGGACCGTCCCCAACTTCAAGGGCGTCTCCCCGCTTTTGCAGAGGATATTCTGTCTTAGCGGCTTGGAATCCAGGTGATTGCAAGCAAGCTTGCGCTTTCGTTCGAGGCAAACTCGTCTTGGCGACATCGCCCGATCGACCCCGAAAATCGCTCGGTCTGGCGGAATAACGTTCCACCCAGGAAACGGCGTGACCTCGCCAAATCGCAATGGGTCGGCAGTATGTGGCCGTACTCCCGAGCCAATTGCGCGGCAGGCCGCTGTCCGATGCACGCTGGCTTAGGGCATCGCTAACCATTTCCCCGTAGCCTCTCGACTGCACGAGAGGAGACGTGACTTGCTAGCGGCGATCGCACTTCATTTTGTCGCCGGGTCGGTTGCCGGACTTATCTTTACCATCCGAATGCTTTTGGTCCTGATAGCAATCGTTCTCGCCGAGGGCGTCACGGCCACCATGGCGCTCGGCCTTACCGCGGGACTTTCTTCGCTGGGAGGCCTCGTGGCGCTACAGATCGGCTATCTCGGAGGTATTTGTCTTCGTAGCGTGCTGGAGCGCGCGGGTATCGCCCAACCCTCTGTTCGGCCCCATCATTCTCGCTAAGGCATGATGCGGCCAAGGACCGGGTGAGCGTAAAGTGCGAAGCGGGTTTTCGAAGGGCATCCCCTCGGGCTCGACCAGGATCACGCCGAAACAATAACGCAATTCGACTTAAGGCCATCTCGTGGACTGCCTGACAGAGTCCCCGTAGACGATCAGCAGCGCGGCGGGAGCCCGGCGGATCTCATTCCGCGGAGATCTGGCCGTAGCGGATGTAGTGCTCATCATTGTAGTACTCGCCATAGTGGCCGCCGTAACGCTTCATCGCTTTCATATCGGTCTTGTTGAGCACGATACCGAGAAGCGAGTCGTACACGTTCGGTGCGGTATTAAGTGCATGTTCGACCACGGCTGGTGTCGTGCGTCCCCATTCCACGACCAGAATGAAACTGTCGATCAGTGGCGTGGTGGCTCGCACATCGACGACCGGTGCGAGTGGAGGGAGATCGACGATGACGTAGTCATAGGTCTCGCGCAGCTTTGCAAACAGCTTCTTGATCTGCTCAGTGCACAGGATGTCGCTGCTCGCGGAATGCGACGCTCTTCTCCCCGGCAGGAAGTCCAATCTTGTTACGCCGTCGGTCCAGATTGTGTCCTCCAGGGACCGCTCGCCCGACAGGACGTCGGTAATGCCGACGCCGGCGTCAGGTGCAAGATTGCCGGACAGCGAGGGATTCCTGAGGTCGCAATCGACGGCGATGACCCGTTTGCCCGAATTGGCAAGCAGCTGGGCGAGCGAAGCCGCAATGGTGGATTTGCCTTCATGGGGAAGCGTGGAGGTAAGGCCGACGACCTTGCTCGGGGTTTTTGTCGGATCCAGGTCGAGGGCAAATCTGATCGACCGAATGGATTCGGCATACCGGGACATCGGCATGGCCGTCGCCATCCTCCAAGTTCCGGAGCCTCGGGAAATCGTCCGCGGGCCATAGTCCATGGCTTGACCGGCGGTACGAGACGCTTTCTTGGTGACCTTTTTTACCTGTCGACCGTTCAGCAGGGGGACCACCGACAGGCACGGCAGGCGCAATCTGTCTTCGATCTGGGCCGATGTGCGAAAGCCGCGGTCCTTCATCTCCCTGGCAAATCCGATGGCTGCGCCCAGGCCCAGTCCGCCGAACACGCCGAACGCCAACAGCAATTTGGTATTTGGCTTGCTCTTCTTATCCGGAGGTGCGGCGGGCGAGATGATCCGCGCCTCCGATAGTGGAAATGAGGCCTGCTGGAGAGAACCCATATAGCGCTGCAGGAAATTGTCATACAGGGAGCGGTATCCCTTGGCGTTGGTTTCCAGCTCCCGGATGCTCAGTTCGGCCGTGTTTGTATTTCGTGACTGTGCGACGGCCATCGCCAGCTGCTTTTCGATTTCCTGTTGCCGTTGCTTGGTCTCCGCGAGATCGCTCTTGGCCACCTCGGCGAGGCGGCGTACTTCGTCCACGATCGTGTGTTGAATACTCGCCATCGCGGTGCGGAGATTGACGACGGCCAGGTGTTCGCTGCCATACTTGGCGGAATATTCGTACTCTCGCTTCGCATAATCGAGATACTGGAGGCGCAGGGTATTGATGATTTGATTGCTCTGGGCGGCCCCCGATCCCGATATCGAACTTTCGGGGGCATTGATGTTGCCGCCGGCCGCGCTCGTGCTGCCAGCGGGTGAACTGACGTTCATACTCGAAATTGCATCGAGGCTGCCGAGCGCAGCCGCGTCGAAATTTTTCGTGGCGAGGATGGATTCGAACCGGATCACCCGGGCGGTTGCTTCGGATGTATGCGCGCGGGCAGCAGCCAGGCGGCTGTTGAGTTCGGTCACCTGCGATTCATCGATGAGTTTTCCGTCAGCCGAGACAATGTTGCTCTTGGCCTTAAGCTCACTCACCGCACGCTCGGCGGCCAGGGCGTCATGGCCGAGCTCCTGCAGGCGATCACGCATCCAGCCGGTCGCCGTGCGATGCTCATCCACCTTCTCCTTCAGCTGGTCATCGATGTAGGCTTTGCCAACCGCATTCGCGATCTCCGCGGCCCGGATTGGGTCGCGGGATTCGAAGCTGATCTCGACGACACTGGTGCCACCGATCCTGGTAGCCGACAACCGCTTCGCAAATTCGTCAAGGAGTTGGTCCTTGGGGTCGATTTTGAGGCTTTGCGGCGTGATGCCCAAAAATCCACGAAACGTGGTCACCGCCGAACGCATCCAGTTACCTTTATTGTCAAATTCCGGATCATCAGCAAGATTAAGCTGATTGATGACGGCAGTCGCAACGGCCTTGGATTTCAATATCTCGATCTGCGAATCGACATCGGAAGGTGTGTTATCCAACATCGCGATCGATTGCTGTTGAACGACCGGAGATTTCGAACCGCCGAGCAACATCCTCAGTTGCGCGATGTAGGTCGGGGGTGCGATCCTTAGAACGACGACGCTCGCCGCAAGTGCAAGCGCGGTGGTGATAGCAAGCACCAGATATTGCCTTCGCAGAAACCCCAGAACCATATTGGCCAGATCGGGGCCGCCGTTTTCGCCAACCTGCTCCTGTTGGGAGCTGTCCAACAACGTGCTCGCTTTTTGGTTGTGCAGCATGTTTTTCGAGGCTTTCCAAGTTACGCCTTGCGGTTTCCGGGCCAACTTCAATGACTTGCCAAAAACCGAAGCCCTGATTTTCCCGGCAGGAAACAGCAGAGTTCTAACCTGACAAATTTAATAACTCAATTTGATTTAATGCGGCAAGTGGTCACCTCAAAATAAGTTGTCCGGTTGGATCGAATTGGCGTTTCAGCTCGGCGGCTTGGCTGGTGATGCCGGAATTCTAGACAGGATGCGTGAAGCCCGCATGTGCACGAAAGCGCCCAGATGCCGTCGTATCGCGCCTCTCGACATTAAATAACGAAAGTGGAGGCGCAGGCGATGCTTTGAGGAGCCATGGTAATCGTTTGGTCCGCCAACCCAGTGGTTTGGGTCGCGCCGAGGGAGATTATTAAATCGGGCTGCGCCTGTTAATGCACTGCAATAATTAAATAAATAAGCAAATTAACCTAAATTAAATTGAATATTTTATCGGACTGTGCTGCATTATATTTGATGGTCGAGAGGGTGGTCGGCATTGTTTGGAAAATGACGACGTCGCGGTGGCGGCAAGGCTCGCTCGGGGCACCCATCGTCCGATGTACAGAGTGGCGCGTCCTCGAATGAATTGGATATCCGGCCACCTCCATCCACACCAGCGGGCTGACATTGCCAACCCGGGCCATGGTATTCGTTATTCTTCTCCCTGGCCGTGGATTTTGGCCATCGTGCTGAGTCTGATGCTGTGGGCGATGTTGGGCTGGTACCTTTGGTGGCTCTTTCATTGAACCGGGTGCGCGATGCACCCTGCAATCGAGGTGGAGGAGACGCCCGATGCGCCTGATCGTGCAGGGCCAGCCATGATGCGATGGATTTCAGTGTCGTTGCTGGTCCCGATCGTCGCGACTGCCCTGGTTTCGGGCGCCGCCGCCGCGAGTGGCCGCAGGCCCGCGGCGGCACTGATCGAAACGTCGCCGAGCCTGGCGCCGTTCCAGCATGTTCGCTTCTGTCTTCGCTATCCAGCCGATTGCAGGTCGAATCCGGCGGAAGATGAGCGTATCCAGCTGACGGATGACAATTCGCAATTGCTGGACCGCGTCAATCATGAGGTCAATGCGGCGATCGGTCCGGGGTCCAAGAGTTACGGCAAAAATCTCAGGGAAGGCTGGACGATCGCGCCGCTCAGGGGAGACTGCAACGACTACGCCGTCACCAAGCGGCACGAGCTGCTGCGAAGTGGGCTGCCTGCCAAAGCCCTGCGGCTGGCCGTGGTCGTGACAAAGTCGGAGGGCGGCCACCTCGTTCTGCTCGTTGCAACGACAAAGGGCAATCTGGTGCTGGACAATCTCACCGACGAGATCGTTCCCTGGCAGACCACCGATTATCAATGGCTGAAGATACAATCCGCCAGGGACGCCAAGGCCTGGTATGAGGTCAAAGCGTCCGGGCATCCGTGTCTCAGCTCGGTCGAACGTTGCGTGTGACTGGGCGTCAATCAACCTTCTACCGCCTCATCGACGAGCGATCTCCACCGAACGGACGTCATGATTGCACACCGCGGTTCCATTGGCGCTGCTTGCCGCGAGCCTGGTGTCCGCGCCGCTGACTGACGCGCTCGCTCCGACACTCATCATTCTCTGTGTCGCAGTGACGGCAACCTACATCGTCAAAGGACCGTTCTGGGCGCTCGCGACGGAATGGATGTCGGCTGGCGTGGCGGCGGCTGCGATCGCGCAGGTCAATGCGATCGGCAATCTCGGTGGCTTCTTTGGCAGCTATGTCCTTGGCGCCATCAAGGACGCGACAGGCAGCAACGCGCTGGGGTTGATGCCGTTGGCGGCGCTCTCCGCCGGCGGCTGCGTTCTGGTTCTGGCGCTGGGCCGCCGTCAGGGGCAGCCCCAGACGACGGCTTTGAGCGGGATTCACTGATCTTCCTCTTCTTCGACAACGGCGACTCCAGGGGTGATTGCAACCATGTCAGGCAGGATTCCAGCAACCCTGATACCCGGCGACGGGATCGGTCCCGAGATCACGGAAGCGGTGACGAGCGTGCTCGACGCGCTGGGTTCGCCGTTCGAATGGGACATCCAGCATGGCGGAAAGCCGGCATCGAGCACGGCGGCGACCCGCTGCCCGCATCGCTGATCGACAGCATCCGCCGCACCAGGCTTGCGCTGAAGGGGCCGCTGACGACGCCGGTCGGCGGCGGCTTCCGCTCCGTGAACGTCCGCCCGCGCGAGGAGTTCAAGCTTTATGCCAACCTGCGGCCGGTGAAGACGATGGTGCCCGGCGGGCGCTATGAGGATATCGATCTGGTCCTGATCCGCGAGAATATCGAAGGCCTCTATGTCGCCTTCGAGCATTTCATCGCGGTCGGCGACGATCCGCATGCAGTCGCGATTTCGTCGGGCGTCAACACGCACGCGGAAGCGCGGCGCATCGTGCGTTTCGCGTTCGAATATGCGCTGAGCCATGGGCGCAAGAAGGTCACCGTCGTTCACAAGGCAAATGTGCTGAAGGCGCTGACGGGCCTGTTTTTGCAGGCCGGTCGCGAGATCGCCAAGGAATATGAGGGCCGGGTCGCGATGGACGATCGCATCGTCGATGCCTGCGCCATGCAACTCGTGATGAACCCGTGGCAGTTCGACGTCATCGTCACCACCAATCTGTTCGGCGATATCCTGTCCGACCAGATGTCGGGCCTGGTCGGCGGGCTCGGCATGGCGCCGGGTGCCAATATCGGCGAAGGTGCGGCGATCTTCGAGGCGGTGCACGGATCGGCTCCCGGCATCGCCGGCAAGGGCGTGGCCAATCCGCTGGCGCTTCTGCTCGCCGCGGGTCTAATGTTGAAGCATGTCGACAAGCCGGAGCTTGCCGTGCGGCTGCAGACCGCCGTCGAGCAGACCCTGCAGGCCGACAGCGTCCGAACCGGCGATCTCGGCGGCAAGGCCAGCACCAGGGACTTCGCTGCAGCCATCGTCAAGCGGCTCGCGCGTTGAGCCGCTTGCTGAGGGATGTTGATCGCAGGCATTCCGCGTCTGCCCGGCAGACCCGGCAGACAAAGCGGTCGAGATATTTTGAGGAGTGAATGATGGTGAAGGGCTCGGATCTACTTGTTGCAGCGCTGGAGAATGAGGGCGTCGACCGCATCTTCGGTGTGCCCGGCGAAGAGAATCTCGATGTGGTGGAATCGCTCCGCAACTCGAAGATAGAGCTGGTTCTGACCCGGCACGAGCAGGCCGCCGCCTTCATGGCGGCCACTCACGGGAGGCTGACGGGCCGTCCGGGCGTGTGCATATCGACCTTGGGCCCGGGCGCGCTGAACTTCTCGACCGGCGCCGCCTATGCTTATCTCGGCGCCATGCCGATGCTGATGCTGACGGGACAGAAGCCGATCATGACCAGCCGGCAGGCGCGCTTTCAGATCGTCGACGTGATCGCGTCGATGAAGCCGCTCACCAAGCTGTCGCGCCAGATCGTCAGTGCGACGAGCATTCCGACGCTGGTCCGCGACGCGTTTCGTGTCGCGATGGAGGAGCGGCCGGGCCCGGTTCACCTCGAACTGCCGGAGGACATCGCGGGCGACGAGGTCGAGCCGGTGCCGATGGTGCCGGTACATCCGATCGAGATTCCGGTCGCGCATCGCGCGGCGCTCGATCGCGCCGCCGAGATCATCTTGAGTGCAAAGCGGCCACTGATCATGCTGGGCGCGGCGGCAAGCCGGCCGCGTTCGACTTTCGGGATCGCCGGCTTCGTGCGCCGCACGGGCATTCCCTTCTTCACGACGCAGATGGGCAAGGGCACGGTGCCCGGCGGCACCATGCTCTATATGGGGACGACCGCGCTCTCGGAGCGCGACTATGTGCATGAGGCGATCGACCAGGCGGACCTGATCATCGCGATCGGCCACGACACCGTGGAGAAGCCTCCCTTCATCATGGGCCCGACCGGCCCGAAGGTGATTCATGTCAGCTATACGCCGGCGACGGTGGAGCAGGTCTATTTCCCGCATGCGGAAGTCGTCGGCGACGTAGGTCCCAGTCTCGAACTGCTCGCCGACCGCGTCGAAGGCAAGCTGCCGCAAGCGAAGGCACTGCTGCCGTTGCGCGAAAGCATTCTCGACCGGGTGGCCGATCGCGCCAGCGAAAGCCGCTGGCCGGTGACGCCGCAGCGGCTGGTCCATGACGTCCGCCAGGTGATTCCGGAGAACGGCATCGTCGCGCTGGACAATGGCATGTACAAGATCTGGTTCGCGCGCAACTACCGAACCTATGTCGCCAACACGCTGTTGCTCGACAACGCGCTCGCGACCATGGGCGCCGGACTGCCGTCGGCGATGATGGCGGCCATGCTCCATCCCGACAGGCGCGTGATGGCGATCTGCGGTGACGGCGGCTTCATGATGAACAGCCAGGAGCTGGAGACCGCCGTGCGGCTCAAGCTCAACCTGGTGGTGCTGATCCTCAATGACGGCGCCTACGGCATGATCCGCTGGAAGCAGGCGGTCGACAACTTCCCCGATTTCGGCCTCACCTTCGGCAATCCCGATTTCGTTCGCTACGCGGAGTCCTACGGCGCCAAGGGGTCCCACGTCACGTCCGTCGATGCCCTGGTGCCGACGCTGGAAGCCGCGTTCAGGGGCGGGGGCGTCCACCTGGTCGACGTGCCGATCGATTATTCCGAAAATACACGCGTGCTCGTCGATGAACTACGCAATCGCAACCCGGTCAGCGAGCGGGCGTAGGCAGCATTGCTGGTGCCGCCGCAGGCAACCCCCGATGAAGGATGATGGTGTCGGCCGTCATGCCGGCGAAGGATGAGGAGCGGAAGATGGTTGGAAATTTCACCTTTCAGGCGCCGTCGAACATTCTGTTCGAGCCGGGGGCCTGCCCGTGAAATAGGTGAACTCGTCATCCGCTATGACGCGCGCCGCGTCATGCTGGTGACGGACAAGGGCGTGCGCGGGGCTGGATTGACCAAGGATGCCGAGCACTCGTTGTCGGCGGCCGGGATCGAGGTCACCGTCTTCGAGGACGTCGTCGCCGACCCGCCGTCGCATATCGTGGAAGCCGCGGTGGAAGCCTGCCGCGCCGGCGGGATCGACCTCGTCCTATCGATCGGGGGCGGCAGCGCGCTCGACACCGCCAAGCTGGTCGCCTATCTCGCCAGGACGCCGGACCGGCTCGACGACATCTACGGCGTCGGTCTCGCCAAGGGCAAGCGGTTGCCGCTCCTGCTCGCGCCGACCACGGCCGGTACCGGTTCGGAAGTGACGCCGATCGCGATCGTCACCACGCCGACCACGGAGAAGAAGGGCGTCGTTTCTCCGGTCCTGATTCCGAATTGGGCGATCCTCGACCCCGAATTGACACTGGGCCTGCCGCCGGCGGTGACGGCGGCCACTGGCATCGACGCCATGGTGCACGCGCTCGAGGCCTATACCAGCAAGCACAGGAAGAACCCGATGTCAGACCAGCTGGCGCGCCAGGCCTTGGGCCTGCTGTCGGCCAAGATGCGCCGCGTCTGCGAGAACGGTCGTGACCTCGAAGCGCGTTCGCAGATGCTGCTCGGATCGATGCTCGCTGGCATGGCCCAACGCGCCGGTCGCCGCCGTGCACGCGCCGGCCTATCCGATCGGAGCGATCTTCCATGTGCCGCACGGGCTGTCGAATGCGCTGGTACTCACCCAGCTGCTTCGCTTCAACCTGCCGGAGGCCGAGGCCCTCTATGCGGAACTTGCGCCCATCGTCGACCCGCGCACGGATGGGCTGTCGGTCGGCCAGAAGGCGCGCCTGTTCGTCGATGCGATGGCCGCGATCTGCAGGGACTGCAAGGTGCCGCCGTCGCTCGCCGACGTCGGCATCGGCCGGGTGACCTGAACAAGCTCGCCGAGGACGCGATGAAGCAGACAAGGCTGCTCGTCAACAATCCGCGCCAGGTCAAGTTCGAGGACGCGCTTGCGATCTACACCGAGGCTTTTGGCAACCGGGCCGCGGCCTGATGCATCGGCTGATCGAGGCCCAACGCGCGAGACGACCGCGACGACGGAAAACACCGGAAGCGCCGACGTGCTTGCCGACGCTGTTGCCCAGTGGACCGAGAATTGGAAGAAAATGGCGGATTTCTCGGTCGGCATGGGCGAGGCCTGGTCGAACTCGATGCTGCCCTTCATCATGAGCCGTGCTGCCGAGAAGCGCGCCGGGCTTGGCGACGAGCTCGGCGATGCGATCGAGCGGCTGGCGCAGGGTCCAAAGCTGGCCGACGTCTGGGATATCGATCGCAAGCTGATGAATGCCGTCGTTGCCTGGACCCGGATGCGCCAGAAGCTCGCGGCCTATAACAGCAATGCGGCGCGGCCATGGATGCGCGCGCTCGAGCGCTATCGCGAGACGCCGGCGGAACGTGAACAGCCGCAGCCGTCGCAAAACTGGCGCGACGAGTTTTCGGCCTGGAGCACGCTCGCCAATCAGGAGCTGATCCACAATCAACGCTCCGATGAGTTTTTGCGCGTGCAACGCGAGCTGTTGCAGGCTGGGATCGAGTTTCGCAAGTCCCAGACCGGGCTCAGTCAAACGGTGTCCAGCCTGTTCGGGCTCCCGAACCAGCAGGATTTCGATGAGCTGAGCCGGCAGTTGACTGAGCTTCGTCGCGAGGTAAGGGCGCTGGCCCGCGAGCAGCAGGCCGCATCCGGCGCGCCGGAAAAGGCTCCGAATGCGGTGGCGGCAGTGAAGGGTGGCACCGATGCGTGACGAAGCGCCGGCGGCGCGGATGGCACGCGAGCTTGCCGACGGCGCGGCCAAACTGACCAAGGCGGCCGAGCTGCTCGCCAAGATCAAGGATGAGGACGTCGGCGTCGGCGCGACGCCGACATGAATGCGCTGCTCGCCCACCTCGGCGTCAAGGAGGTCGATTGGATCGGGACGTCGCTTGGCGGGCTGATCGGCATGGTGATGGCCGGATTTTCCGGCAGCATCGTTCGGAAGCTGGTGATCAATGACATCGGCCCGTTCGTGTCCTCGACCGGGGTGCGGCGGATCGGTCGCTACATCGGCGACATGCCGACATCGTACGCGACGATCGAGAGGGCGAAAGCTATTTCCGGACGGTGCTGGAGCCATACGGATATCTGAGCGACGAGCATTGGCGGCACCTTGCGATTCATAGCCTTGGCTTTGATGACGAGCGCAAGCGCTATGCGGTGCTGTGCGATCCGTCGGTCGCCAAGGCTTTCAATAACCCCTGGTTCCATCCGCCGCTGGATCTCTGGACATACTGGGAGGCGATCAAGGCGCCGGTCCTGGTTCTGCACGGCGCCAAATCCGACCTCCTGTCGCGCGATCTGACCCTGGAAATGCGAAAGCGCAACCGGCGCGCTGATATTTTCTCGTTCGACGATTGCGGTCACGTGCCTCCGCTCATGGCGCCGGATCAGATCAAGATCGTGACGGACTTCCTGAAAGCTGCAGGCTGACCGGCGAATGCGTCGGGAGGCGATCCCGCGACGGGATTGCGCTCCCACACATCGCCCCCGCGATCCGCTACTCGCGAACTACGCCGTCTCGGGCACGAAATATCGCTCGGCGAGCTTGCCGCTCATCATGCCATTGACGAGTTCGCCGCGTGCCTTCTGGAAGGCGTCCCATCGCGTCACGTCGGCCAGCGACGGCATCACCCACTCCTCGCGCTTGTCCAGGCCGGCCAGTGCGCCCTGAACCAGGTCAGCGGGCCTCATGACGGCGTCGGGCGGCAGGTTCTCGTGCGGCAGGCCGGCCTTCTGCCAGAACGCCGTCGCCGTGGCGGGCGGCGACACCACCTGCACCAGCACGTCCTTGCCGCGGAGTTCGCCTTGCAGGGACTGCGAGAACGCGACGACGAAGGCTTTGGCCGCGTTGTAGACGCTGAATTCCGGCCAGACATGAAATGCCAGGATTGATGCGAAGTTGACGATGACGCCGGACCTCCGCTTGGCGAAACCCGGCGCGACGGCGCGGCTGAGACGCGTCAACGCCGTGATGTTGACCGCGATGGTCTGGTCGATGTCGTCGGTGCTGATCTCGTTGAAGGGGCTGAAAGTGGCCGCGCCCGCGAGGTTCGCGAGCAGCGTCACGGTCTGATCCGCTTGCAGGCGCGCCTCGAGCTTTGCGAGGTCCGCATGATCCGACAGATCGTGCGTGGCGATGGCGACCTTGCGCCCGGTGGCGTCTGACAAGCGGCGCGCGATATCCCGGATCCGGCTCTCCTGCCGGTCGACCAGGAGAAGATCGTAGCCTCGCCTGGCAAGACCCTCGGCGTAGGACTGTCTGACACCACCGCTCGCGCCCGTGACGACTGCTGTTCCCTTGCTCATGTTCTTTCCTTTCGAAGCAAAGTTTGTTTGACGGGTTGGAACGTAGGCTTGCCAATTCATGTCCTCAATGTCATAGATACAATGTTTTAGGACATCATGTCGGCACATGCTTACCGTTGGTCTCCTGGTTTATCCCGGTTTTCAGCCGCTCGGCCTGGCGGTGGGAACGGTGTTCGAGCACGCAAACCTGCTCACGGAGACGCCGACTTACGAGCTTTGCCTGGTGTCGGAGAGCGGTGGTCCCGTCGCATCGTCGCAGGGTTTTGCGGTCAGCACGTCGTCGCTCTCGGAGAGGCGCTTCGACACGCTGATCGTGCTCGGCGACAATGCGTGTGCGCCGCAGTCGGAACGGTTGATCGCCGATCTGCGGCAGGCGGCGACGCAGACGCGGCGCGTCACGTCCACCTGTACCGGCGCATTCCTGCTCGCTGCGGCCGGATTGCTCGAGGGGCGGCGGGCCACCACACATTGGTACTTTGCCAAAAATCTCGCAAAGACCCATCCGGCGGTCAGCGTCGAAGGCGATCGCATCTTCGTCGTCGACGGCCCGATCTGGACCTCCGCGGGCATGAGCGCAGGTGTCGACCTCGCGCTCGCGTTGGTCGAAAAGGATCTTGGCGCCGCCGCCGCCAAGACGATCGCGCGCAAGCTTGTGGTCCATCATCGGCGCGGCGGCGGACAGTTGCAGTTTTCCGCGCTGTTGGATTTCGACGCCAAATCCGATCGTGTCCAGACCGCCCTCGAATACGCCCGAGAGAATCTGAAAGAGGATCTGTCCATCGAAGTCTTGGCGGAGGCCGCGCACTTAAGTCCGCGCCAGTTCAGCAGGGTTTTTCGCGAAGAGACCGGTCAGTCGCCGGCAAAAGCGATCGAGCGCCTCCGCGTCGAAGCGGCCCGCCTGATGCTCGAAACCACGCGTCATCCGATCGACGTGGTGGCGCGCGAGACCGGTTTCGGCGATCGCGAACGCATGCGCCAGTCTTTCCTGCGCGCCTTCGGTCAGCCGCCGCAGGCGATCAAGCGGGTCTCGGGGCGCGCAGAGCTGATCTGAGGCGGACGCGGCGAGCCATGCTCCTGTTTCGATCGGCCGACCTTTCTTCCCTCGCCATAGGCAATACATGTCGCATTCGGTAGCGGCCGTGAGCAGCCGCCCATTCTGGAGCGAGGTTCCGATGTGCATGCTTCGTTGGATGATGCTTGCGGGCGCCTCGATCCTGGCGGTCGCGCCGACCGTAGCTCAACGCTATGATCCCAACTACCCGGTCTGTCTCCAGAAATGGGGAGAGGGCGGTGGCAGCAATATCGACTGCAGCTATACATCACTGGATCAGTGCCGGGCGACGGCGTCGGGACTCCCGGCTCAGTGCTATGCCAACCCCTATTGGCCGCAAGCTTCACAGGCATCGCCAGTGCATCGGCGGCAACGCCGCGTCGATTAGGAATACGTGAACGTGCGCGACGCGCACTATCGCTGACGAGTCAGGCTGACGGAACGATGCAAACTGATCGCAGGCCATTATCCGACCGACTCGCCGCCTTTCCTCGCCTGGGTCTGGCCAATCTGCCGACCCCGCTCGAGCCGATGAAACGACTGACGGCTCATCTCGGCGGACCGCGGCTGTGGGTCAAGCGCGAAGATGCGACCGGGCTCGGTTTTGGCGGCAACAAGTTGCGCAAGCTCGACTACGTCCTGCACGAGGCGCTTTCGCGCGGCGCCGACACGATCGTCTCGGGTGGTGTCGTGCAATCGAACAGCCAGCGGCAGGTTGCCGCAGTTGCGGCAAAGCTCGGCCTGGCGTGCCATCTGGCCGTCTACCACGGCCGGATAGAACCGCCGACGCCGGAATACGAGACGTCCGGCAACGCGTTTCTCAATCGGCTGTTCGGCGCGCATCTCCATGACGTGCCGTGGACCGGTGACCGCAATGCAGCCATTCGCGCGCTCGTCGGCGATCTCGAAACCAGGGGGCACAGGCCGTACTTCGTGCCATACGGTGTCTCGAATGCGCTCGGCGCGGTCGCTTATGCCACGACGATTTCCGAGATCGCGCGGCAGGCCGCGCTATTGAGCTTCGCGCCAACCGCGATCGTGCACTGCACCGGAAGCGCCGGCACGCAGGCTGGTCTCGTCGTCGGTGCGGCCGTGGCAATGCCGGACACGCGCATCGTCGGGATCGATATCGACGCCGAGCCCGCGCGGGTGCGCGCCGATGTCATCGCCTTTGCGCGGCAAGCGTCCGACCTGCTCGATGTTCCGTTCGACGACGCAACGGTGGAAGTCGTCGCGGGGCATGCGGGACCTGCCTATGGGATCCCGCACGAAGCCACGATCGAAGCGATCCGACTTGCGGGCCGGCTCGAGGCTCTGCCGCTTGATCCGGTTTATTCCGGCAAGGGGCTCGCGGGTTTGATCGCCCTGATCCGCCAGCGGCGTTGGCGCAAGGACCAGGATGTCGTCTTCCTGCACACAGGCGGCGCGCCGGCGCTTTTCGCCTACCAGGGTGCTCTCGGCATCTGATCTGGCGAAGCCAGAGTCACCAAGGATCGGTTGGCTCACGGTTGATTGCCGGAAGCGCTGCTCTGACAACCACCCCCGCCTTACGCATTACTACGGTGTGAACGACGTTGCGTTGAGGAGGCGGCCATCGAAGAGCCATCCCTGTGGCGAAACAATGCTCGTTCTGCGGCTTAGCCTTGAGTCCGTCGTCCAGGTTTCATCCCATGAAGCGCCGTTCGGGTTTTCCTGAGCATCATCGCCGCACTTGGCGTCGCATCTTCTCTGCAGCCGCTCAGCTGCCAACGGCTCGCTCGGACGACCGGCGCTGTTCCCTCAAAATCGGGCCGAATTTGACCTCGGGCGAGCAACGAAATCGCAGGTCGATCAGATTACGTTTCGGAGCGAGATCCGGAAAAACGACTCCCGGCGCCCCAAAAAAGGGACCAGAATACCATTGGAACACGAAAAAGCTGTGGATACCACATTTATGCCGCATTCAACCGCTGGGACAGATTCAGGGGGAACTCGCGGCTTGATAAGCGCCGGACGATCAAGCCTCGCCTCCGATGGCCATCACGGCCCTGCTGCTTCACGCTTGAAGCATCAGAACACCGTGAGAGTA
>Ga0210399_10001751_pt1 | contig 16982 bp, 15 predicted proteins | sample IncBWC14MmetaG_FD_150865 | JGI IMG/M metagenome (GOLD analysis project Ga0210399, IMG submission 150865) | Forest soil microbial communities from Barre Woods Harvard Forest LTER site, Petersham, Massachusetts, United States - Inc-BW-C-14-M | ecosystem: Environmental > Terrestrial > Soil >...
GAAACGCTCGGTTCGATTTCATCGCCATCGACGCGTTGCGGCTGCACGGGGCTCCGCCCGTCCTTCGGTCTGGTGCCGAGGACAGGCGCGATGGCGCTTTCCTGGAGCATGGACAAGCTCGGGCCCATTTGCCGAACCGTGGAGGATTGCGCGCTCGTCTTGGATGCGATTTACGGGCGGGATGGCATGGATCGCACAGTGCAGCCTGCGGCTTTCAATTGGGATGCCAATCTGGATTGGCGAAAACTGCGTGTCGGTTATCTGAAGACCGCATTCGAACGAAAACCCGAGGATCAGCAAGAGGCCGCAAAGGAAGAGCCGCCAGCAACTCCCGAGGAACAAAAGAAGGGCGAAGAACAGAAGAAACGGCGCGAAGCCGCACGTGTCCGCGCAGAATACGACAGAAAATACAACCATGCCGCCCTCGCGAAACTCCAGGAAATGGTGGATCTCGTGCCGGTCGAGATGCCCAAATTTCCCTACCATGCCATGGTAACGATGCTGACCGCGGAATCGGCGGCGGCTTTCGATGAACTCACACGCACGGGCAAAGACAAGCGGCTCACTTCGCAGAAAGACTATGACTGGCCGAATACCTTTCGAAGCGCACGCTTCATCCCCGCCGTCGAGTACCTGCAGGCCGCGCGCGCTCGCCGGCTCACGATGGATGCGGTCGCCAAAGTGTTCGACGGTTTCGACGTGATCGTGGCGCCCACAAGCGGCGAGCAGCTTGTAATTACGAACTTAACGGGGCATCCAGCCGTGATTTTGCCGAATGGGTTGCGCGGCAGCGACGCGCCGAAGCCGCCCGCTGACGATGGGAGCGATTTTCGAAGCGCCGGCGGCCCCGGAACTCCCACCAGCCTGACGTTTCTCGGAAAACTGTACGGCGAAGCAGAGTTACTCGCATTCGCTCGCGCCTACCAGGAAGCTACGGGCTTCCACCTCCAGCATCCAAAGCTTCCGCCTGCATCCTGATCCATCCCGGATGAACCGACGCAAATCGCCGCGCCCGAATCCCCTTATTTTTTGAGTTCGGCGCGCGTACGCTGCAGCTTGTTGGCCGTGGTGCGCAGCGTCTCCGGAACGTTTTTGTTGGTCGTGAGGCGCTTCAGGTCAACGGCGTTGAGCATCGGAAGCATGTGCATGGTAACGTCAAGCGGCGTCTTGGGATTGTTGATGAGGTTGCGGACAACGCTGTAGTTCTTTCGGAAAACGCGGTTTCCGGCGATCAGCCGAAGAATCTCATCGGTGAGGCCGGTCATGGCCGCGAAAGCCTCGACTTCCTGGTCGGTGAGCCGAGGAGACTGCAACACGGCGCGCTGCACGACCTTGTTGCTGTCACGGATGAGCGTCCGGCGCGCTTCCGAGCCGCCCTTCATCGCGAACTGCACGCGCTGCGCCACGGTCATTTTCGCCAGCCGCTGAATCAGGGTCTGGCGCCGGGCGGCGTCCGGTTCAGCCGCAGCCGCGGCTTCTTCGAGCGCGGCTTGGTCAATCGGATTCCCCGGGCCGTGAAGTTCATGCAGCTGATTTTTTTGATCGACAGTCACCGACGTGGAATGTTCCAGCGCGGCAGCCAGTGCCGGAGACTCGCTGACGCGTTCCAGCTCTTCCATCAGCGCCTGGATGCCCAGAGTCGAAAGGTGCCGAACCACCGCAACGAGATGCTCCGCCGCACAATTTTTGTTTTGCACCATGGCGTCACAGACGCCGGGCTTATCCGCAAGATTCTTGGCCGCATAAGAAAACAGCGCGGGAAGCGCGTGTTCGCGTTTGAGGGCTTCGACGAACGATTCCAAGGGCGCCGAGAGAATTGCATCCTGCGCGCGGGAAGAGACCATTTCGTCGGTGTCGTTGGTAAGCACGGCGAGAATCTCCGCGCGATCCGCGGGAGTAAGGTGTGCCCCGCCGGTGCACACCGCGATTTTTCGTTCGCGCGTAGCGCGGCCGTGGCGCAGATCTTCCAGAACTTCAGGGCTGAGCGTTTCCACCGGTTTACGGCCTCAAATCCTTCTCACTCAGGACTATTCTACCGGAGGCACCGGGCGCACCAAGTGGTGGCATGGCTTTGTGGTTCAATTCCAGCAACACCGCGGAGGAGTCCCCCGCACTTACCTCGAAATGGTCATTGGCCGGAAAATGTCGAGTCTCCCCGGCTGGCAACTCCGCGTCGAGCACCAGTTTGTCATCGGCCAGGACGCGCACGCGCGTAGCCGCGGAAGTCGACACAGAAAGATCGAGCGGAGCTTGGGAAGTTGCTCGGGAAGAAAATTGTTCCCCCGCTCCCGGCGAATTGGGATCAAACTGAAGCTGCGGCCGCGCCGGCACGGAATCCGCGGCGGATTTTTTGGTGGCACGATAAGTGGCAAAGCGGTGCCAGCCATAACGGCCCGCGTAAAAAAGCGCGACGACGAAAAGTAACAAGAGCAAAACGGCCGCAACAGGAAGCCATTTCGGCGGCGATGGAATGCGCTCTTCCAGTTTGGGGGGAGCCGCCGCCAAATGATCGGCGCGGGCCATATCGTATTCGCCTAGGAGCGCTTCTTCATTCAGGCCCAGATAGCGCGCGATGGTGCGCACGAAACCGTGGCCAAAGACGCCGCCAGGCAGCTTGGCCCAATCTTCATTTTCCAAGGCTTCCACAAAGCGCGTGCTGATGCGCGTGGCCTTGGTGAGTTCGTCCAGGGAAACTTCGCGCAGCTCGCGCTCGCGCTTTAGGCGTTCACCAAAATTTCCCCTGGCCATGAACCGGAACCTGTCCTCGACAATCCCGTTGCACCGCAAAGCGGCTGACGCGGCGGGTGCTCGCGAAAATTCAACGTGCTATCCCTGAACGGACTATAGGCGGAGCAATCCCGCAGTGTCAAACGGAGAGAAAAGTTGGCGATGGACATTGACTAAGGAAAGGTGGGGATTTTTCTACTGATTGCGCGTCCGGTGCCGCAATACGAATTAAGTTCTTTCATCATCTGGACAGACCCTGTCACCGCCGAAATCATGGCGGCGTTGGCGTTTTGCTTGGAGAGTTCATGTCCGGCGGCTCGATGGTCACCGATGGATTCCACTCGAAGGATATGTTGAAGCTCATGCTGCCTCCTTTTCGGAACGGAGGGCGGCACAGGTTTGCGGTTTGGTTTACAGTGAGCCTGGCGTGCTGAAGGAGGTTCCTGTGGCAATTGAGATACGAGGGATGGCACCGCTACTGCAAGTTTTTGATATGCCGACGTCCGTTAAGTTTTATCAGGATGTGCTGGGAGTTGAGGTGGTCACTACCTCCACGCCACGGGGAGAGCACTTTGATTGGGCGCTGCTTCGGCTTAGTGGCGTGGAGTTGATGCTGAACACGGCTTACGAAGAGGATGCGCGACCGCCGGCTCCTGACCCGGTCCGGTTTGCCGCGCATGAGGATACCTGCCTTTACTTTGGCTGCCCGGACGTCGATGCGGCGTATTCCTATGTCCGAGCGCGCGGAGTTGCCGCGAAGGAACCCAAGGTCGCGCCCTATGGCATGAAGCAGTTGTACCTTTGCGATCCCGACGGCTATAGCTTGTGCTTTCAATGGTCCGCAAAGTAGCGCCCGTCAAACGCCGGTCCGCTGGCGCGCTGGTTTTCATTCCCGCGCCGCTCTCCCGTTCTGAACAACAGGTCCGCAACCCCCAATGCGCATCTGGCAACGCTGCCTCTGCCCATCTGGTCGGTTCCCCGGAGCGTTCTAAGTGCCCTTCAGACGAGGATGGCGAGATAGCCACGCCTGTACCACGAGCGGGTTGCATGGCTTTTTGGGAGGAGCCTATACTGACCAAGATTCGCAGCCGTGGGCGAGAATCGTGCGAATTCGTGTTTCTTGGCGTTACCATGGTGCCAGGAGCGCGCGCGAGTATTGCCAGGCTTACCGTCCGCAAGGGAGAGGAAAAAGCGCGAGTGGAAGAAGTAAATCAATTTCCGGCCGTCGAACGCCGCCGCAATCCCGCGCTGCGGTCCGAACAGCGAGAAAAGGGAGAGGTTGCCGTCTTCCAGGAATTGGGGAAGGCGCTGACGTCTTCACTGCAGCTCGATCAAGTTCTCCGAACGATTATGGAGAAGATAGATGAATTTCTGCGACCGGACAATTGGTCGCTGCTGCTGCTGGACGAAGCCAAACAGGAATTGTATTTTGAGCTGGCGGTGGGAAAAGCTTCGCAGGCGCTGAAAGACGTGCGCATCAAGATCGGGCAGGGAATTGCGGGATGGGTGGCGCAACACGGCGAGACCGTGGTGGTTCCGGACACGACCAAGGACATGCGCTTTTTCTCGAAGGTGGACGAGAAGACCAAAACCGAGACGCAATCCATTGTCGCCGTGCCGGTGAGATTCCGAGATACTTGCCTGGGAGTCATCGAGCTGATCAATTGCATGGGGCCGGAAGGATTCGATCCGCGCGACCTGAAACTGCTCGAAGCGCTTTCAGATTTTGCGGCGATTGCGCTGGAGAACGCGCGGCACGTTAAAAAAATTCACGAGCTGACGATCACCGACGATTGTACTTCGCTCTATAACGCGCGGCACATGGGCTTCATCCTGGAAACAGAGATTTACCGCTCGCAGCGCTACAATTACGAATTCTCGATCGTGTTCATCGACCTGGACCATTTCAAGCAGGTGAACGATACACACGGGCACTTGGTGGGCTCGCGGCTGCTGGCGGAAATCGGGAGCGCGCTAAAGGAACATTGCCGGCTGATCGATTTCGCCTTCCGTTATGGCGGGGATGAATTCGTGATCCTCCTGCCGCAGACTTCGAAAGAAAATGCGCTCAACGTCGCGCGCCGCTTGCACAAACTGGTGCGCGAGAGCGTCTGGCTTGTAGATCAGGGACTGAATATCAAGCTGACTCCCAGCGTGGGGGTGGCGTCCTACCCGGTGGATTCGCGAACCAAGGAAGGGTTGCTGCACCTCGCCGACGAGGCCATGTACCTGGTGAAAAACACGAAACGCGACAGTGTAGCCGCCGCAAATATGGGGATTCTGCCAAGTGCCGCAACCGCTGAATCCGCCGGGTAATTCTCGCATTCCGCTGAAAACGCATTCGCACTTCTATACACCTCCGCGAAATTTTGTTTAACTGAAGGCATGAAACGAAGCGAAGCGGCGAAGTATGCGCGCTGGTCGGCGGCGGCAGCGTTGCTGCTGGCGAGTGTGACGGCCGGGGTGTATCTGGAGCGCAAATGGACCGCTTATCGAGAAAAGCAAAAGGCCCCGCCACCGGCTCCGCAGAATGTGACGCGCAGATCGAACGGAATCACCTTTTCCAAGGGAGAGGGAACACAAAAGATCTTCACCGTGGAAGCGTCGAAGATGACGGATTTCAAAGGCAAGGACGCGAGCTTGTTGGAGGACGTGAAGATCACTATCTTTGGAAACAGAGGCGAGCGGCATGACACGATGCACACGCAGAGCTGCCAGTATGAAAAAACGGGTGGAAACATCGCCTGCAGCGGCGAAGTGCAGATCGATTTAGAGAGCAAAGCGGAAGCCGAGCGGGCCGCGAAAAACCCCAATATTGCAAAGCAGGAAAAGGTGCATGTGGAGACTCGCGGGGTCATCTTTAACCGCGCCAGCGGTATGGCGCGGACCGACCAGCCCGCGAAGTTTGTATTTCCCAATGGGCATGGCGAAGCGGTGGGAGTCGAATATCACTCCGAAGCAGGGATGGTGCGGCTGCTCAAGGATGTACAGTTTTCTTTGACGGCGCCCGGAAAAGACACCGCGGAGAGGAATACCGCGAATGCGGCCGCGAAAGAACCCATTCGCGTAACGGGGAAGAGCCTTGATTTTGAGAGAGGGTCGCGGACGATCGAGTTGTACGGACCCGTGGAAGCGAAAACTCAGACGACGAGTTTGCATGCGGGAAAGCTGACGCTCATGCTGGACGGGGCATTCCACGCTGAGAAACTTGTACTCACACCGGGAGCGAGCGGGAAAAACCCTGAACTGGAATCCCGGGGACCTGATGGCCCGACAAATCTGAGCGCGGAGACTCTCACGGCGCAGTTTGCTCCCGAAGGGTGGCTGACGAAAATTGAGGGAGCGGGTAATGTGCGCGGCTTGCGGCGCGCCGCAAAGGAGACGGAGGACTTCCGCGCGGAGCACGGCGCAATGGAGCTGTGGGCGAAAATAAATCAGCCGCGAGAGGTGAACTTGAAAGGCAGCGTGCAACTGAAAACACAAGCGGAAACGGCGGGCGAGGCGCGAATGCTCGAGGCCAGCGAACTACAGATGGAATTCGCCGATGGGAAAAGCGAAGGCAGCAAGCTCAAGCGGGCGGAGACTCTTGGGCCGGGAACTATCGAATGGACGGATGCGGCGCAGCCAGGCGGAACGCCGGGGGTTAACGATGCTGCCCGGACAAAACTGCAAGCGGACAAGCTAGCAATGGAATTCGGTGAAGAAGGCAAAGCGAGACAGCTGTTGGCGACCGGAAATGTATCGATGGAGCGCGCCGCGGGCGACAAGCCTTCACAGACCGCGAGGGCGCAGAGCGGAACGGCGCAACTGCTTGCCAGTGGCGGGTGGTTGCAGATGGATCTGCAAGGAAATGTAAAGTTGAAGGAAGGTGATCGGAGCGGACAAGCGGACCACGCGACATTTGTGCGGGCCACCGAGACGGCATTGCTGACCGGAAAAGCGCTGGCGCGCGACGCCGCTGGGGAGACGCAAGCGCCGCGAATCGCTTTTGCGCAATCCACGGGAGAGATTCGTGCTGAAGGAGGCGTGCGTTCGACGGAGTTTCCGGCAAAAGGGAGCGGAGCGCAGCTCGCCGCCGTGCCGGCGAATATTTCGGCGGACACGCTACAGGGAAATTCGAAGACGGGCAGGGCTTTGTACACGGGGCATGCGCGCTTGTGGCAAGGCGATTCGGTGATGGAAGCGGATTCGATCGAGCTGCTGCGTGCGGCGCGGGTCATGAACGCCAGCGGAGGTGTTCGCGCCGTATTTCCTCAGGCCACGGGGCAAACCCCGGCCCGGACGGCGGCTGTCGAAGCCGGACCGAAGAAGCCGCGGCTGTGGCACGTGACCGCGGGAACGCTAACGTACCGTGACGCGCAGGGCCGCGCGCACCTGGAAAAGAATGTAGTGGCGCAATCGGCGGAACAAACGATGCGCGCCGCGGTGGTGGATCTCGATTTCACCAGGGCCGAGAAGCCCGATCCGCATGGCACGGCAGGTTCCGCACCCGCAAGTCCAGCGGCGGGCGCTCAGCAGATCAGCAAGGCAGTAGGCACGGGCGGCGTGATCGTGGAAGAAGGAACACGAAAAGCGACCGCCGATCGAGGAGAGTACTCTGCGGTGGACGGAAAATTCGTAATGAGCGGCGGCAATCCCACGATTTTTGACGCTGCGGAAGGGACCACGACGGGCCATCAATTGACCTTCTTTTTAGCGGATGATACGATCATCGTCGACTCAGAAAAGGGTTCGCGGACGTTGACAAAGCACCGAGTCGAATAAATGACGCCACTGCGCCGCGGCCGCCCGTGAAGAGGTATGCTGAAGCTCCAGGCCGTCGATTTAAGCAAGTCGTACCGTGGTCGCAAGGTCGTTGACGACGTTGAACTGGAGATTGGACAGGGTGAAGTCGTCGGATTGCTTGGCCCTAACGGTGCGGGCAAGACGACGACGTTTTATATCCTGGTTGGCCTCGCCCGGCCCGACTCCGGCCGCGTTCTCCTGAACGAAGAAGAAATCACGGACCTCCCCATGTACCTCCGGGCCCGCAGCGGAATTAGCTACCTTCCCCAGGAACCCTCGGTTTTTCGGCAATTGACCAGCGAAGAGAATCTGCTCGCGGTGCTGGAGACGCTTCCCCTGACCCCGGAACAGCAGCGCGACCGGCTGGAAGAACTCCTGGCGCAAATGGGGCTGGAAACCGTTCGAACGAGCAAGGCCTACACCCTTTCTGGGGGAGAGCGCCGCCGGCTTGAGATTGCGCGCTCCCTGACTTTGCAGCCTTCTTTTATCCTGCTCGACGAACCTTTTTCGGGAATCGACCCTCTAACGGTGAAAGATCTCCAGGAACTCATCCGGGATCTGGCGAAGTCGGGAATTGGCGTGCTCATTACCGATCATAACGTCCGGGAAACTCTGAGCGTTACGGATCGCGCATATATTGTGAATCATGGGAAAATAATGTTCAAAGGCACGCCGCTGGAGCTGAGCAATGATGCGGCTGTACGAAAGGTTTATCTGGGCGATCATTTCCGCCTGAACTAGAGTTGAATCACTGCGGTCAGAAAAGAGAATACGAGACCACTCATGGCCTGGCAGGGACTCAAGCTCAACCTCCGAGTGTCGCAGAAGCAGATTCTGACGCCCGGGCTTGTGCAGATGGTGAGCGTCCTGGCGCTGAACCGCCTCGAGCTTCGCGAAATGATTAACCAGGAGATGATCGCCAACCCGGTCCTCGAAGAGCAGAGCGAAGAACCCACCCAAACGGACAACTACAGCGATGAAACTTTCCTGAAAGCGGAAACCGAAAAAGTTCCAGAGAAACCGGAAGCGAATCCGTTTGACGAATTCGATGTCGGAACCTTTTTCAACCAGTATCTGGATACCGGCGGCGACGGCGGGCAATCCCAAGAACGCGAAGTATCCGAAAGGCCCTCGTTCGAAAAATTCCTGTCTTCGCCGAGCGGGTTAACCGACCACCTCCAGTGGCAATTGAGCGTCACCATCTGTTCGGACTCCGTGAAAGAGATCGTGGAGAGCATCATCGGCAATCTGGACGAGAACGGCTATCTGACGGCTTCCATTGAAGAGCTGAGGCAGAATGGAAAATATTCGCAGGATGACCTGGATGACGCGCTGGCCGTGGTGCAGGATTTCGACCCCATCGGAGTGGGCGCCCGGGACTTGCGCGAGTGCCTGCTGCTGCAATTGAAAGCGTTCGATCCACAGAACACGTTGGCTCAGCAGATCGTTTCCGAGCATTTGAAGCAAGTGCAATCGAACCAGTTGAAAGAAATCGCGCGGGCGCTGAATCGACCCCTCGAGATCGTCAAGCATTCCCTGGAAGTGATCAAAAAGCTCGATCCCCGGCCCGGGCTGCGCTACAACAAAACTGAGCCGAGGCTCGTCGAGCCCGACGTCTACTTCCGCAAGGTGGACGATCAGTGGCAGGCATTCTTGAATGAAGACGACATGCCGCAATTGCGGCTGAGCCCTACGTACCGGCGTTTGCTGGTTAAAGATGCCGCCGACCGCGACGTGCGCAACTACGTGAAGGAACGCTTTACCGCCGCCGTGCAGTTGATGAAAAACATCGAGCAGCGCAAGCACACCATCCTGCGCGTCTGCCAGTCCATCATCGCCCGCCAGGGCGAATTCCTCGATCACGGCCAGGATGCGCTGAAGCCTATGATGATCAAGGAAGTTGCGGAAGAAGTTGGAGTCCATCCCTCGACGGTGAGCCGCGCGGTGGCCAGCAAGTACGCGCACACCTCACAGGGGGTGCTGGAACTGCGGTCTTTCTTCAGCGAGTCCGTGAACGGACCGGAGGGCGGCGGGATGTCGCTGCTGACGCTCAAGCGCCTGGTGAAGAAAATGATTGAAGAGGAAGACGCCACCCACCCGCTGACCGACGAACAGATTGCCAAGAAGCTGGATGACGCGGGCATCCATGTCACCCGGCGCACGGTCGCGAAGTACCGCGAAGACATGAGAATTCCCAGCACCCACCAACGCCGGGAGAAGAGCTGAGCCGCATCACCCGTGAAGCCGCAGACGCGACACGACGCCCGGCAACTCGTTATCCTCACCGGACTTTCCGGCTCCGGGAAAAGTACCGTACTGCACGCCTTCGAAGACATGGGCTTCTACTGCGTGGACAATCTTCCCGTGGAGCTCATTCCCATTTTTGCGGAACTGCATGCGGCGGGCGAAGGAGACTTCACTCGCGCAGCGTTGCTAGTGGACGCACGGGAAGGCGCGCAGCTCGAGAAATTGCCCCCGCTGCTCAAGCACCTGAAGAAAGATCATCCCATCACGCTGGTGTACATCGAAGCGAACGAAGATGCCCTACTGCGGCGGTACAGCGAGACGCGGCGTCCGCATCCGCTGGGCAAGAATTCTTCCGTGCGGGAAAGTTTGTCGCGCGAGCGCGCGCTGATGGAGCCGATCCGCAAGCTTGCGGATGTAGTGATTGAAACGACGCAATTCAACGTTCATGAATTGCGCCACTTCGTCACCGAGCGATTCAAGAATCCGGACAAACGGCCAATCCTGGTTTCCGTGGTGAGTTTCGGATATCGCTACGGCGTGCCGTCGGATGCGGACCTGGTTCTCGACGTGCGATTTCTGCCTAATCCGCATTTCGTGCCGCGGCTGCGGCCGTTCACCGGGAAAGACCCGAAAGTGCGGCGCTATATCCGGTCGTTCCCGCAAACCGGGGAGTTCCTGCGGCGCATAGAAGGCTTGCTGACCTATTTGATTCCGCATTACATCCGTGAAGGAAAAAGTTATCTGACTATTGCGTTCGGCTGCACGGGCGGGAAGCACCGTTCCGTGATGCTGGCAGAGTCCGTGAGGAAGTCGCTCGAGAAGCGCGGATTTTCCGCCAAGGTCATTCACCGCGATATCCACAAGTAAGCGAACAAGTTGCGCGGCGTCAACCCGTGTTCGGCCGGCCGCGGAAACTTGACACGCTGCGACGCGGCGAATAGCGTAGCAAGTAGACTAGTCAGGGAGCCTGCAGCGTGGCCTCGTTGTTATCACCACAATGGAAGCGATTGCTTGGCTATGTGCGGCCGTATTCGTTCCGGCTGGCGGTGGGCGTGGTGTTACTAGCTTTTGTCGCGCTGTCGGAAGGTGCCGTGGCTCTCCTGATCGTGCCCATTTTTGATCGCGTTCTCAATCCGACTAGCAGTGATTCGAACGTCTTGCTCTTCAAGGTGCCCTTCGGTGGCCCTCCGCTTTACGTGAACCATCTTTTCCCGCACCGGATTCACAACGTCTGGCCCGTGGTATCCATTTCCATGCTGGTGCTGTTCGCGTTCAAGTCCTTATGTGAGTTTGGCGGCGTGAGCTTGATTCAATATGTGGGGCACCGCGCTATCACCGATTTGCGGAACGGCGTCTATGCCAAGATCATCCGCCAGCCGATCGGATTTTTTCAGCAGCAATCCGCGGGCAGGGTCTTCTCGGCCGTTATCAACGATGTGGAGCGCGCCCGCTTGGCTATTTCCGAGTATCTTGCGGAGCTGTTTCGCCAGGCTTTCCTGTTTCCGGTTTTCTTGTCGATTCTGCTGTATGTCGACTGGAGGATGACGCTCGCCTGCGCCGTGTTTCTTCCCTTGACGATCTGGCCGATTGGCAAACTGGGCCGCCGTATTCGCCATTCGGTGGAGTCCAGCCAGACCCGGCTTGGCGAGCTTACGCAGATTCTTCAGGAGACCGTCGGTGGTAACCGCATCGTAAAAGCTTTCGGCATGGAAGATTTCGAGATCGGGAATTTCCAGGCGGCTTCGAAGCGGCTTTTCCGCGAGACCATGCGCTGGGTTCGCGCGCAAGTGGCCACTTCCCCGCTTATGGATTTGCTTCAACCGGTCATCATTTCCTTGCTGCTTCTTTACGCTCGCGACAGGATAAAGATGAATTTGATGACCACGGGAATGTTCATCACCTTTGTTTACGCGCTTTTCAAGTCCTACGAACCCGTAAAACGCATTGGCGCGGTGTACCAGCAGTTCCAGCAGGCACAAGGGGCCACCTCGCAGGTCTTTTCCTATCTCGATCTCGCTGAAGAGCAACAAGATGCCCCCGGGGCCGTCGAACTTCCCGCTTTTTCCCGCGAAGTTTGCTACGAAGATGTCGGTTTCTCCTACGATGCTGCTCCGGTCTTGCGCAACGTTCGATTCAGGGCGCGCAAGGGCGAGTTAGTTGCCTTCGTCGGCACGAGTGGCGCGGGCAAAACAACGCTCGTTAATCTCTTGCCTCGTTTCTATGATGTCAGTTCCGGCGCCATTCGCATTGATGGTCGCGATGTCCGGGAGGCCAAGCTCCGCTCTCTGCGTGGGCAGATAGCCATGGTCACGCAGGAGAACATTCTGTTTCACGACACGGCGTGGAACAACATTTGCTATGGCTTGACGAATATTCCCAGGGAAAGAGTGATCGCAGCCGCGCAAGCCGCGCTGGCGCACGATTTCATCATGGAGCTGCCGCAGGGTTACGACACCTTGATTGGCGAGCGGGGCACGCGCTTGAGCGGAGGGCAGAGACAGCGCATCGCCATAGCGCGCGCCATCTTGAAAGATTCGCCGATTCTCATTCTGGACGAAGCCACTTCCGAACTTGATGCGGAATCGGAAATGTTCGTCCAAAAGGCACTCGCCAACCTGATGATTGGGCGAACCACTTTTGTCATCGCCCATCGCCTTGCCACGATTCGCCGCGCGGACAAAATTCTCGTCCTTGAGGACGGAGAGATTCGGGAAAGCGGCACGCACACGGAATTGATGGCACGGGGCGGAACGTATGCCCGGCTACACGATTTGCAATTTGCGGACGACGACATGCTGGCGCCGGCGCAAGCCGCACCTGGAAAGTTGAACGTAACATCAGATTCCCTATGAGCCAAACGACTTCAGTACCTACGAAGAAAATCGAATGTTTCTCGATGACCGGATACGCGCAAGCGCGAGCCGAGCAGGATGGCTGGGCGGTGCGCGTTAGCGTGAAAAGCGTCAACCATCGGTTCCTGGACCTGAAGTTGCGTATGCCCGAGGGATTTGATTTGTACGATCTGCGGCTGCGGCAAATCGTGCGCGAAAAAATTCACCGCGGGCACGTGGAAGTGACCGTTGCCGTAGAACCGGGAAAAGCCGCACCGGTGCAAGTGAATCGCGAACTGGTGCATTCGTATCTGAAAGCCGCCGAAGCGCTGCGGCAGGAGACCAGAGCGGCGACGGATATGGACGTGGTGGCGCTATTGCGATTGCCCGGAGTGATCACCGGCGTGACAACCGCCGTGCCGGAATCGGAAGAAGAGCAAGAGCGGCTTGGAAGAGTGCTGGACACCGGCTTGCGTGATGCGCTGGCAAAGCTGGATGATATGCGGCGCGCGGAAGGGCGTCATTTGGTGGAAGAATTGCGCGATCGCCTGGCGCGCATCGGCGGTCATATCGAGCAGGTGCGCGGCTTGGTCTCCACGTTGCGTCCGGCTTTCGCGCGGCGCTTGGATAATAAATTGAAAGAACTACTTGGTGGCGTGGGTATCGATCCGGCGCGGCTCGCGCAGGAGGCGGCGCTGCTTGCAGAACGCAGCGATATCAGTGAAGAATTAGACCGGCTGCGGAGCCACCTGCAACAGTTCACCAAGCTGTTAGACGGAGCCGGTGAGCTGGGTAAGAAGCTGGATTTTCTTTTGCAGGAAATGCACCGCGAGGCCAACACCATGCTCTCAAAAACGCCAGGCGTGGAGGACGAAGCGTTGGCGATCACTGGAGTCGCGCTCGAAATCAAGGCGGAAATCGAAAAACTGCGGGAGCAGGTACAGAACATCGAATGAGCACGGGGACTGAGATCGCGCCGCTGCTGTTGATCGTGTCGGGGCCGTCGGGATCGGGGAAATCGACTTTGGTGCAGCGCATTCTGGATCTGCCCGGCACGATGGCTTCGATCTCATGTACTACCCGGGCGCGCCGCGCGACCGAGGCCAGCGGGAAGTGCTATGATTTTGTGACGGAAGCGGAATTCGACGCCATGGTCGCGCGCGGCGAATTTCTGGAGTACGCGCGGGTTTTTGGAAAGCATTCTTATGGCACGCCGAAGAAGTGGCTGGAAGAATCGCGCAAGACGGGACTCGATCTGGTGCTGGAGATCGATGTGCAAGGCGCGGCGCAGGTGAAGGAAAAGCTTCCCGAGTCAGTGGCGATTTTTATTTTGCCGCCGTCGCGCGAGGAGCTGGAGCGCAGGCTGCGCAGCCGCGGCCAGGATTCGGATGAAGAGATCAAGCGGCGGCTGGGCAAGTCGCGCGATGAAATTTTGCAGTTCGGCAAGTACTACGATTTTTGCGTGATGAATGAGGATGTGGAACGCGCGGGACGTGAAGCGCAGGCGATTGTCACCGCCCTGCGCTGCACGACAGCGCGACGGAGGGCGAGAGTGGAACAACTTCTGGCATCGTTTGGGAGGGAATGACCGATATGACTATGCAGACAAAAGCTCCGGACAGCCAGTTTGCGTATGTGGTGCTGGCAGCGAGGCGTGCGCGGCAAATCATGGCGGGTGCGCCGCCGCTGATCGAAAACCCAAGAACACTGAAGGCCACGCGGATCGCGTGCGAAGAGCTGGAGAACAGCCTGATCGAGTACGACTTCACCGAGCCGTCTTCGATCGACGTGGATAAGGAAGGCAATAAGCGGCGGAAGTAACGGGCCGCGAAAGGCAGCGATGCGAATCACGCTTGGTGTGACCGGCGGAGTGGCGGCTTACAAAGCCGCGGAACTCGTGCGCCGTTTACAACAGGATGGATTCAGCGTGCAGGTGGCGATGACCCGCGGGGCGCGGGAGTTCGTCACGCCGCTGACGTTCGCGGCGCTGAGCGGGCAGAAGGTCATCACCGACCTATTCGGTGATTCCTCCGGCGGTGAAGCCAACCTCGAAAGCGCGATTGAACACATTGCGGTGGCGCAGCGAACCGATTTGCTGCTGGTCGCGCCGGCCACCGCCGATATCATTGCAAAATTTGCGCGCGGAATTGCGGACGATTTTCTGACGACTTTGTACCTGGCATCGACGGCGCCGGTGGTCGTGGCGCCGGCCATGAACGTTAACATGTGGAATCACGCGGCGACGCAGGAAAATGTGGAGAGGCTGCGTGCGCGCGGAGTAAGAGTTGTGAATCCCGGCGAGGGCTACCTCGCTTGCGGCATGATTGGCGCGGGACGTCTGGCGGGACAAGAAGATATCGTGGCCGCGGTGCGCGAGGTGCTGAAAACGCAGCGGGATTTGGATGGTGAGACGGTGCTGGTTACCGCGGGCCCGACTCGCGAAGACCTCGATCCGGTTCGCTACATTACCAACCGTTCGTCCGGGAAAATGGGTTACGCGGTCGCCGAAGCGGCGGCATTGCGAGGCGCGAAGGTCATTCTTGTGAGTGGACCGGTGAATTTGGAAGCCCCTGCGGGTGTGGAACGCATTGACGTGCGCACCGCGAGAGAAATGTACCATGCCGTCGTGGAGCGGATTTCCGAAGCTTCCGTCGCCATTCTGGCTGCCGCGGTGGCGGACTACCGCCCGGTGATACTGCACACCGAAAAAATCAAAAAGAGTGATGCGGCGTTGACGATCTCGCTTGAGCCGACGCCGGACATTCTGGCCGAGGTGGCGAGAAACAAGGGCCAGAAAATCGTGGTGGGTTTCGCTGCCGAGACGGACCACGTCGCGGAGAACGCGCGAAAAAAACTCTCCGCGAAGAACGCCGATCTGATCGTGGCCAACGACGTCACTGCCGAAGGCGGAGGATTCGATCGCGATACGAATATTGTGACCCTTTTCTCGCGCGACGGCCGCGACCTCGCCCTTCCGAAAATGAGCAAGAGCGAAGTGGCCCAGCGGGTTTTGGATGAAATCGTTCGTCTGCGAAGCGTTATCCACGGTACAGCTGCACTGAAGCGCTCCAGCGCTTGATCCCGCCATGGCCGAACCCATTTCCGAAGGTCTCCAGAAAAAACTGTCCAGCAGGCTAGGTTTTTACGAAGACCTCGGAATCGGCTTGTTTTATCGGGACCGCGGAAGCGTTGCTGCGTCGGATAGCGAGCACCACTTGGAACCGCCTGCGATTGCCCATTTCTCAACTCCAGAACTGCAAAAGGAAGCGACCTTGCCCAAGCCCGCAGTAAAACCCGCATTGCAAAAGGCCGCATCGGCCGTAGCGCCTGTGATTCCAAAGATCGCATCGCTGCCAGTGGTTGCGGGACCGTCGCTTTTCGAAGCGGTGGATAAGATTGTGGGCGACTCGCTGCTCAAGGTTCGCGAGGACCTCGGCGAATGCACCCGCTGCAAGCTCCACAGCACGCGGCACAAAATTGTTTTCGGCGACGGAAATCCCAAAGCTGAACTGATTTTTGTAGGTGAAGGCCCAGGCGCCGATGAAGACGCGCAGGGATTGCCGTTCGTCGGGCGTGCGGGAAAACTATTAACGCAGATGATCGAAGCGATGGGCTTGCAGCGCAAAGACGTGTACATCTGCAACGTGGTAAAGTGCCGGCCTCCCGAAAATCGCCAGCCGGAAGAAGACGAGGTCAGCACCTGCTCGCCATTTCTTTTGCGCCAAATCGACGTCATCGCTCCCAAAGTGATTGTTTGCCTGGGGGCAGTCGCCGCAAAAACATTGCTGCAAACCAATCGCGGAATCTCCCAGTTTCGCGGAGAGTGGCTGGAATTTCGCGGAAGAAAATTGCTGGCAACGTATCATCCCGCCTATTTGCTGCGCAATCCACCGGCGAAAAGCGAAGTCTGGAAAGATCTCCAAAAAGTCATGGCCGTCCTCGGCCTTGAAGTGAAAAAAGGCAAATCCTCCCCGTAGTTACGAAGAAGTCAAACGAAGCAAGTTCACGGAGCGCTCGGCCCTTCGGCCGTTGGAAGAAGTTCGAAAAGCTGTTCTTCCGCACCTATAATCCCGCCCAACAAGCTACCTTCCTCTTCAATTTCTTTGACGAACTTCGGCGCAAGGTCCCTACCGGCATGCATTGACGCGGCCGCGTATCGTATCGCTGCGAAAGTCTGTTCACTTTTGATCGAGGACCATTCCAGCAAAGAAAGCTTGTAGCATTCATGCACTGGCACACCTTGATGGCAGAATGGACGGATGGGGATTCTGCTGGGGTTGCTGACCGCACTAACTTGGGGCGGAGCAGATTTTATCGCGCGTTTCGCCACGCATCGCATTGGCGCTCTCCGTTCCATGTTGTACATGCAAGTGATTGGTTTTCTGCTGCTTT
>Ga0210399_10001754_pt1 | contig 16927 bp, 14 predicted proteins | sample IncBWC14MmetaG_FD_150865 | JGI IMG/M metagenome (GOLD analysis project Ga0210399, IMG submission 150865) | Forest soil microbial communities from Barre Woods Harvard Forest LTER site, Petersham, Massachusetts, United States - Inc-BW-C-14-M | ecosystem: Environmental > Terrestrial > Soil >...
GCAGCGACAGGACCTTTACCACGCTTAGCGCGACCGGCGCCCCCGTCGTCACGACCAACCCGGCGACCACTGTGGCTAGTTTTTCAGCAACGCTCAATGGCTCGCTCGATCCGCACGGGTTAGCCACGACTGTTCATTTCCAGTATGGCACGACGACCAGCTATGGACTCACCGCCGCCGCCCCGAGTCAGACTGGGAGCACGTTCCAAACTGTCAGTGCCAACATCAGCGGCTTAACTGCCAGCACTACTTATCATTTCCGAATAGTAGCCATGAACACCGCGGGGACCAGTTTGGGCAGCGACAGGACCTTTACCACGCTTAGCGCGACCGGATCTCCGGTCGTGGCAACTAATCCGGCAACGTTCATCGCGAGTTTTTCAGCGATGCTCAATGGCTTACTCGATCCGCATGGGTTAACCACGAGTGTTCACTTCCAGTATGGCACAACGACCAGCTACGGGCTGACCGCTGCTGCCCCGAGTCAGACTGGAAACACGTTCCGAACTGTCAGTGCCAACATCAGCGGCTTAAGTGCGAATACGATTTATCATTACCGAATCATGGCCACCAACGGCGCCGGCACCAGCCTGGGCAGCGACAAGACCTTGACCACGCTTGCCGCGACCGGGCCTCCCGTCGTCACGACCAGCCCGGCGACTAATGTAGCTGGTTCTTCAGCGACGCTCAATGGATCACTCGATCCGCATGGGTTGACCACGAGTGTTCACTTCCAGTATGGCACGACGACCAACTACGGATCTACCACCCCTATGCAGAATCAGACTGGGAGCACCTTCCGGAATGTCAGTGCCAACATCAGCGGTTTAAGTGCGCACACCGTTTATCATTTCCGAATCACAGTCAGCAACAGCTCCGGCAACAGGCTCGGCAGCGACAGGACCTTTACCACGCCTTAGTGCCTGGTGATGTGGCGGCATCAAAACAAAGTCGTGCATCATCGCGTCGAAGCCCTCCGCCTAACTGCGTAGAAATTTCTAGAGATTGACACCGACCCATACCACACGTCAGAATCCCTTGCCGAGCGTAGTATGAATACCCAATTTCGTCCTCGCCTGAAGCTGCTGGGAATTCTCACAGCCTTGCTTGGCCCAGCGCTCGCTGGTTTGGGCGACGAACAAGGGGGCTCAAAAGAGAAGTGGACCGCTCCTGCAGCAGAGGCGCGAAAGAAAAATCCCGTTGCTGTCAATGAATCTTCGCTAGCGGCCGGACAAAAAATCTATCTGAAACGTTGCCTGGCATGTCACGGAAAGACAGGAAACGGCGATGGACCTGACGCGGTTGATCTGGGCATTCATCCGGCCAAACTCTCCGACGCGGTGGTGCGCGAAGAAACAGACGGCGAGCTCTTCTGGAAAATCACCGTCGGCAAGAAACCGATGCCGAATTATGGCAGCCGGCTTTCGCCCACCGACCGCTGGAACGTGATCAATTACCTTCGAACGCTCGCGAAGAGGTGACCAAAAATGAAGAAGGTCCGACATTGTTATTTGGTAGCGGTCATTCAAAGCGCTCTGCTCATGGCGGCTCCGGCCGCTCGCGCCCAGAACGCGACCACAGACGGATACGTCACCAGAGAAGAATACGAGGAGCTTAAAGCGCAGATGCTGGCGATGAAGAAAGAGCTGGACGCTATTAAGAAAGAAAAAGGCGCCGCTCCAAAGCAAGAGAGCGCCGAAGGTCAAAGTGTTGCGGACATGCACAAGGAGGTTGCCCCGGAGGTCGCACCGCCAGTCGTCGAACCGGAAGGACCGATGCTCGGGACGACCAAATTCTACATCGCCGGCTGGGCTGAAGGCATGTTTGAGGCGCGTAATGGCAGCGTGTCCACATTTTCAGCCTCTTTCAATCCGATCTTCCTCTGGGAATTGACTCCGAAGCTTTTATTCGAGAGCCGGCTCGAGATCGAACCCAGTGGCGCCGGCACCAACGTGAATCTTGTGTATGCCCAGCTCTCGTATCTTCTCAACGATTACATGACTCTGGGCGTCGGAGAATTCTTCAGTCCGAGTAATGTTTTCGTCGAACGCTTCGAGCCGCAATGGATCAACAAACTGCCCGATCGTCCGCTTGCTGTTTACCATGGCATTCTGCCAAATATATCGGTCGGCGCCGAAGTGCGCGGGGGATTTCCGATTGGTCCGACCCGCGCAAACTATGCCTTTTACATTTCCAACGGGCCTAGCCTCATTACCTCCGATCCTCGCGCCGCGGGCTCGCTAGATTTCAACAGCTACACCGATAACAACGACAATAAGGCGGTTGGCGGCAGAGTTGGTTTTCTCCCCGTCCCGGGAGTCGAGGTTGGTTATGGCTTTGAAACAGCGGAGCCGGGCTTCCAAGGAACCACCTTTGCTCACGTTCACTCGTTAGTTCAATCCGTCGATCTCGATATTACTCGCGATTCCGACCTGTTGAAAGGACGCTTCAATCTGTATGCGCAGTACGCCTGGAGTAAAGTCGATCACGCCGTCTACGACCCCAATGGCTCACTGGGATTCGGCCCGCTTGCGTTCACAAGCAAACGCGATGGCGGTTACGCCCTGGTCGCGTATCGCCCCACTAAAGTGGATGTAGATTTTGTCAGGAACCTCGAAATGATCTTCCGCTGGGATCATCTCAGTCGTGATCCGAGCGGGCTCGGTGATCCGCAGGAAGACCGCTGGACTCTTGGGCTCGATTATTGGCTTAGCCCGAGCAGTGTAGTGAAAGCTGCGTATGAATGGGACAATCCGCGGGGCGAGCGCAATAAGAACGCCCTACTTCTTCAAGCAGCCATGGGTTTCTGAGCGAAGGAACTGCATGATCGCAACGTTGAATTTCATCCGAGTCCCTTTGATCGGGCTGGTGCTGTTCGTGCTGGCAGGTCTCGCCTGGAACGCCTCTGCGGATTCGCGGGAAAAGGGCCAAAAACAAGACGCCTCCTCCTCAGATTCTTATAGGGGGCTAAGCGGTCAAGAGCTTTGGTCTAATAATTGCCTGCGCTGCCACAACATTCGACCGCCGACAATGTATAGTAATGCGCAATGGGATGTGATCGTTCATCACATGCGTGTCCGTGCTAACATTACCGGCCAGGAACAGCGCGCCATCGTCGAGTTTCTAAAGTCTTCGAAGTAAAAACGCGTAATTCGCGGCGAAGAAGATTACGGTAGAAGGCATCTACATCATCGCGTTATCGCGTCTCGATCATGATCGAGCATCTCAGCAAACCTGAGTACGTCCACGTCTTGCTGAATCCATTGCCGGTCTACGGACTGGGAGTGGGTGTGCTCGGCCTGATCATCGCGCTCCTGTCGAGAACCAGGGCAGCCCGCGTAACCGCGCTCGCATTGGTGATGGTGAGCGCTGCGTCAGCCTGGCCGGTTTATCACTATGGGAAGGCCGGGTACGATCGCGTGAAATCAATGGTTGATGAAGCCGGAGATAAATGGCTCGACGAGCATCTGCGTCGTGGCGAGCAGTGGATTTACGTCTTCTATGCGGTCGCCGCCTTATCGGCAGTAGCGATCGCTGCTGAATTCATTTCGTTGAGATCGGCGGTGCCGTTAGCAATTGCGACATTGATTCTTGCAACCGCGAATCTCGGAGTAGGTGCTTACATCGCTTACGCAGGAGGACATATCCGGCATCGTGAGTTCCGTTTTGAACCCGCGCCTGAATCGCAAAGAAGGGATGCCGAGTAAAGTCGAAGAGGCGACGTAGAGGCGATGTTCTACATCGCGCGTTTGAATCCGTATGAAATGGAACCGTGCGCCACGTAAGTTACATGATTCGCGAATCAAAAGCCCTCTCCGGCGAGCCGCAAAAGTAACAATCGCGTTACCTTTCAGATAAGGCGAGTTGCGTGGAACCCTTCGATTCTAGGGTATGAAAACAAATAATATACCCACAGCATTGTTCAATGCTTCGGCATCAAACACTCCAAACGGCACCATTTCGCCTCAAAAGATCGACCCTGGCCCACCGCATCTTCGCCGGCGATCCTTTTTGCGTCGTCTGGGGCTTGGCGCGGCTCTACTCGCGCCTGGCACTGGGTTGATTGGCTCGGCTTCAGAAGCGTTCGGCGATCACGATCACGGTCACGGGGGGATCACAGAAGGCGATGCGGCCCTGCTCCGGTTCGCAGCGGCGGCGGAAATACTCGAGGCCGACTTGTGGATCCAATACAACGAGCTCGGCGGGATCCAGGACCCCGAAGTTCCAGGCGGAAGTGGCAACCCAGCCTACGCCGCCGCCATCGCGGTGCTGGATTCAGACATGGCTCAGTACATCCACGACAACACTGATGATGAGATCACTCACCACCAGTTCCTCAATGCGTACCTGGTCTCCAAGGGAGCGGCTCCTGTGAATCTCGATCCATTTCGCACTCTGATGGGCAGCACCGCGACGGGAGTCAACCAAAACTTGATCGGGAGACGGCTCACTAACCTGACGCAGCTCACGGTGGACACCAGTTGGTGGACCCGCTACCGCGATGACAGCCATAACCCGGACCTTGATCCGAACCACACCTTTCCGCAGGCTGTCCCAACCTTAAATGTCAACCAGCACACGGCAATTCCCAGAACCGATGCTGACACAACTGATCCCAATTTCCTACAGGCGATCGCGAACACAGCAGGTTTCCACTTTGGAACCATTGAACAAGGTGGCACGAGCCTTTATCCCGCGGAGGCATTGAGGGCGACCCATGAGGAAGTCCTGCGAATCCTGATCAGCATTGGTCCCACCGAGACCATGCATTTTCAAACATGGTCGGATAAGGCGGGCAATGCACCACCCTTGACTGCCGTTGACCCGGTGACAGGCGTATCGGTGACATTCCCGGATCTGAATTCTCCGCCATTTGGCGGCGAGCTCTTCCAAACGAACCTGATCATGCCAGAGCCGTGCCCGTTCTTGGATCGAAGCCTCCCGATTTGCTCGATCATTCGACCGACTAAAACGGAGGGCATTGCCATGGGTGTTGTTACGTTCCTAACGGACATGGGGCTTTTCATCGGCCAGTCGCCGGCGTTTTTTACCCTTCTGCACCAACTGGCACAAGCAGCCGACCACGCGAGGCACGGTCGTGGTTGAGCCATGTAACTGCAAGGTCGGCTAGATACCAAATAATGGCAAGGGTCGCGAACGGTCGCACTGAGTAGCGACCGTTCGCGCCTAGGGTTCATTCGTCTCCTTGCCCGCAGGCTCCAATCGCCGCACTTCGATATCAGGGGTCGCGAATAGATTTTTTCGTCTTCGGCACGACGAATTTTTTCTTCTTTCACCTAATCTGTTTTCCATGTTTCGTAAAAGCCGCGCAACGATGATGAATTGCGCAGTTTGAATCTCATCATCAACCGCGACTAGAATGCACAAAATCAATTCCCTCGTCATGCATGCGCCGAAGATGAAGGTTTTCGAGACGGCAGCGAACCTGGAATTGTGGCCGAAAATTTTACCGCACTACCGTTACATCTACTATCTCGAGCGGAGTCCGAATCGTAACGTCGTCGTGATGGCGGCGACGCGCTCGGGAATTCCGATTTCGTGGACCTCGGAACAGATCATCGATCGCGAAAAATGCGAAGTCCGTTTTCATCATTTGAAAGCCTGGACCAAAGGCATGCGTGTCGTCTGGACATTTGAAGAGACTCCAACCGGTGTGCTCGTGAAAATTTCACATGAGCTTCGCTTTCGCATTGCAGTGGTTGCGCCGATTGTCGATCTATTAATTGGTGATTTTTTTATTCACAACATTGCCAATAAGACTTTGCGCTGTATGAAGGCCTACGTGGAAGTAAGTGCGAACAAGGTCGCTGCATGAGTCGAAGGCGCGCGGTCATCACCGGACTCGGTCCGATCACTTGCATTGGCAAAGGGGTCGATGGTTTTTGGAATGGTATTCTCGCGGAGAAAAGCGGGATCAGCCGGATTTCAGGCTTCGACTCCAGACCCTTCCAGGTTAGGTGCGCCGGCGAGATTAGCGATTGGAATCCGGAGCAATATTTTTCGCCACGAAGATTGAAGCGCCTCGATCGTTATGCGCAGTTTGCCGTAGCTTCGGCGCAACTCGCCCTCGATGACGCCGGGATCAACTATTCTCGCGAACAGCCGCAGCGTCGGTTCGGCGTAAGTTTCGGCACCGCACTCGGGGGCGTCTGCAAAGCCGAAGACCAACATGTTCGTTATTTGAAAAAGGGCGTGCGCGGAGTGAATCCGATGCTGGCGATCCAGGTCTTCGGCGGCTCTGCCCATTCGAACATCGCGATTGAATTCGGCTTTCGCGGCGTCGGGACGACGAACTCGAACAGCTGCGCGAGCGGGACTGTTTCCCTGGGTGAAGCCCTCCGTTACATCCGCGACGATTTCACCGATGTGATTGTTGCCGGTGGCGCGGAAGCTCCGCTGAGCGCGTTAACTATCGGAGCGTTCGATATTATTAAAACGATGAGCCGATGCGAGGATCCAAGCTTTGCTTCTCGCCCGTTTGACCGATCGCGCGATGGCTTTGTCATGGGCGAGGGCGCGGCATCGCTCATCGTGGAAGAGCTCGAACACGCTCGAGCTCGCGGAGCGAAAATTTACGCGGAAGTGCTCGGTTACAGTTTGAATAACGACGCTTTTCACATGACGGCGCCATTGCCGGATGGTGACTCGTGTATTCGCGCGATGCGACATGCGCTAACCGACGCGCAACTTGCGCCCGAGCAAATCGACTACATTAACGCGCATGCCAGCTCGACTCAGCTCAACGACGGCACCGAGACGATGTCGATCAAGGAGGTTTTTGGCGAACATGCGCGAAAAATTCCAGTGACCGGAACAAAAGGTTACACCGCCCATCCGCTCGGTGCGAGCGGCGCCATTGAAGCGACGATCTCTGCGCTCGCGCTGGATCGACAATGGGTTCCGCCGACGATCAACTACCGAAATCCCGATCCGGCGTGCGACCTCGACGTTGTTCCTAACCATGGCCGCTCCGCCGAATTGAATTATGTAATGAGCAACTCATTTGGGTTCGGCGGAATTAATGCCTGTCTAGTGTTGGGTAAAGTGCACGGTTAGCGCGCGATTGCGTCTCGCAATCGCGAACTTTCCCTTGAGCGGCATCCACGCTGCGCGACCGGTTCACCGGGAAGTTCGTTTCGGCGAGACGCCGAAACCAGGTCGCCGCGGCGACCACGACCGGGATTTATTCGCGCAGCAAATCCGGGCGATTCTCGCGCGTGCGTCGCAAAGCTTTCTCTTTTCGCCACGCCGCGATCTCGGCGTGATTTCCGGAAAGCAAAACGTCCGGAACTTTCCAACTGCGAAATTCCGCCGGGCGCGTGTACTGCGGGGCTTCGAGCAAACCAGCGCTGAAACTATCGTCCGCCGCGGATTGTTCATGACCAAGCACGCCGGGCAACAAGCGTACCACTGCATCCACGAGTACGGCTGCGGCGATCGCACCATTCGTGAGTACGTAGTCACCGATGGAAATTTCCGTGTCCACGAGGTGCTCAATCACACGATGATCGATCCCTTCATAATGGCCGCAGATGATGATCAAATGCGGTTCGCGTGAAAGTTCGGTCGCCATCCGCTGGTCGAAGCGACGCCCAGCCGGAGACATCAAAATGACTTTGGATCTCGCTAATTGGACGTTGGACGTTTTCTTGGCAGGATCACGCAATTCCTCCACCGCAGCAAAAATCGGTTCCGGTTTCATCACCATCCCCTGCCCTCCACCGAATGGAGCATCATCGACGATGTGATGTTTGTCGGTTGTCCAATCACGCAAATTGTGAATGTGCAGATCGACCATTTCATTTTCCTGCGCTCGCTTCATCATGCTCTCGCTCAGCGGCGCGCGGCAGATTTCTGGAAACAAAGTTAGGATGTCGATTTTCACGAGAGGAGAACGTTCAACGTCCAATGCTCAACGTCCAACGCTCAATGTTTAACGAATCAATCAGGTGGATCGCTCGATGCCAAAATTGGCGGCAAAGCCGCATTATTTTTTAACATCGCCCGCCGGGCGGGCGCTCCGCCCACCAACCTTATTGGGCAGAGCCGGCTACAGCTATTCCACGATCTCGAGGGTGGCGCGCTGGCCGTGGCGCGCAGCCGAGCTGGCAAGAAGCGCGCGAATTGCGTGAATGGTCTGGCCGTTGCGGCCGATGACTCGGCCAACGTCGCTCTGGCGCAGTTGCACTTTAAAGATCGTCATCTTGCCGCTCGGAATTTCCGAGAGCATCATCTCGTCCGGGAACTCGACGAGCTGGCGGATGACAAACTCGAGAAATTCCCTCATGTCGATCTTAAAATCTGGTCCATCAATCTTGCGACAGAGCGGATGCCTCCGGCGCCGTCGTCGATCTTTCCGCCGTCGCTGGCGCGGCGCTGGCCGCCTGTTTTTTGTTTTTCTTGATCAAGCTGCGAACCGTGTCTGACGGTTGAGCGCCGCGCGCGATCCAATATTCCGCGCGATCGATTTTCAACATGCTATTGTGGCCGGGCTTCTTCGGGTCGTAGGTGCCGATGATCTCGATGAATTTTCCGTCGCGTGGGCTGCGACTGTCCGCCACCACCACTTTGTAATATGGGCGATTCAATGCGCCCTCCCTGCGTAATCTGATCGAAACTGCCATGATTAAGAAAGTTACAAAGGTTAAAAGGGTTACAAAGTCAAACGTTACACCAAGTGATGGATTTTAACGATGTAACTTTTGTAACTCTTTCAACTTCTTCTTCATCTTGCCCGCGCTCTTCATCATCTTGCGCATTTGATCAAAGCGCCGGAGCAAATTGTTTACCTCTGTTACGGTGTTGCCGCTGCCACGCGCAATGCGCTGACGCCGCCGGGCATTTAAAATGTCGGGCCGCGCGCGCTCATCGCTCGTCATCGAAAGCACGATGGCTTCGGTGCGCTTAAGCTGCTTCTCGTCAACAGAGAAACCTTGCACATTACTCATGCCGGGCAACATGCCAAGAATATTCTCGAGCGGCCCCATTTTGCGCATCATTTTGAATTGGGCGAGGAAATCATTGAAATCGAATGATGCACTGCGAAGCTTGCGCTCGAGGCGCGTGGCTTCTTCTTCATCGACCGCCTCGGCTGCTTTTTCGACCAGGCCAACGACGTCGCCCATTCCTAGAATCCGGCCGGCGAGCCGATCGGGAACGAACAACTCGAATTGATCGAGCTTTTCTCCGACGCCCGCGAACTTAATAGGACATTGCGTTACTTCGCGCATGGACAAGGCGGCGCCGCCGCGCGCGTCGCCGTCGAGTTTTGCCAGAATGATTCCGGTAATTTGCAGTGCGTCATTGAAATGGGTCGCGACGCTGACCGCCTGCTGGCCAGTCGCGGCATCGACCACGAGCAAGATTTCCTGCGGCTGCAAAAAATCTTTCAGCGATTTGAGTTCCGCGATCAACCGCTCGTCAATTTCTTGACGACCAGCCGTGTCGAAGATGTCGATGTTGGCTCCTTGTCGATCTTGCCATTCGAGGGCCGCAGCTGCAGCGCGCTCGACATTTTTCTCATTCGGGTCCGGCGTGTAAACCGGAACATCGATTTGTGCTCCCAGTGTCGTGAGCTGCTCAATCGCGGCCGGTCTTTGCAAATCGCAGGGGATGAGCGCCGGTGCGTGACCTTGTTTCTTAAGTAGTCGCGCGAGTTTTGCCGACGAAGTGGTTTTGCCTGAGCCGTTCAGTCCAACGATCAAAATTCTTCCCTGAGTAGTGAGATTGAGTGGCGCGGCGTCGCCGCCGAGAAGCGCGGTTAATTCGTCGTAAAAAATTTTGATGATCTGCTGACCGGGAGTGACACTGCGCAGCACCGCTTCGCCGAGCGCCTTCTCTTTGATGCGGGCAATGAATTTTTTCGCGACTTGAAAATCGACATCGGCCTCGAGCAACGCTAATCGGACGTGCCGCAGCGCATTGTCGATGTTCGATTCGCTAATCGTGCCGTGACCGCGCAGGTCCTTGAAAATATCCTGGAGTGTATCGCTGAGCTGCGAAAACATAATTGCGTCAATCCCTCTGGGTAGCGCACGCGTCTCGCGTGCTGAAGCCAGTCCGGCTCGGACTTTTGGCGTCCTGCCGAAACAATCTTGTCTTCAGTCTGGCCCGGTTTTGAAAATATGCGTTGGAAAAGTTCGCGATCGCGAGGACGTGGTCGCCAGCACGCGAGACACATGCGCTACCCTATTTCTTCGGCGTGGTCGCTGGTGTTGGAGTCGACGTTGCGGCGGTGCCTTCCTCGATCCCGAAGGTCCAGTGCGTCTCAATTTTCTTGCCGCCGGATTTCGCGCTCAAAATTACCGTGCAGGTTTTCTCGCGCAATTTTTGGGTCACTTGATATGAGACGGTTTGTGTTTTTGCATCGAAGCTCGCGGGAACCAGTCCCAATCCACTAACGCGCAATTGCACACTGCCCGGATCCACCGGTCCCATCGCGCTGAGATTGGCCCGGATGAGCGGCAGAGCAGTCCGAACGGTTTCGCCGTCCGCCGGTTGAGTCGCCAGATTCGTGGTCGCGACTTCGGCGACCGCGGCCGCGCCGCCGGCGGACGTGCCGATCATTTTCACCGCATCAACAAAAACCTTTGGTTTGTTTGCCTCGATCATGTAGCGGCCTAACGAATCAAGCGGAGCGTTATAAGTGATAGGTTGACCGTAAACGGTGAAGACAGCCTCGTATCCTGCATTTTTCGCTACCTGTTTGATGTGCTCGTTGTAAAATCCGTAGGGCACGGCGAAGCAATTCACCTTGATGCCGAGTTTCTGTTCGAGCAGTTGTTTGCAACCGGCGACCTCGTTTTGGAGCCATTGCTCATATTCCGGCGGACTCAGTCTCTTACGGGCAACCTTGTCGTACGGTTTGCGCAAGTCCTGATGCGTGGCCGAGTGCGCCTCGATGTCGATGCCGGCATCTCGCATCTCGGCGAGCTGTTCCCACGTGATCGCCTCGCCTCCGCCGAAATGACCACCGCGCACGCCTTCGGTGTAAATAAACATGGTGAATGGATAGCCGTATTTTTTCAGAATGGGCCAGGCCACTTCATATTGCGATTTCCATCCGTCATCGATGGTGATAATGGCACAGCGCGGCGGAATATTTTTCTCGCCACGTCTCCAGGCAAGAAAATCTTGCATGCCGATGACGGTGATGCCGCGATTTTTCAACTCTGCCATCTGCTCTTCGAAAGCCGCCGGCGTGATCTCGGTGTCCGGGCGTCTGACGCTGTTAACGAAGCGGTGATAACCAAAAACGATCACCTGCGCGGTTTGATCGACGACCGGCTTAGTCGTCTTGGGCGCGGGCGAGTTGGCGGCCGCGTTTGTGCCTGGGCTGGCTGTGGCAACGGCCCTCGGCGTCGGGTTCTGTGCCTGCGGGCGGGCCGCGAGATTTTCGTGCTTCTTGCAGGTGGACATGCTAAACGCGAGGAGCAATGGGAGAAGAGCAGATCGAGTGAGCATAATTCGGGTAAAGGGCTTTAATTCCGGGCGAACAAAAAACAAGCGCTTTTTGCGGAACCGCGCGGCCAAACACCAAGGCTCCGACGCGAACGTTTTAGTATTTCCGGCAAAAATTTTTGGAAGAAGAGCCCGTTTAGAGTAATTAATCAAATGCCGCGACTGATCTGCCGTGCTCTTGCTCTCGGTCTCCTCGCTTCCTTGGCTGCCTGCACGACGGTGCCAATAGCGCCGAAGCTAGATACCAGTAAAACTTTCACTACCGTCGTGGTGGACGCCGGGCACGGCGGGAAAGATAACGGGGCCTACCGTCGCTACGGAGGCGCGGAGAAAGTCGCCACGCTCGATGTGGCAAAGCGTCTGGATCGCAAACTGCGCGAATCGCAATTAAAGACAGTCATGACGCGATCCTCGGATGTCTTTGTGCCGCTGGACGAACGCGTCGTCATCGAAAATTCACAGAAGAATTGCATCTTTGTCAGCATTCACTTCAACGATTCACGCCGGCGCGGCGTCCACGGCTTCGAGACCTATTATCATTCTCCTTACGCCAGCGAGCTTGCCAATCGGATTCAAGCCAAGTTGATGACGATTCCGAATTCGGCAAATCGCGGCGTGCACCCGGCGAATTTTCGCGTCCTGCGCCTGGCGGCTTATCCCGCCGTTTTAGTCGAGTGCGGTTTCTTAAGCAATCGCCGCGAAGGTGGCGAAGCGCGCGATGTCGAATATCGCGAGTTGCTCGCGGACAGAATCGCGGAGGCGATTGTCGAACAACGTTATGGGCCTGGTGTTTATCACACCTCAGCCGAAGCCACCGTAGAACCGCGGCCGCCGAGCGAAGGTCCCGGCGGTCCGGGTCTAGCGCCGGCCACTCTTCGTCACGACTAGAAGTTTCTGTGGTGGTAGCCCCGAACGCTTTCGGGGCTGCGAACGCAAACGCCCGCCGGGGCGCACGCCTGCCTCTACAGTGGATTTAGATTAGAATTCTTTTCCGCGTTCTTCGCGCCCGATCGCGCTCAACCCGATCAGGGCCAGAAAAATGACGAGCGCGAAAAGCGCGAGAGCTTTGGCGTAATCCGGACGCCCGCCAGCGTCGTGGAAACGCTCGGCCAGCTTTGCCTCGACCATGGCCGTGTTGGCCGCGAGCAGATTCCCAAGTTGATAGGCGAACCCAGGAAAAGTGCCGCGTACCTCAGCGGGCGAAAGTTCATTTAAGTGCACTGGTACGATCCCCCATGCACCTTGCACCATGAATTGCATCGCGAATCCGCCGGTTACGAGAAGAGAGAGACTCGGCGAAAAAACCCAGGCTGGAATGAGGAGAATCCCAAGGGCCGCAGCAACAATGATGGAGCGCCGCCGACCAAACTTCTGCGAGAAGTGACCGATGATTGTGCCGCCACAGATTGCGCCGAAGCTGTATATGATTCCGATGGTCGCCTTTTGCGTCACATCGAGGCCGCGCTGTTCGCCCAGAAAAGTTTGATACATGTCTTGTGTCCCATGAGACATGGCGTTGAACGCGGTCATCAAGAAAATCACATAGAGAAAGAGCACCCAGTGGTTTTTCAGAATGGTCCAGAGATTCTTCCAAAGATCGGTGGGGCTGCGGCGGTGCAACCAGGCAGGCGATTCCGGCACGCGCGCGCGGATGAAAATCACCAGAAACGCCGGCAGCACTCCAACCACAAACAATCCGCGCCAGCCGAAGAACGGAAACACCAGCCAGTAAATAACCGCAGCCAGGAGGTAACCGAACGCGTAACCCTGTTGGAGAATTCCGGAAAACAATCCACGCGCTTCGGTGGGTAAACTTTCCATGGCCAGCGATGCGCCAAGTCCCCACTCTCCACCCATGCCGATTCCATAAAGGGCGCGAAAAATCAGGAACATTGTGAAATTCGGCGCGAAGGCGGTGAGCAATTCCATGATCGAATAAAAAACGATGTCGATCATGAGCGGGATCCGCCGCCCGAATCGGTCGCCCAGCAATCCAAAGATAAACGCGCCGACCGGGCGCATCGCCAGTGTGATCGTGATGGCCCAGCCCACATCGATAACGCTCCGGCCAAAATCGTGGCCAACGGTCGGAACGACAAACGTGAGCAAAAAGAAGTCGAGCGCATCCAGTGCCCAGCCGAGAAAACAAGCGACGAAGGTGTTGCGTTGATCGCGGTTAAGTAATTTAAAGAGCCGGATCGCTTCCACGGCTCAGTCACCTAATTGCCTCTCCAACTGAAGTCGAGAATTCTCTCCGCCTATGTGGGCAAAGGTCGAAATCCGAATGACGCCACGCGAGGTTTCGTCATTCGACATTGCTCGAGGGCAAGAGTAGGAATCAGTGTTACGTAACACATCTACGCATCATGATGCGTCAATTTGTTCCTTGATGATTGCGGAAAAGGCCGTTTAGTTATCGGTAATCATGCCGCCTGACTTGCATCCACTGGAAGAGCTCCTGCGCGAACGCGTCGTCGTCCTCGACGGCGCCATGGGCACAATGATCCAGCGCCACAAATTGTCGGAAGCGGATTATCGCGGCGTGCGTTTTCGCGATTGGAAGGGCAAAGATCTAAAAGGCAGTCTCGAGCTGCTGCTGCTCACCCGTCCGGAAATCATCGAGGAGATTCATGCCCAGTATCTCGAAGCCGGCGCCGACATCATCGAAACAAATACCTTCAGCGCGACTACAATCGGCTTGCACGATTTTCTCTTTCCCGAAGAGCCAGCGCAGGGACGCAAGGATCGACAATTTTTTCAACGCGTGGTGGACGATGTCGATCTGCGGGCGCTAGTGCACGAGATGAACGTGGCCGCCGCGAGGATCGCGCGCGGCGCCGCGGTGCGCGCGGCAAAGCAAACTGGGAGTTCTCGTTTCGTCGCCGGATCGATTGGTCCCCTTCCTGTCACAGCGTCCATCTCTCCAGATGTAAATGATCCAAGCTTTCGTGCGGTGACGTTCGATCAACTGCGCCAGACTTACTTCGACCAGGTAGGCGCGCTGGTCGAAGGAGGTGTCGATCTTTTGATTGTTGAAACAATCTTCGACACGCTCAATGCGAAGGCGGCGCTCTTCGCAATCGCGGAAGTTTTCCAACAGACCGGAAGGAAACTTCCGCTCGTGATTTCGGGTACGGTCACAGATCGGTCCGGTCGGACCTTGGGCGGTCAAACCGTGGAAGCGTTTCTCATCTCCATCGCGCACGCCCAGCCGCTCATCGTTGGTTTGAATTGTTCGCTCGGTCCGGATGAAATGGAGCCATTCATCGAGGAGCTCGCACGAGTCACTCCTTTTTACGTGAGCGCGTATCCGAATGCGGGATTACCCGATCCGCTCTCGGAAACTGGATTTCCTGAAACGCCTAAAACGCTCGCGCCGAAACTAAAAACGTGGGCGACCAACGGCTGGCTCAATATCGTGGGAGGTTGTTGCGGAACGACTCCGGAGCACATTCGCGTAATCGCAGAGGCGGTGCGCGATTGCAAACCGCGCACGGTTAAAGCCAAAGACGGGCGCGCTGCTGCGACGCGTGCGCTCCCTAGAGAAGACGAGCGCAACGATAGTGCGCGCGATGGCGCGTTACAGCTCTCCGGCTTCGAGCCGCTGAATGTCACTCCGGAGATGGGCTTCGTAGTCATCGGTGAGCGAACGAACATCACCGGTTCGCCAAAGTTCTCGAAACTAATTCTCGATGATGATTTCGATGGCGCGCTCGCCGTGGCCCGGCAGCAGGTGCAAGGCGGCGCGAACATTCTCGACGTGAACATGGACGAAGGGATGATCGATTCGGAGGCGGCGATGACGCGCTTCCTGAATCTGATTGGAAGCGAACCGGAAATCGCGCGCATCCCGATTATGATCGACAGCTCGAAGTGGAGCGTCATCGAAGCGGGTTTGAAATGCGTTCAAGGCAAAGCGGTCGTCAATTCCATTAGCTTGAAAAATGGCGAGGAAGAATTTCTCCGGCAAGCGCGACTCGTTAGGCGATATGGCGCGGCCGTCATCGTGATGGCTTTTGATGAGCAAGGTCAGGCCGATACCTTTGAGCGTAAGATCGACATCTGCGCGCGGGCTTACAAGTTCCTGACTGAGCGCGTCAGTTTCTCACCTAACGACATCATTTTCGATCCAAACATCCTGACCGTCGCGACTGGTCTGGAGGAGCATCGTAATTATGCGGTCGATTTCATCGAAGCGACGCGCTGGATTAAAAAAAATCTTCCCGGTGCGCGTGTGAGCGGCGGTGTAAGCAACATTTCGTTTTCGTTCCGGGGAAACAACGCCGTGCGCGAGGCGATGCACGCGGCGTTTCTTTTTCACGCGATCCGCGCCGGTCTGGACATGGCCATTGTCAACGCGGGTCAGCTCGCCGTTTACGAAGAGATCGAGCCGGAGCTGCGCGAGCGGGTGGAAGATGTGCTGTTGAACCGCGGAGCCGACGCGACGGAACGGCTCGTCGAGTTTGCCGAAAATGTAAAAACGAAAGGTAAGGCGCCGATTAAAGATGAAGCGTGGCGCGGGGAGCGGGTGGAAGAGCGCCTGAAGCACGCGCTGGTCAAAGGAATCGTCGATTATATCGACGTCGACACGGAGGAGGCGCGGCAAAAATGCAAACGCCCGCTAGATGTCATCGAAGGTCCGCTCATGGCCGGGATGAGCGTGGTCGGCGATTTGTTCGGCGCCGGCAAGATGTTTTTGCCGCAAGTGGTGAAGAGCGCGCGGGTGATGAAAAAAGCCGTTGCCTATCTGATGCCGTTCATGGAGGCGGAGAAATCGGCGGGCGCAAAACCGCAGGGCCGCATCGTGATGGCAACGGTAAAGGGCGACGTGCACGATATCGGCAAGAACATCGTGGGCGTTGTCCTGCAATGTAATAACTACGACGTTGTCGATCTTGGCGTAATGGTTCCGGCCGCGAAGATTTTGGAGACGGCTCGTGAACGAAAAGCAGATGTAATTGGTTTGAGTGGATTAATCACACCGTCGCTCGATGAGATGGTGCACGTGGCGCAGGAAATGGAGCGCGAAGGATTTCATTTGCCATTGTTAATCGGCGGCGCCACCACCAGCCGGGCCCACACGGCGGTGAAAATCGCGCCGCATTATCGCTCGAGCACGGTGCACGTGCTTGACGCGTCCCGCGCGGTAGGCGTGGTGAATTCTCTGTTGAGCGAAAAACAGAAGGCAGCGTTCGATGCGAAGACGCGCGCCGAATATGCGTCGTTGCGCGAGCAGCACGCGGCCAAGACGCGCGAGAAAAAACTCGTTACGGTGGAGCAAGCGCGCACCAATCGAACGCCAATTGATTGGAGCGAATATAGACCCCCGAAGCCGGAGTTTCTGGGTTTGCACATTTACGCGAGCAGTCCGGGGAGCGCAGGCTGCCAGCCTGCAGTTGCCGGCAGCTTGCCGGCAACACTCAGTAAAACGAACGCAGCTTCTCCC
>Ga0210399_10001755_pt1 | contig 16924 bp, 14 predicted proteins | sample IncBWC14MmetaG_FD_150865 | JGI IMG/M metagenome (GOLD analysis project Ga0210399, IMG submission 150865) | Forest soil microbial communities from Barre Woods Harvard Forest LTER site, Petersham, Massachusetts, United States - Inc-BW-C-14-M | ecosystem: Environmental > Terrestrial > Soil >...
CACAGTAATAGGGAAGCGTCTCCGCATCCAAGGATTCTTAATCCTCGATTACGCTTCCCGCTTCATGGAAGGGGTAACCCAGCTAGGTCAATGGAAAATGTTCGGCAAGCTGAAGGACCGCGAAACTATCGTGGAAGGCTTGGAGAAGGCCCCCGATGCCATCAACATGCTCTTCACCGGCGGCAACACCGGCAAGACCATCGTCAAAGTGTGATGCACACCGCGTTTAACTCAGTCTGGCCCCAGATAAAAGGAGTTCAGTCCTGAAACCGGAGGGTCGCATGAAGGCAATTCTTTCCAGCTGTGTTCTCGCATTCTTTTCGCTGCCGGCCCTGGCGCAGGTGACGGAACAAAAGCCCCAGCTCCCCGTGGAAAAGTGGACAGGGAAGACGGTCATGCTGATCGGCGCCCACGCGGACGATGATCAACTGTCGCATGGTACGTTGGCGTTGCTTCAGGCGCACGGAAATAAGGTCTATGTCGTCACGCTGACAACCGGCAACGTTGGCACGCAGGACCCGGATCTCTCCAGGATGCAGCTTGCCGAAATTCGCCGCCGGGAGGAATTGGCGGCGCTATCTGAGCTCGCCATCCCTGGCGACCACTACATTAACCTCGGCTACGATGACGGCTTGCTGGAATTTGAGGATCGCAAGGCGGTGGTGGAGAATCTTGTTCGATGGATTCGTAAGCTGCGTCCAGACGTGCTGTTCGCCTGGGATCCAGGCAAGAACTACCAACGCTGGCACAAGTCCGATCACCGCGCTGCCGCTTACTTAGCCGCCGACGCAGCACGCGCCGCTATGTGGCGCCTGCTCTTCGAGGGGCAGATCACGCAAGAAGGTCTCAAGGAGTACATGATTCCGGAATATCTCTTCTACAATGACTACGACCATCAAGATGAGAACACCGTCGTCGATATCAGCGGCTTTGTCGAGCAAAAGGTGAACGCCGGGGCAAAATACGTCAGCCAGTTTGGACCGGGTTGGATGAAATACAAGCCTGAATTGACCGAAACCGAGCTTAACGAAATGAAAGAGATAACACGCAAGCGCATTCAGATGAAAGACGGGAAGGCGTACGAGGGCTTTCGTTACTATCGCGGCCTACCGGATGCTCTGGGAAAGTAGCTTTGCCTTCCGAAAAAGTGGCCGTTCTGAATTCCTAGCGCCCTGGCGGGGAGCCATTGCGCTTTCTCTGCTGATCGAGGCTCTTCAAAAACTCTTCAAACTTCGGCTTCTGCTCCGGCGTAAGGATCGCGCGGACTTGGTCGCGGCCTTTTTGACGGACTTGATCGATCTGCGCATCCGTCTGATCGTGAATCGCTTTCGCCTCGGTGTGACGCTGCAACAGGACCGCGTCCACTTGCTGGCTCTGAGCGCTCGTTAAGCCCAGCAACTGTGTGAGTTGCTCTACACGCTGCGCCCGCCTCACCGGTTCCGGCAAAGGAGTGCTCGCCGCCGACACCAGATGGTGCGCATAAGAATAGCCCAGGGTTCCACCCAGCGCCGTACCCAGAAGGAACACTACGCCCACCCACAGGGCCGCCTTCCAAGTTGCCGACATTTCGCTCATCGATTGTTCTCCTGTACTGGGACGAGCAAGTCATCCTGATTGGCGGGCGACGGCGCTTCAAATAGATATTCCTGGCTCGCCGCCGCAGCTAGCTGTTTTGCTGGTGCCGTGGAAGGTCTTTCATACAACCAGGTGCTGGCCACGAGCAAAAGGGCGCCTGAAGCCATGGCCAATCGCGAAGCCAACTTCGGCACCGCCAACCATGTGCTTGCCGCCTCCGACAATTCCCTCTCGCGCGCGGCAATGGCTGCCATGACACGATTCGCAAACCACGGCCTCGCAATCTCTCTGGTGGAGCCAACTCCCTTGAAGATTTCCCGGGTCGCAAGAAGATCCTCTGCTGCTTCCTGGCAGCTTTCGCAGGCGGCGATGTGTGCGCGCTGCGCTGCTGGCCAGGCCGCGTTCAACTCTTCGACACGAACAGCTTCAGGACGAGCCGCTGCGGACTCCTCCAGCAAATCCTGCAACTTCATGCAATCTTCTTCATGCTTCTTCAGCAGGTTCCACATACCCGCCTCCTTACCGCTTTTGCCTTGGTCCTCAATCTCCGCGCTTCTTGGCCTGGCTTACCACCCGGCGCCGGGCCCGAAAGAGCCTCACTTTCACCGTATTGCCATTCAGGTTCAGCACTTCCGCAATCTCCTCGATCGAAAACCCCTCCACTTCTTTCAGGATCAGCATCAGCCGGTCCCGTTCATCCAATCCTTCCAGCAGCCGCTCCACGCGTTCCCACGCGATGATCCGCTCGCTGATATCCGGACCGGGGTTCTCTTTTTCCCCTGCCGTAGTTACCCGTCTGGCTTGTTCCTCGCTCAGATCGGATTCGTACACCAGGGGCCGAACCTTTTTCTTTCTCAGCAGGTCCCAGCACTCATTCACAGTGATCTTATAGAGCCAAGTGCTGAATGCCGCTCGCTGATCAAATCGCTTCAACGAAAAATAAGCCTTAACAAAAACCTGCTGGGCGATATCTTCCACATCCTCGCGCCTGCGCAGGATTCCACTCGCAACCGCAAATACGCGGTGCTGATGGCGGCGGACTAGCTCCTCAAACGCCTCCTGGTCGTCTCCCTGCGCCCGGCGAACCAGTTCGCGGTCGCCCATCCCGCCAGCAGCCTTGGCGGCGCGCCCAGGTACGTCCCTCACCGCTGGGGGCAGGTCAAAAGGCTCCGCTTTTGGGACGCGCGCCATAGGTTTTTGGTTACGGCTATTATCTCCGGTTTGCCCGAGCCTGCATCATTTGTTTCACTTCGTCGTCGATAAAATTTTGCTTGCTTTGCATCTTATCCATATGGAATAATACCTTCATGATTATTGGTGACCGCCTTCGCGCACTCCGCGAAGAAAAGAAACTCTCCCAGGGCGACATCGAAAAGCGTACCGGCCTGCTTCGTTGCTACATCTCTCGCGTGGAAAATGGCCATACCGTTCCGGCCATTGAAACGCTGGAAAAGCTGGCTCGCGCTCTCGAGTGCCCACTCTATCAACTCTTTTATGACGGTGAGGAACCGCCGCAGTTGCCGAATCTTCCTAAGCGCAAGTCGTCCGATGACATTGCCTGGGGAAGCGTCGGCAAAGATGCACGCTTTCTTAACAAGCTTCGCCGCTTGCTGAGCAAAGTGGAGGATGGGGACCGTAAACTCATCCTTTACATGGCCCAGAAAATGGCAAACCGCTAGTCCTGCCTTCGGACTTCTCCGGTTGGCGCTGCTGTGTCTCATCAGGGACTCAGAGGGAAAGGCCGCGCAAACCCGCTGCGCGGTCTCTTTTTTTCCCGCTGGCAGCTTTCAGCAAGGTTTCCTTCCGGGCGTCCCTAGTCCGCTCCCCCCTCCCCATTGCCAAGCCTTCTCGCAGAGTTATTCCCACTCGATCGTGCTCGGCGGTTTGGAGCTGATATCGTAGACCACCCTTGTCACTCCGGGCACTTCGTTGACGATCCGGGTGGAGATACGTTCTAGTACTTCCCCGGGCAACCGCACCCAGTCCGCCGTCATGGCGTCATCCGATTCTACCACCCTTACGGCCACGGTCAGCCCATAGGTTCGCCCGTCGCCCATAACCCCTACGCTCCGGACTGGGAGAAGCACCGCAAATGCTTGCCACACCTTGACATACAGCCCGGCACGGCGAATTTCCTCAACCACGATTGTGTCGGCCTCCCGGAGAGTTACCAGATGTGGACGGGTGATCTCCCCGAGCAGGCGAACGGCCAGCCCCGGCCCCGGAAACGGGTGTTTCACTAAGATTTCTTCAGGCAGGCCCAGCTCCTTCCCAATCCGGCGCACCTCGTCCTTGAAGAGGTCCCGCAGCGGCTCGATCAGCGCGAAAGGCATCTTTTCCGGCAATCCCCCGACGTTATGATGCGTTTTGATGGTCGCGGAAGGCCCCTTTACGGAAACCGACTCGATTACGTCCGGATACAGTGTCCCCTGCACCAGGTAGCCAATCTCCCCATGCGCTTCACCCGCCTGGAGCTTCTGTGCTTCCTCCGCGAAGACGGCGATGAATTCCCTGCCGATGCGTTTGCGCTTTTCCTCGGGGTCCGTAACCCCTTTCAATTGAGCGAGAAACCGTTCCGAAGCGTCCACGCCGATGACGCGGAGTTTCAGCCGGTCCCGCAACATCTCGAGCGTCTCTTCAAACTCGTTCTTCCTGAGCATTCCCGTATTTACGAAGATGTTGGTCAACCGGGTTCCTATCGCCCGGTGCACCAGCACCGCCGCAACCGTGGAATCCACGCCACCGCTCAGACCGCAGATGGCCCACTTGTTCCCCACCTTCTCGCGGATTGCTCGCGTCGTCTCTTCGATAAAAGCCGCGCCGCTCCACTTCGGCTCTGCATTGCACACTCGAAATAAGAAATTTCTAAGCAAGTCGGTTCCGCGCTCGGTGTGGTTCACTTCCGGGTGAAACTCAACCGCATAAATCTTCTTCTCTTTGTGTTCCACGGCGGCGATGGCATTTTCCGTTCGCGCAATGGTTCGAAAGCCTTCCGGTAGCGTTCGAACGTGGTCACCATGGCTGTTCCACACGCGCAGAGATGCCGGCACGCCCCTGAACAAATGGGATCCACCCTCTTCCTTCGAATCTTCGACGCTCAATTGTGCGCGGCCATATTCCCGTCGATCAGCTTTTTCTACGGTGCCTCCGAGTGTGTGCGTGATCCACTGCATTCCGTAGCAAATGCCCAGCACGGGGATGCCTAGCGCCAGCACTTTTGGATCGCACTTGGGCGCTTCCGCGTCATAAACCGAGCTCGGCCCGCCAGAGAGAATAATTCCCGCGGGTTGCAGCTTGCGGATTTCCTCGATAGAAGACGTGCATGGCAGAACGGCGGAGAACACTTGCTGTTCGCGGATGCGACGCGCAATCAGCTGAGTATACTGCCCGCCGAAATCGAGAACCACCACGCCGCCGAGTTCCGCCTTCATCCTGCCTCCCTGCTCTCGCGCTCGCTCCGCAGCTTGTTTTGCCGCGCTCTCGATCATGCCATCCCCCTCACGTCACGACGAGATTCAATAATTTGTTCGGCACGAAAATTCGTTTCACGATGCGTTTGCCGGCGAGATGCGGCGCAATCACCGCGTCCGCTTGCGCCAGCTTTACGACTTCTTCTTCCCCGGTCCCAACCGCTACTTTCACTCTGCCCCGCAGACGTCCATTTATCTGCACAGGGATTTCGACTTCTGCGTCGCGAGCTAGCTCCAACTGATCCAATTCGAGGACCGGCCACTCGGTATTCCACAGTCCATCGGAGTGGCCCAGCATTTCCCACAGTTCCTCAGCGAGATGGGGCGTCATCGGTGCCAGCATCAGCGTCAGCATTTTCAGCACTTCCTTGCGCACTTCGGGACGGACGCCCTCTTCAAGCGGCTCCTGCGCATAGATCTCGTTTGTCATCGCCATAATCAGCGCAATCGCCGAATTAAAGTGCCAGCGCGTATCAAAGTCCTGTGATACGCGTCGCAGCGTTTGGAAAACGACGCGTATTAACTCCCTTTCCTTCTCTGACATTTTGCCCGGGTTTAAGTCCCAAGGCTGAACGTCTCGTAACGATGCAGCGTGGCGCTCCACCAGCCGGTACACGCGATTCAGAAATCTCCACGAGCCTTCGATGCTCTCCTCACTCCACTCCAGGTCTTTTTCCGGCGGTGCCGCGAAGAGCGTGTAGAGTCGTCCCGTATCTGCTCCGTATTTTTGCGCCATTTCTTCTGCGCCAACCACGTTGCCTCTCGACTTGGACATGGCCACGCCGCCCTTTTGGACCATACCCTGGGTAAAAAGCCGCGCGATAGGCTCGTTGTGAGTGATTAGACCCAGGTCGCGCATGACTTTGCACCAAAACCGCGAATAGAGTAGGTGCAGAATTGCGTGGGTAATGCCCCCGATATACTGGTCAATGGGAAACCAATAACCGACCTTCGCGGAATCGAATGGTGCTTTTTCATTGTGCGGATCGCAGTAGCGGTAGAAATACCAAGACGAATCCACGAAAGTGTCCATGGTGTCCGTCTCGCGCAGCGCCGGACCTCCGCACTTGGGGCAGGTCGTATTCACAAACTCGGGCGTGGACGCCAGCGGCGATTCTCCTTCGCCAGTTAGTTTCGGATTCGGCGGAAGCAGCACCGGTAAATCCTTATCCGGCACGGCCACCATTCCGTCCCGTGAACAATAAATTACCGGAATTGGCGTGCCCCAATACCGCTGCCGCGAAATTCCCCAGTCTCGGAGGCGGTAGATGGTTTCCGTCCGCCCAAACCCCTTCTTTTTCGCAAACGCCGCCATCTTCGCAATCGCTTCCTTGGGGGATAGACCATTGTAAGGTCCCGAATTCACCAGCTTCCCCTGCATGTGCTCGTCAAATGCCTTGGTCAACTTTTTGGCATCAATCGGTTCCGCGTCGAGCGGCTGCACGACTACCCGTACGGGCAATTTATATTTTCGGCAGAACTCCAGATCTCGCTGATCGTGCGCCGGAACCGCCATGATGGCGCCCGTGCCGTATTCCATCAGCACGAAATTCCCCACCCAGATGGGCATCTTCTTCTGAGTAAAAGGATTCTTTCCATAACGGCCGGTGAACAACCCTTCCTTCTTCATTGTTGCGAGATCTTCGGTCTTCACCGAAGTCTGGCGCATTTTGTGCAATTTCTTGAGTTTTGCTTTGAGTTCCGGCCGGAGCTTTCCATTCTTGTGTCCTGTAAGGAGTTTGTTTACTGCGGGGTGTCCTGGCGCCAGAATGATTGCTGTCGCCCCATAAATCGTGTCAATACGCGTTGTGAAAATCTCGATGGGTTTCGCGCCTTTCACGCCCATCACGGCGAACTTCACCTTTGCGCCGTCCGACTTCCCAATCCAGTTCCGTTGCATCAGGATGACGCGTTCCGGCCATTTGCCTTCTAGTTCCTTCAAATCATCCAGTAGTTGATCGGCATACTCCGTCGTCCTCAGGAACCACTGCTCGATCTCGCGTGATTCCACCAGCGTGTCTTCGTGACGCCAGCAGTAACCGCCATTAATCACCTGCTCGTTTGCCAGCACCGTGCAGCACTTCGGGCACCAGTTCACGCGGCTCTTTTTGCGGTAGGCCAGCCCGCGCTCCAGCATGCGCAGGAAGAACCACTGGTTCCAACGGTAATATTCCGGCTCGCAGGTCGAAATTTCCCTTCGCCAGTCATAGCTGAACCCAAAGCGCCTCAGCACGCGCTGAAATTCTGCAATATTTTTATTGGTCCACTCGCGAGGGTGAGTGTTGTTCTTGATCGCCGCGTTTTCCGCCGGCAGGCCAAACGCATCCCAGCCCATCGGGTGCAGTACGTTGAATCCGCGCATGCGTTTGACGCGCGCCACGACGTCTCCAATCGCATAGTTGCGCATGTGGCCCATATGCATCGTGCCGCTTGGGTACGGCAGCATCTCCAGCACGTAGTACTTCGGCTTCGACGGGTCCACGTCCGAATCGAATACGCGCGCTTCCGCCCAGCGCTTCTGCCACTTCATTTCAATTTTCTGCGGATCGTATCCCGACCCTGTCGCTGTCGCGCTAACTGGTGTGTTCTGTTCCACCACGCCTGCTTATCCCCTTTTCTTCCGCGCTGAAACTTTTTTTGCTCCGCCAGTCTTCGTCCGCGTTTTGTTTGCTGCGCGTTTTGGCGTCCTGTGCGTCTCCGCGGCAGCGCTTCTTTTCTTCTCCGCTTTTCTGTGTATGGAAATCCTTTTTTGCAGCGCCGCCGTCAGCATGGAGAATCCCTTCACCGCCGCCGGCGCCTGCTCCCGCAACCCCGCCAGCTCCCAAATCATCGCCACGTTCCGCCGGTCATCGCCGGGATCATCAATCGGCGTCTCGGCCACAAACGCCCGTCCCGTCAAGCCTTCCGGCGCCGCCGTACCGAATCGCGGGTGCCGCAAAATTCTCGCGAACGCCGCCGCTCCCATCTTTCCTTTTCCGATATGCTCGTGCCGGTCCACGCGCCCGCCTAGCGGAATCTTCGAATCATTCAAGTGAATCACCGGCACGTTTTCGAGCCCAATCGCGCCGTCGATCTGTCCGATCGTCGAAGCCAGTCCGCCCTCGCTTTTGATGTCGTATCCCGCGGCGAAAAGATGCGCCGTATCGAGGCACGCCCCGACCGGCAAGTTGCGCAGCCCCGCCAAAATCCCTCCGACTTCCTCCAGCCGCGCGCCAACCGCCGTTCCCATTCCTGCGGTGTTCTCGATCAAAATTCGCAGTCCGCCCATCGGCGCGCGCTTCGATGCCTGCTTCACCGACTCCACGATCGTGGATATCGCCTGCTCTATCGTCGACTCGCCTCGAGCGCCCGGGTGCACCACGAGAAAATCCGCCCCCAGCGCCATCGCCCGCACGATCTCATCGTGGAATGCCTGGATCGAGCGCGTCTGCAGCATGCGTTGCTCCGACGCCAGATTGATCAAATAATTTGCATGGATCACCAACGGTCCAAGCCGCAATTCTTCCCGGCGCATTCGAAACGCCTGCGCGTCCACGTCCGGAATCCGCGCCGAGCCGCCCTGCCACATGCGCGGGCTGGCCGAGAAGATTTGCAGTGCGTTGCAGCCAAGTTTCCGGGCCGATTCCAGCGCATTCAGATAACTCCCCGCGATGGAGGTATGAATCCCGATTCGAAAGCTCCCATCCATCCACGATGGCGGCAGCGGTTCAGGCTCAGGCTCCGGGCGATATTCGTCTTCAGGGTCAAATTGTGTCGGTTGGATGATGGGCTGTTCAGGCATGCCTGTGGACAATTTCTGCTCTGTCATAAACCAACTATTCTACCATACACGCCAAATGCTCTTTTCCCTGGCTGCACGATTTAAGATTCACTCCCGGGACGGCCTATTAGCGCCCACTCGTTCTTCACGCGGTCATTCTTGCGTTGCGTATAGTGTTCCTATACACTATACGAGTGATCCGGAGCTATCGCCACAAAGGGCTGAGGCTCTTCGCCGAAACGGGCTCCAAGGCTGGGATTCAGCCGATACACGCCGCAAGGCTGCGAAGGCTCCTAACCGCGTTGAACGTGGCAAACCGGCCCGGAGATATGGATGCACCCGGCAACAATTTGCATCCATTGAAGGCTGAATTCGCCGGCCATTGAGCGGTCAAAGTCAGCGGTAATTGGCGGCTGACATTTTCTTTCAAGGGTGAACACGTAATCCTTGTCGACTACCAGGACTATCACTAGAAAGGACTACTTATGATTTTCAATCCGGCGCATCCCGGAGAGGTATTGAGGGATTATCTAGGCGAGATGAGCGTCAAGGAAGCCGCTTCCCGTCTTGGCGTGACACGCGCGCACCTGTCTCGCATCCTCAATGGACATGCTGGCATAACTGCGGCCATGTCCTTGAGGTTGTCGGCCGCACTAGGAACGTCGCCGGATTTCTGGCTGCGCATGCAAATCCAGCATGATTTATGGCGAGCTCAGAGGGTCAAGCAGCCAAAAGTGCGTCCGTTCCCTCATACAACGAAAAGCAAGGAACTGGCTCTGGCATGACCGGGTTGGAAATTTCGCTTGACAAACTAAATCTACCTATGTAGAGTTAATTTATGGGCCTTCGTCTCCGCTTCTCGCGCCAGACCCTTGACATCCTCGAGGCCCTTCTCGCTCGCCCCAGCCATTGGCATCACGGCTACGCTGTCTCTCGCCAAATCAGCATCCCCTCCGGAACGCTTTATCCCATTCTTATGCGTCTCGATAAGCTCGGCTGGCTTGAAACCCGCTGGGAAGACACCGTCCCGCAAGGCCGTCCTCCACGCCATCTCTATCGTCTTACCGGCAACGGCCGCGAATGGGCCCGCGAGGAACTCCGCTCCGCACAGCAGCGCGAATTCTGGAAGCCCGCAGCCAGCCAGGCCTGACCATGACCAAGCCACAAGTGCCCCTGGCCCTCCGTCTCGCACATTCTTCTCTCGAGCTCGCACTTCGTTTTTGGCCTGAGGAATCACGCGACTGGGGCCAGGCCCTCGCCGCTGAGCTCGATGAAATAGAAAAACCATTCGAGGCCCTTCACTGGGCACTAGGAGGACTTGTGCTCTTCGGCCGCGCCTCTGCTTCCCAATTCCTGGCCTGGCTGAAGCTCCCTGCGGGCTCGCGCCTTTCTCCAACTTCCCTTCTTCCGGGAAGCACCTCGCCCACTCTTCCCAAACGTTCGCGTCTCTTCACCGCTGTAATCCTCCTGGCAACTGCAGTAGTTCTCTGCCTTCCCCAGAGCCGCGAAGCCATGTCTACTGTTCGCGCAAGTTGGAATGGATATCGGGGATATGACAGCGACCTTCGCGATTTGCGGAATCTTGCCGCTCGCGCGGAAAAGGAGAACGACGCTCGCACACTTGCCTTTGTCGCGCTTGCTACGGGTGACCCAGACCGCCAGAAGACGTTGGCGGATCGTGCGGTTGCCATCGATCCAAGTCTCACCTGGGTCTACGCCAGCCGCACTGGACATCCAGAATACGCGCCGCCATCGAAAGACGGGCTTGCTCGTTTGTTGGCCGCCGATTCTGACAACGCTTTCCCGGAAATCATTGCCGCCCGCGTCATATCCGAGCCTCTATTTCGAGGCCTCATCGCCCACCATTCCCCGACGGAGAAGGAGATCGAGACCTCTCTTGCCGACAACCCAGAATGGGTTGCCCGCATGGACCGCGCATTTCGAGCTCCGCGCTTCGACAGCTATTTCAACCGCCACTGGCAACTCACCCGCGAAGTCTGGAATCATCATCCAGGCCTCTCGGCATCCGTGATTTTCAACAGTCTATGGGCTCACTCGCTTCCCGATGTGTTTTCCATCAGAAACTACGGCGATTATCTGGTGCACAGCGCACAGAAAGCCTCGGCCGCCAGACAGCCTGCGGAGGCGGAAACCCTGCTGAAGCGTGTGGATGACTTCGGTCGCCGGATGTCTAGCCGAGGAGAAGTCGATTTGGAGCGCATGGTGGGACTCAGCCTCTCACATCAAGCCACGACCCAATTACAGAATCTTTACCAAACCCATGGGAACGAGCGTGAGGGTCAGCAAGCTGCGCAGCGGCTGAAGGAAATTGACGGCCGGATCGAGAGTATCCACCATTTATTTCGACCGGCTAGCCCCGCGCAGTTCCGCGCCTTCGATCGAAGGGCTCTCCTTGTCCAGCTCTCTGCCGCCTTGGCCGTGCTCTTTGCCATCGCTGCCGCGTTCAGCTTGCTCGCTCTGGAGCTGCGCTTGGCAGTACCGAATCGCGGCAGAATGCAATTGAGGCGCGCCTTCTGCGTCGCCGCTGACTGGGCTCCCGCAGCCTTGCTCTTCGGCTGTGTCGCGTTGCTGTGGCTTTTTCAGCCCTACGCTCAGATACTGCGTTCGGCTCGCAGCCTCACCTCCGCTTCGGCCGCTTGGCATTCCTTGCATTCCGAAGGGCTCTTCACTCTCTCGTCGACTCTTGGGGCTCTGGAGCAGCCTTTTACACCGGTTCGCTTCTGGCAATCGTTCATCTGCGCCCTCGTTGCCCTCGCCCTCTTCATCCTCATGCGCGGATTTGTTCGTTACAAGCGCGCCTAAACTCGATTCCACCCGCTCTCCTTTGCCGCACCCTGCCGCCATGCCGTAGACTCGTACTTCACGCACCGCGCTGGGAGCCGTCCATGCTGGTTGTAATGCAGTCGCACGCCACCGAGGAGCAGATTCGCGAAGTCTGCAAGCGCATTGAAAGCCTCGGCTTGAAGGCGCACCCCATGCCAGGGTCTCTCCGCACCGCCATTGGCATCACCGGCAACAAGGGCGCCATCGACCTCGGCATCCTCGAATCCCTTCCCGGCGTGATCGAATGCATCCCGGTCAGCAAGCCGTACAAACTCGTCAGCCGCGACACCAAAGAGGAAGACACTATCCTGAGAATTCCCACGCCCTCCGGCGACGTCATCATCGGTGGCGATAAGATCGCGCTCGTCGCGGGACCCTGCGCCGTAGAAACCGAGGAGCAATGCCTGGCCATTGCGGAGCGCGTCAAGAAATCGGGCGCGCGTCTCTTCCGCGGCGGCGCCTACAAGCCCCGCACTTCCCCGTACAGCTTTCAGGGCCTCGGCGAAGAGGGCCTCAAGATTCTCTCGAAAGTTCGCAAGAAATACGGCTTCGGCATCGTAACCGAAGCGATTGACAACGAATCGCTCGACCTCGTCGAGGAGTACGCCGACGTCATCCAGATCGGCGCGCGCAACATGCAGAATTTCTCCTTGCTCAAACGCGCCGGCCGAGCAAAGAAGCCCGTTCTCCTGAAGCGCGGGATGTCCGCCACACTCGACGAGTTCCTCATGGCCGCCGAATACATCCTCTCCGAGGGCAATTACAACGTCATGCTGTGCGAGCGCGGCGTCCGAACGTTCTCCGATTTTTCGCGCAATACACTCGATCTCGCCGTCGTTCCCGCGGTAAAAAAACGCAGCCATCTCCCCATCTTTGTCGATCCCAGCCACGGCACCGGCAAGCGCCACAAAGTTTTGCCGCTCTCCCGCGCCGCCGTCGCCGTCGGCGCCGATGGCCTGCTCATCGAAGTTCACCACGAGCCGGACAAAGCGCTCTCCGACGGCATGCAGTCCCTACTTCCCGAGGAATTCATCGCCCTCGCGGACGAAATGCGCCAAATCGCCGCGGTCCTCCACCGCACCATCAATTAATGACAACGAATTAGACGAACAACAGCTAGGATGACCCTTCTAGTGGTGTGCGTGACAAACGACGGCGCCCATTTTTGCTAAGGGGCCTCTCGCATCCGCCAGGCGGTGGAAGGAGGGATCAGGTCACAACTCCGCAACTGCAGTTAACCGCGGCTTGCGGCCTTTCTCGCCAGTTCCCGCTTGCCATTCAGTTCAAAAAATCTGCTCGTAAAGCGATTGTCGGGATCAACGGCATGCTTCATTTGGAAAAAGGCATCGATCTCGCCGTACGCTTTTCTCAAGCAATCCATATCCAACTCCCGCGCATACGTCAGATAAAACGTTCCACCGCAATTCACAGCGAGGTGCGACAGCCGGTCGATCAGTGCATTGGCCTTCGCCCGGCCATCGGCCGAGCATACTTCGTTGTAGTAAAGGATCACCGCGAATGCATCCTCTTTCGGCGCATACGAAAGAGCCGTTTCGTTGTTGGCTTTCACATACCGTATCGTCACGCCAAGAAGATTGGTCTCCTCTTCTTGCAGGATGCGCCGCATGTCCTCCATAAAAGTGGTGAACCGCGGAATCGGAACAAAGAACTCCTGTATCGCGTCTGTGTCTTTCTTAGAGTTATGTTCCAGCATCTTTATCGCCGATACGGGCGGCCGCATGGCGTTGGTCCTCGACACCAGCGTCCTTTTCGCTCCGTTCCCGGCGATATATTTCTCCGCCTCCCACCGCAGAGTCTTCCCCCATTTGTATTTCCGCGACAACCCAAACAGGAACCGGTCGCGCGCCACGTTTCGCTCGTGGTCCAGCCGGAACAACCCCTGGCGGACTCTGTCTGTCCTTTTCCACACCGTTACGATGGTGTCGTTGAGAAAACAACGCGGCGAGATTGAGGGCCGCGCCAAGAATAGTTCTGTGGCGGGATTCGCCCGGACCTCTTTCTCGAAATATTCCCCCAGCGCCCCCAAGGGAATGACCGCGGAGCTTTGCTCGTAGACGCAATCGTCCACCAGCGCAAGATCCACATCGAGGATGACTCCGAACAATCCATATCCGCCGATGACATTCCTGAACAGCTCGGGATTCTCATTCCTGCTCACGGACTTCACCGATCCGTCCGCCAGCATGATCCGGAAACCCAGCACGCTTTCCACAATTGTCGGGAAGCGCGTGTCGCGGCCATGCGCATTCGCCGCCAGCGATCCCGCCACCGTAAAAATGTTGTCCGATTGCATGGCCTTCAGCGCCAGGCCCAAGGGATTGATCCCGTTTTGAATCTTGTCCCAAATAATCCCGCTTTCTACCTTTATGCGCTTCCGTTCCTTATCCACGTGGCACACGCGGTTGAATTGCCTCATGTCCAGAACCATCGCATCATTCACAAAGGCGTGGCCGCCCAGGTTATGCCCGGTTCCCATCATGCAGACGGGTACATTCTCGCGTTGCGCGCGCTTCAAGGCGTTTCGAATGTCCGTAACGCTTCTCGGCGTTTCAATGGTGCGCGCTACCGCCGCATAAACTCGTCGCGCGTCGGTAATATGCAAATGGGGGGACCGCTCGAAAATCTCTGCAATCGCCTTGCTTAGCCGCCTGCGTTCCCGGCCCGGAACTTTTGGATACACCGGCAGGTAAAGCAATTTCCGATAAGCTTCTCGCGTTTTTGACGGCTCCAAATTCTCCCGCCCCGCCGGCGGATCGATCACGGAGAGCGCGGACCCAGATGCGGTTCCATCGAATTCGCGCGCGTGAAGTTCCGCCATGAATCGTTCCCGTGACTCAACCATAATCGGGAAGACCCAAAAGCTGTGAAACGCCGCTCGATTTCCGGGATACGAAATTTCGCGCGGCAGCGATTTCGCAAATTCCTCTGCCACACGGATTCGTTCATTCAGCCGTGCGGCGTTGAATGTCCGCAGCCGGTGTGCCAGCAGCGCCAAGAGCGGATACGAGCATTGCCACTGGATTTCCTTCAGCCAATCTTCCTCATCCAATCCCCGAACCTTGGCGATCACTTCCTCAAAATCCGCTCCCAAAAGAGCGCACCCGCGGTAGAAAAGGCCGAACAGCAGCGGCAATGTAAATAGCTTGAGGATCGCGTGAGTCAAAATTATTTTCGCAAACTCTTTCCGCGTCTGAGCCGGATGCGTCCGCTGGATGACGCGCATCTTCCGCAGAAGGTCCGGATCTTTTACGCGCAACAGGGCCCCTCCCAGCGCCGTCATCGTCTTGATCGAACCGAAGCTGAACATCGCCACATCCGTCTCCGGATGTCCGGTGTAATCCTGCCCGGTAAACGCCTGCGCGCAATCCTCGATGACCAGGATTCCGTGCTTTTTCGCCAGCTCGATCACCGGTCCCATCGGCATGCGCGTGCCGAAGAGGTGCGCAATCACAATTGCCCGCGTCCGTTCCGTAATCGCATTTTCGATTGTGCCGATCTCGGGAGCCAGCGTCCCGCTTTCGATGTCCAGCGGAACCGGGACGAGTCCGCGATGCTTGGCGATATTCACCATCTCTTTGATCGTCAGCGCCGACATCAGAATCTCACTGCCCGCCGGTAACCCGAGCGCCCCAAGGCACAGGTCGAATCCCGTCCGGACCGTAAACGCCGAAAGCACCGGGAAAGGAGACGCAAACATTCCTTCGAGTTCCGCTTCCTTGGCGCGAATACTTCTGGGAAAAGCGCAATAGAGCGCCGCATGTGCAAGATCCGGCCATCGGATATCCAGCTGCTTCCTGGGAAACATTCGGAATCGAAGTGACTCTGTCATTGGAGAGGCCGGCGCACAGGGTCAGGATGCCGTTTCTCTGGGGTATACAACGATTTGCAAACTCCCCCATTTCCGCATCCCGTTCTGGACAATTTCCTCTGAGCGGGCGGATTCTACACCACCCTCCACTTCTACACTAGAACCTATCTCATCAATGGATTTCATGGAGCGTAGCTTTCGCCTCAGGAATTTCGCCTCCTATTTTTCAAACCCTCCGGATGCCGCGTTCATCATCGCATAGTCGCTGGCCCCGGCTCGCCCGTTCTTTGGTTTGGATTCTCCAGTTTTCAATTTGGACTTCCACGACTGTACCCGACAGGAACCCTCGGCGCGTCGCACCACTAGGTTCCGGGCATACCCAGTCAACATTCACACAAGTTTTAGAGCGATCCGTTCTCAATCCTGCTCGAGGAGAAGAAAATGAAACGACCGTTGGTTATTCCGGTTGCTTTGGCATTACTTCTGGCACTCCCGGTTCTCGCGCAACGCGGCGGGGAACGGGGGCCGAATCCGCCTCGCGCCAACCAGGGCCGCATTCCGCCACCGCCTCCCAGAAGGGACAATCCGCGCTCCGAGCCTGAACCCGAGCGACATGACGCCGGCCGCGTGAACAGCACACCTCACGTCAACAAAGACCGCTGGTACGGCCACGACCGGCCGGACGATAAGCGCTATCACATCGACCATCCTTTCGAGCACGGCCGCTTCGAACATTTTGGCCCGTCGTACCGCTATCACATCGAACGCTTCGATCGCGATCATCACCGCTTCTGGCTGCCGGGCGGATTCTACTTTGAAGTTGCGGCTTGGGACTGGCCCATCTGCGCCGACTGGTGCTGGGACTGCGCCGACGATTTCGTCGTCTATGAGGATACCGACCACGCCGGCTGGTATTTGCTTTACAACGTCCACACTGGCGTGTACGTCCACGTCAGCTACATGGGCACCTAGACGCTTCCGCATGTGGGTTTGACATCCCTCGACAGTTTTGCGCCGCTTTTCGCGCTCGGATACTCTATGTCCTCGACGCATTTCGCGTTGAAAACGGGGAGATCATCGAGCAGCAGAACCATTACGATCCGCGCCCGGCGACCGGCTAGCGGCCCTGATGAGGTAGGGTGCCGTAGAAAGCCGAACAACACTTCCGGCCGAGTGACGGTGGATGCGGAAGCAACCCAATTACTTCCGGGGTGCCGGCCATACGTCTGGAGTGTGCCGGGCGCGAACGGCGCTTCTAGGTGTGGCCTTTCGTACGGCGATTCTTCATCAAGTCTATTCGATATCCGTCAAATGGTTCGGCTGGTCGTGCGAAAGCCCCTAGAACTCTCTTCCGAGCCCATGCCACGTTGGCACCTGACGTCTCTCGTTGTTTTTGCCGGCGCTGCCGGTGCAGCGACAGGGTTTGGTTTGAGGTCACTTTGGGCT
>Ga0210399_10001757_pt1 | contig 16915 bp, 14 predicted proteins | sample IncBWC14MmetaG_FD_150865 | JGI IMG/M metagenome (GOLD analysis project Ga0210399, IMG submission 150865) | Forest soil microbial communities from Barre Woods Harvard Forest LTER site, Petersham, Massachusetts, United States - Inc-BW-C-14-M | ecosystem: Environmental > Terrestrial > Soil >...
TCACCTCTGCCGCCCGCAATCTAGCCGGGGTCCGCCTTCGCGCCGCCGGTGTCTGGGACCTCGTCCACCTGCTCATCACCTCCAGTGACATCCAGAACGGCAAACCGCATCCCGAACCCTATCTGAAAGGCGCCGCGGCCCTGCAACTTCCACCCGCCGATTGCGTCGTCATCGAAGACGCCGCCTCCGGCATCCACGCAGGCAAATCCGCGGGCGCTCGCGTTCTCGCCATCCGCACCACCAGCACCGACGCAGAACTCCTCGCCGCCGGCGCCGATTGGATCGCCAATGACTGCGCTTCCCTCTGCTGCACCCTCACTCCCGGCAGCGATCAACTCACCATCGAATTCCCCGCCGACGAAATCCCGCGAGTACCCAAAATGAGTTAGAATGCGTCCGATTACGGTAAGCCGCGTTCCCTGCTTCAAGGAGAAATCTGAGCATGACCTTTTCGACCCGCCTGACCCTGTTGTGTGCCGCCGCTTCCCTTCTTGTTCTCGCTCCCGCAGATTCTCTCGCGCAGGAAAAGGAGTCCAAGCCCGCCGAAAAATCCGCCGAGCCCGCCGCAGCGCCTCCCAAGGAAGAGTCCTCCGTCACCGACCACTCCATCAAAATTGCCGGCCAATCCATTCCCTACAAAGCCACCGTCGGCAGCCTGCTCCTCAAAAACGAAAAAGACGAGCCCGAAGCCCTGCTCTTCTTCACGTCCTACATCCGCTCCGACATAAAAGATCTTTCGCAGCGGCCCATCTCTTTCGTCTACAACGGAGGCCCCGGCTCCGCCTCTCTCTGGTTGCACATGGGCTCCTTCGGCCCCAAGCGCGTCGCCACCGTCAACGCCGGAGTCACTCCGCCCGCTCCCTACAAGCTCGAAGACAATCCCCATTGCCTGCTCGACAAAACCGATCTTGTCTTCATCGATCCCATCGGCACCGGCTTCAGCCACGCCGTCGGCAAGTTCCAGGACAAGGATTTCTGGGGCGTGGACCAGGACGCGCGCTCCCTCGCCAATTTCGTGCAGTCCTACATCAGCCGCAACAACCGCTGGAACTCTCCCAAATTTCTAATCGGCGAAAGCTACGGCACGTTCCGCAACGCTGTCCTCGCCAACGTCCTGCAGAACCGCTATAACCTCTATCTCAACGGACTCGTGATGATCTCTTCCGTCTGGGACCTAGGCACCATCTCCTTCTACCCAGGCCATGATCTTTCCTACATTCTCTATCTCCCGAGCTACGCTGCCACCGCCTGGTATCACAAAGTCCTCACCGACCGGCCCGACAATCTCAATGCCTTCCTCGATGACGTCCGGAAATTCGCCTACGGCGAATATGCCGACGCGCTCCTGAAGGGCAGCACGCTCTCCGACGCCGATAAATCCGCCATTGCCAAAAAATTGGCGCGCTTCACCGGCCTCAGCGAAGACTACGTCCTCAAGTCCAATCTCCGCGTCAAACTCGGTCAATTCATGCAGGAGCTCCAGCGCAGCCGCGGCCTCACCACCGGACGGCTCGACGCGCGCTTCTCCGGTCCCACCTACAATCTCGTCAAAGATTCCGCCGACTACGATCCCCAGGAAGCCGCCATCAGCGGCGCCTTCGTTGCCGCCTTTAATCAGTACGTGCGCGAAGATCTGAAATACAATCCCGAGCGCGAATACCACGTCTTCGCCAATTTTGGCGAAAACCACTGGGATTGGAAGCATTCCACGGGGGAGCACGACTTTTTCCCAGGCTCTCCCAATGTCATGCTCGATCTCGCCAACGTCATGGTCACCAACACCAAGCTCCAGGTGGAAGTGGAAGACGGCCTATACGACCTCGCCACTCCCTTCGCGGAAGCCCAATACGCCACCGAGCATCTCGGCCTTCCCGCCAATCTCCAAAAAAACATTCACCACAAAACCTACGAGGCCGGCCACATGATGTATCTCCGCGACGAAGACCTCTCCAAACTAAAATTCAACGTCGCCGCCTTCCTCGACTCCGCTTCCAAACCCCAATGACTCAATAAGCTCCTGTGGCACAGGCACTCCTGCCTGTGTTCTTGGGTTCTCCTCTCCTTCTATAGCCCGCCTTCCGCGGCGGGCCGCTCTTCGACTTTCTTACTCGGTCATCCCGACCGGAGCGGCCCGACTTTTCTTCCCGCGCCGCATTCTGGCGCGTCGGGCCGCGCAGCGGAGGGACCAGGGCAACCAATGCTGTCGAACCGCCCCTTCTCTGCGCCCTCTGCGTCTCTGCGTTACCCTTCTTCCTTTTCTGCCCTACCCCAACCCCTGTTTACAATCAGCCAGTAACCAAATGAGCCAACCTGTACCCCGACAATCCCTTGACTCCCTCCCCTCCCCGTAAACTTAACGAGTACCCGAAGAGCAGCCAGCGGCCGCCTGATGCGCGTGCCACGCCGTACCCTGCTCCATCACAATCATCTTTATCCAGGGGAACCATGTCCACAAACTCGCCGACCACCTCACTCATCCAGCGCAGCTTCAACGTGCCTCAGCTTATCGCCGCCATGCTCAAGTCCCGCGACCACGTTAGCGACCTGATCTTTTCCCCCGGCCGCGCGCCGCAAGTAGAGGTCAGCGGGCAACTCGTCGAACTGAAATTCAAAGGTCTCGAGTGTCTCGTTCCCGGTGACACCGATCAGATTTCCAAATTTCTCCTCGGCAAAAATCAGCACGCGGCCCTCAAGCTCGAGCAAGATGGCTCCGCCGACCTCTCCTACGGCCTCGAAAACACCGCGCGTTTCCGCGTCAACATCTTCCGCCAGCGCGGCACCTGCGCCATCGTGATGCGCGTGATTCCCGACCGCATTCCAAGTTTCGAGGACTTGAAATTGCCGCCCCACCTCCAGGAAATCTGCGGCCTCCGCAACGGCATCGTTCTCGTCACCGGCCCCACCGGTTCCGGGAAATCCTCCACCCTCGCCGCCATTATCGACAAAATGAACGAAGAAAAAGCCATCCACATCCTCACCATCGAAGACCCGATCGAATTCCTGCACCGCCACAAAAAAGCGACCATCCACCAGCGTGAACTCCACAGCGACACGCCCACCTTCGCTGCCGCTCTCCGCGGCGCGCTTCGACAGGCGCCCAAAGTCATCCTCGTCGGCGAAATGCGCGACCGTGAAACCATCGAAATCGCCCTCGAAGCCTCCGAAACCGGCCATCTCGTTCTCTCCACTCTCCACACCATCGACGCCGCCAAGACCGTCGAGCGCATCATCGGCGCTTTCCCCATGGAAGATCAGCAGGGTATGCGCAATCGCCTTGCAAAGGCTTTCCGCTACATCCTTTCCCAACGCCTCCTGCCGCGCGGCGACGGCAACGGCCGCCTCGCCGTCATCGAAATTCTCAAGTCCACTCTCCGCACTCGCGAGTACGTCGAAAAGGGCGAGGGCGAGGGCAAGACGCTTCTCGATGCCATGCGCGACGGCTCCACCGAAGGCATGCAGTTTTTCGACGGCGAAATCGAAAAACTAATCCGCTCCGGCGTCATCGATTTCGAAACCGGTTTCACCTACGCCACCAATCCCGGCAACCTCCGCCTCGAACTTGCCGACTTCCTCGACGGCCAGGAAAAGCCTAAGTCCTCCTCGCGCTCACGCGAATCCGAACTCGAACTTACCCCGTAAATCAACCTTCTCGTGGCTTACTCCGGCTTTGGAGTGCGGTGGCTCTGCCACCGCTTTTACGGCTGTGGCTACGCCTCCAAATTCTCTGCTTCACGGAACAATTGTTACGGGTCACGCTCCGCTCCCTCTTCCTCTTCTCTTTTCCCACCCACAAACGTATGATGGCCCATCCTCCGTTCAAGGATTGAGACCCAACATTGCCCACCACCTCAGTGCCAAGCTCTCTCGAGTCACTGCCTTCCCGCCTTCCCTACCGCCCAGACAAAGGGAAACTCTTACAAGTCCTCGGCGTCGGCTTCGGCATCGCGGTCGCTGTTGGTAATTCCATCTCCGTCGGCATTGTCCGTACTCCCGGCAGCATCGCTGCAATTCTCCCCAATGCCTGGCTCTTCATCGCCGTCTGGATTGGCGGCGCTTTGTACGCCCTCCTCAGCGCTTTCCAGATCGCCGAACTCGGCACGCTGATTCCCACCAGCGGCGGCCAGTACAATTTTTCTCGTCGCGCCCTCGGCGAATACGCCGGCTTTATCGTCGGCTGGAGCGACTGGATCTCCACCTGTGGCACCACCGGCGCCGTCGGCATCGTCGTCGGCGAATATCTCGCGCATCTCTTCCCGGTTCTCGACGGCATGCTGCGCATCAAAATCACCGGCGTCTCCATCATCGTAATTTTCGCGCTGTTGCAATGGAAAAGCGTCACCATGGGCAGCAAAGTCCAAAACTTCACCACCATCCTTAAAGGCCTCGTCTTCTTCGTCATGGTCGTGGCGTGCTTCACCGTAGGCCGCACTTCCCACGCGGAAATTCTCACCGCGCCCAGCGTGGCCATCCCCGCGGGAGCCGCGCTCATCACCGCGATGCTTCTCGGCATGCAGGCTACCATCTTCACCTACGACGGCTGGGACGGCGCCATCTACTTCGGCGATGAAATCAAAAATCCCGGCTACCTAATTCCCCGCGCCATCTTCGCCAGCCTAGGCTCGCTCTTCGTCATCTACCTGCTCATCAACGCCGCCGTCCTCTACGTCCTTCCCATGAATCAAATCGCCGGCAACGATTTCTCCCTCGGCCTCGCCGCCGAGCGCGTCTTCGGCCGCTACGGCGACACCGTTTTTCGTTCCATCATGGTCATCGCCCTCTTCAGCTCCATCAACGCGCTCCATCTTATGGGTACCCGCGTCATCTACGCCATGAGCCGCGATCGCCTCTTCTTCCGCCAGGTCACGCGCGTAAACAAAGGCGGCACCCCCACCATCGCCCTGCTACTCAGCGCGCTAGTAGGCGTCGTCTTCGCCATCGGCAGATTCGAACGCGTCATCGCCATGCTCGCTTTCTTTTTCGTAACCAACTACATGCTCTCCTTCATCTCCCTCTTCATCCTCCGCGCCCGCGATCCTCACGCCGAACGCCCCTACCGCGCATGGGGCTATCCCTGGACCACCGCCCTCGCCCTCCTCGGCTCCGTCGCCTTCCTCATCGAAGCCGTCCGCGAAGACCGCGCCAACAGCCTCCTCACCCTAATCGCCATGGCCTGCAGCTATCCCGTCTTCCGCATCCTCAAAAGGGTCTCCTCCCGAACTCCACCTGACCCTTTGTAGCGGCCGCCTTCTGAGGCGGGCGCAGTTCACGCCGCGATCGATTGCGTCTCGCAACGCCCGCTCCAAGCACGTGTCATCCTGAGCCTATCCGATAAGGATGGGCGAAGGACCTCAACTTACAGATCAAGCAAAGTTGAACTTTGGAGACATTTCTGTTTAGGTTTTGAACAAAAAAATAAGGGCGGATTCTCATCCGCCCTCTTAACTCTTCTCTGTGATCTCTATGCTCTTACTCAGTGTCCTCTGTGGTAAATCTTTCTTCCTCTTAACTCACCTTCTCCGCCACCGCCTTCGCCTGCAAAAACAGCAACAAATAATCCTTCCCGCCGGTCTTTGAATCCGTCCCGCTCATGTTGAACCCCCCAAACGGATGCGCGCCAACCATCGCTCCCGTGCACTTCCGGTTTAGGTACAGGTTCCCCACGTGGAACTCTTCTTCCGCGCGCCGGATCTTCTCCGGATTTTTCGAATACACCGCGCCCGTCAATCCAAACTCGGTGTTGTTCGCAATCTCCATCGCGTGATCAAAGTTCTTCGCCTTGATCACCGCCAACACGGGGCCAAACACTTCCTCCTGCGCCAGCCGCGCCTTCGGGTCCACGTCGGCAATAATCGTCGGCTCCACAAAGTAGCCCTCGCCCGCCGCGCGCCCGCCGCCGGTCATCAAACGCCCTTCCTTCTTCCCAACCTCGATGTAATTCAAAATCCCCTTCATCGCCGATTCGCTTACCACCGGACCCATGTAGTTGTTCGGGTCGTCGCTCGGCCCCACCTTGATCTTCTTCGTCCGCTCCACCAGCTTATTCAGGAACGTATCGTAAATCTTCTCGCTCACAATCACGCGCGAGCACGCCGAGCACTTCTGCCCCTGGTACCCGAACGCGGCCTGCACCGTGCCTTCCACCGCCGCGTCAACGTCGGCCTCTTCATCCACAATCATGCCGTCCTTGCCGCCCATCTCCAGCACAGTACGCTTGATCCAGATCTGTCCCGGCTGCACCTTGTTCGCCAATTCCGCGATCCGCAGGCCCACTTCCTTCGATCCAGTGAACCCGATGTATCGCGTCTTCGGGTGCTGCACAATCACGTCGCCGATCACCGCGCCCGATCCGGTCAGAAACTGCACCGCTTCCTTCGGCACGCCCGCTTCAAACAGAATGTCCACAAACTTCGCCGCAATCGCCGGCGAATCCGCCGCCGGCTTCAGCACCACCGTATTCCCGGTCACCAGCGAAGACACCACCAGCCCTGCCATAATCGCCATCGGAAAATTCCAGGGAGGAATCACCGCGCCCACGCCCAGCGGGATATACACCATATAATTCCGCTCGCCGCGCATCGGCGTCAGCTTCTGCGGTTCGGCCAGGCGCAACATCTCGCGCCCGTAGTACTCGCAAAAATCGATGGTCTCCGCGACGTCCGCGTCCGCCTCAATCCAGCTCTTCCCGACCTCAAAGCAAACCAGCGCACCCAGCTCAAACTTCCGTTCGCGCACAATCTGCGCCGCCTTGAACAGGTACTTCGCCCGCGTCTCCGCCGGCACCTTCTTCCAAACATCGAAAAACTTGTTTGCGGCCTCGATCGCCTGCGCCGCCTGCTCCTTCGACGCGTCCTGGAACACCCCAATCACTTCCGAAGGCCGCGACGGGTTCGTGGATTTCTTCTTCCCCGTCGTAATTACCTTCTGCCCCGCGATCCACATCGGGTATTCATGCCCAAACTCCGCCTTCACCTTCGCCAATGCGGCTTCCATCCGGTTGCGATTCGCCGCATTCGAAAAATCAATAAAGGGCTCGTTCGTAAATTCCGGCACATGTAATTTTGCTTCCGCAGTCGCCATAACCTTCTCCTTCGTGGCACAGTCACTCCTGACTGTGCTCTTCGGTTTCTTTAGGAGGCCGGGGCTTCAGCCCCGGCGTAAAGCCTCAAACTCAAATCGGCTTTAGCCCCTGAAGAAAGTATTTTCCACGTTTCTTCAACCTGATACCTAACACTCAATTATAGGCGGTCTCCCTCAACCCCGACAAGCAGCCCCGCCAAACAGAAATGGGTCTGGCATGTGTCCAATGGCCCCGATTTACGAGGAGTCAGCTCCCGTTGTCGACGCGACCCACGGAAGGTAACGCCTACGGCGGCAAAACGCAGTCAGGGATGAGATTGAGAATCCAGCTTGCTCTGAAAATTCTTGAAGCGTCAGTTTGCTTTCTGTTTGGCGATCCATCTATCGGTGCGGGCTTCAAGTAGATCGAGAGGCAAGGTGCCACCGTCGAGCATCTCGTCGTGGAAGGTGCGAATGTCGAACTTGGCGCCCAACTCTTTCTTGGCGCGTTCGCGAAGTTCGCGAATCTTGAGTTGGCCAAGCTTGTAGCTGAGGGCCTGCGCAGGCCATGCAATGTAGCGATCGGTTTCGGATTGAATGGACGGCTCGTCGACGGCGCCCGACTTGCGAAAGAAATCCACGACTTGATCGCGCGTCCAACCTTTGGAATGGATTCCTGTGTCCACAACCAGCCGCACGGCACGGAAGAGTTCCGAGGAAAGCCTCCCGTAATCCGAAACTGGATCCTGATAAAAGCCAACCTCCTTGCCAAGCTCCTCCGCATAGAGGGCCCATCCTTCCGTGTAAGCATTAAAACCAAGCCCGTGGAGGCGGAACTTCGGCAGGCCCGTGAGTTGCTGCTGCACCGAAAGCTGCATGTGGTGCCCCGGGATGCCTTCATGGTAAGCGATCGCTTCGTCGTTGATCAGCGAGCGCTCGGCAAACTTCGAGGTAGCCACAACAACGCGGCCCGGACGTTTGCCGTCGGGAGTTCCGGTGACATAGTGCGTTGCGGCCGCGGCCTGGAAGGCAGGAATAGCCTCGACAGTTACGGGAGATTTCGGGAGTAGGGTGAAGAGCTTTGGTAGCTTGGGTTCCATCTGAGCAATGTAATGACGAAAGTCGTCAAGAATCTGTTCCGCGGATGCGGGTATATATTTGGGATTTGTCTTTAGTGACGCACGAAAAGAGGCGAGGTCCGCGAAGCCTTGTTTCTTGGCAATCTCCAGCATCTCTGCCTGAATGCGATCCATTTCGCGGAGTCCCAGTTGGTGGATCTCGTCGGCGCTCATATGCGTTGTGGTGCGGCCGTAAATGTCGTTCTGGTAGCGCTTCTCTCCGTCCGGTAGGGACGTCACGGCTAGCACGGTGCGGCCATGGGGAGCATATTCGGTGCTCAGGAAGGAAGCGAACGCCTTGTAGGCGGGGATGATATCGGTATCAATGGCGGCGGTGATCTGCTGCGTCAGACGCTTCTGGTCTTCTGGAGCAATTTCAGCTGGATATTTCTTTGTCGGAATCAGGAAGGGATCGGCATCGATGATGCCCTGGCACTGAACAGGTAACTTCTCAGCGAGGAATTTCACGGGCATCAGGTTGTCTTTCACGCCGGCGCGGAGAACTTCCATGGTCTGACTGAGGACGCGAGGAATCTGGTGTAGGCGGGCGACGTAGTCTTCATAATGTTTCACCGAATCGAAAGGAACAGACAGAGGCAAATCCGCGAGGGAAGTGTGAATGCCATTCTGCTGATTGATGGGCATTTCGTATTCTTTGAGATCGAAGTCAGCGATGCGCTGCTGAAGCACGCGAATCAGAAGGTCGTGGGAAAGTTGATCCTGTTCGGAGAAACCCGTCGTGGGAATAGCTTGAAGGCGGCTGAGGAAGACCCGATTGGTCTCATTGCGCTGGCCAATGGCTGCGAGTGAGTAATCCGCAAGCTTGTCGTTATAGCGGTAGTCACCGAAGGCGGTGGCGCGCTCTGGAAAATTGCGAAGGTCGGATTCGTATTGCTCCTCGAAGAGGGCGTTCTGGGCCGCAAGGCGGTCAGCAGCCGGTTTGAGGTCCTGGGCGAATAGCGAACCCGCCAGAGCCAGCGGAAAAATAAGAATTTGGAAAAATCGCATGCGTGGGAGCGTAGCAGAGGTGAGAAGTTGATTGCACGAAAAAATTAGTGGATTAAAATCGGAAAACTTTCCCTACTTGATTTCCTCCTGCGACATCGCCCGCGCCAACGCCGCGCCCGCCTGGATCTTCACCACCGGATTCTTCCCGTCCCCGGCATCCGTCGACACTGCCGTCACGCTATCCATCTCTCCGTGCTCTCTGCTTGCCCTGAGCGAAGTCGAAGGGTGCTCTTCCTCAGTGCCCTCTGTGTGAGCTCTTCAGCCCAGCCAGAGCCTCGGAAATGCCATAATCCAGAGTCATGCCGCAATCCATCTCTCACCTGACCATCGTTGTCCGCAACTACGATGAAGCCCTCGAATTCTTCACGCAAAAGCTAGGCTTCCACCTTCTCCAAGACACGCCGCTCCCTGGCAACAAGCGCTGGCTCCTCGTCGCTCCCCCGGATTCCCGCGGAGCCGCTCTTCTCCTCGCCGAAGCCGACACTCCCGAACAATCCCTTGCCATCGGTAATCAAACCGGCGGTCGCGTCTTTCTCTTCCTCTACACTGACGACTTCTGGCGCGATTACAAGGCCTACCAATCCCGCGCCGTCCGGTTCCTCGAATCCCCTCGCAAGGAATCCTACGGCACCGTCGCCGTCTTCGAAGATCTCTACGGCAACAAGTGGGACCTTCTCGAACCCTCCGCCCCAATCGATCGTCCCACTAACAGCGATTGACTCCCTCTACCCTTCCACCAAAAACCCATACTGCTCCTCTGTCAGTGGCACCACCGACAATCTCCCAATCCTAACTAGCGGCGACTCCTTGAAAATCTTCCCCTTCTTGATTTCCTCCAGCGAAACCACTTTTGCCAGTGCCTTCCCCGCCTTAATCTTCACCACCGGCTTTTTCGGATCCTTCGCATTCACGGACACCACCGTCGCCGTTCCCACCGCGCTTCTCGTATCACCAGTTTCATAAATAATCAGCCGCGCCCCGGGTTTCATCCCTCGCAAATTCTTCACTGCCGTGGGATTCGACACTCCATCCCACTCCGTCTCCCGATCCTTCATCAAATCTGCAAACGAATATTCCGTTGGTTCGGTCTTCAGCAAATAATGGTTTGCCACGGCGCTCTCCTTGCGATTGGTCTCACCTTCCTGCCCTCAGCAGGCTAGCTCAGCAACCTTGTTGCTTCAACTCCTCAACACTCCGCAGCCTCCCTCGCAACTGGCCTCTCGTTCCAGTACTTCCGGGGGATGCCTCTTTCGCACATTTCTATTGCCCTACCACCGCCCTTCAAGGGTACAATCACCCCAGAAATTAGGGTTGCCTCTGCTCTGGAGTCCCCCAGGGCGGTTTCATAAAACTTGATGAGCCGCACGCCCCACTCTCGACGGGCCCCCAACTGGCCACTCGGCCTCTGCATTTTGCTGTGCCTGTCCGCGTCCGCTTCGATCATAACCCTGCCTGCCTATGCGCAGGACGCGCAACAGGACAATCAGCAAGTTGCCGAAGCCGCGCGCCAGGAAAAAGCGCGCAAAGCGGCGCAACAGAAAAAGGGATCCCACGTTTATATCAACGAAGATCTAAAGCAATCGCAAATTCTTACTCGACAAGATCGCTCACGCGTCGAAGCCCGCAAAAATAATCCCCCTGCAACGCCCGCGAATCCTGTCCAGCCCGCTGTCAATGCTGAAAAGAATCCCGCGCCAGAAAGTTTGGGAGAAGTAGCCCGCCGCTATCGCCGCCAAAAACTCGAAAATTCTCAAGCAGCCGAAGCCGCCGCCAAAGGCCAGCCAACTTCCCGCTTCCCCATGGATCTCTCGCAACCCTCCTATGCCGCGCCCGCGCGCCCCGTCGCGCCACTGGTCTCGCCAAATTCGGGTCCACGGCAAAGTGTGAAACCACTGCCGCGAATCGCTCCCTCCCGCCGCGACCCATTTTCTCACCAACGTTTTTCGCCAGTGCTCCCCAACGAGCGCACACCTCTCTCACCAAACTTGTCCGCGCCCGCGAAACCTGCACTCTCGCTTTCCGACGTAGCGCCTCACGCTCCCAGAGTCCACACCACGCCGCCAACCGCTGCGCCAAAATTGCTGCTTCCATCCAAACCGGTTCCCGTGCTGCCGTCTCTCGTCCCCCACAACGCGCCGGTTGCTCCCGCCGTGAATAATCTCAGCGGCACCAAAGTCCGCATTCAGTCCGGTGATTCGCTCTGGAAAATAGCGCGCCGCCATCTCGGCAGCGGCTCCCGCTGGAACGAACTCCTCGCATCCAATCCCGGCATTTCCGATCCAAATCACATCCAACCGGGCACCCTGCTAGTTGTCCCCGTAACTGAACTTCGTTCCCGCGTGCAGCCCTCAAGCATCACCGTCCACAGCGGCGATTCCCTCTGGAAACTCGCCGCTTCCCAGTTGGGCAGCGGCGCCGCCTGGCCATGTATCGCCCAGGCCAATCCCCAATTGCGCGACGCCAATCGCCTTCGCCCCGGCCAAATCCTCATCCTCCCCGCTTCCTGCGCGCACCCTCTCCCCCGCTGATCCGAACGCGTTCTCTCGACCAAAATTTGGCAATCTATGCTGAGTCTTTCGCCGTCAACCACCACCCATCCGGTATTTACCTGATGTCTTAATAAGGCGTGCTCTCGATTGAGGTGACAGGGTTCTCCTGCTATTTCTGTTCAGATTCAGGTGCTCCATGCAACGGACGCGGAGGCCAGCGCAGTGCCCCACACTCTTCGACACAAAACGGCACGTGAGCCGCTGTGATGGAGGCGGAATGCAAGGTGCCGATCAAATCCGAGCGTGACATTGTCGTGGCCCGCCAAAAAGGCCGCGCCCTGGCCACCAAACTCGGATTCTCTTTGGGCAACGCCACGCTGATCGCCACCGCCATTTCGGAGCTTGCTCGAAATATCATCTCTTACGCCGGAGAGGGCATAATCGCCATGAATGCTATCTATGATTCCAAACGCGAGGGTCTCCTGATCGTCGCGTCCGATGAGGGCCCCGGGATGTCCGACATTCCCCGGGCGTTGCGCGACGGTTTCTCTACTTCGGGCAGCCTGGGAATTGGTTTACCCGGCGTGCGCCGCCTGATGGACGATTTCGCCATTGATTCCGAACCAGGCCACGGAACTATCGTTACGGTGACAAAATGGAAACTATAAACTCTCCCTTTGTTGAATTCGGTGTTGCCAATTTCGCGCTTCCCGGTGAAGGCACTTCCGGCGATTGCCACGTGCTCTGCGGCAGGCCCGGCGGCCTCCTCGTCGCCGCCATCGACGGCATCGGCCACGGCGAAGAAGCCGCCGACGCCGCGAAAACCGCCGCGTCCATTTTGACCGACGGCGCGGACCAGCCAATCATCTCGCTCGTCGAGGAATGCCACCGCGCCTTGCGCTCCACTCGCGGCGTCGTTCTCAGCGTCGCCTCGATCGATCTCGACCACGGCATGATGACCTGGCTTGGCGTCGGCAATGTTGTCGGTGCGCTGGCGCGGGTCGTCCCCCGCGGCTCGAATTTTCCGGAAATGCTTCTACTCCGGGGCGGCGTGGTCGGCGAGCGGTTGCCTGCGCTTCAGGCAGCCGTTCTTCCCGTTAGCGAAGGCGACACTCTCTTCTTCTGCACCGATGGCGTTAAAGGCCATTTTGTGGAAACGGTTTCCGCGCGCGAGAATCCGCAGTATGCCGCGGGCCGAATTATGCAGAAATTCCACACCGCCACCGACGATGCTCTCGTTCTCGTCGTGCGCTTGACGGGCATCCAGAAATAATCACGGTGCCAGCGATTCACGTTTCGTTAACAACTTTTTAACAATTCGATTTTTCCGTTTGCACCATTGCTGATGCACCAATCTGGCCATTGGAAACATCAAAATAATTGCTCCAAGCGATTCATTCTTTCCTGTTTCTTGAATGCTGTTTTTCGTAACCCCAGCTTGCCGCCAGCGTCAAATGTACTGACCAGCGAATTTGAAACTCGCCCACGGGCAGTGCGTCTGATCTTCTTCGCAGCGTGTCCGCGGTAATTTGAAAGGAAATCTCATGAAACTCTCGAAACTCTCTCTCACTCTTCTCGGCTCGGCTCTTCTGTTCTCTTCGGCCGTTCTCGCCGGCGATGCCAACAAGGGCTCGCTCCAGTTGTATGAAAAGGTCAACGTCGAAGGCAAGGCGCTGAACCCCGGCAAGTACACCGTAACGTGGGAGGGCTCCGGACCCAACGTCCAGGTCACCGTTCTGCAGGGTAAGCAGACCGTTGCCACCTTCCCCGCTCACGTAACCGAGCAGACCACGCGCAACACCGAAGACGCCTACGGCTCCTCCGCCGAAACCGACGGTTCCCGTACGCTGACCGCGATCTATCCCAACGGCAAGCGCTTCTCGCTCGAAATCGGGCAAACCGCAGCCAGCCAGCCGTCCAGCACCCCCGCATCCAAGTAACCTCTAGCGGCGCAGCGATTCCTCGCTGTGCTCTTGGGTGGCCTACCCTTCGTCCGCCGCGGCGGAAAGGGTAGGTCCCCTCTTCTCCGATCCGATCTCAGCGCTCTCTGCGTCCTCAGCGAACTCTGCGTTAAATTCCCCTCTTCTCTCTTCCGGCCTCTATGCCCTCTGTGTCCTCTGCCTGCCCTGAGCAAAGCCGAAGGGTGGTGAAATTCCCCGTCCGCACTCCGAACTGTAGACTGTAAACTGTCAACTGTAGTCTGCCTTTAAACAATCCGCTCGCACCGCTTCACATCCCGCGGCTCCGCCAGCAATTTCTCCACCCGCTCCAAAAAATTCTCCGTATGCGGCAGCTTCGCGTGCGCTTCGAAGACCTCCACATCCTTCCATCGCGAATGCAGGTAGTACAGCCGAGCATTCCGCACCCCCCGGTACCCATGCACCTCCAAGCATCCCGCCTCCGCCCGCGTCGCCGTCACCACTTCCCCCAGCGCCGCTTCGAAGGCACTCTCTTTTCCATCCAGCACTAGGAATCGCCCAAATATGTAGAGCTCCATCGCCGCCCTCCAGAATCCCGCAATTTATGCCGCTTCGCACATTCCTGCGCACCTACCAGGGTCCTCAGGCCCGTTAATCTCATTAGGTCCAAAGCAAGAAAGATGGTAGGCGTACCCGGTAGATAACTCGCTTATCATTCAAATCCTTGTTATCTTTGCCTCAGCCATGTCATCAAGTGATGATCCTGTCCTCGGTGCTCGTATTGCTTTTTTCGGATGGTGCGATGGGGCATCAGAAACGCCCTTTTTGGCTCCAAACGTCACCCAACGCAGTATAAAGGGTCTGTCGCAAGTCATAGCCTCTCACATCTACCCACTCTCTTTGAGATCCAATATCCCAGTCTTCGCGGTCTACCGACCTAGCGTCGGAGAGAGTTTCAGGTTGATATTTCGTGATTCGAACTCCACCGAGGCGTTCTTTTTTGAATTTACATTCGGTGCAGCGGAAAGGGTGCATGCAGATGGTACGACTAGCCAAGTCCAGCCTGGCACTACTCTGCCTGGTTGGACGTTGCATACTGCTCCGGTAGAAGCCAGTCCGCTAGTGAAGGAACCGGGAACTTATCAGGTTTTCCATCGGACAGCCCAAGGAGAAGTCCATATTGGGGAGGTGTTATTCGTTCACATTCCTGTAGCCGAGTTCACACCCGAAGATATCGCCGCAATACGAAGCGACCCTTTTGCGCTAAGGATAATCCGCATAGGCATCGACTGCAGTATTTGTAAGAAAAGCCTGAGAGCCTACACGGGATTGGAGAGAAATGAAAAACTGGAAACCGAAGGTTGGGTTCGTGACACAAATCTTCCCGACCAGTTTCGTTGCGACTGCGGCGCCTCAAGCTTCAGCCTGCTTTACTTGAAGACGGGATTGCGCGGGTTGCTGCGAAGAAGGTCGCTACCTGTCGCAACTACTGATTTTGAATCAATAAGGCTGTACGAAAAAACGGCGTTAGAGGAAAAATGTCGCGAATTTAAGAAATTGCTCGAAGAAGACGGCCCCGAGGAAAGACTCCAGGATTTTCTTGAAAAAAATCTAATCTTTTTTGCAAGATTCAACCCCCAGCGCCTTATGACCAAAAGTCCTGTCCTATCATTGCGCAAAATGGACTTCGCGGTCTTAAATGAGCGGAAGGAACTACTATTGATTGAGATTGAGAATTCTTCCACCCGTCTGTTGAAAAAAGATGGAGGAATCGCAGCTGAATTGCAGCACGCCGCCGATCAGGTCAGGGAATGGCTACAGGCGTTTATCGACCATCGCGCCGCCGCGCTTGCATGCCTCAATTTGAAACTGGAGGATGTTGCGAAGGTGACCGGTGTCGTTATAGCCGGGCGAACTCCGACTGAAGATGCAGAAGCACGTTCCCTAAGGTCTGTGAGATGGATAGATATAGAATTCTACACGTTCGACGACATGCTTAGCGCCGCGGTCGAAATCATCCGGCACATCAACAAATAAGATGTGCTGAGTGGCCCACCTCTGGCGGGTGGCACAGCCTTAAATTCCGAATACCTCTTGGGTGGCCTACCCCTGCGTTTTTTGCCGGGGTGGGCTCCTCCTTGTCGCCAGTTTCGAGAGCGATTTAGGTAGAATGAGATTCGCTCCGAATCTCTCAGCGAAGAGTTGTGGACAAAACCATGGCGGAACCAATTCTTACGTATCTTGGGACGATCTATCCCTGGCATTGCGATCACATGGGCCACATGAACGTGATGTGGTACGTGGGCAAATTTGATGAGGCCACCTGGCAGCTTTTTGCGTCCGTGGGGCTGCCTTCCTCGCGCCTGCGCCAGGAAGGGATTGGCCTGGTGGCGGTGGAACAGCGCATCGAGTACAAGCGCGAACTGCTCGCCGGCGACACGATCTCCATCCGCTCGACCTTCCAGGAGGTTCGCGAAAAAGTCCTCATCTTTTCCCACGAAATGACAAATCAGGAGACCCAGGAACTTGCCGCGCGCACTTTTTTGACCGGCGTTTGCATTGACATCAACACCCGCAAGGCACGGCCCCTGCCCACCGACATCCGCGAACGCATCGTCGGCGCATCCGCCTGAAACCACATTTGGAGTGCGGCAGGCCGGCTGCCCCACCCTTGGTTTGAAAGGGTGGGTCTTAGGTTTCTCTCTCTTCAACTCTTGAACTTTAAACTTTGAACTTTTCAACCTCAGCCTCTTCCCCCCTCCCGCACCGCTGCCAATTCGAACAGACACCTCCGCCATTCGAAACGTTTTCCACATCCATTCGATCGCGATGTAACACCCTGTAACTTTACTTTTAATTACCTTATGAATATACTTCGCCCATGACAACCAAACGCGCCAGCTCACCCTTCGATCTTTGCAAACATGAATTTTCCGATGGACGCGGCTGCTGCATGCCCGCCATCCCTTCCCTCAACGGCTACTGCCGCTCCCACGCCAGCCTCCTCAAAAGCGGCGCTCCCGTCGAGCACAACGAAGACCTCCTGCAGGAAATCGGCCTCTTCAACGAAGATCCCCCCTCCGAAGACGACGTTCATCGCGCCATGGCCCGCGTCTTCCGCGCCCTCGCCGCCAACCGCATCTCCACCCGCCGCGCCGCCACCTTCGGCTACCTCGCCCAAATCATCCTCACCTCCAAAGGCAGCAAGCAAGTCCGCCAGGCCTCCCACGACCTCTCCAACGCCTTCCTCAAAACCCTCGACCTCGCCTACAACCCCAAATACGGCAAGCTCAGCCCTGCCTTCAAGGAAGCCGCCTCCCTCTTC
>Ga0210399_10001759_pt1 | contig 16908 bp, 11 predicted proteins | sample IncBWC14MmetaG_FD_150865 | JGI IMG/M metagenome (GOLD analysis project Ga0210399, IMG submission 150865) | Forest soil microbial communities from Barre Woods Harvard Forest LTER site, Petersham, Massachusetts, United States - Inc-BW-C-14-M | ecosystem: Environmental > Terrestrial > Soil >...
GGTGTGGTGGCCGTACCGGCGGGGAACTCCGAATCTCTACACCCTCGCCCTCGAGGTCGAGGCGGGAGGGGCGACCTCCGACCGGCAGGAGGTGCGGTTCGGCATGCAGCAGATCACTTCCGAGCTGACGGAGGGCGGTCACCGCCTCTTCAAGGTCAACGGAAAGCCCCTCCTCGTCCGCGGGGGGGGATGGGCCTCCGACCTGATGCTGCGCCCGTCGGCTTCCCGTTGGGAGGCTGAGCTCCGCTACGTGAGGGAGATGGGCCTCAACACCATCCGTCTGGAGGGCAAGCTGGAGAACGACGCCCTCTTCGATCTCGCGGACCGCCACGGGATTCTGGTCATGGCCGGCTGGTGCTGCTGCGACCACTGGGAGCAGTGGGACAAATGGAGCCCGGAGAACCGGCGGGTGGCGGCGTCGTCGCTCACCGATCAGATCCGCCGCTTGCGGAACCATCCGAGCCTCCTCGTCTGGCTGAACGGCAGCGACAACCCTCCCCCGCCCGAGATCGAGCGGACGTACCTCGATATCCTGGCCACGCTGGGCTGGCCCAAGCCGATCCTGTCCTCGGCCACCAAGAAGCCGACACTCTTGAGCGGTCCCACCGGGGTCAAGATGAGCGGTCCCTACGACTACGTGCCGCCGGCCTACTGGCTGGCGGCGGAGAGCCCGGGCGGATTCTCGGGCTTCAACACCGAGACGAGCCCGGGGGCGGCGGTCCCGCCCCTGGAGAGCCTGAAGGAGATGCTCCCCGCCGATCATCTCTGGCCCATCGACGCCGAGTGGAACTTCCACGCCGGCGGGGGCCAGTTCAAGGAACTGACGCGCTTCACGGAGGCTCTGGAGGCCCGCTACGGCAAGGCAACTGGTGTCGAGGACTACGCGCGCAAGGCCCAGGCCCTCGCCTACGAGGGGGAGCGGGCGATGTTTGAGGCATTCGGCCGCAACAAATACAGCTCCACGGGAGTGGTCCAGTGGATGCTCAACAACGCCTGGCCCTCGCTGATCTGGCACCTCTACGACTACTCCCTTCGTCCGGGAGGCGGATACTACGGAACCAAGAAGGCGTGCGAGCCTCTACACGTCCAGTACTCTTACGACGATCGGTCCGTGGTCGTGGTCAACGACGGGACCGAGCCCAAGGCCGGTCTGAAGGTGACGGTCAAGGTCTTCGATTCAGCCCTCGGTGTGAAGCTCTCGCGCGAGGCCGCCCTCGACGTCCCTCCCGACGGTGTGGTCCGCGCCTTGGTGCTGCCCGCGCTCCCGGATCTGACCCCGACGTACTTTCTCCAGCTCGGCCTCCTGGACTCCGGGGGGCGATCGGTCAGCTCCAACTTCTACTGGCTCTCGACCCGGGAAGACGGGCTCGCCTGGGAGAAATCAGACTGGTATCACACGCCCGTGAAAACCCACGCCGACCTCACCGCTCTGGCCGCGCTCCCCCCGACCACGCTTGCCCTGAGCGCGCGGTTCGAGGAGGCCGGCCCGGAGGGCCTGGCCCGCGTCCGCATCGAGAACACGGGCCCGTCGCTGGCCTTCCAGGTTCACTTGAAGCTCAGCGAGAGAGCGGGGGAACGGGAGATCCTGCCCGTGTGGTGGGAGGACAACTACCTTGCCCTGCTGCCGGGGGAAAAGAGGGACCTTCGCGTCTCCTACCCCCTCCATCCGGGCGCGGCCCGCCCCGTGGTCGAGGTGGACGCCTGGAACGTCTCCCGCGCCACGTACTAAGGCGCGCCGTCGGGGGCTCGGCTACTCGAGTACCGTCTTCCAGCCGCGCCGGTTGAGGTCCCAGTAGATGGTGGCGGCGCCGGCGGCGGCCACGAGCAGGAAGGCGACCCCCTCGAGGGTGGCGCCGAAGATGATCTTGCCCACCCCGAACAGGGTCATATAGACGAAGACGCACCCGGCCAGCCAGTCCAGGAGGTTGTGGAGGCCGTCGTGGACGGGCACCACGTCCGTGGCCTCGCGGGCGATGGGGCCCCAGAGCGAAGCGCTGGGCCGGACCCGACGATAGAACGCGAGGAGGGTCTCCTTGCTCTCAGGCGCGGTCAGGAATGTCACCGCCAGCCAGGTAATCGTGGAGCAGGCCACGGTGATGATCAGCTTCCAGGCGAACTCCGCGGGCTCGTCGTCCCTCAGGTTGTAGCCGAAGGTCAGCAGCAGCGAGACCACGAAGGAGGCGGCCATGGCCGAGACCTCGCTCCAAGCGTTGATGCGCCACCAGAACCAGCGCAGGATGAAGACGCTCCCCGTTCCCGCCCCCAGGGCGATGAGGAGCCGCCAGGCGCCCGCGATTGAGTCCTGGTAGTAGGTGACCACGCAGGAAGCGAGCATGATCAGGACGGTGGCCATCTGGGACACCCTGACGTAGTGCTTTTCGTTGCCGGCCTTCACCAGGAACCGCCGGTAGAAATCGTTGACCAGGTAGGAGGCGCCCCAGTTGAGCTGGGTCCCCACCGTGGACATGTAGGCGGCCGCGAAGGCCGCGATCATGATCCCGCGCAGGGCGACGGGGAACACCTGGGGGTCGACGATGGTCTTGATGAAGCCGGACTCCTTGTCGACCAGGTCGGGGTAGAGGACCAGCGAGCAGAGCGCGGTCAGGACCCACGGCCAGGGGCGGATCGCGTAGTGGGCCACGTTGAACCAGAGGGTGGCCAGGAGCGAGTGCTTCTCGTCCTTGGCGCAGAAGATGCGCTGGGCGATGTAGCCCCCGCCTCCCGGCTCCGCCCCGGGGTACCAGGCCGCCCACCAATTGACGGCGATGTAGACGAAGAAGGTGATCATCGGCATCCAGGCCGAGCCCAGGTCGGGGGTGAAGGAAAGGATTGAGCCCTGGCCCCCGCCGCTGGCTGCCCGCGCCACGTCCAGGGCGTGCAGCTTCTCCTTGAGCACGGCCATGCCGCCCACCGCCGCCACCGCGTAGACGGCGAGGATGATGACCATGCCCATCTTCAGCACGAACTGGAAGAGATCCATCACCAGGACGCCCCAGAGCCCCGAGAGGGTCGAGATCATGGAGGTGACGAGCATGATGCCGAACACCAGCATCAAGGCCTCGATCTTGGCGATCCCGAAGATGATAATGAGGATCTTCACCATGGCCAGGTTCACCCAGCCCAGGATGATGCAGTTGATGGGGAGGCCGAGATAGAGCGAGCGGAAGCCGCGCAGAAACGCGGCTGGCTTGCCGCTATAGCGGATCTCCGCAAACTCCACGTCGGTGAGAACGCCGGCCCGTCGCCAGAGGCGGGCGAAGAAGAAGACGGTGAGCATGCCGCTCATGAGCATGCTCCACCAGATCCAGTTGCCGGCGATGCCGTTCTTGGCCACGAACCCGGTCACGGCGAGGGGAGTGTCCGCGGCGAAGGTGGTGGCCACCATCGATGTACCGGCCAGCCACCAGCTCACCTTGCGGCCGCCCACGAAGAAGTCCTCCGTGGAGCGGGTGGCCCGCTTTCGGTAGTAGAGGCCGATCAGAATGTTGGCCAGGAAGTAGACCGCGATGGCGAGCCAATCCCACCAAGTCAGCTTCATTTGCCAGCCTCCCCGGCCACGGAGCCCGGACGGAACGCTGGGGATGCTAACACACGCCATCCCGAGCGGGCGTGGCTCCCCGCCGCCTCCCGCGAGCCCGCTGACGCCCCGCGCGCCGCTCGCCCGCTGCCTTGACTTTTGTACGGGCGCCGCTACCGTTGTTCGGTGATTCCCGTGTGGACTGCCCCGTCGGGGCGGGGATGCGCCTCCTCCCGCGGCCGTGGCCGGTCCGCGCGGGAGGTTGATGGTGCTGTCCTGGTCGTTGCGCGTTTCCCCTGGGAGCCGTTCCCCCCCCGCGCCGAAGATGACCCACCCCCGCCGGTACTTCTCCCCCCACGGGTCTTGGTCCACGCGGGCCCCGGGGACCTAAGGGGACGGGCCCGGGCATGACCACCCGCTTCGAGGCGGAGGTCCGCGAGCAGCCGGTCGTGCTGGGACGGCTCCTCAGCGAGGGTCGGGAGGGCGCGGAGGCCATCGCCGCCAAGGTCCGCGGCTACGCCCCCCGCTTCGCGGTCCTGGCCGCGCGGGGCACCTCCGACAACGCGGCCCACTATGGGCAATACCTTCTCGGCATCCAGAATCGGCTGGTGGCGGCCCTCGCCACCCCTTCGCTCTTCACCCACTACGACGCCACCCCCTCCCTCGCGGGCGCGTTCGTGATCGGCATCAGCCAGTCGGGGCAGTCTCCCGACATCGTGGAAGTGGTCCGTGCCGCCCGCGGCCAGGGAGCGGTCACCCTGGCCATCACCAACGACGTGCGCTCCCCCCTCGCCTCCGCCGCGGAGCTCGTTCTCCCCCTCCTGGCCGGGAAAGAGGAGGCGGTGGCGGCGACCAAGACCTACACCGCGCAGCTGATGGCCCTGGCCATGGTCAGCGCGGCCCTGCGTGCGGAGGAGACCGCTTGGGAGGAGCTGGGCAAGATCCCCGAGCTCGTGGCGCGGTCGATTGATCTCGGCCTCCCCTTCATCCCCCTCGCCGCCCGCTTCCGCGAACAGACCCGCCTCGTGGTCGTGGGCCGCGGCTACAACCTCTCCACCGCCCTCGAGATCGCGCTCAAGATCAAGGAGACGAGCGCCATCATGGCCGACGGTTATTCGTCCGCCGATTTTCTCCACGGGCCGATGGCGATCCTGGACCAGAGCCTTCCCGTCATGGTCGTGGCTCCGGGGACGCGCACTTTCGAGGAGCTGGAAGGCGTGGTGGGCCTGGCGAAGGAGAGAGGCGCGCGCCTTCTCGCGATCTCGGATCGGCGGTCGCTCCTGGAGGCGGCGGAGATCGGAATGCCGCTGCCCCCCGACATCCCGGAGTGGCTCTCCCCACTGGTGGCGGTCGTGCCGGGGCAGATCTGGGCCCTCGGCTTGAGCCTCGCCCGCGGCATGCACCCCGACGCGCCGAGGGGCCTGTCCAAGGTGACGCGGACGCGATGAAGGGGCAGGAGCTCCTCCTCGCCGTCAACGGGGCGGGGCCGAGGACGCAGGCCGTGGTCACCGACCTGGAGGGTCGTGTGCTGGCCCGGGGGTTCGGGCCCCCCAGCAACCTCCATCAGGTGGGGGTCGAGTCCCTGGGCAAGGCCCTCACCGCGGCCATCGAAGGCGCTCTCCTGAACGCGCTGGGGGCGGGAGCCGCCGGCCAGGGGGCGCCCTGGCGGACGGCAGGCATCGCCGCCGCTTGCTTCGGGCTGGCGGGCGTCGACGGCCCCGAGGACGAGGCCCAGGTTTCCCGCTGGGTGAAGGATCAAGGCATCGCGCCGCGCTTCGTGGTGGTCAACGATTCCGAGCTGATCGTGGCCGGCGGCACCCCCGAGGGCTGGGGGGCGGCGCTCATCAGCGGCACCGGCTCCGTCTGCCTGGGTCGGTCGGCGGATGGACGAACCGCGCGCGTCGGGGGATGGGGGCCGCTCCTCGGCGACGAGGGAAGCGGCTATCAAATAGCACTCCGGGCCTTGCGTCTTGCCACCCAGACCGCGGACGGAAGGGCGGAGGCCCCGGCGCTGCTGCAGACGGTGCTGCGCCACTACTCCTTGACCGACGCCGGGGATTTGATCCGCCACATCTACGCGCCCGGGCGGACCTCCGCCGAGCTGGCCGATCTCGCCCCCGTGGTGGTGGAGCTGGGCGGGAACGGAGACGCCGCCGCTCGCGCGATCGTCGAGGAGGCTGCGCGCGAGCTCGCTCTGCAGCTGGACACCGTGATCCGACGGCTCCGGCTCGACCAGCCCCCGGTGGCCCTCGCCGGCAACCTCCTCCGAGGGGACATGCGGCAGGCGGTGCTGGCCGCGGTCCGCAGCCCGATCGGGGCCGTGACTTACGTCGGGGATCCCTGCCTGGGAGCGGTCGCCGTCGCGCGCCGCCTCTTGAAAACGCCCGCGCCGCCGCGGGGATGAGGCGCGGCCGGTTCCGGAGCGGCGGGAGCGGCGGCGGTCAGTGGTCGGACCCTGGCCCGGAGGCGGGCTTCAATCGGGTGTCCAGCTTCTGGTTCCATTCCTCCAGGGAGAGCGTCTTGAGCTCGTCGAGCTGACCGGCGGCCAGGGCCAGCTTCCTCACCGCCGGCACCACCGCCAGCTCGACCTCGGCGCGAGGTTTCTGGCTCCGATCCGCGACCCGCTGGGCCTCCGCCAGCCAGCTCTCCGGGGCTTGCCGACCGGCGCGGATGGCCTCCAGGGCTTGCTCTCCGACCTCGCCCAGAGCGGCCAGGTCTCGGGACAAGGGCCGGACCTCCGCCCCCCGGCCGGAGAGGAGGGGCTCCAGAATCGGGTGGTTGTTGCGCCAGGTCGAGAAGGTCGCGCGCAACGGCCGGTCGTCGCGGGCCGGAGGAGGCGTGCGAAGAAAGGCATCCACCTCCTTGCGCAGGCGACGGGCAGCCATGCTCTCCGGGCGCGCGGCGTCCACCAGGCGGTCGAGGGGCGTCGCGCTCGTGTAGGTCCGCAGCTGACCGCGGGCGTAGCCCCTCACCGGCTCCACCAGGTCGGCCAGGAGGCGCAAGGGCTCGATCGGGTGGTCCGCCACCAGCCCTCTCAGCATCGGCTCGTAGTTGGAGCGGTGCTTCACCCCGGTGGCCTCGAGCCGGACGCTCTGGATCTCCAGCCGGCGGTACATGTCCTCGACATCGCGCACGTCGGAGGGTGACCACAGCCGCTCCGCGATCGCCGCCGTCCGCGGCCACAGGCGAGAGTCGATGGTCTCCGGACTCACGAACTCGCCCCACATGCAGGCCTCGCCCCCCAGGATGTGGGGGCGTGCTTCCGCGGAGGGGGGGCTCCCCGGGGGCAGGGGATCGTTCAGGTAGTGCAAGGAGGCGGGCTGCAGGTGATCGAGGTAGTAGCCGCTCGACAGGATCCCGTCGTAGCCGAGCCGGGCGGCCTCGACCAGGGCCTGGGCGCCGCGCCAGGACTGCACCACGATGCTCTTCGGCAGCTCCGGCCGCAGGATCTCGTCCCATCCCACCATCCGCTTCCCGTGCCGGGCCAGGATCTCGTTGATGCGGCGGTTGAAGTGGGCTTGGAGCTGGGGGGCGTCGTCGATCTTCCGCCGGTACAGGAAATCGAGCACGCCCGGGTTCTCGTTCCACTGACGCGGGGTGACCTCGTCACCCCCGATGTGGAGATAGGCGTCTGGGAAGAGCCCCGCCATCTCGGCCAGGAAGCGGTCCAGGAAGGCGTAGACCTCGTCACGGGTCGGGTCCAGGACGTCGTCGAAGACCCCCCAGGTGCGCGCGAGGGAGAAGGGCCCGGGGGCGCTGCCCAGCTCCGGATAGCCCACGAGCCAGCTCGTCGAATGACCGGGTACGTCGAACTCGACCACGACCCGGATGCCCCGGTCGCGGGCGTAAGCGAGGACGTCCCGGACCTGTTGCTGGGTGTAGTAGAGGCCGTCGGAGCCCTTCTCGTGGAGCTTCGGGAAGACCAGGCTCTCGATGCGGAAGCCCTGGTCCTCGCTCAGGTGCCAGTGAAGGACGTTGAGCTTCACCGCCGCCATCGCGTCCAGGTTGCGCTTGATCACGTCCAGGGGCTGCCAGCGCCGGCAAGGATCGATGAGGAGGCCGCGCCAGGGGAAGCGGGGGCGGTCCCGGATCCGGACCGCGGGAACCACGTGACGGCTCCCCTCGGGGCGGATGAGCTGCAGGAAGGTCTCCAGGCCGCGCAGGATGCCGAGGGGGTTGGGGGCGGTGAGTCGGGCCTGGCGTGGCGTCACCGCGAGCTCGTAGGACTCGTCCTCCGTCAGGTCCTGCACGGGCAGGCCGGGGGCCGCGGCCTCGAGAAGCAGGGTCGAGTTCTTCCCCCCTTTGTCGGCTCCGGCCAGGCGCAAGCCGGTCGCGGCCTCCAGCCGGGCCCGCAGGCGCTTCCGCGCCGCCTCCAGGCGTGGCTCGGAGGCGCCCACGGAGGCGATGCTGAAGCGGGCGTCCAGGACCAGCTGCCCGGTCTGCCACTCGAGCTTCTCCGGAGCCGGCATCAGGTCGTGGCTTCCCGGAGCGAGGGGCTGGGCGGGGCCGGGGGAGGGGACGGCGATCGCCGCGAGACTGAGGACGGCGCTGAGCAATGTCCGCCGAGATGGCATAGGACCTCCCCCTGGGTCACGACGCGGTTCGGGCATAAGCTCCCCCGTCTCCCCCCGCAAGTCAAGGACACGCCCGCGAAGATCATAAGAGCGCTCGGCGGTTTGCTTGAGCCTCTCCAGGCGAGGTGATAGCGTCCGGATGGACCATGACCACGAGCAGCGCACGCCCCCCGGACCCCGAGGCCGCTCTTTTCGCGGTGCGGGGTCGGCTGGTTCTGGACCGTGGTCTCGTCCCGGGGGCGGTGATCGTGCAGGCGGGCCGCATCGCGGAGGTGGTTCTCGAGCCCGCCCCGGCCGCTCTGCCCCCGACCGTCCACGAGGCCGCCATCGTCTCCCCGGGTTTCATCGACCTGCAGGTGAACGGTGGGTTCGGGGTGGAGGTGGGTGAGCGCGCCGACTCCATCCACCGCCTCGCGGCCCGGCTCCCCGCTAGGGGGGTGACCGCCTTCCTTCCCACCCTCGTGAGCTCGGCGGCCGAGGTCTACCCGCGCGCCTGCCAGGCCTTCCTGGCCAGCCGGGACGCAGTCGGGGCCCTCCCGCTGGGCCTCCACCTGGAAGGGCCGTTCCTGTCCCTGCGTCGCGCGGGCGCGCACCGGGCGAGCGCGATCGAGAGCGCGTCTCCGGATGTCTGGGACCCGTTCCTGGAACACGACGCCCTGCGCCTGGTAACCCTCGCCCCCGAGGTGGAGGGAGCCCTCGGACACATCCAGAGGCTGCGCCAGGAAAACGTGGTGGTCAGCCTGGGGCACACGGATGCCTCCTACGAGGAGTTCCGACGGGGGATCGATGCCGGCGCGACCATGGTCACCCACGTCTACAACGCGATGTCGGGCTTCCGGCCCCGGGCTCCGGGGGCGGTGGGGGCGGCGCTGGTCGACGAGCGGGTGACGGTGGGCTTGATCGCGGACGGCGTTCACTCTCATCCCGCCAGCCTTCGCTTGGCCGTGCGCGCGAAAGGGCCGGACAAGGTCGCCCTCGTCAGCGACGCCATCGCGGGGGCAGGGATGGAGCCCGGCCGATACCAACTCGGGGGCCTGGAGATCCTGGTGGAGGATGGCCAGGCCCGGCTCCCCGATGGAACGCTGGCGGGTTCGGTGCTCTTGCTCGATCAAGCCGTCCGCAACGTCGTGGCCTGGGCGGAGACCGGCGTGGGGGAGGCCTGCCGCATGGCCAGCGAGGTTCCGGCCCGGCTGCTCGGGCTCCGGTCCAAGGGGCGTCTGGCGGTCGGGTTGGACGCCGACCTCGTACTCCTCGACGACGCCCTCCGGGTCCGGGCGACGTTCCGGGAGGGCCGCTCCATCTACCGGGCGACTTAGCAGCCCCCGGGTTCGCGAAGGGGGCGCCGGGAAGGAAGGGTTGGGACCGCTCCTCGGGGGAAGAGACGGGGAGCCGCCTACTTCCCTCCCTGCAGGAACTCCTCCACCGCCTGCACGAAGAGCGCCGGCTGGTCGACAAAGGTCATGTGTCCGCTCGCGGGGAGGACGACGAGCTTGGAGCCCGCGATCCGCTCGTGCATGGCCCGCGCGAGGGCCGGATCGCATTCGTCGTGGTCGCCCACCGTGATCAAGGTGGGGACCTTGATCGTGCCCAGGCGGTCCGCGTACTCCACGGATCTCAGGTTTCCGTCGATCACAAACTCCCCGTTCGTGCCCCACATCTCTCGGTAGAGGTCCCAGGACATGCGGCCGCTGTCGAGGGGGTCGTAATTGGCGTCGGGGCGGCCCCGATAGACGTACGGGAAGTAGCCCTCGCCCCAAGCCGCCACCATGTAGTCGTTGGGGTAGCGCCTCTGCTCGTACGGCTTGCCCTGCCCGAAGAGGCCCCGCTTCTCCAGGCCCTCGATCCTCTCCCGCAGCTCGGGGGCCATTTGTTGCTTCATCCGGACGAAGACCTGGTTCATCTCCTGCGTGCTGTGGAACGTGCTACAGAGCAGGAGGTGGGTGAGGTGGGCCTGGTACTTGAAGGCGTAGGCCTGGGCCAGGATGCCGCCGTAGGAATGGCCGAGGAGGGCCACTCGCTCCAGGCCCAGAGCCTGGCGCACAGCCTCCGTGTCCTCGACCATGTTCTCGACGGTGTAGGTCTGGGGGTTCTCGAGCCGCTCCGACCGACCGGAGCCGCGCTCGTCGACGAAGACGAGCCGGTGGTGCCGGGCCAGGGGCAGAAGGTGGGGGAGGAAGTAGTCGTGAGACGCCCCCGGACCGCCGTGGAGGATGAGCAAGGGTCGGCCCCGGCCCAGGGTCTTGTAGTAGACGAGCACGCCGTGGGCGTCCACGAACCCCTCCTGGAGGGGATAGGTCGCGGGGGTCGTGGGGGGTGCCTCCCCGACCGCGGCGGAGGCCAGGCCCAGGACGCCAAGGGCCAGGCACGAGCGAAGGGCGGATCGCCTCATAGACTCCTCCTTATTTTGTTCTCGGCCGGGACGCCCGGTCAGCCCGAGCGGGGGGTGACCTGAGGGCGCCCGAAGAGGGTGGCCAGCTCGTCCGCTCCGTCGGCGTCGGTGATGGCCAGCACCTCGTCCTCGATCTCGAACTGCAGCGGACCGCGGGGGATCACGATCTCGCCGTGGCGGATGATGGCGGCGATCACGGAGTTGGGGGGCAGGGGGAGGTCCTTGATAGCCACGCCGACCGCGCGCGCGCCGGGAGGGATCTTCTCGCCCACCAGGGAGTACCGGCCGCGCCGCAGCTTGAGCAGGGTCATCATGTCCCCGAGCGACATCTCCTGCTCGATGAGGCTGGCCAGGATGTCGGCCTGGTTCAAGGCGACGTCGACGTGGAAGTTCTTGTCGAAGAGCCAGGCGTTGCGGGGATTGTTGATGCAGGCGATGGTGCGGGGAACCTTGTAGCGGGTGCGGGCCAGGAAGCAGAGGGCGAGGTTGTCGGCGTCCCCGGCCATGCAGGCGGTGAGGACCTGGGCCCGCTCCACCCCCGCCAGCTCCAGGGTCTGGGCATCGGTGGCGTTGCCTTCGTAGATCACCTCGGTGGGGAGCTCGCGGTGGATGTGGGCCAGGACCTCGCGCCGGTGCTCGATGAGGTGCACCTGGTGCTCCTGGGCCACCAGGAACGTGGCCAGTTGCGCGCCCGTCCTCCCCCCCCCAGCAATGATGACAAACATCTCAGGCCTCCCGGGGAGCGGGCAGGAGGCGTCGCAAGGCCTCGATCCCCTCCAGGGTCGCGCTCACGTGGACCACGTCTCCGGCCTCGAGAGGCGTCCCCGCGGAAGGCAGGACGGCCTTGCCCGCGCGGGTCAGCGCCACCGGCAGGCAGGCCCCCGGGGCCAGCATCTCCCCGAGGGTGCGCCCCCCCCAGGCCTCCGGCACCGCCAGCTCGTAGACCTCGACCTCCCCGTTGCCGGCGGAGAAGACGCTGCGACCGTGGTGCTGGTAAAGGAGCTCCTCGATGCGCTGCGCTCCCCAGGCGGTGGAGCTCACCAGCTGCAGGCCGAAAGCCTCGTGCAGCGGGCGCCAGCGGGGGTCATAGTTGCGCACCACCACCTGGGGGACGTGGTAGATGGCCCGCGCCACGTGCCCGACCACGGCGTTGACGGAGTCGGAGTTGGTGACCGCGGCCAGCCCGTCGGCCTGCTCGATGCCCGCGCGGCGCAGCACATCCTCGGAGAGCACCTCCCCCGCCAGCGTGCGTCCGCGGTAGCGGGGGTCGAGGTGGGCGAAGGAGGTGCCGACCTGGTCGATCACCGCCACCTGGTGGCCGCGGTCGTAGAGGCGGTAGGCAAGCTCCGAGCCCACCCGTCCGCAACCCACGATGATGATGAACATGCCTAAGCCTTCTCCCCCGCCATCGACTCCAGGCTGCATTGGTAAGGCACGTTGGTGATGACGATGCCCGGCCGGAAGAGCAAGGCCAGGCGCAGCAACACCGCGGTCTGGGCGTGCAGAAGGTTGTGCCAGGACCTCCAAGGAACGAACTGCGGCACCACAATGGTGATGATCTCGTTCGGCTGCCTTTGGTCGGCGATGCGGCGGATGTAGTCCAGCACCGGCTCCAAGAGCTGTCGGTAGGGCGACTCCAGGATCACGAGCCGCACCCCGCTCCCCCAGAGGCCCCACTTGCGCCGGACCGCCTCTGCCTCCTCCGTCGACATGCTGACGTGGACGGCGGTGACGTCGTCGGAGAGCGAGCGCGCGTAGCGCAGAGCGGCCACGGTACCCCGGTGGACGCTGCTGATGGGCAGAATCACCCGATGCCGCGAAACCCGGGGGGGAGCGCCGTAGTGCTCCAGGGACAGGCGCACCGCCATGTCGCGGTAGTGCCGGTGGATGGCGAAGAAGAACGCCACCAGAGTGGGGATGAGCAGGATCACAAACCACGCTCCGTCCCGGAACTTCGTGACCGCGAAGACCAGCATCACCACCGCCGAGCTGAACGCGCCCAAGCCGTTGATCACCATCTTGAGCGCCCAACCCTTCTCGTAACAGAGCACCGAGCCGCGCTCCTTGACCTCTTGGCCGGGGGCCAGATGGCCCACCTTCCACCAGCGGCGCGTCATACCGAGCTGGGAGAGCGTGAAAGAAAGGAAGACCCCGATCGCGTAGAGGGGGATGAGGGCAGTCACGCTGGCCTGGAAGACGATGATGAGGAGGCTGGCGATCACGGCCAGGGCGACGATCCCGCGGGAGAGAACGAGCCGACTCCCGCGATAGGTCAGCTGGCGGGGCAGGAAGCCGTCCGCGGCGTGCAGGGCGGAGAGCCGCGGGAAGTCGGCGTAGGCGGTGTTGGCGGCCATGATCAGGATCAAGGTCGTGGCCACGATGGTGCCGAGGTATAGAAGTCCCCGACCCTCGAAGGCGGTGCGGGCGAGCTGGGAGATGACCGTCTCCTCCTCGGAGGGGACGGCCCCGATGCGGCCGGACAGGTAGGTGATGCCCAGGAAGAGGGTGCCCAGGATGGCCGACATCCAGATCAGGGTGATGCCGGCGTTGCGGCTGCGGGGCTCCTTGAAGGCGGTGATGCCGTTCGACACCGCCTCCACCCCGGTCAAGGCGGTGGTGCCGCTCGAGAAGGCGTGGAGGAGCAGGAAGAGCGTGACCGGCTTCAGCTGCGCGACCACGGGCATGAGCGGGGGGGCCGTCACCGTGCCCAGGGTCCCCATGAGGTAGCGGAAGAACGCCACCCCTACGGTCAGGAACATCATGACCACGAAGAAGTAGGTTGGCACCGCGAAGATGGCTCCGGACTCCTTCACCCCTCGCAGGTTCACGAGCATCACCACCAGGACCAGGAAGACGGAAATCGAGACCCGGTGATCGAAAAGCCCGGGGAACGCGGAGGTGAGCTGGGCCACCCCCGAGGAGACCGAGACGGAAACGGTCAGGATGTAGTCGGTGAGGAGCGCCGCCCCCGCCGTCTGCGCGGGAAGCTCCCCCAGGTTGTCCCGGGCCACGATGTAGGCCCCGCCCCCTCCGGGGTAGGCGTGAATTGTCTGTTCGTAGGAGAGGGTCACGATGATGAGCAGGCCCACGATGGCGAGGGAGATGGGGAATGCGTAGGCGAAGGCACCCGCTCCCGCGAAGGCCAGGATGATCAGGATTTCCTGGGTGGCGTAGGCGGTCGAGGAGAGAGCGTCCGAGGCGAACACGGCCAGGCCCACCGTCTTGCCGATGGCCTGGTGGGGAGCATCCGCGGTGGAGAGAGGCCGCCCGAAGAGCCAGGTCCTCCACGAGCGTGAAGGATACGTATCGGGGACGCCCGCCGGAGGCGTCACCGCTCTTGTTGAGTTGGGCAAGGCTGCCATTCTGGTTCCCGCCACCAAACGGCCGCCAAGGGGCGGGGGGCAGAGGTTAGCACGGTTGGCGGGGCGGCTCACGCGGTGGGGAGGCCGGGCCCCACCGGCGGGTCACCCGATGGGGTGCACTCGGCCTTTGATCGTGCTAGCGGAAGAGGCCCTTCAGGAGGTCGCGGGCCGCGGAGAGCAGCATCCCGTAGTCGATGGGCTGGAGGTTCCCCTCGATCCGCGCGCCGCTGGCGCCGCGCTGCTGCACGCCCAGGGCGACTTCCTCGCTCCGGAGGCGGCGACGCTCATCTTCCAGGTCGGTCTTCTCCCGCTGGCGCGCGCGCTCGAGGCCGCCCGCCCGGATGAACTCCACGATTTGCCGCAGCTCGCCGTGGCTGAACCAGACCCCGTGTCCCTTGCAGACATCGACCATGATGCCGGAGACGTGCGCGAAGTTCTGCCGGTTCATCAGGCGGCGGCACTCCGGGCAGGGCCAGTAGCGCAAGGGCCCTACCGGGCTGCCGGAGGGCTTGGGAGCGGGGCTGGGGAAGGCCGTGGTCAGGACCACCGCCTGTTCCTCCCGCTCCGCGCAGATCCGCTCGAAGGAAGCGGGGTCGACCCAGACCCCGCCGCAGCGCGTGCACTCGTCGAGCGTCACCGAGCCCACGACGGCGGGGCTCATGACGGTCCCGCACTCCGGACAAGGCCGGGGCGGTTGCGGACGGGCCTCCTCCCGCACAGCCTCCGCCCCGCAGTACGCGCAGTGACGGGCCCCTTGGAAGATCCGGGAGAAGCAAGACGGGCAGGCGACGAGGGCGAGGGGCGTGCGGCAGTAGGGGCAGGAGGGCGCCTCCGGGGCCGCGGGGGCGCCGCAGTGGGGGCATGACAGAGCACCCGCGCTCTCGCTCATGGCTCGATTGTAGGCCTTTCGCGGAAAAGCTGTGGATCGCCTGTGGATCGGTTGTGAAAAAAAGGTTGCCTCCGAGCGGGGCGCAAGTCACCGAGCCCGCGTTCCCGCGGCCAAAAGCCGGGGAATCGACCGGACGCCGTCCGTCGCCTGCCGGCGGGCAGGGCCCTTCGGATCACCGGTGCCCTCACGCGTCCCCGGGCAACCCCCTGGGCCTGGGCCTGCGGGCCAGCGTGCCTTTTGATAACTTAGGCGCGTGACTCCCTGGCAAGCCACCCTCGCCGAGGCCCGCGACGACCAGACCCTCCTCCTGGTGGGGGGGTTGATATTCCTGGGTGTCATCGTCCGCGCGGCGGCCCCCGAGGAGGGCGCCCGGCTCAGAGTCGCCCTGTGGTTCCTAGGCTTGCACCTGCTCCTGCTGCCGGCCGCGGGGACCCTGCGTGCCTACGAGCTCTCGTCCTACTCCGACGTCCGCCTCCCCCTCCTCATGTTCGAAATCCTGGCCGTCATCGAGGTCACGGCCTGTTTCGTCTTTGCGGTGGCGCTCCCGCGCGCGGGCCTGCGCAGCCCGCGAATCCTGCGCGACGTGTTGGTGGCCGCCGCTTCCGTGGTCATGGTATTCGTCCTCGGCTCCCGGGCCGGGCTCAACCTCTCTGGCCTCATCGCCACCTCCACCGTGATCACCGCCGTTGTTGGTCTGTCCCTCCAAGACACGCTCGGCAACGTGATGGCCGGCCTCTTCCTGCAGATGGACCAGTCGGTCCAGGTGGGGGATTGGCTGAAGGTGGGGGACCTGTCCGGGCTCGTGAAGGAGACGCGCTGGCGCTACACCAGCGTGGAGACCCGGAATTGGGAGACCCTCATCATTCCCAACGGCACCCTGGTGAAAAACCAGTTCATGGTCCTGGGCCGCCGCCAAGGCCGGCCCCGGCAATGGCGCCGCTGGGTCTACTTCAACGTGGACTTCCGCTATTCCCCCAGCGACGTCATCGGAGCGGTCAGCGAGACCCTCCTCGCCGCCCCCATCGTCAACGTCGCTGCGGACCCGCCCCCCAACTGCATTCTCATCGACCTCCACGAGAGCTACGGCCGCTATGCCGCCCGCTACTGGCTCACCGACCTCGCCGTCGACGATCCCACCGACAGCGCGGTCCGGGTCCGCATCTACTTCGCGCTCAAGCGCGCGGGCATCCCCCTCTCCATCCCCGCCCACGCCGTCTTCATGACCGAGGAGACCCAGGAGCGCAAAGCCATCAAGTCCGAGGAGGAAGAGCGGCGCCGCCTGCAGGCCCTCTCTCACGTCAACGTCTTCGATCACCTCTCGGAGGGGGACAAGCTGCGCTTGGCCGCCGGCCTGCGCTACGCCCCCTTTGCGCGGGGTGAGGTCATGACCCGCCAGGGGGCGGTGGCCCATTGGCTCTACATGATCCTGACGGGAGGGGTCTCGGTGCGGGTGGCGGGGGAGCGCGGGGTGGAGCGCGAGGTCTCACGCCTAGAGGCCCCGGGCTTTTTCGGGGAGATGTCGCTCATGACGGGGGAGCCGCGCGCGGCCACCGTGATCGCGCTGACCGACGTGGAATGCTATCGGCTGGACGCCGCGACCTTCCAGGAGATCATCCGCGAACACCCCGAGTTGGCGGAGAAGGTGGCGGAGGTGCTGGCCCAGCGCCGCGCCGACCTCTTGGCCGCCATCGAGGAACTGGGCGTGGAGGCCCAGGCCCGGGCCGCGGTTTCGAAGCACGACCTGCTCCAGCAGATCAAGGTCTTCTTCGGCATCGGTTCCGGCCCCGGGCGGAGCTGACCCCCCGCCCCCCGATCAGCGGGCGACGGTGAAAGACAGACTGTTGGTGGTCGTGCCCTGGGCATCGGCCAGGGCCACCGCGTAGACCCCGGGCACCACGCTGTCGTCGAGGCTCACCAGCACTTTGACCAGTGTCCCGTCCACGAATTTCTGCCGCACCACGCTGATCCCGGTGGGCGCCTCCTTCAACTTCAAGATGCGCGCCTGGTGGTCCGGGCGGAGGCCCGTCCCGCGCACGTCGAGCATGGTCGTGCTGGGGCGCTTCACGCTCAAGGGCGACACCGCGGTCAGCACCGCCAGCTCCGCGGGCGGGGGGGTCGCCACCGCCACCGGCTTGGGGGTCGGGGCGAGGGTGGTGGGCGGGGTGGGCGTCTGCACG
>Ga0210399_10001760_pt1 | contig 16896 bp, 17 predicted proteins | sample IncBWC14MmetaG_FD_150865 | JGI IMG/M metagenome (GOLD analysis project Ga0210399, IMG submission 150865) | Forest soil microbial communities from Barre Woods Harvard Forest LTER site, Petersham, Massachusetts, United States - Inc-BW-C-14-M | ecosystem: Environmental > Terrestrial > Soil >...
CTCCTGTCCGACCAGCCGCCAGACCGCATCGGGGTCGAACTTGGCTATGAGCACGATCTTGGAGCCGACGAAGCTCTGACCCATTACGGACCACTGCGTCGCCCCGTGCATCAGCGGCGCCACCGGCAGGTGCACCATCCCACCGCCGGCGCCCTTCTCGATCAAGACGGAAGGGTCGGTCATCCGCGTGTTCGTCACGGGGTCGGTCCCGCCGCCGAGCGCGTAGAAGACGTCCTCGTGGCGCCACACGACGCCTTTGGGCATCCCGGTCGTGCCGCCGGTATAGAGGATGTAGAGGTCGTCACCCGAGCGGGGCTCGAAGTCACGCTCCTCGGACTGCCCCGACAACGCCGACTCGTATGTCACCGATCCCGGTGCCACCTCGGCGTCGGACCCGTCCTCGATCACCACCAACTCCCGCAGTTCCGGCAGCTCCGGCGCCAGCGCGGCGACCAAGGGCGAGAACTCGCGCGCGTACACGAGTGCCTGCAGGTCCGCGTTGCTCAAGAGGTACCGCAGCTCGTCTTTGACGTAGCGGTAGTTGATGTTGATCCAGACCGCCCGCAGCTTGAAGACGGCCCACGCGGTCTCGACCCACTCCACGGAGTTGTAGGCGTAGATACCGACGTGGTCCCCCGGCCTGATGCCCCGCCCGGCAAAGTAATGGGCCAGCTGGTTCGCACGGGCCTCCATCTCCGCGTACGTCCGCCGCTTGCCGTCCGCCACCAAGTACTCCCGTTCCGGGTAGGCGTCGACAGCCGCCTCGAACAGGTTGGCGAGGTTGAACTCCATCGGCCGAGATTAGAACAGGTTCTCTTTCTGCGGGCAATCGTTCCGAAGTGGCCGACCAAGCGGAGCCGGCCGCGCCCCGCCGACCCAACCGCCGTCGCGGCGGTCCTGGTCGTACCACCAGGACCTCACGCTCCCGCTGTACTGTGTCCCGCCATGGCGTACCCCACAGCCGCATCCCGCGACATCGCCGCGCCCTCGGAAAAGGTCTGGGGGCTGGTCGCCGATCTCCCGCGGATGGGCGAGTGGTCGCCGGAGAACGCCGGCGGCAAGTGGGTCAAGGGCGCCACTGGCCCCGCTCTCGGCTCGGTGTTCAAGGGCAACAACAAGAACGGCGTCAGGCGCTGGTCGACCACGGTCACCGTCGTCGGGTGTGAGCCCGGCAAGCTCTTCGAGTTCGCGGTGACCTCCGGCCCGCTCGAGGTGGCCAACTGGCGCTATGAATTCGAGAGCACCGAAGGCGGCTGCCGCGTGACCGAGTCCTGGGTCGACAAGCGCAAGCCGTGGTTCGCGACGCTGGCCCGCGTCATGGGCGAGCACAGTGCCGGCACCGCCGAGCGCCAGATGGCGCAGACGCTCGACAACCTGGCCAAAGCCGCGGAGTAGCTAGCCGGACTCCAGCCGGCGCAGCACGTGCTCCGCGGCGGCATCGTCACCCGGACCGCCCCGCGAGTTCAGCCTTGCCACCACGGCCCGCCGGTGCGCAGCGTCGACATTCCCGCCGTACTTGAACTTGGCGAGTACCTGCGACACGCGGATTTCGATCCCGAGGATTCCCAACAGCTTCGCCGCGTGCGCCTCGGACGGGTCGGCCACCGTCACCTCGGGCTGGAACACCGAAAGCTGGCGCCGCAGGATCTCGGCGACGCTCCCCGGCGCCACCCGCTCGTCGTGGACGCGTGCCTCCCCCAGGAGCTGCACCGCGCCGTAGTAGGTCGTCGGGATCCCCAACGCCGGATCCTCATTCCCGATCGCCTTCCACTCCGAGGGCACGAACGCCCAATCGTCCGCGACGCTCAGGACGACCCGTGGATCCTCGGACAACGCACCGAACACCGGGTTGGCCCGCACGAGATGCAGCCACACCGTCGAACCTGCGAGCACGAACTGCGTCGGCACCACCACCGGGAATTCCCGCGTGGATCCACCGCGTGCGACCAGATGCCCGAACGGATGGGCGTCCACGAAGGTCCGCCACTCCGGCTCGCCCAGCGTGGCATCGACCGGGGCGACGAACATCAACGACCCCGCGCGACGCGCCGCAACACCCTCAGCCGGCCGCCGCCGCCCCCAGCTCCTCTATCGACTCGGCCCGGTGCCGCTTGTAGTCGACCTTGCCGTTGGGCGCGCGCCCGATTGTGGGCACACTCCGCACCCGCCGGGGGGCCTTGTACGAGGCCAGTCGTCCCTTCACGTAATCGATCAGCTCCGTCTCCGACAGCGACTCGGTGGACATGCCCTCGGCCGGCTCCACGACGGCGACGATCTGCTCGCCGTAGGTCTCGTGTGGAATGCCCACGACCACGGCGTCTCGCACCGATGCATGGGTCTTCAGGGCTTCCTCGACCTCTTCGGGGAAGATCTTCTCGCCGCCCGAGTTGATGCAGACCGAGCCGCGCCCGAGCAGATGGATCGTCCCGTCGGCGTCGACCTGCGCGTAATCGCCGGGGATCGAGTAGCGCACACCGTCGATCTCCTTGAACGTGCGGTCCGACTTCTCCGTGTCCTTGTAGTACCCGAGGGGGTTCCGCCCACCGAGCGCGAGCACACCCACTTCGTCGGAGCCAGGCTCGACGTGCCGTCCGTCCTCGGTCAGCACCTTGACGTCCGGGCCCAACGTGAAACTCGCTGTCTTTGCCGCCGAGCCACCGCCCGAGACCGAGACGCCCATCCCCAGGGCCTCCGACGAGCTGAACGCGTCCACCAGGAGCATCCCGGGATGGTGTGCCAGCAGCTCTTGCTTGACGGGCTCGCTCCACATCGCACCGGAGGAGATCACCATCATCAGCGAGCTCAGGTCCCACCGCCCCGGGTTCGCATCGAGCGCAGTCAACAGCGGCCGCGAGAACGGGTCACCCACGATGACGAGCCCGTTGACCTTCTCCCGCTCCACCGTGTCCAGCAGCTCGACCGGGTCGTACTTCTTTGACTCCAAAAGGCAGACGCGACCGCCCTCGGCGAGCACCGTGTGGGCCGTGAACGCGCCCGTGCCGTGCATGAGCGGACAGGCCGGCATCAGGGTCACGCCACCCGGCGACGCTGACAACGCGGTCCGCACCCCCTCGAGGCCCGCGTTCACGTCGTAGTGGCGCACGCCGCCGTCGATCAGTCGCGCGAACAGGTCGTCCTGGCGCCACATGACGCCCTTCGGCATCCCGGTGGTGCCGCCGGTATAGAGCATGTAGAGGTCGTCGCCGCTGCGGCCCCACGGCGCGCGGGTGCGTTCCACCGCGCTCTTCACCGCGTCCTCGTAGGGCGTCGCCCAATCTGGGCACGGGCCGGCGCCGTCGTCGACCCAAAGCCACCCCTTGACGCGGGGCACGCGATCCAGAATCCTCTCGATCCGGTCCGCGAACGTCCCGTGGAAGACAACGGCCACCGCATCTGCGTTGTCCCAGAGATAGGACAGTTCGTCGTCGCCGTAGCGGTAGTTCGTGTTGACCGGCACGAGCCCGACCTTCATCGCGGCGTAGGTGGTCTGGAGGTACTCGGGCGAGTTGTAGAGGTAGAGCGCGACCTTGTCCTGCCGGTCCACATCGAGGTCCAGGAGGAATTGCGCGATGCCGTCGGCGCCCCGGTCGAATTCCTCCCACGGCAGCGTCCTCGATCCCTGGACCACCGCCGCCGACGACGGTTGCACGTCGGCCACGGTCTCCCAGACGTCTGCGTAGTTCCAGTCAGTCATCCTTCGCTCCACCCCGCCCTCTACCGCTTTCCGACAGTCCGATTCCTGCGCGTCAACCAAGGCCGCCGGCACCGCCGGCATCAAGTCGACCCCCCGCCCCTCAACATGCGCGGAGCGAGGGCATGAGAATACGCTCCGAAAGTGGACCTCGGCCTCCCAAGCGACGACGACCCGCGCCGGAGCCAGGTCAGGGAGTGGCTGGCGCAGAACCCGCGTCCCTCCGGACGAGACCTCGCCGAGGCGGGCTACGTCGTGCCCCACTGGGCACCTCCCTATGGCCTCGATGCGGATCCCCTCACGCAACTCGTCATCGACGAGGAGCTCAAACGGGCAAACGTCCGCCGCCCAATCAACCCGATCGGCATCGGCTGGGCGGGCCCCACGCTGATGTACGCAGGAAGCGACGAGCAGAAGGAGCGCTGGATCTGGCCGCTGCTCTCGGGGGAGGAGTTCTGGTGCCAGCTCTTCTCCGAGCCCGGCGCCGGCTCCGACCTCGCCTCGCTCACCACGAAGGCCGAGCGCGACGGCGACCACTACGTCGTCAACGGCCTGAAGGTCTGGACGAGCTACGCCCACATCGCCCGCTACGGCATCCTCCTGGCGCGCACCGACCCCACCGCCGCCAAGCACCAGGGCATCGGTTACTTCGACTGCCCCATGGACGCCCCCGGCATCGAGATACGTCCCCTCATCGACATGACCGGCGAGCACGCGTTCAACGAGGTGTTCTTCACCGACGTGCGGATCCCGGCCGACCACCTCGTCGGCTCCGAGCACGGCGGTTGGGCGCTGGCGAAGGTGACCCTCGGCAACGAACGGGTCTCGCTCAGCGGCGAGGGCGCGCTCTGGGGCATGGGCCCGACGGCGGACGACCTCGTCGCCATCGTCCGCACCGCGGGCGGCGCGCCTGACGCCGTGACCCGCGACCGGCTCGTCGACGTCTTCGTGGAGGGCCAGATCCTGCGCGTCCTGCGCATGCGCACGGTGTCAGCGGTCCTCGCCGGCAAGGTGCCCGGGGCCGAGGCCTCCGTCCGCAAGGCCATCGCCGACGCCCACGGGCAACACATCATGGACCTTGCCCGCGACCTGGCCGGCGCTCACGGCATGCTCGACGGCACGGGCCCGGTCGGCGGCTGGGGCCCCGGCGGGGCGGCGATCGGGGACAACACCTGGTCGCGGGGGTTCCAGTTCGCCCCTGCCCTCACGATCGGTGGCGGCACATCGGAGGTGCAGCGCAACATCGTGGCGGAAAAGGTCCTCGGACTGCCGCATGATCCCTGATTCACGGCCGTTCCCATAGTGGTGCGGGGGAGTGCCTCGCACTCTCGCGTCGTGGCAGCGGATGCCACGGTGTAGAGGAAGCATCAACTGGTCAGGGTGGGAATTGGCTGCTGGGAGCCGGATGGTCAGGGGAGGTTCGATGCGGGAATCCGCGCGGAGGATGCTCGTGTCGGCTGTGTGCGTGCTCGGCCTGGCGGCCGCGGCCGCACCGGTCCTCTCCACCGCCGCCGCCACACCGGCGGCGGCTGCATCGGCTGCGGCGGGCTCCACCAGCCTTCCCACGCCTGGCCTGTACCACCAGCCCATCATCGGCAAGGTGGTGCTGCCAGGCCTCGGCCAGGTCCTGGGCCACGGCCTGCGCCATGTGACCAACGTGCAGTCGCAGAACTGGAGCGGCTACGCCGACAATCAGGACACCTACGACTCGGTGGCCGCCAGCTGGACCCAGCCTGCCGTGAACTGCAGCGCCGGTGGGGGTGTCGGTGGCGGCGTCCTCAACGGGTTGCTTGGCGGCAACGGTCTCGGCAACCTCTTGGGACCAGGCTCTTCTGCTGCGTCGTTCTGGGTGGGCCTCGACGGCTACGCCTCGAACAGCGTCGAGCAACTCGGCGCCGACTCGGACTGCAACGGCAAGACGCCCATGTACTACGCCTGGTGGGAAATGTTCCCGAATCCCTCCCAGGTCCTGTCGAGTGCGTACCCGGTCCATCCGGGCGACCAGATGACCGCCTGGGTCGCGTCGAACGGCTCGGGCACGACCTTCTACCTCGCGCTCAAGGACACCACAGCCGGCTGGTTCTTTGGCACGACCCAGAACGCGTCGCCCGGGTTCGGGCGCTCCTCGGCCGAAGTGGTGGCCGAAGCGCCGTCGTCGTGCAACATCTTGTTCTGCAGCGAGGTGCCACTCTCTGACTTCGGCCAGGTCGGCTTCGGGAACGCCGACCTCATCGACAACTCCGGCAACAACGGTTCGCTCGCCGCCTTCAACGCCAACGCGATCACCATGGCGGTCGGCAACCGGACCCTGGCCGTCCCGAGCAACCTCAGCGCCGACGGCCGGTCGTTCTCCGTCTCCTGGCAGAACTCATGACCGGTCGCGTTCGCATGACCACAGATCTCACGTTGTTCAAGTTCACACCTAGCTGACAGTCAAAGCGCTCTCACAGCATCCGCCCCTCAGCAGGCGGGCAGCGAGTACCCGGGTCGGCGGACTGTTCCGGGGCCCGCCAGCTGAGGGGTGGGCCCGGCGCGGTGTGATCAGAGCTCGAGCGGACCGGCGTGGGCGAAGCCCTGGCGGATGCCCTGCCCCGCCCTCGCTGTCAGCTGCTCGGGCTCGTACAGCATGAGATAGGCGTTGCGGGCGTGGTCCCGAGAGCGGTTTTTGAACACCATGGCCAGCGTGGCCGGGTCGTCGGACTCGTCCTCGTGGACGAACACCTCGAGGATCGGCGTGTTCGTCATGAGCTGCGCCTGCATGATCCCCGTCGACGCCTCGTGCGCGCAGACCTTGTCCACCTTTTCCTTGCCGGGCATCCCGAGTGCGACGACGATCCGGCAACCCTCTTCCTCGATCAGCTTCTTGGCCGCCACGGCCAGGTCCTTGAAGCCGGGCACCGTGCGCCGGATCGTGGTGAAGGTCGTCCCGTAGCCGGGGCATTGCGAGAGCTCGTCGAGCGCCTCGCCGCCCATGTCATAACGGGCGAACATCGTGTCGACGACGCCGATCAGGTCCATGACCCATTTTCGCGCAGGAATCCCATTGGCCGATCAGGGCCCGCGGAGTGCAGAATCGGGCCGTGAGCAGCACTATTCCCGATGCCGCCCCGAGCTGGGTCGACCGCGACGCCGCCGTTGTCTGGCATGGGTTCACCCAGATGGCCACGTACGCCGACAACACCCCACTGGTCATCGAGCGGGCCGAGGGCCGCGAGCTCATCGACGCCCGAGGTCGCCGCTATCTCGACGCCATCTCCTCGCTCTGGGTGAACACCCTCGGCCATCGGGTCCCCGAGCTCGACCGCGCCCTGGCCGCGCAAGCGGACAAAGTGGCGCACTCGACGATGCTCGGCAACGGCAACACCGTCGTCGTCGAGCTGGCCGAGGCGCTCGCGCCACTCGTGCCGGTGGACGATCCGCACTTCCTCTTCGCCGCCGACGGTGCCGTCGCCGTAGAGCAGGCCTTGAAGATCGCATTCCAGTACTGGGTCAACCGCGGGGTCGAGGGACGCACGCAGTTCCTGGCCCTGGGCGACGCGTACCACGGCGACACGATCGGGTCGCTGTCGCTCGGCGACGGTGGCGTGTTCAGCGCTGTCTTCGGGCCATTGTGTTTCCCGGTTGTCCGCACACCCGGCTACGCCGATCCCGGTTGGGCTGACAAGGCCTGCGCCGCCATAGCCGCGCACGCCGGCGAATTGGCGGCCGTCGTGCTCGAGCCGCTCGTACAGGGCGCGGCGGGCATACTCGTGGCCGATGCGGACGACGTCCACCGCGTAGGCGACGCCTGCCGCGACGCCGGCGTGTTGCTCGTGTGTGACGAAGTCGCGACGGGATTCGGTCGGACCGGCACACTCTTCGCGTCCGAGCAATGCGGACTGCGGCCCGATCTGCTCTGCCTCGGCAAGGGCATCACCGGCGGCTATCTGGCCATGTCGGCCACCGCGGCGTCGGGCCGAGTGTTCGACGCCTTCCTCGGCCCTGACCTCGGGCCTGCGACCTTCTACCACGGGCACTCCTACGGGGGGAACGCGCTGGCCGCTGCCGTCGCCCTCGAACACCTACGCCTCCTCGAGTCCTGGGACGTCCTGGCGAATGTCCGAGACCGAACCGCGCAACTCGCCGATCTCTTGGTCCGCCGCGTCGTCCCCAACCCGGCGGTACGCGAAGTCCGGCAGCGCGGCCTGATGGTCGGCGTCGAGCTCGCGCCGCCGAAGGACCAGCTCCGCTGGGGTCGCCGCGTGTGCGCCAGCGCCGTCGACCGGGGCGTCTTGCTCCGTCCGCTCGGCGATGTGGTCGTGGTGATGCCGCCGCTCACCATCACGGAGGGCGAGATTGTGCGGATCGTCGACGCGCTGGCAGCGGCCCTCGACGAGGTGACGCAGACCTCGTGAGCTCGGGGAACTGGCCGGACCGGATCCGGGCTCAGCTGGCGCAGGTTGTGGACGAGGGACGCTGGCGCTCGCCGCGGCAGTTCGACGCCCGGGGCCCTCAAGGCACCCTCGATGGAGCGAACGTGGTCTCCTTCGCGTCGAACGACTATCTCGGGCTGAGCGCGCATCCGGCTGTGCGGGCCGCCGCGCACGACGCTCTCGAGCGCTGGGGCACGGGGGCAGGCGCGTCGCGCCTCGTTACCGGATCGCGCCCCGTTCACGCCGAGCTCGAGGATGAGCTAGCTCAGTGGAAGGGAAGCGAGGCGGCCGTCTGCTTCCCGACAGGTTTCGCTGCGAACCTCGGTGTCCTGAGCGTCCTGGCCGGTCCGGGTGTCCACATCTTCTCGGACGAGTTGAACCATGCCAGCATCGTCGACGGCTGCCGCCTCTCGCGAGCCCAGCTGACCGTCTACCGCCACGCCGACCTGGGACAGCTTGACGAACTGCTCGTAGCGGGTGATGCCGGGCCGCAGATGCCGTCGCTGGTCGTCACGGACTCGGTCTTCTCGATGGACGGCGACGTGGCGCCGCTCGACGAGCTGGTGGCGTTGTGCGCTCGACGCGGGGCCTTGCTCGTGATCGACGAGGCGCATGCGGTGCTGGGGCCGCGCCTGGAGTTGCCGCCGACCTCAGAAACGGCGCAACCCACGGTCATCCGGGTCGGAACGATGTCGAAGGCGCTGGGCGCGCTCGGAGGGTTCGTGGCGGCGTCGCGCGACGTCGTGGATCTGCTGATCAACCGGGCTCGCCCCTACATCTTCTCGACCGCCGTGTCACCAGCCGACGCCGCCGCAGCCCTTTCGGCCTTGCGCATCCTTCGATCTTCCGAAGGTGAGGCACTCGTCGAGCGCCTGGCGGCGCTGGTGCAGAGGATGTCCACAGCAGGCGTCGTGCCGCTGGAGCATTGCAGCCCGATCATCCCGGTCATCCTGGGATCCGAACAGGCGGCGATCGATGCGTCTACGACCCTCTTGGAGGACGGCCTCTGGGTGCCGGCCATCCGGCCACCCACGGTGCCGGTGGGCACAAGCCGCTTGCGGGTCACCCTCTCGGCCGCGCACCGTGACGACGACGTGACACGTCTAATCGATGCGCTGCATTCCCTGCCTGTGCCCGAATCCATAGCCGTTGGCGCTCGGTAGTGGCGCGGCCGAACCGGCTGGTGGCCGTCGTCGGCACGGGCACCGACATCGGTAAGACGTACGTCACCGCTCGGCTCCTCGAAACCCTGCGGCAGGAGGGGATCGCGGTTTCGGCGCGCAAACCAGCCCAGTCATTCGATGCGTCTGACGACCCTGCGGACTACGACGCGGCCGTCCTTGGTGCCGCGAGCGGAGAACTGCCCGAACTGGTGTGTCCGCCCCACCGGTGGTACGAGATGGCGATGGCGCCGCCGATGGCCGCCGATGCCCTGGGGCGGCCAATCTTCACCCTCGACGATTTAATCGAGGAGTTGCAGTGGCCTCAGCATCCAGTCGATGTGGGGTTTCTCGAGACCGCCGGGGGTTTGCGTTCACCCATCGCTGAGGACGGCGATTGCCTGGCACTCGTCGTCGCTGCGATGCCTGACGTCGTATTGCTGGTGGCCGACGCCGAACTGGGCACGATCAATTCGGTGCGTCTCACGATGGATACGTTGTTGCGACTACCAGCACTGACCGTGGTAGTGCTCAACAGATTCGACCAGGGATCAGAGCTCCATCAGCGGAACCGCTCGTGGCTTCGCGAGCACGACCTTTTCCAGGTGTTTCGTACTCCGGGTGATGAGACCGAGCTGGCAAAGCTCGTTCGAACGGTCGAATAGTATTCCGTTTGGTCTGCCCGCTCATCCATCGCCCTGCTGACGCATGGGGACGCGCAGGCGTATCGGGTTCTTCATCCAAGGAACGCGGTCCGAGAGACATTCAGTCACGATTCGGGATTTCCTGGAGGCGTCCTCCTTAGCGCGTTCCGGTCGCCCAGATGGGAGATGATGGCCGTATGGAAGGTGAAATCCAGCACGTCTCGATTCACGGTCACGACCTGGCGTACTACATGGATGGGGAAGGACCGGCACTGCTGCTTCTCCATGGCATCGCCGGTAGTTCTCGTACCTGGCGGGACGTGATCCCCAGTCTCAGGGATCGCTTCACCGTCATTGCGCCGGATCTCATGGGTCACGGACTGTCCGAGAAGCCAGCCGGCGACTACTCGCTGGGTGCCTTTGCCAGTGGCGTCCGTGATCTCCTCGAAGTCCTCGACATCGAGCATGCGTCAGTCATCGGACAGTCGTTCGGCGGCGGCGTGGCCATGCAGCTTGCTTATCAGTACCCCGAAGTGTGCGATCGTCTGGTGCTCGTAGCCAGCGGAGGCCTCGGGCGAGAAGTGAACTGGATGCTTCGCTTCCTGACGCTACCGGGGAGTGAGTATTTGATGCCCGTAATCTTCCCGAGCTTCGCTCGCGACTGGGGAGACAGTCTGTTGCGAGCGATTACCAATCGTGGTATTCGCATGGGCCGCATCACCGAGATGTGGAGTGCCTACGCGTCGCTCGCCGAGGCGGAGAACCGTCAGGCATTCGTCCGGACCATCAGATCGGTCATCGACCCCGGTGGTCAATCGGTGAGCGCTCTGGATCGCCTCTACCTGGCTTCGTCCATGCCGACGTTGATCATGTGGGGCGACCGGGACGACATCATCCCGGTCAGCCATGCGCACGCTGCATGTGATGCGATTCCTGGGTGCCAATTGGTGATTATCGAGGGCGTGGGCCACTTCCCCCAGATCGAAGCGCCGGAACAATTCGTGGCTGCATTCCTCGATTTCGTGGACACTACGGAACCCGCTCATCTAGGTGCCAAGGACCGCCAGCGGATGCTCAAAGAGCGACTGATCCCGTCCCAGCACTAACCGTCCTGACCCTGATACCGGCGTATTCTCACTGCGCTCGGGGGACATGGCATTAAGCGGGTTCACACCGTGCGTGTCGTCACACGGCGTCGGAACGCAGTTCGCCGTGGTCGCGACAGTTCGCCACCCAGCCGGTGGGGATGACCATCACCGTCATGCGCCGGCCGCACTCGGAGCAGAAGCGAGGCGGATCGAGCTCGCGCCCGCACCCGTGGCATTCCGACAGCGATTTGCCGCAGCCGGTGCAGTGGGTGACCACAGGCATGCGGCGGAACCTGCCTTCGAAGTCGCGGCTCAGATGGCGGCGCTGAGCGCGCCGATCGGCATGCGGAGGTCGTCGAGCATCTGGAGATCCTCGTCGGCGGAGCGACCGAGGGTTGTGAGGTAGTTACCGACGATCAGCGCGTTGATGCCCGCCGTCATGCCGATGGCCTGGAGGTCGCGCAGCGTGACCTCGCGGCCGCCGGCGTAGCGGAGGATGACCGAGGGAAGCGCGAGGCGGAACAGCGCGATCCAGCGGACCGCCTCCCAGGCGCCGAGGATCTTGCGGTCGCCGAGCGGTGTACCCGGCCTCGGGTTGAGGAAGTTAAGGGGCACCTCGGTCGGCTCGAGTTCCTGGAGCTGGGTCAGCAGCTCGACGCGCTGGTCGTCGGTCTCGCCCATGTTGAGCAGCGCGCCGCAGCAGAGCTCCATCCCGTGCACCTTGACCAGGCGGCAGGTGTCGGCCCGCTCGTCCCAGGTGTGGGTCGTGACGATGGAGGGGAAGAAGGAGCGCGCCGTTTCGACGTTGTGGTTGTAGCGGTGCACGCCGCCTTTGGCGAGGCGGCGGGCCTGGTCATCGGTGAGGATGCCGGCGCTGACGGCGACGTTGAGGCCCGTCTGCTCGCGGACGAGGGGGACGAGCTCGAGGATCCGCTGCAGTGTGCGCTCGTCCGGTCCGCGTACCGCGAGCACGATGCAGAACTCCGACGCGCCGAGTGTCGCGGTCTCGCGGGCGGCGGCGAGGACCTCGTCGCGGTCGAGAAAGGGGGTGGCCTTCACGGGTGTGTCGAAGCGTGAGGACTGGGAGCAGAAGTGGCAGTCCTCGGGGCAGCCACCGGTCTTGGCCGAGAGGATGCCTTCGACCTCGACCTCGGGGCCGCACCAGGCGAGGCGCACCTGATGGGCCAGGGCGGCGAGGTTCATGACGGCGCCGTCGGGCAGGGCGGCGAGTGCGGTGAGCTCGTGACCGCTCAGGAGGCGACGCTCGTCGAGGAGGGCCTTTTCGGCGCCGGCGATCACAGCCCTGTCCGCCGCACTGAGGGCGGCTTGGGGCAGGGGCGGTGGGCTGTCCGAAAGCTCGTGCGCGGACGCGTGCGAGGACGCGCCGGAGCGGAAGGCGACGGGCGTGGTGGTCACGGCGCCCACGGTAGTGGCAGGGTGGGGACCCCCGACAGCTGAGCCCGTGTCGTGGGAGCGGAAAAGGAGCGCCGATGGCCTGGGATTTCTCGACCGAGCCCGATTTCGAGGAGAAGCTCGCGTGGATGCGCGCGTTCGTGCGCGAGGAGGTCTTCCCGCTCGAGACGCTGGACCTGACGTACGAGCAGGTGCGCGAGGTGATCCGGCCGCTGCAGGAGCGGGTGAAGGCCGAGGGGTTGTGGGCGGCGCACCTGCCGCCGGCGCTCGGGGGCATGGGCTTCGGGCAGGTGAAGCTGGGGTTGATGCACGAGATCTTGGGGCAGTCGCCGCTGGCGCCGGTGGTGTTCGGCAACAACGCACCGGACTCGGGGAACGCGGAGTTGCTGGCGATCGGGATCGAGGAGACGGGCGACGAGGAGATGCGGGCGAAGTGGCTGCGGCCGCTGCTCGACGGCGACCTGCGCTCGGCGTTCTCGATGACCGAGCCCAACACGGCCGGGTCGGACCCGACGCTGTTGAGCACGTCGGCGGTGCGCGACGGCGACGAGTGGGTGATCAATGGGCACAAGTGGTTCACGTCGAACGGGTCGGTGGCGGACTTCCTCATCGTGATGGCGGTGACGAACCCGGACGTGCACCCGTATCAAGGGTCGTCGATGATCATCGTGCCGGTCACGACGCCGGGGGTGGACATCGTCAGGGACGTGGCGACGATGGAGGATCCCGAGACGCCGTTCGGGCGCTTCGGCAACCACGCCGAGATCGTGTACACGGACGTGCGGGTCCCGGCGGGGAACCTGATCGGACGGGAGGGGTCGGGGTTTGCGCTGGCGCAGAAGCGTCTCGGGCCGGGCCGGATCCACCACTGCATGCGGTGGTTGGGGCAGTCGCGGCGCGCGTTCGACATGTTGTGCGAGCGCTCGGTGTCCCGCTACACGCACGGTTCGACCCTGGCGGAGAAGCAGACCATCCAAAACTGGATCGCCGACTCGATGGCCGAGATGCAGGCGGCGCGCCTGATGACGCTGCAGGCGGCCTGGAAGATGGACCGGGAGGGGGCGCAAGCGGCGCGGGTCGAGATCGCGATGATCAAGTACTTCGGAGCGAAGGTGCTCTACGACGTGATCGACCGGGCGATCCAGGTGCACGGCTCGCTCGGGTTCTCGTGCGACCTGCCGCTGGAGCACATGTACCGGGCGGCGCGGGCGGCCCGGATCTACGACGGGCCCGACGAGGTGCACCGCCAGACCGTGGCGCGCCAGGTGCTGAAGGGCTACACGCCGCGGGAGGTGCCGAGCGAGCACATCCCGACGCGTCGGGCTGAGGCGCAGCGGCGCTTCGCCGGGCTTTTGGAGTCGTTGACGGTGGACGCGTAGGCAGCACCCCGTCACTTCGTCATGCCTCATGGCTGAGCGCTCAACCTTCTCAGCCTGTTCAGAGCGGGCGGGCGTATGTTTGCGATGTCAGCTCATTTGAGGCGATGCCGGCAGTGATGCCGGAGAAGGAGGCACCCGATGGCGGAAGCGATCATCCTCGAGTTCACGAGTCCCAACGCAACTGCTCTCTACAACACCGTCAATGGCATCCTCGGGTTGGACCCGAATACGGGCAAGGGTGAATGGCCCGCCGGGATCCTCAGTCACGCTGCGGGTGTTCAGGGCGACGCCATGGTCGTCTTCGAGGTATGGGAGTCGAAGGCGCATCAGGAGGAGTTCATGAACTCCCGTTTGGGCCCGGCGCTCGGACAGGCGGGCGCACCCGAGCCGAATCGAGTCGAATGGTTCTCGGTGATCGGGCAGAAGGCCGACTGAAGTCGACCGCCTCGAGGATTCCCCTTCGGGAGTCCCGTTGCGAAGAGTCCTACTCGGAGGCGAGGCAGACCGCCTCGACGTTGTTGCCGTCAGGGTCACGCACGAACCCGCCGTAATAGGTGCGGTAGTACTCGGGCCAGACCTTGGGCTCGTGCAGCACCTCGGCACCGCTGGCGCGGGCGGCCTCGACGAACGCCCGCACCGCGGCGCGGTCGGGCGCCTGGAAGGCGATGTGCGTCTCGCGGAAGCCGTGACCGGTCTGTTGGCGCCCGATCCAGAAGGTGGGTGCGGGTGGGATGCCGTAGCCAATGGCGTCGCCGTCCTCCATGACGCGGGTCCCGCCGAGCGGGGCGAGGACGGTGTCGTAGAAGTCGGTGCTCCGGTCGAAGTCGGCGCACTGGATGGAGACGTGGGCGAGCATGCCGCGAGTTTGCCAGCCCGTCCGGTGCACGCGGCCCGACACCGTCGTCGGGCCTAGTCTTCGGGTCGTGCTCGCGTCCACGAACTGGGCGACCGTCGCGTCGTTCGCCACGGCGGTCGGGACGCTCGTCCTCGCCTTAGCGACCTTCGCGTCCATCCGGTCGGCGAATCGCTCCGCCCGGGTGGCCGAAGAGGCGTTCCGGGTCGGCCTCCGGCCGGTGCTCGTGACGTCGCGGCTGGACGATCCCGTGCAGAAGATCCGTTGGATGGACAACCACTGGGCGCGGCTGGACGGCGCCCAGGGCATCGTGCAGCTCATCGACGACAACATCTATCTGGCGATTTCGCTTCGCAACGCCGGGTCAGGGCTCGCGGTCGCGGTCGGGTGGGCGGTGGTGCCCCACGTGGCAAACGCCGACACGCCGCACCTGCAGCCCGACCAGTTCCGGCGCCAGACGCGGGATCTTTACATAGCGCCGAACGACGTCGGCTTCTGGCAGGCCGCCATTCGTGACTCCTCAGAGCCGGACTACGAGGCATTGCGCAAGGACATCGAGGCACTGGAGCCGTTCACCGTGGAGCTGCTCTACGGCGACCACGAGGGTGGTCAACGCACCATTACGCGCTTCGGGATGATCCCGTACCAGACCGACGAGACGGTGCACTGGTACCCCAACGTCGCGCTGCACTGGAACCTGGACCGGCCCGACCCGCGGTAGGGCCGTACGCCCTCTAGCCGGTGGGCGCCGAACTCCTTGCCCGACTGCGCCGCACGGCCTCGGGGCTGAGCCCGTCCAACATCGTGGAACACACGCGGTCGAACCCGGCCTGCTGGTCCTCGACGAAGCCGATGCCCATGAGCTCGAGGGACACCCAGCCGTGGATGCTGGACCAGATCAGCTGGGCGGTCTCGGTGGGTTCGCCTTCGGCGATCACGCCGGCGGCCATGGCCCGCTGCACGGCTGTCACCAGGTTGGCGAACGCGGCGCCCGCGACACCGAGCGCGTGGTCGCTGGGCTCGAAGCCCGGCACGGTCCGGAGGAACATCAGCTGGTAGACCATCGGGTGCTCCAGCGCGAGGGCGCGGTAGCGGCGCCCCCCTTCGCGCAGCGCCTCGTAGGGATCCTGCACGTCGGCGACGGCCTGGAGCGCCTCGGACAGGCGTTCGAAGCCCTGGATGAAGAGGGCCTCGATGATGCCGGACTTCGAATCGAAGTGGTTGTAGACGCCCATGGGCGCGACCCCGGCGGCAGCCGCGATGCGCCGGACCGACAGGGCGTCCGGACCCTCGGTCTCGAGAATGTCGGCGGCCGCCTCGAGGAGCGCAGCCTCCATCCCGGCGCTGGGGGTCCTGGTCCGGAGCTTTTTCGTCACATCGGTACCTTACTGAAGAACATCGTGCTATAACAATAGCACAGTGTTCTACAACGGGAGTTCGGAAGGAGTCGAGATGGGCGGAACCACACTCGAGACGACGAGCCTGTCCGGGACGGCAGGGTCGACCGAAACCCAACCCACCGGCCGCCGTTGGCTGATCCTGGCGGTCCTGTGCCTCAGCGTGTTCCTGGTCGTGGTCGACAACACGATCGTCAACGTCGCGCTCCCGACGCTCAACAAGCATCTCGGCGCCTCGATCACCTCGTTGCAGTGGATCGTCGACGCGTACAGCCTGGCCTTCGCGGGCCTGTTGCTCGCCGGCGGTGGCATCGGAGACCGCCTGGGCCGCAAAGGCACGATGCAAGTCGGCCTTGTCTTCTTCGGTGTGTTCTCGGCGGCGGCGGCAGCCTCGCACTCGACCGGCACGCTGATCACCTCCCGGGCCCTCATGGGCGTCGCGGCCGCCTTCATCTTCCCGGCCAGTCTCGCCATCCTGACGAGCGTCTTCCCCGACCACTCGGAACGGCAGAAGGCGCTCGGCATCTGGGGCGCCACCTCGGGCATCGCCGTCGCGTTCGGCCCGATCGTGGGCGGCGCGCTGCTCGAGCACTTCTGGTACGGCTCGATCTTCCTGGTGAACCTGCCCATCGTGGCCGTCACCCTGCTCGCCGGTCAGCTCTTGATCCCGCGGCTTCCCCGGGTGCGGCTGCACCGCTTCGACGTGCGCGGCGTGGTGCTCTCGACGGCAGGCGTGACGTCGCTCGTGCTCGCCATCATCGAGGGCCCGCAGTGGGGCTGGACGGCTACCGGGACGCTGGCGTGCTTCGCGGCCGCGGCCGTGCTCCTCACGGTTTTCAGCCTGGTCGAGCTCCGCACC
>Ga0210399_10001762_pt1 | contig 16869 bp, 11 predicted proteins | sample IncBWC14MmetaG_FD_150865 | JGI IMG/M metagenome (GOLD analysis project Ga0210399, IMG submission 150865) | Forest soil microbial communities from Barre Woods Harvard Forest LTER site, Petersham, Massachusetts, United States - Inc-BW-C-14-M | ecosystem: Environmental > Terrestrial > Soil >...
GCGCCGACGAGCTCGGATGCGGTGCCGGCCTTCGCAAGGTCTCCCGTCGACCACTTAACCTCGGCGCCGCCGCGGCGGCAATCCTCCGCGACCGCCCTCAGCCGCTCCAGGCCTGCCGCGTCGGCTGCTTGGCCATGCAGCATCAGGCTTTGGTCTTGACCGGCAAGGCGTCGCGCGATCGCCGCCCCGATGCCGGAGCCGCCGCCGGTGATGATGGAAACGCGCATGGACCTCTTTGTCTTCGCAACGCTCGTGATCGCCTGCGAACTATAGGTTCAACAATGTGAAATGCAAACCAGCGCAGTGCCTACCGCCAGGGCTCGACGATGATTTTGGTGTGCGCCTCGGGATTGGCGAGATCCTCAAACGCCTGCGCGACGCCATCGATGCCGACCTTTGCCGTCACCAGCGAGGCCGCATCGACCTCGCCGTCGGCGATCAGGCGCAGGGAGCGTGCAAATTCCTCCGGCGTGTAGCCGAGCACATATTGCACGTTGAGCTCCTTCATGATGCCGAGCATCGGCTCGAAGCGGTCGGTCTCCATGCAGACGCCGACCACGACGATGCGCGCATCGCGCGGCGCGCCTTCGAACACCTGCTGGATCAGGCCAGGCACGCCGACGCATTCGAAGATCAGCGCGGGTTTCAACGCCGGCAGGAACGCCTGGAACGCCGGACGCGCGGCCTTCTCCGCATCGCTCATCGTGGCATGCCCGGCCCACGTCGCATAAGGATGCGTCTGCGCCGGATCGACCACGATTTCGGCGCCAAGCTTTTCGGCGAGCGCCCGCCGCGCTGGCGAATAATCGGCGGCAATGATCGGGGCGAGACCCCTGAGCTTCAGTGCCGCAATCACCGCAAGCCCCACCGGGCCACAGCCGATCACCAGCGGCACCTCGTCGCCGCGCGCATTGGCTTTCTCGACCGCACGAATGCCGACCGCGAGCGGCTCGGTGAGCGCGGCGTGCTCCGACGCGAGACCGTTCGGCACTTCCAGCAGCAAGGCTTCCGACAGCAGCATGCGCTCGGCATAGCCGCCGATATTGTCGTTGGAATAGCCGATGCCGACCGGCCCCGTCGGCGTCAGCAGCGCCGGCATCGAGCAGACGCGCGTACCCGGCTTCAACCTGCCCGTGGTCGAAGGCCCGCAATCAAGGATTTCGCAACAGAACTCATGGCCGAACACGATGTCGCGCGTGAGATCCATCGGCTTGCGACCGGGAAGACGTTTGCTCATCTCGACCATCCGATGCGCGTGCTTGCGCGCGTGCAGATCTGAGCCGCAGATGCCGCAGGCGAGCGCTTTGACCAGCACCTGCCCGGCGCCCGGCGCAGGTTCCGGCAGTTGGTCCACGACGATTTCGCCATTCCGGAAAATCGCAGCACGCATGAGCATCTCTGCCTTTTTGGGCAGACCTCATAGCACGACGTTCACCAGTTGTAACGCATCACACCCTTCCCGGCATAGGACTGCGAGATACCGGAAAACTCGCCCTCGAACGTCGCCGCCGCAGACCAGCCGTTGAGCCAGCCCATCTCCGCGGATACCGTGGTCAGCGCGGACTCATGCGCCTGCGCGGCGCCGTTGACGATGAAGGATGCGCCGGGCAAGGTCTGGAACACCGCCGTGACGTTGCGGTCGGTGTTGAAATCATGCGCCCAGGCAAAGCGGCCGCGCAAGGTGAGGACGCCGTTCTGCATGGCGAAGGATCTGTCGGTGCGCACCCCGAGCTCGGTCCGCGCCGCCGTGACATCCTTCGCCGCATAGTTCAGCGCAAAATTGCCGGTGCCGGCGACGACCTGTTCGGCGTAGGCCGGCAGGCTGAAAATGGTGAACTGCCCGGCCGCATAGGGCGTGAGGCCCATCCAGGGCGTCGCGAAACGATAGCCGCCCTCGAGGCGGCCCGACCACGCATTGGCATTGAACTCCGCACGCAGGTGGTCGACGCCCGCGATCGTCACGGTGCGGTCGGTGGTGATGTCCTGCCACCCATAGGCCGCCGCCGCGGTGACAAAGGCCGCGCCAAGATTGCCGCGGACGAAAGCGCCGGCCTGGAACAGGTCCGATCGCCCGCCGCCGAACCCGGTCACCGCAAAGTTCGTGCCGCCGCCGGCCAGCGCAAAACCTGCAAGAAGCGACGGCGAAATCCGGTAATCGGCCCCGGCAGCGAAGCCGAAGGCGCGCGTGGTCGCCGCGTTCGAACCGAGCGCGGCGTTGCCGTCGCTATTGGCGCCGCCGCCATAGGCCGCGCCCCACACGCTCCAGCGGTTGTCGAAGGGAGCGTTCCGCGCGGCCGCGGCCTTGGTCGGAATGTTCGCAAAAGCACGCGCCGCGCCCGGCTTGCGCGCAGCGTAGGCCAGCGTGCTGTCCTCATCGACGTAGCCCTGCGCGCCGCCGCCGGTCGCTGCGCCGCTGCTGCGGCCATCGATGAAGGGATCGGTGAGCAATCCGAGAAACAGGTTCATCGCCTCGAACGTCGCGGCTTGCGAGCCGGTCGCGACTTCACCCGAGGCTTGCGTCAGGCCTGACGGCGTCAGCGAGGTAAAGACGGCCGAGATGCCGCCATTGGCATTGAAGAAATTGGCCAGCGTGCTCGCGACATTCTGCTGGTTGACGTTGAGAGTGTTCTTCGCGCCGTAATCGAGGGCAAAATTCAGGATGGCATCCGTTGCATCCGTCGCGACTGTGCCGACGAGACCGCCCGGCGCTGCGACGCCGTCAAACGCGCCGCTGACACCGCCTGCGGCGGTCAGGATCGTATACCTTTTCATGACGGTGCTGCCGGGCGCAAAGGCCACCCCGACATTGCCGCCGAGCGTAGCCGTCCCGCTGACCCTGGCGGATGTCGAACTCGTGGAGCTGAGCTGCACGAGGTAAAGTGCGCCGGACTGGAAGGCGAGATTGCCCTGCACGGTCGTGGACGTGCCGAAGCCACTGCCCGGCAGGAAGATGCCGCCGCTTGCGATCGTGGCGTTGCCGAGAATGCCCGCGCCGGTCAGCGCGCCGCCGGCATTGACCGTGGTCATGCTGGAGGAGGCAATCGAGCCTTCGAGATCGAGGACGCCGCCACTCACCGTCGTTGTGCCGGTATAGGTGTTGACGCCCGAGAGCGTCAGCATGCCGCTGCCGACCTTGACCAGCGAGCCCGACCCGGGCGAACAGCCGCAGGAATCGACGATCGTGCCGCTGACCGTCGTGGATAGATTGTTGCTGCCGACGATCAGCGTATTGCCGGGGCCGATGATATAGGTGCCGGAGCCCGCGATCGAGCCGGCCGTGATCCGGCCGTCGCCATTGGGCCCCACGCTCGCCGAGAAATCGACGAAACCGCTCCCGTTGGTGATGAACTGCCCATTCCCGCCGCTGCTCCGGTCGAAGAATGCGACCGCGCCGGAAGCATTCGTGATGATCGTGGCGTTGCCGGCAGTCGCGAATGCGTCGAATTGCAGCCGACCACCGGCATTGTTGGTGATGGTCGCATTCCCGGCGGTCGGCGCGTCGGATCCGCCGAGCGAGAACGGCAAACCGAACGCGATCAGCCCGCCATTGCCGTTGACGATGACCGCATTGCCGGCCGTGCTGTTGTCGAAGAAGCCGAGGCCGACCGGGACAATGGTCCCGGCCGAACTGTTGTTGGTGATGACGGCGTTGCCGGCCGAGCTGTTGTTGAAGAACAGCGAGCTGCCGCCGGTCGCCAGATTGGTGATGTTCGCGCTCGCAGCCGCGCTGCCGTCGCGGAAGACCGTCGTGCCGCCGAACTGGTTCGAGATGGTGGTGCCGGCCGCCGTGGTCGCATTGAGGAACCGCGTCTCGCCACCGTCATTGGTGATCGAGGTGACGCCCGACATGTTGGCATTGAAAACCTTGAGCAGGCCCTCATTGGTGACGGCACCGACGATCGACGCGGTGTGACCAGCGTCGCCCAGTTGCAACGTGCCGCAAAAGCAGACCGTGGTGGCGCCGGTGTAAGTGTTGGCGCCGTTGAGCACCACGACGCCACCGCCGCCACTGTCCTGCACCGTCAACGCCCCGGTGCCGCCGATGTTGCCGTTCAAGGTCAGCCTGACGCCATTGGCGTCGATGACGTTGCCGGTCGCCGTGTCGCTGATGTTGAAATTGTTGCCGAAGGTCAGATTGCCCGATCCCTCGGCCTGAAAGATTGCGGCCGAGAGCGTCACCGTGCCGGAGCCGACCGCGTTGTTGTTGCCGACCACGAGGGTGCCGAAATTGCCGACGGTGGTGCCCCCGCTATAGCTGTTGTTGCCGGACAGGACGAGGGTGCTTTGGCCGGTCAGTTGCACCTGCACGCCGGCGACGGTCTCGCCGATCGTGTTGGCGATCGTGATCGTCTGACCGGCATTGGCGTTGTCGATAAGGCCACCCACGCTGCCCGCTTGGCTGAAATTCAAAGCCGCACCGCTGATCGTGTAGGACTGCGCGCCCGCGGTGAAGGTCCAGGAATTGGGCGAGATCGCCGCACCATTGACGGTCACCGTCGCCGAACCGTTCGCATCGAAGATTGCCGATTGCCCCGCCGCGACCGGCGGTGCGCCGGATGGCGGGTTCGACCAGTTGGTCCCGGTCCGGTAGAGACCATCGTCGGTCGTGCTGCCGCTGCCCACCCAGGTGAAGCTCGACTGCGCCTGCGCGAGATTCGGCAGCAGAGCAAGGCTTGCGACAAGCGCGCCCGCGCGCAGCGTGGCAGACCCTGCGCGCAGCCGATCGTGCACCTGCGATGGTGATCGAAGACTCAAACGCCAATCCCCAGCCCCGTGACCGGCGCTCTTCAGGCGCCATGGTGACCCAGGGTAGCATGGGTTTACCGCGCGATTTGAAGGAGGCCCGCAAAATCCCGGTTCGCAAGCCAAAGATGGGCCTTTTCCGCCTCGACCGTTGCGTCCTGGCAACAGTCAGGGCAGCCGTTGCCATCCGGCGGAAAACGCATCACGCGTTCGGCGAGGACTCACCCGCCACGGTCAAAAGCTGCGAGCGCCGCACGCGCTCGCGATGCGCGGTGTAGAGGCCGCTTCCGACGATGAAGACGGCGCCGACCACGGTCCAGAGATCCGGCACCTCGCCAAAAATCAGGAAGCCGAGAATCGAGACCCACAGGAGCTGGGTGTAGGAGAATGGCGCCAGCACCGATGCATCCGCATAGCGGAAAGCGAGCACGACGATCCACTGCCCTGCGGTCGACGCCACGCCGATCAGGATTCCGAGCAGGATGTCGTTCAGGCTCGGCGCCACCCAGGCGAACGGCACCATGGCCGAGAGGATGGCAACGCCGGCGATCGATGAATAGATCATCGTGGTGGTGGCGTGCTCGCGGCCGCTCATCATCCGCGTCATGATCAAGGTCACGGCCCAGCAAAACGCCGAGACGATGGGAAAGAACGCCGCGGCATGGAATGCGCCGGTGCCCGGCCGCAGGATCACCAGCACACCGAACAGGCCGACCGCCGTTGCCAGCCAGCGCCGGATGCCGACTTTTTCAGAGAGAAAGATGATCGACAGCGCGGTGACGAACAGCGGCGAGACGAAGCCGGTGGCGGAGGCTTCCGCAATCGGCAGATAGCGCAACCCCGTGATGAACAACAGCGACGAGCCGAGCAGCGCGGCGCCGCGCAGCAACTGGAATCCCGGACGGGTCGATCGCAGCGCGTAGAGCGGCGTGCCCGGTACCATCGCGGGCACCATGATCAGCGCGAACACCAGGAAGCGGATCCAGGCAATCTCGATCGAAGGCAAACCCGCCGAGAGGTATTTTGCCGTGACATCCGAGGTGCCGAGGAACACCGTCGAGAGCAGGATCAGCGCGATGCCCTTGAACGGCCGATCCGCGCGCGCGGGGGCGCGCCGCACGGCCCGCTGCTGCGCGGACAAAGGCATGGATGCGCTGTCGAGCCTTGCGGCTGCAGCTGCGGCGGGCGGTGGAGTCACGGTCTAGCTCGGGATGACGGTCGAATCGGGAGACCTGAAAAAACGCTAATTGCCCGAGGTGAACAACAGCCGAAAACAGGCAGCCGATATGCGCGATTGGGCAGTTCGGGGCTTCCATTGCAACACTTCGTTAAGAAGAGTGTCTTGCTACCGGTCGATCAAACCACGTTGCGCTGTCGTCCCGATAAAGCCGCGCCCCCTCTCCCCGCTCTTGCGGCCGCTTGCGGGGAGAGGTGAACGGAGCGGGCGGAAGCAATCGACCGTCGGCCCGAAGCAATCATCGCCTCACAACATCGGCAGGCTGCGCGGCTGCGCGCCACGCGGAAAGGCTTGATCGAGCGCCGCGATCTCCTCGGCCGTCAACACGAGATTGCCGGCCGCGGCATTGTCGGCGGCATGCTGCGCCGATGCCGCCTTCGGGATCGCGAACAGAGCGGGCTTGCGCGTCAGAAAGCTCAGCGCGACCTGGCGTGGCGTGGCCTGATGCGCATCCGCGATTTTCTGCAGCACTCCGCCGGTGCGGCCGGCAGGCTGAGGAAAATCATTGTGACCGAACGGCGAATAGGCGACCACCGCAACACCGTGGCGTTCGCACCACGGAACCACTCCGTGCTCGATGGCGCGTTCCTTCAGATGATAGAGCACCTGATTGCAGGCGATCTTGCCGTCGCCCGCGACGCCCAGCAGTTCGTCGAGGTCGTCGACGTCGAAATTGCTGACGCCCCAGGAGCGGATCTTGCCGGCGCTCAAGAGTTCCTCGAACGCAGCAACGGTCTCCGAAAGCGGAAAGGCGCCGCGCCAATGCAGCAGATAACAATCCAGCCGATCCGTTTTCAGGCGCCGCAGCGAGCGCTCGCAGGCCGCGATCGTGCCGCGGCGCGAGGCGTTGCTCGGCAGCACCTTCGAAACCAGGAACACCTCGTCGCGGCGGCCGGCGATCGCCTCCGCGATCACGAGTTCGGCGTCGCCATACATCTCCGCGGTGTCGAGATGGCCCATGCCGAGGTCGAGGCCGCGACGCAGCGCTGATATCGCAGCAGCGCGATCGCCGCGGTCGATGTACCAGGTGCCCTGCCCGATCACGGATGCGCTCTGGCCGTTGCGGCCGAATGGTTGTTGTCTCACGCTTAACCTCTTGTCGTTCTCAGTGATCAAGGACGCCGACGTCCGCAACCAGCATCGAGCCGGTCGTCGAGTCCGTGATGTAGAGCCGATCGCGATTTTGTCCAACGATTGCGACATTGATGCAGGCCGGTGCCCACTTTCCGAAGTGACTGCCCTTGCGCCGGAACTGGTCCGGCATCGTCGGAAAGGTCTGGGTTCCGATCAGCTTTGACGGAGTTTCCAGATTTGGCGGCGTTTCCAGATCATGCATTCTTGTTGGCCCATCCGTATCGAGCGGGCGCACCATAGAGGAGGAAATCCCCGGCGTCGATTGCGGTGCCACGCGGCCGTGATGACGGGGCGATGCGCAGCATCGAGTCCGGAACGAGCGACCTGGCGCTGTCGAGCTAACCCGCCGCCGCGACTTGCTGCGGGCGGGGCCTGGCCTCCGCCTCGGCGATCAGCCGCTTCATCTCGGGGATGCAGGAGCCGCAATTGGTGCCGGCCTTCAGCCGCGCACCGAGCTCCACCGCCGATTTCGCGCCGGCGGCGATCGCATCGCAGATCGCAGTGCGGCCAACCCCGAAGCAGGCGCAAACGATCGGACCCGAGCTCGCCAGACCCTCACCCGAGCGGCCTGACAGCAGCATGCGGCGTGCGTCATCGCTCATAGCCTCCGCCGCAAACAGACCCTTGACGACCTCCCAGTCGCCGGCATCGCGCGCGGGCCCCAGGAACAGGCAGGTGTCGATGTGATCGCCGGCAAAACTCGCCGCGCGAAACACGCCGCCGCCAAAATCGCGATATTCGGCGACATCGTCGCCGGCGATGGCCTTGAACCACGCCGGCCAGCGCGCGAGGTCCGCATTGTCGGCGAACAGATAGCCGTAGCCGCCCGTGGTCGCGGTGCGGACCCACCAGAGATTGTCCGGCAGCTTGAGCTGCCTGCGCGACAGCGCGAAGCCGCGAAACACATAGTCATACGGCGTGATCGAGACCGGCGTCGCCTTCCCCTCGGGCTGGCCGGAGAACGGATCGGTGAACGCCGTGACCAGCGCGCCGACCCTGGCATGTGAGGCGGTGTCTGCGTTCCAGTGAATCGGCGCGAACAGCATGCCGCGCTGCTGCCGCGCGCTGACCACGACCTTGAGAACGCATTGCCCGTAATCGGTGGTCACGCGCGCAAAACTGTCGTCGGTAACGCCGTAGCGCGCCGCGTCGTCCGGATGAACCTCGACATAGGGCTCCGGCAGATGCTGGCCGAGCCGCGGGCTCAATCCCGTGCGGGTCATGGTGTGCCACTGGTCACGGACGCGCCCGGTGTTGAGCCTGAGCGGCCGCCCCGCATGGGTCTCGGTGCGCAGCGCCGGGACCTCGGGCGCGACGAAGCGCGCCTTGCGATCGGCGGTGAAGAACCGGCCGTCGGCGAAGAAGCGCGGCGAGCTCTCCACGCCATCGCGCACCGGCCAATGCACCGGCGACATCCTGTCGAAGGCGTCGTCCGACAGCTGTGTCAGCGCCCCGATATCGAAATCGCGCGAGCCTTCGTTCTCGAAGGCGGAGAGCCGCGCATGTTCGCGGAACACGTCGGCCACGGAGCCATAGTCGAACGCGGCCTTGAAGCCGAGGCGCTTGCCGACCTCGCTCAGGATCCACCAGTCGGGCCGGGCCTCTCCCGGCGCCGGCAGGAAGGCGCGCTGGCGCGAGATGCGCCGCTCCGAATTGGTCACGGTGCCGGACTTCTCGCCCCACGCCTGAGCGGGGAGCAGCACATGCGTGCCGCTGTTGACGGTGTCGTTGGAGCGCACATTCTCCGAGACGACGAAGAGTTCGAGTTTTTGCAGCGCCGCGCGCACGGCATCCGCATTGGGCAGCGAGACCGCCGGATTGGTGCCGATCACCCAAAGCGCCTTGATCTCGCCGCGCGCGATCGCCTCGAACATCTGCACGGCCTTCAACCCCTCATGGGTGGCGATGCGCGGCGCCTTCCAGAAGCGGCGGACGCGATCGATCTCGCCCGGCGTGAAACCCATATGGGCGGCGAGCTGGTTGGCAAGCCCGCCGACCTCGCGCCCGCCCATCGCGTTGGGTTGCCCGGTCAGCGAGAACGGCCCCGCGCCCGGCGTGCCGATCCGGCCCGTCGCGAGATGGCAGTTGAGAATGGCGTTGACCTTGTCGGTGCCCTGCGCCGACTGGTTGACGCCCTGCGAATAGAGCGTGACCACGCGCTCGGTCTTGAGAAACATCTCGAAGAATGCCGCGACTGCCGGCTCGCCGAGCCCCGTCGCGAGTGCGGTGGCGGCAGCGCTGGGCGCGATGCTGCGCGCTCGCGCCAGCGCCTCGTCAAAGCCCTGCGTGTGGTTGCCGATATAGTCGCGATCGAGCACGCCATTGTCGGCGAGTTGAACGAGAAGCCCGGCGAACAGCGCGGTGTCCGTTCCAGGCTTGAGGCCGAGAAACAGATCGGCATCCTCGGACGTATCGGTTCGGCGCGGATCGATCACGACGATGCGGGCACCGCGGCTCTGCTTGTTGGCGAGCATGCGCTGGAACAGCACCGGATGGCACCAGGCCGCGTTCGAGCCGACCAGCACCAGAAGATCGGCTGTGTCGAGATCCTCATAGGTGCCGGGCACGGTATCCGCCCCGAACGCGCGACGATGACCGGCCACGGACGACGCCATGCACAGCCGCGAATTGGTATCGACATTGGCCGTGCCGATAAATCCCTTCATCAGCTTGTTGGCGACGTAATAGTCCTCGGTCAGCATCTGCCCAGACAGATAGAACGCCACCGCGTCGGCGCCGTCGCGGGCGATGATGTGCTGCAGGCGGTTGGCGACATGGTCGAGCGCGTCGCTCCAGGCGACGCGCTCGAGGACGCCCTTGCAGCGGATCATCGGATGGAGCAGACGGCTTTCGAGCGAGAGCGTCTCGCCGAGTGCCGAGCCCTTCGAGCACAACCGCCCCAGATTGGCGGGATGCTCCGGATCGCCCGAGATCGCGGCACCGCCCTTGCCGTCGGGTGTGGCGAGCACGCCGCAACCGACGCCGCAATAGGGACAGGTGGTCCGCGTCGCGCGCAGTGTGGAATCGATCGCCGTCATGTCAAGATTCTCGCTCACGCCGCTTTCGACGGCAGGGCGAACGTCCGGCCGAACATCATATCGGTGCGGATCGCCGCGACCGGCTTCCGCTCGCGGATCAGGTCGAGATACCAGAGTGCGTCCGCGGTGTCGCCGATCAGGACCGCGCCGGTGAGGCGGCCGTCCGCGATCACGAGCTTCTTGTAGGTGCCGCGCTTCCTGTCGCTCAGAACGATCGCTTCGCTGCCGTCCGCGCCCAAGAAATCGCCGGCGGAGAACACGCCGACGCCGGACACTTTCAGGTTCGTCGCGACCACGCTGCCGCGATACTCGGCGGGCCGTCCGGCGAGATGCTGCGCCAGCACGCGCGCCTGCTCATAGGCCGGCTCGACCAGCCCGTAGCAGATGCCGCGATGCTCGGCGCACTCGCCGATCGCGTAAATGTCCGGTGCTGATGTCGCGAGGTGGTCGTCGACCAGGATGCCGCGCTTGACCGAAATCCCCGCCTCCTGCGCCAGTGCGACGTTGGGCCGGATGCCGGCTGCGAAAATCACCGCATCGGCATCAAGCCGCAGTCCGTCGGCGAGCTCGACGCCATCGACGTGGCTATCTCCCATGATGCGCGCGGTATTCGCGTTGAGCAGTACTTTGATGCTCTTGCGTTCGACCAGCGTCTTCAGGAGATCCGCGGCCGGCAGGTCGAGCTGCCGCTCCATCAGGCGGTCCATCAGATGGATCAGGGTCACCGGTGCGCCGGCCTTGGCGAGGCCGTAGGCCGCCTCGAGCCCGAGCAGTCCGCCGCCGACCACCACGACGCGCTTCTTCTTGGCGGCAAGCGTCAACAACAGATCGACATCGCGGGTGTCGCGAAAGGTGTGCACGCCCGCGAGCTCGCTGCCGGGAACGTTCAACCTGAGCGCGGTCGAACCGGTCGCCAGCACCAGGCGGGAGAACTCGACGCTCTCGTCGCCGGCGATCTTCAGCTCGCGGCGGCCGACGTCGATCTCGGTGACGAGAGAGTTGTATTTCAGCGTGACGCCGCGATCGCGCCACCATGATGCCGGCTTCAGCTCGATGTCATGGGACGCGGTCTCGCCGGCGAGCACGGAGGACAACAAGACGCGGTTGTAGGCCAGCCGCGGTTCGGCGCCGATCACGGCGATCGCGTAGCGGCCGAGGGAGGTTTTCGCCAACTCGTCGACCAGGCGCGCGGCGGCCATGCCATTGCCGACGACGACAAGCGGTTCACTCATCGCGCTTTCTCACTCCGCCGCTTCACTACGGCCATAGGCGACGGAGATCATGTAGCCGGACAACGTCGCATAGGCCGCGCTCCAGGCCGCGGCGAGGTCGGGCGTCCAGGCCTCGCCGAGCCCTTTTTCCAGGGTCCACAACAGCGCGGCACCCACGACGGGATAGTGCTCTGGTTTCGCGCCATACGCGACATGCCGCGTCGCCAGGGCACTGGCCGCGGGCAGGATCGATTCCAGATTGGAGAGACCGTTTACCACGACCGCGAGTGTCGCCATTAGTTTCTTGCGCTGCTCGGTCATGTCGGCCGGGAACATCGCCTTGACCGCAGGCGCGACCTCGAAGAGGCGATCGTAGAACATTACGGCCGCGGCCTCCGATATCGGCGCGACCTTGGCGAAGCTCTGCTGCACGAGTGCGACCTGTTCGGGTGTCATGTTGCTCTCTCCTTCGCCCTTGGTTGCCTCTCCCCGCTGGTGCGGGAAGAGGCGGGAACGGTTACACCCGCGCTTCGGCGAGGCTGGTCGCAGCCGACGCTTCAGGGCTGCGGCGCAGGTAGTACCACCAGGTCAGCGCCAGGCAGGTTGCGTAGAAGCCGAGATAGATGACGAGCGCGAGCTGCGGGCCGCCGGTCATCGCGATCGACTTGCCAAAGCCGCTCGGGATCAGATAGCCGCCGCAGGCGCCGATCGCGCCGATGAAGCCGAGCGCGGCACCGCTCTCGATCGACGCCGTCTTCAGTGCGGCGACGCGCGCGGCCTCGCCCGCGCCGCGCACCTTGCGCAGGTTTTCCTCGCGGAAGATCGAGGGGATCATCCGATAGGTCGAACCGTTGCCGATGCCGGTGGTGACGAACAGGATCAGGAACATCACCAGGAAGCCGGCAAAATCCTTGTTCCCCACGAAGTACAGCACGCCGATCGTGGCCGCCGCCATCGCGATGAAATTCCAGAACGTCAGGATCGCACCGCCGATCTTGTCGGCGAGCAGGCCGCCGATCGGCCGCGCCACCGAGCCCACCAGCGGCCCTAGGAAGGCGATGCCGATGGTGACTGCGGGAAACTGGGTCTTGATCAGGAGCGGGAACGCCGCGGAGTAGCCGATGAACGAACCGAATGTCCCGATATAGATGAAGGACATGATCCAGGTGTGCTTGCGCTTGATGATCGCGAGCTGGTTCTTGATCGAGGATTTTGCGGTCGTCAGGTTGTTCATGAAGAAGACGGCGCCGAACAGCGCGATGGCGAGCGGCAGCATCCACATCAACCCGGCGTTCTGCAGGTAGACGCCGCCGACGGGCGTGGCCTGGAACAGGTTGATGACGCCGAGCCCCATCAGGATCGGGGTCAGAAGCTGCACGCTCGAGACGCCGATATTGCCGCCGGCGGCGTTCAGCCCCAGCGCCCAGCCCTTCATGCGGTCGGGATAGAAGAAGGAGATGTTGGCCATCGAGGAGGCGAAGTTGCCGCCGCCGAGCCCCGCGGTGGCGCACACCAGCAGCATCAGCCAGAACGGCGTCTCCGGATGGCTGACGAAGTAAGCCAGCGACAGCGTCGGAATGAACAGCACCGCGGCCGAGAAGATCGTCCAGTTGCGGCCGCCGAACGTGGTCACCGCAAAGGTGTAGGGAAAGCGCATCAACGAGCCGATCAGGCCGGGCAGCGCGACCAGCTGGAACAGCTCATCGGTTGAGTAGTGAAAGCCCGCCTGCGGCAGCTTGGTCGCGACGATGCTCCAGATCAGCCAGACCGAGAACCCGATATGCTCGGCGACGATCGACCAGATCAGGTTGCGCCGGGCGACCGCTTTGCCCGTCGAATTCCAGAATGTCTCGTCCTCCGGGTTCCAATCTGAAATCCAGGTCGGGCTCTTGCTCATTGCGAAACGTCCTTGTCTGGCGTTGACCCACCGTCACACCCCCTCTGAGGCAGAGGGACGCGCTCCGGGGATGCCCCCGGCACGGCGGTGTCTCGATTCCTGATGATTGATGTCGATCGACGGCGTCGGTGGCGTCAGCAGGATCAATTCAAGCTTTGTGCCAACCGCCTCAATGATAAAATATCATTTTTATCAATATCTTATATGATATGCCCGAATTCTTTGCAGCCTGGATTCGCATTCAAAATTTGCGATTCGCTCAATTCTTGTGCGGCGCACAATAATTGAGCAGACGACTCGAATTTCATCACAAAGACGAAACAGCCGACCCGACCTGCAGCATACGGAATGGAACGACGCATGGTATCGGGCTATCACATTTTGCCTGCAGCTCCGGAGACCACGACGATGTTAGCTCCCTCCCCTGCCTCGCCTGAATCCGTTGGCCTGTCGACTGAGGCCCTCAAGCGGATCGATGCGCATCTGAAGAGCCGCTACATCGACAGCGGGCGCTTTCCCGGAACGCATCTTCTCGTCTATCGGCGCGGCAAGGTGGCGCACTCTTGCCTGCAGGGCCTTGCCGACGTCGAGCGCAACGTGCCGATGCGGGACGACACCATCTTCCGCATCTATTCGATGACCAAGCCGATCACCTCGATCGCCTTCATGATGCTGGTCGAGGAAGGCCGCATCGCGCTCGACGAGCCGGTCCACCGCTACATCCCGGAATGGAAGAACCTCGGCGTGTTCGTCGCCGGCACCAATCCGGCGTTCCTGACCCGGCCGCCGTCGCGGCCGATGCAGATCGTCGATCTGTTGCGTCACACCTCGGGGCTGACCTATGGTTTCCAGCAGCGCTCCAATGTCGACGCGGCCTATCGCGAGAAGAAGCTCGGCGAGGTCGAGAAGGCCGGCACGCTGCAGTCCATGGTTGAGGACCTCGCAAAAATCCCGCTGGAATTTTCGCCCGGAGAAGCCTGGAATTATTCGCTCTCGACCGACGTCATCGGCTATTTGATCGGCAAGATCGCAGACCAGCCGTTCGAGCAGTTCCTGAAGGAGCGCATCTTCGATCCGCTCGGCATGAAGGACACCGACTTCCACGTGCCGGCCGACAAGGCGCACCGCCTCGCCGCGTGCTATTCGGCCGACCCGCAAGGCGGCATGACCTTCCACGCCGACGCGCGCCGGGAAGGCCTGACGCTGCAGGACGACCCCAGGACGAGTTCTTTCCTCTCGCCGCCATCGTTGATTTCTGGAGGCGGCGGCCTGTGCTCGACCACGGCGGACTATCTCACCTTCTGCCGCGCGCTGATCAACGGCGGCGAACTCGCAGGCGTCAGGCTGATCGGACCGAAGACGCTCAAGCTGATGACATCGAACCACCTGCCCGGTGGCCTCGACCTGCCCGGGCTATCGCGCTCGCTGTTCAGCGAAGCCACCTATTACGGCATCGGCTTCGGCCTCGGTTTCTCCGTCACCATGGATCCGGCGAAGACACTGATTGCCGGCAGCGCGGGCGAATATTCCTGGGGCGGTGCGGCGACAACCTCGTTCTGGATCGACCCGGCCGAAGAGCTGATCACGATCTTCATGACCCAGGTCCTGCCGTCGAGCGCCTATCCGCTGCGGCGCGAGTTGCGCACCATGGTCTATGCCGCGATCACGGAGAGCAACCTCTAGCGCTGCGAACGGGTCGAAATTATCGACGCGCGGCCGCGGCACCGAAAACGCGTGTCGGAATTTTCCGACCCATGATGGCATGGAGTGACGCCCCTGCCCCGCCGTTGCGGAACCAGCACCAAGTCTCCGACGTTCCTGTTCCGCTCAGTTCGGCGCCTCCAAATCCTGCGGTCGAGTCTTTGCGGTTCATCTCAATGGGTCAGGCGATGAACGGCGATCTTCCGGGGCGGGACGCAAGCGCGCCGCGCCGCTCTTTGCCCGTGCGGCTCGCGCTTCTGGTGGCCGGCACGACGCTGCCGCTGATCATGTTCGCCGCGGGGATCGTGCTCCACAGCTACATCCAGGATCGCCGGGAGGCCACCCAGCGCGTGCTCGAGACCGTCCGCAGCCTCCGCCTCGTGCTCGATGCCGAGATGCAGCGGATGACCGGTGGCCTGCAGGTGCTGGCACTGACCGACCGCCTGCGCGACGGCGATTTTGAGGGCTTCCGCGACATCGCCGCCGGCTTTCTCGACCAGTACGGCAAGGACGGCGTGATCCTGGTCGCGGACCGCGAAGGCCGTCAACTGTTCTCCTCGGTCACCCCGGACACCGCGAGCCTGCCGATGCGCAACAACCGCGAGATCGTGGAGCGGGTGTTTTCGAGCAGGACACCGCAATATTCGAACCTGTTCCTCGGCGCGGTGAAGAAGACGAAGATCGTGACCGTCGAGGTGCCGGTGTTCCGCGACGGCGTGGTGATCTACGACATCTCCTTCGGTCCTCCGATTGCAATGCTCCAGAGCATTTTGGAGAAGCAGCGGCCGAACGAAGACTGGACGCTGTCGCTGATCGACGCCGCCGGGATCGTCTTCGCGCGCGTTCCGAACCCGGAAGCCACCGTTGGCCGGCGCGCCACGCCATCGGCGCTCGAGGCGGTGCAGCGGCGGAACGAGGCGATCCTGCCGACGGTTTCGCTCGATGGCGTGCCGTTGATGTCGGGCTTTGCGCATTCACAGCTCACGGGGTGGATCGTCGGTGCCGGCATCTCGGAACGCTCGCTGGTCGCCCCGCTGTGGCGCAACCTGGCGATCACCTCGGTGATCGGCAGCGTGCTGCTGCTGATCGGCCTCTCCTTCGCGGTCCGGATGGCGACCACCATCGCGCGCGGCGAGACGCTGCAAAATCTGCTGGTCGAGGAGCTCAACCACCGGGTCAAGAACACGCTCGCGATCCTGCAGGCGATCGCCGTGCAGACCTTTCGGACCGCCAGCAAGGTTGAACGGGAGAAGTTCGAAGGCCGGCTCGGCGCGCTCGCCGAGGCGCACAACCTGCTCAGCCGGGAGAAATGGCAGGGCTCCGGTCTCAACGACGTGGTCAGCCGCGTGCTGCAGCCCTATCTCATGACCAGTGCCGACCGCATCAAAGTGTCGGGGCCGAAGGTCCCGCTCGCGCCGCGCCGCGCGGTGGTGCTGTCGATGATCCTGCACGAGATCGCCACCAATGCCGCGAAGTACGGGGCGCTGTCGAACGAGGCCGGCAGCATCACGCTGGACTGGGAGGTGCTGCGTGAGGTCGACGCGCCGCGGCTGCGGCTGATCTGGACCGAGAGCGGCGGTCCCCCGGTCATCGCACCGGTGCGGCGCGGCTTCGGCTCACGCCTGATCGAGCGCAGCGCGCGCGATCAGCTCGGCGGCGAGGCGACCGTCGACTTCCTGCCGCGCGGTGTGGTCTACACCGTGACGATTTCGCTCGGCGACCAGCGCTGAAACTCTAACGCGTGATGAAGTCAAGTTCGTCTGGCGCCGCGAGAGAGGTGCACCGTAACCGCGGACAGACCGATCGAACCAAGCTCATTACGCTTTAGCCGAAGCTCTGGAGCGACGGAAACGTCTCCAGCAGCCAGATGCTCACCGAGGACACCGCCCCGGTCAGGAAACCGATGCC
>Ga0210399_10001763_pt1 | contig 16867 bp, 20 predicted proteins | sample IncBWC14MmetaG_FD_150865 | JGI IMG/M metagenome (GOLD analysis project Ga0210399, IMG submission 150865) | Forest soil microbial communities from Barre Woods Harvard Forest LTER site, Petersham, Massachusetts, United States - Inc-BW-C-14-M | ecosystem: Environmental > Terrestrial > Soil >...
CGTTCCACCGTCGTGCGGTTCTTCATGGGGGTAGGCTCACCCTCTCTTTTTGCGTCCATCGGCCTTCTCCTTCCGTTTCAGTTCCTCGACAACCTTGTCCAGATCGTCGAAGCGTGCGTCCCAGAGCTGGCGGTACCTCTCGAGCCATGCCGCCTCTTCCTCCAGTCGGCGCAGGCCGAGCTTGCAGGTCCGCACCCGCCCGACCTTCTCCGTGGTGACGAGCCCCGCCTGCTCCAGGACGCCGACATGCTTCTTCATGCCCGTGAGCGTCATGTGGAACTTCTCGGCAAGGTCCGTGATCGAAGCGTCTGCCCGCCCGAGCTGCTCCAGAACGCCGCGTCGGGTGGCGTCTGCGAGCGCGGCGAACGAAGCATCGAAGCGGGTCCGGTTATACTGAACCATATGGTTCAGTATGCACACGGATTGGCGGCATGCAAGGGGACGCCGAGCGCGTGCTGCGTTGCCGGTCGCCTTCACTCCCAAATCGACCTCATCGTCCGGATCCTAGAGTCCGGCGATCAGCTTTCTTAGCAACACGTTCTGGACGCGCTTCCGCTGCCTCGATACCGCCCCTCGCCAATTTGTTCACTGCCCTCAAAAATATTTCGTTGGCGGTGTTCCAAACGCCTCCAGCGTAAGGCCAGCATCACTTCGATGAAGTCAAAATTGTGCGGATCAATCCGATCGGATGCGTGCGCCGATCACCACCGAACGCGCTGCACCCCAATCATAGAGCGCTTGAAGCACCGGCCTGAGGGAGGCTCCGGTTTCGGTGAGCCGGTAGTGGCTGACGCCACCGGCGCTTGGCGTCATTTCGACCAGACCGTCCTCGCAAAGTCCGTGGAGTCTCTGGGTGAGTACCTTTTCGCTGAGGTCCGGTATCGCCTTTCGCAGTTCACCGTAACGCATGGAGCGCCGCTTCAGGCGCGCCAGGATTACGGCCTTCCACTTGCCGCCAATAATGTCGAGCGAGAACTCTACCGGACATCCGTAGGATTTGCGCAGTGCCTTCATGGAAATCGTCCCAGTTACGCACCTCTTGGTGCGTTGAGCCCGTCGAAATCGCAGATTAGGTCTAGGTGCGCGAGTTCGCGAGAGGTTTCCCATGACTGAGCAACATACCTCCAGTGACAACAGTGGACCCACGTCGGGGGTTAGAGCCTCCATCACCGCCACACGGAACGGCCCGTATCGTTTGGAAGGCCAAGTCGAGCTTGTCGATCACCTGGGTGTGGCAATCCCCATTGAGGTCTCCGCGGACTTGTGCCGCTGCGGACGATCCAAGACCAAGCCCTTTTGCGACAATAGCCACCTCGACACCGGTTTCACGGGTAGCAAAGACCCCCACCGGGTCCCCGACCATGCGGACGTGTATGAAGGCCAGCAGGCCACGGTGTTCGACAATCGCGGTCTCTGCGCCCACTCCGGCTTCTGCACTGACCGTCTGAAGAGTGTCTTCCATTTGGGCGACGACCCCTTCGTGACGCCGAGCGGCGCCAGGTTCGACGAACTCGTTCGCGCCGTGCGAAAATGTCCGTCCGGCGCCCTTGGAATCGGCATCAACGGAGTGCGCGATCATACGCTGACCGATAGTCGCCGGCCGATGCGCGTGGAAGTATCCAAAGACGGTCCGTACCGGGTGACCGGTGGCGTCGCATTGTTCGACGAGGCCGGCGCGTCGTTCGTGCTTAACGACGGCGCATCGCTGGAACACTATAGCCTCTGCCGATGCGGCTCGTCCCTCAACAAGCCTTTTTGCAGTGGCATGCACTGGTCGGTTGGCTTCGCCGATCCCGCCAGCAATCCGGACGCAGAACCAACCTTGTTCGAATGGGCCGGCGGCTATCCTGCGCTCTTGGACATGACGACCATCTTCTACAGCAAACACGTGCCACAAGATCCGTTGATCGGACCGTTGTTCGCGGATATGTCGCCTGATCATCCAGAGCGCGTAGCCGCCTGGCTCTCGGAAGTGTTCGGTGGGCCGAAGTTTTATTCCGAGCGCTACGGCGGCTACGCGAGGATGATCTCACAGCATGTCGGTAAGAATATAAAGCCGGAGCAACGCGCGCGATGGGCGAACCTCATGGCCCAAAGCGCGGACGATGCCGGTCTGCCAACCGATCCGGAATTCCGCGCCGCCTTTCTTGCCTATATCGAATGGGGCTCGCGCATCGCCGTCGAGAATTCCAATATCGATTCCAAACCGCCGCCCGGCATGCCGGTGCCGCGTTGGTGGTGGGTATGCGATGCCACACCCGGTTCCAGGCTATCGGCGCTGCGGCCTGAGCAACAGGAGCAGGCGGTTTGGTCACCTCCGCCGAGCGGCACACCGCTCGATTTCGAGCATCACATCAAGTCCCTCTTTCGGCCCATGGATCGAAACTCGATGAAGTTCGCTTTCGACCTGTGGTCGGAGGCGGACGTGACCAAGCACGGGGACGCGATCCTCTCACGCTTGAAGAGCGGGACAATGCCATGCGACGGCGCATGGCCCGCAGAGAAGCTGACGATCTTCGAGACATGGCTGAAGGACCGCCCGGTGGCCTGACAGGCGCCCTGGCGGCCCCTCATCGAGAAGCAGCGGCGGGCCCCGATAACCTGATCGCAGGCTGTCCGGGTTATTTCGATCGGACGAATCTTGTCCCCAAGAAGTGGGTGTCACCGGTGAAAATCATCGCCAAACCGTCCGCCAGGAGCGGTCGATCCTGATCCATACTGCGTCGGCGGCGCCGCTTTCGCTCGGCACGTTCCATCCGTCGATCATCAAAACGCGCTGGCCTGCGGGCGTTTCAGAAGTTGGAAGTTGCACTGGCAGCAGAACAAGCGCTGGCGCAAGAGCGATCGACGTCGTGCCTGCGACAAAAGTCCTGCGATCGATCATCATGCCGCTCCCCCTTTCAGATCTTTCAATCAATGTCTTTGCAGGGCCGATAACGAAAATGCGGAAGCCTGGGCTTATCGCCTGTCGGCCACGGACGGAAGTGCGAAGGCGACTCCCGCATCTTCGGCGGAAGTTGCAATGTTGCGGGCTTGTTCAAGTGCACGCAGCGTGGGCCGATTGTCGGCATTAATCCGTGCCAGCGGAAGAGCCCTGCGACAATCGTTTCCGCTCCCGGCATAGAACTCAGCGCCGTGGTCCGCGAACGCAAGCAGATGACGTTCGAGTAGCGATTCGAATCCGGAGCGGGCCGCTTTCATGCGCGCTTCGGATTCTTCAAACTTGCCTTGAGCGGCCAGGACGTCGGCAAGACGCCAATCGACCTCCGGATCGCCAACCGCAACAATGGGTCGAAGTAATGCTTCGGCGTCGTCCAAACTGCCATCTGAGGAATAAATCTCAGCCAAATGCACACGGGCTTTGGTGTACATCGGCAGGACCGCGATCGCCTGCCGATAGCACTGGGCAGCTGCGCAAAAATCAGGCTCCCGCGCCAGTTCGCCCCAAAGCACGCCGAGCAGGAACCAAATCCTGGCAACAGGAAATGGCAACACGTCGTGGTAGACTCGCAAGGCCTCTTTGTAAGCCCGGTCAGCCGCGGTGAAGTCGTGAAGATCGGCCAACAGCGACCCAAAGGCAACAATGTCGCAGAAGATCGCGGAATGGCGTGGCCTGGCACAATCCTTCGGATGAGGCCGCGCCTCATCCAGAGGTCACCTGCTTGAGGAAGCTCCACGCAGTTTTCGCTGGCAGGCATCTGCGTTCTCCGTCGTCCGCTCTTCTCAGAAACAAAAGCCGTCATTAAGCGACGTAAACCAAAGACCATGCGTTGATTGACAGAGTGTCGATGTCTGGCGATTGTCGTTGACTCAATGTCAACGGAGTTCGCATGTCGTTCGATGGCCGTCTGCTTGCAGGTATCACCGTCCTGGCAGCGGTGGTGCAGGGTCGGAGCTTCGTCCGCGCCGGCGAGGCCTTAGGTATCACCACGTCGGGCGTCAGCCGCTCGATCGCCAGGCTCGAAGAACGCCTGGGGATACGCCTTCTGGACAGGACGCCGCGGTCGGTCGCGCTGACCGATGAAGGGAAGCGGTTCTACGAGCAGGTGGGACCTCTGCTTTCCACGATCGAGGATGCGGCCAACTCGGTCTCCGGATCGGCAGGCGCGGTCCAGGGACGCCTCCGGGTCGACATCGACCCCTATTTCTCGCGCCTGATCCTTTCGGGCAAGATCGGGAGTTTTCTGGCCATTCATCCGGACCTGGTGCTCGAGATGATCACGCGAGAGCACGTAAGCGATCTGGTCGCCGACGGCATCGACGTGGCGGTCCGGTTCGGCGAGCCCGCCTCGGACACGATGATTGCACGGAAGCTGCTGGAGACGCGGGTGCTCACCCTCGCCTCCCCGCAATACATCAAGAAGCACGGCAAGCCGAAGCATCCGACCGACCTGATTTCGCACGAATGCATCCAGTTTCTCGATCCCATCACCGCACGCCCGTATGAATGGGAGTTCCGAGCGGGCAAGAAGGTCGTTGCCGTTAAGGCGAAGGGGCGCCTTCAGCTCAGCGATGTCGGCACCATGATCAACGAATGTCTGGCCGGGACGGGCGTGGCGCAGATCCTCAGCATCGGCGTCCAGCCTCACCTTGCCTCCGGCAGGCTCGTCGATCTCTTTCCCGATTGGCCGGGCGAGGTCTTTCCCCTGTATGCGCTGCACCCTTCGCGGCAACACCCGCCGGCCAAGGTGCGGGCCTTCATCGAGTTTGCCCTGAAGGCCGCGAAAGCCAAGGGCGTGTCGGGCACGCGACGTTGACTGTCGGTCAACGATCGGCTGACTCTTACGCACTGGAGTCATCAAGGCAGACGTGAGAGAGCCTTTGCGCATGTCGAGCGGAGGCAATCATGGCGAGAAAGAAATCTGTCCTCATTCTGGGCGCGTCGCGCGGTTTGGGCCTCGCGCTCGCCGAGGAATACTGCGCAGTCGACTACGAAGTCGTGGCCACCGTCCGGACGCCCTCACCGGCCCTCGAACAACTGCACGAGCGGTTCCAGTCCAGTCTCCAGATCAAGTCGGCGGACACGACCGATCCGGACTCGATCGCCCGTCTGAAGGACGAATTTCAGGAAGGCGAGTTCGACACGCTTTTCGTGAACGCCGGCATCTGCATCGCGAGGGACAGCACGCCGATCGACGTGGCGGAAAGCGATTTCGTCGCGTTGATGCTCACGAATGCGCTTAGCCCGATGCGGGTCGTCGAGACGTTCCGCGACCGGGTCTCCCCGCGCGGCGTGATCGCCGTGATGTCCTCGGAGATCGGCAGCATCCAGATCAACAAGGGCAAATGGGAGTTGTACAGCGCGAGCAAGGCGGCGCTGAACATGCTCATGAAGTGCTTCGCCGCGCGTCACGAAGGCGACACCCGCGCGCTGCTGCTCGTGGCCCCCGGCTGGGTACGGACGGAGATGGGAGGCGAGGAAGCGACGCTCTCGATCGAGGAGAGCATTCCGAACGTCGTGAAATCCGTGGAAGCGCAGGCTGGAAAGGCCGGGCTGCGGTTCATCGACCGCCACGGCAAGACGGTGCCGTGGTGACCCAGACATTCCAATAAGAGAGAAAATAACAGATGGAAAAGATACAGATGGAAAAGATACAGACGCAAGGCGTCGCCATTCCGAGACTTGGCTTCGGCACCTTCCGAATGCCGGGCGGCGGTTGCCAGCCCGTCGTCGAGAGTGCGCTGGGTCTGGGATTCCGGCACATCGACACCGCCGCGATGTACGAAAACGAGGACGCCGTCGGCGCGGCCATCGCTTCGAGCGGCGTCAGGCGCGAGGACCTCTTCGTGACCACGAAGGTCTGGCACGACCAGTTGGGACGCGGCGCCGTTCGCAAGGCGTTCGATACCAGCCTGTCGAAGCTGAAGCTCGATTACGTCGACATGTACATGGTCCATTGGCCGTCCGCAGACATGGACCTGCCCGCCGTGCTCGAAGAGATGATGACGATCAAGGCTGACGGGGGGACAAGGGCGATCGGCGTGTGCAACTTTAACATGAAGATGATCCGCCAGGCCGTCGAGGAGGTCCGCGCTCCGATCGCCGCGCTACAGATCGAGTACCACCCGTTCATGAGCCAAGCGAGGATGCTCGACTACGTCCGCGGCAGTGGCATTCCGCTCACCGCCTATGCCCCGCTTGCCCAAGGCCGGGCCGCGCACGACGAGACGCTCCAGAAGATCGGAGACAAGCACGGCGTCTCGGCGGCCCAGATCGCGATAGCGTGGCTGCTCGATCAGCCGGACGTCATCGCGATCCCGAAGGCGCAGAAGGAATCGAGCCAGCGTTCGAACCTCGACGCGATGAAGGTCAAGCTCGACGACGAAGATCGATCGGCGATCGCGGCACTTCCAAAGGACCAGCGCTACGTCAAGCCGCCGTTCGCGCCGGACTGGACAGCCTAAGACAGCACTAAACCTATACCCCGCTTAGCTCCGACGCGGTCATGGCCCGCGAACGGCGACGCTTGGGCAACTCAGGAGAGATCGAAGATGCCTACGACGAACGCGCCCGCGGCTCCGCAAACGGAAAGCAGGAAAGGCGGGAGACTCCCGTCGCGGCTGCTTCTGTGCGGGACCGCGGCCATGATCCTGCTCACCCAGGCGCCGCCCAGCAGCGGTCAGAGCGACCAAGACACGAGAGGAAGCACCGCCATGACCATGAAGGACGACCTGGCACATCGCGAGAAGGACATCCATTGGCCGCAGGGTTTCGACCCTTTCAAGGCCGACCTGTTCTCGCACAACTCGCTGCTCATCCACGCCTCCTGCGAGAAGATCTGGTCGCATATCGTCGACGCGACGACCTGGCCGAGTTGGTATCCGAACTCGAAAAACGTGCAAATCACCGGCGGGGCCTCGAAGCTTGACTCGGGCACGGTGTTCCGCTGGCAGACGTTCGGCATCGATCTCGAAAGCCGCGTCAACGAATTCGTGCCTTACGCCCGCATTGGATGGTATGGCTACGCGCCCGGAGCCGAGCCGACTTTCTACCACACATGGTATCTGAAGCCGCAGAGCGACGCTTGCATGGTGATCACCGACGAGGTCGGCAAAGGCGCCGATGCAAGCAAGCTCCGTCAGACCAACGAAGGCTTGATGCACCGCGGTCACGATCTTTGGCTGGCGACCCTGAGGTGGGTTTCCGAAAACAAATGAAAACGCAGGGCGCAGTCCGGTCGGCTGCCCCCACCCATCCGGCCTCAAAGTCGTAGCGGCGAATCGAACTGCCGGTAAGAAAGGACTGGTGCCGTCCAGCGAGCGCGATCAAAAAAAAATCGTAGATTAGCGTGGAAACGCACACATGGCGCTCCCTAGGGAACAGTGAGAACGCTTAAAATCAGAGGGCCGCTGTGGGAGCTATCCGAAGTGAAGCTCCCGTATCTCACCAGCGGCCACGTTGTAAGTTCGCGCCAATCGCGAAAACTATTGTCGCACGCGTTGCCGCACCAGTCGGAAACCGCCGAACGTGCGGCCGACGTGCCGCGCCAGAAGCGAGTTCAATAGGACAAAGACGATCGCAAGCGAAGATGTTGAACGTGACAACGATGCCAACCTGCATCGCGTGTGGCGACCGAAACAGATATTGGCCTATGGCGTCGCCAAACACATTGGCGATCTGGATGGCCAGCCAAAACCGCAGTTGCCCCCATGGAATCAAGTAGCCCAGGAAGCCCGCCAGGAAGGGACCGATCCAAAGCGCGGCACAAAGCTTCCACCAAATCGCAAACGCTATGCGGCGCGTGTTGCCAAGTGTCGGCTGCACATCTTCTTCCATTCATGAGTCCCCAAGTCGCTGAGCCGATCGGGCCACCGTTGTCGACGGCCCTTCGAGTACCCCTTATACATGCGCGCCGAAGAAGGTGATGGCGAGCAGGATCACGGCATTGGCCGCCGCTGCCGAGAATTGCAGCGCGTTTTCCGAGAGCAGGGTTGGCGGCGTTTGGAAGCAACAGCGTATTCCGAAGTGGCGCGCCAATAACTTCAATAGCCTGCACGAAATGTGGCCAACGTGCAAAAATCAACACTCACCACAGACTCACCAAGAAAATTCAGGCCTTAGCGTATGATCAGCGGCCGTCGCGTATGAGATCGAGACGAGCCAGGTGAAAGACCCGTGCTACGGAGCTGAGCAACGCAATCACAGTCGGCCGTCAGGGGTCGACCCGGTAAGAACCCTCGTGGGCTCGACCGTCGCTCATGGCCCCTCGCCGACATTCCTATCTCGGCAGTGCCTGCTTCAGTGCCGATCCACCGGCGTCGCGCCGCGTTCGGTGCTAATCGGGTCCAGTCCCGCAAGCTTGAACCCCTTATCCCATCGAAGCTCGCTATTCGCATAGAGGAGCCTGAGCAGATCGGGGTTCCTCAACTGATCTTTGTGAGGACGGTGAAATGCAGCATCCAGGCTGTTCAGCAGTAACCCGATCACATTGCCGTGCGAACTGATTGCGATCCTCCGGCCGGCCTGGGATCGACAAATCTCCGCCACCTCCGTTGCAATCCGGATTTGGGCCACACGCGAACTCTCGCAGTCGGGCGGCGCATAATCGAAATCCTCCACGACCGCGTCCAGTTGCTTCCGGCTGGAGCGGTTGCCGGGTGGGACTTGCACCCACGGAAAGCGCGGCCTTTTCACGGCGCACACGCTGAACGGACGTTGACCCGCCGCAACAGCAGTCTGCGCGAGGACGTGCACCGTCAGCGTGCGCAGGGATTGGCGCTGACATGCACGCCCCTCAGCTGCGCCGCCAGCGTTTCGCGCGCGGCGGACCGCAGTTCGTCGAGTGAGAAATAGCCGCGGCTGTAGGTCTCACCCATCAGGCGCTCGATGCGATCATCATCGGGTGTGGTCCAGGCCTTGACCGCAAAGCGCCTAGCAACCTCGCCGTACGTATGCCCGTAGCTCCATGCCTCGGCACCGCGCTGGCTATAGTAATAATTGATGGCGCGGATGAGAAACTCGTGGCCCTCGGTGGTGCAGTAGCTTGCCCAAGGTTTGTCGAGAGTCTCCAGCGTTGCCTTGCGGGTACGCTCGCGGTTCGGCACGTTGTAGCGCTCGTTGACCATCCAAGGGTCCAGGCCCTGCAGGGTAGCGGCATTGACGACCGGCGCCGGCGTACCCAAAGCCTTGGTCGTTGGAGGCCAGATAAACGTGGCCATAACGATATTCGCAAGACAGATGCCACAGATGATAAACAGGACCGCCTTCATTGCCGATTGGCCGCGCTGCGGGCGGCGTGGCACGCAGCCTCGGGCTCGGCGGGCGGACTGCCGCTCATCAGAAAAACATGGCGACGGATCGCGCTTGGGAAATCTTCGCGCGAGATGCCGCCCTGGCGAATCGCTTCGCGCAGCACCTTGTGCATGTTCATGTCGGCGGGCGTTTTGAAGGCGGCGGCAGCCGTGTCGAGCCTTTCATCGCTATTGCTGGGGCAGCCGCCAACCCCGGGTTTGCAAAACGCCATGTCGGACCACGCCGTGACGTAACTTAACAACGCGGCGACCAAGTTCTTCTTCATCGTGTCGTCGCACGGCGACATTTTATAGGCGGTTGATGCCTGCAGGAGATCAAGGCGAAGTTTGTCGCGCTCGGCGTTGCCATCGCTCTGAGTCGTCTTTGAATTCACCCAATCCTGGCGAATGCCCTTCTTTACCGCCTCATCGAAAGTTGGGATGCGTGCGTCGGGCTTCAGCGGCGCGACGCCAACCGTCACGACCGGGAAACCCATCCTGACCCAGGCGACACCCACGAAGGTCAGCCCGAACAGGCCGGCAACCACCAAAGCGAAACGAAGCGTACTCATACACGATGCCCCGGCACCTGCCTATCGCGCTACCACCCGCGTCGTTAAAGCCGGCTTAACAAAGCGCGTCGGCGACCAGGCAAAAAGTGTAATTCTGAGGAAATCTGCTACGGCGCATCAGTCCGGAATTGGCCCCGACGATGACCTCGTCCAACGTCTCCCCACGCGTCAGCTGCTCGGGGTGAAGCGGACCCGCTATGCTCGTCGCGAGCTATTCCGAGTCTGACCCTGAGCGGCCCTTTGGCCGAATTGCGTTTGACTGAATTGATACCATCCTATCGACTCGGCGCCACCATGACCCGACTCTTGCCTCGCTTTGGCTCACCGCTCGATGAACACTTCGACGCGACGGTTCTTTTGTCGGCCGAGTTCGGTGTCGTTGCAGGCGACTGGAAGGACCTTTCCGAATCCCTCTATCTCGATGTTTTTCGCGTAACGTTGTGCGCCGAGCGCGACCAGCTCGCGGCGCACCGAATCCGCGCGCTTCCGGGCCAATTCAAGATTGGCGCTCGCGCTGCCGACATCATCAGTGAAGCCGGCCAGCAGTAATTGTGATGCCGTCGTCGGGCTCTTCTGGAGATAGCGCGCAAGGCGCTGAACGTCCTGACGCGCCTTGGTATCGAGTTCCTCCGAGCCGGATGTGAAACGATACGTCAGCGATACCCGTTCGGTCCGCGCCGCGAGTTCGGCGAACCTGCGGCGCGCCAGCGGATCGGCATCGGTCTCGTGCAGGTGCTCGCTGATCGCATGATTGTCCCACGCGGTTTCAATCTTCTGATCGGTCGCGGCATGCGAAGCCTCGTCTCCACCGGGTTCGGGCAGCGGTAGAGAGAGTGCGTCATCGGCCCGATCGTCCGCCTTGATGAAATTCAGCAGACGCCGCGCATAGCCCTCGAGCGGATAGGGCGTGAAGATGAACAGCCGCCGCGCGAGCGGATAGTCCTCGGTCTTGATGCTGAATGCGCTGGCGGTCTGCTCGATGCCGCATCCGCCTCGCAGCCGCAGCGGGTTCACGTTTGCGGCGACGAGAGCCTCGGGTGCAAAGCCGATGCTCTTTTCGTCGGCGGCGACAGCAGCCAGCAGGGCCGCGTACGATCCGTGCGAGAAGGCGATGGTTTGCGCCAGCTCGACCCCACATGCCTTCATGACGAGCGCCTGAAACGTCTCGAAGGTGCCGGACGGTCCAAGGCGAACTTGAAGATTGATTGCTCCTGGCCGGCCGCCGACCTCGCGCCAGTCGCGAATTCGACCGGCAAAAATCTCGGCGATCTGGCATAAGCCCAAAGAGACGACCGGGTTCTGCTTGTTGACGACGATGACGACCGCGTCGAGCGCCACGACCTGTTCGATCTCGCTGCGTGCGGCCGGCGCGTTTCCGGCCGCCCTGGTGAGCACCTGGATCTCGTTGTCGGTGTAGATCCGCGACGACATGCCGATCTGTGCAGCCTTGTCCACGATCGCATCCTTGGCGGTGTCCGAGCCCGTCGAACGCACAGTGATGCGAAAGCACGCAGCGTCGGGATTGCCCCCCTGCAGTTGGTAGGTTCGCGTCTGGCTCTGAGCGTCGCTGCCGCGGCTGACCCGCATTCCGTTGGCATTGGCAAAGCCCTGGATCAGAAAAGGCATGACGCTGAGCCCGACGGTGCCGGACCCTTGGATCGCAAGATCCTCAAAGCTCCGGCACGCGGTCGCCGGCGCATTGGTGGCCAACGGCGTGTTTGCGGCGACCGGCGCATTGGCAGCTACCGGTGGATCGGTGACCGGCGCATTCGCGGTGACGGGCGCCGGGCGGGAGATGCAGTGACCGTCCTGCATGATCTGGTCAGCCGGACAGGAACAGCCCGCCGGTCCCGCCTCCTGTCCTGCTGGGCAGACGACGTGTTGACCACATTCCTGGACATCCGCCCGCCGAAGCGTGATTTCGCCGAAGTCGGATGTGAACACCTTGTAGTAGGTCGTGCTGTCATTGCCGACCAGCGTTCCGGTGATCGCAGGCCCATTGGGATTGGCCTTCGAGCAGAATCTGACCTTGAGACCGACCGGGCTCTGCGCCGCAGACGGCGCGGCAAGGAGCAGAGCCGACCCGATCGTCAAGATCGCCGCATTGACCCATGTTGACTTCATCGCTTCATCTCCAGGCAGTCACGGCGCACCCTGCAGCGTCGAGCCGCAGGCATCCAGGCTCGCATTCGTACCACTCAGGATCGCCCCGATATCGAATTCGGCAAGACGGATCTCGAACCGCGCCTCCGGAGGCGAGGGAGCAAACATGCGGTCGATGACGCCGTACGACGTGTCAAGCGCCGTCGTAAGCTTCAGCGAGACCCGGAAGCGGCCGTCATCGTGGACGAGGGGCGTCGTCGTCAGATGTTGTTGCGTGAAAATGATCGACGCGGTCTCCGAGTCGTGTCCGGAAACCGCAAGCGGTGCGAACAGCCGGCGGTGTTTCTCGTCGAGGTTTTCGATGGTGAAGCGGGCGACGAAGGCCTTCGACTGCTCGCCATTGCTGGCCGTGAGCTCGATGGCGAGCACCGCGCCGGCGCGCGCCCCATGATTTGCGACGGTGATGGGAACGACGAAGAACTCGTCATAGGAGCCGGGTCCGCGGCCGTATTCCCAATTGCATCCGGCCAGGATCTGCAGACTAGGCTGCTTGAGAACCGTCTCGTAGAGACTGACGCCCGAGAAGGCCAGCGATATTAGAGAAATTGACAGCGCCGCGCGCTTGAGCACCGAAGAATAACGGCGCAGCCGCGCAACCACGGAAACGGCTGCGACGGAGATTGCTGCCAGGATGCGCCGTCTCGGCGTGGCGCCCTTGTTTTTCTCGGCCGGTTGATCCGGGACCGTCACCGCGCTGCCCTGAACGCCCACAACACGCGGTAGTAGACTAAAACAATTCAATGACGCGATCATCACAAAGGTGACGCGTCGCGTTCACCGATCGTGGCGCCAGCGGACGAGGGGCGGCGTTTTTGTGACGATTTTGGGGCCGTGCGGCGGCTGAGCGGCTCATCATGACGCCGAGCGGCATCAGGAACAGATCAGGATGATGATCAGCGCGACTGGGAGACCGATGCTCACCGCACCGACGATGGTCATGACGAACGCCATCAGAGCCGAAAGCAGCGGTGCTTCGGCCCGAACCTCACGCCCACACATATCGTCGCCCCTTGAGCCCCCGCGGGCATTTGCCCGCCGCCCCAGGTTGCACGATCAAGAACGCGGCCGTCCGGATTATGCGCTTGCCGCAGAGAGGCCCTTGTCCGGACACGAACATTTCAAAATTGAGCTAAGAGCGTTAACAAGGCGTTAACGCCGCGCTCGATCCGCGTCGAAAATTGGTCGATCTTTCGACGCAAGGTCGTCCAAGCGTGGACCGAGTTGCGACGCTTTCATCGATCCACGCTCGTGGATCAGCGATCTGCGCTGAAGCCTTATTGACCGGGGTGTGGGCGATGCCGTCGTTGTCGTAGGCATCGAAAACTGCACCATAAGACGTTGGAGTTCGCCAACGAATGCGGAAAGCTTACTTCCGCTGTTGGGCCCGTTTGAGACATGCCGACGGCTCCCGAGAATGTCTTTTCATTAGGGAACACCGGAAATGACAGGCGGCCCGCGAGAACGACGTGGTTGGCCCTTACCGACGAAATCCAATGTCCGTCCATATGTCGGCTGTCTGGGGTAGACCGGAAGCCGCTGGCGCGGGGCCAAATCGACGCGAATGACCCTGGCTGTGTGAAAACGTAGCGGACGAAAAAGACGGCACTATTGGCAAGTGGTGTTGGTCGCGATCGCAGATCGAGGGCGGAATCGGCGTTGGCGTAATCCGCCATTTTACGACGATTGTAGAAAAGTGGCGGATCACGCTTCGCTGATCCGCCCTACGGCCTGCCAGTACGACGTGCAGAATTGGCGATGACTTGCCCATCAGTTACATCACACCACGAGACATCCATAGATACGTCGTGCCATCTCTGAGCCTTTCAATAGCTCGATGAGCGACGATGTAGTCGATGTCACCGGGTGTCAGGCCGATATCCATCAGCTCTCTGTCACTCAGGTCGTGCAAGCTGACTCGCAACCTCTCGCGTTGGCGCCGGTCCTGAAACGCACGCCAATATCCCTGGAGCAAACTCAAGACGCTCCGCGTCGATGCGGCTGGTCCAGCCGCTTCCTTTTCCGAGAAAGCGTCTCTCAGCGCCGCGATGGAGGCGTCAGGGCGTGCCGCGGCCAAAGCGTCGCCCGTGGCGTCCTTCGCCAGAGCGACGGCAAGGTCGAGGCGGAGCCCTACGGCATCGCGCCCAGTCTCGGATGTGAGGTTCGTCTGTTGGGGTGGCATCGGATGCTCCTGCTGTTGTGCCGGCAGGGAGCGTGGCCAAACAAAAGGCCCCGTCCGATGCCGGCGGGGCCTGGTGAAAAGATCGCGTCGTCGAATTCCTAGCGCACGACTCCTTCCACGGCCCAGCGAGAGCGGGTCATGTGTTTACGGGTCACGATGCGCACGATGTTGATCATGAAACGTAGTTACCACGGAGATCGCACAAAATCAAGAGACGTCCCGGTGTTGCTCGCATCCTAAAGGCGAGCTCTCCTGACCCGACGCGAGGTCTGCCTTGGCTCTGGGTCGTCTGGTTGTTTGACGCTCATCGATTGCAAGAAGTTGGCCATGCACTATGCCCGCTTCTGCGAAAGCGCGGCCGTTCATCCGAGTTCACGGAAAGCAAAGACGGAATTCTCTTCTTTACCTTCTGTCCGGGGATTCTCAGCCAAACCAGGCCGAACATGGCGAGCCTTATCATGGCTGACCAATCGTCGAACAACGACCGGATAGTCGAATTCGGTGGCTTCGAGGTCATCTACGTCAGCGGTGAGCGCGGCCAGCCGATCCCGGCCGCGTTCGATGCGCTGGAAGCAAGGTTACCGACGCTGAAGAAGAAGAGGTTCTATGGCGTGCTGATCGACGGCGCCTATGCGCCGGCGTTGCCGTCGACGAGGATACGCGCACCCTCGATCTGCCGCCTTGGGTGATTCCTTCGGGCCGCTATGCACGTGGAGAAGATTGCCGACTGGGAGCGGCACCGCGACGCGATCGTCCAACCGTGGCCGAGCTCCGCTGTCGTTCCGATCTTGACGCGACTCGGCCGCTGATTGAGTTCTACCGCAGCCAGTTCGAGCTGCGGCGCTGCGGCTGCTTGCGCCGGTGATCTGAAGGGCAATTGCCATCGCGATCTCATAGTCGCCTATTGGCCCAACCTGGATAATAAGACTCATCTGACCGAGGACCGATGTCGGATGCGGCGGACGTCGACCGCGCCGACCTCACATCCGCCTATTCACCGCCGTTTGTCGGCCATCTATGACTCGCCCGGGAGGGGTAATTGGAGGGACGAAGTATGAGCAGGGCGCTCAAAGTTGCAGCTGTGGCGCTTCTTGCTTCCGCCGCTTCGGCGCGGGCGCAACCCACTGAACAACTCAACTGCCCAAGATCCTGTGGACGAGCATACGAGTACTGTCTGCAATTCCGGGCCAAGGACAAATCGAACTTTGACTGCAAAGAGCAGCTTACCATCTGCATGGGAAACGACGAGTGGCACGGACCGCATGCGACTTGCGCGGGGCTGGCGAGGAAGTGAACTCGGCTACGGCCGAACGGTCGTATAGCTTTCACTGCAAACTCAGGGGGCGGACATGCCCCATTGATTGCGCCGCTCATGTCTGGACTGAAGCCGCTGCGGGTTGGGGCTTCGGCGCTATTGCGCCGTCCTTTCATCATGTGCCGCCCGAAGGCAAAGCGGACGCGTCCTGACGGCCTTGGAATTACGGCTAACGCTCCCGTCTCGGACATATCCGCTTCGGAGGCCCGATCTTGGTGCGCGACCTTATTCAGCGAGAAGAAAGCGGGAAAGCGGGCTTTTCGCATCTGTTGCGGAGCAATCTGATGCGAACACACTCTGACTGGCTGTCGGAGCTTTGACTTCGAAAGTAATCGGCACGCAAGTGTTCGCGGCAGAAGAACAAGCGCCAAGATTTAAGCTTATCGGTCGTTCTTGGGCGTTGCCGCGCGTTTTCAATTCGACCCGCAGCGGAAGATCGAAGTAGTATGGAGGTCCTGTAACGACCTTCGGCAGATGTTCTGACCAGAGCTTGCTATTCTGTCTGTCGGCCTTGAACTCGACACCGAATTCAGAAGAAATCTTTGAATCGCCTAAGGCAGAAATGCAAAAGATGACTCGATCAACAAGAGTCGTCACAGAGAGCGTCACTCCGTCCTTCTGCATATGTACCTCCGCATCTGCAGAGAATGGAGCTAATGCAACTAGCGCGAAGACGGTAACGAATCTCGTCATAATTTGCTCTTCGCTTGTCACGAAAGAGGCGTTCGGATAGGTTGTACCTGATGCAGTGGCACAGGGGGAAGAAAGATGAGGCAATTATTTGTTGTTTCTCTTGCTGTTGTGATTGGTTCAAGCGCTGCGTTCGCCAAAGACATTACTGTCAAGTCTTGGTGTCCCATGACGAAGGCTTCCGGAATTGGGAAAGCCGCGACCTTTGAAGCGGCCAAAAGCCTGGCGATTCAAAAATGTCTGGCGAATGGCGGTATGGCCCAGTGCTGTCCGAATTTCACTCGTCAAATATAGGCAGCTAGCTGGGAACTCATTACCTCAAGTCGATAGTCTAAAAGCCCGTCTCAATTGGCGAGCTCTTTCATCTCGAGCCAAGTTCCTTTGTTCGTGCCTGACGGCCGTTCCTTCGTCCCGGCCCGCAGAACGTCGATCGCGTCGCGCGCAGGGGCGGTCAAGGCCGGCCGTCGCGTTTGGCTTGCGGCGGGCTCCGGCGTTGCCAGGCCGCGCCGAGCACGGCGCGAGGATCAAGCGTGTCGGACGCCTGCATCGTCGGTCCTCGTCAGCTCGAAGCCGCGTCCTTTCGCCAGCACCGCCCAGGCGATGCGGGCAAGCTTGTTGGCGAGCGCGATCGCCAGCACGTTGTGGTGCAACCGCCTCTTGGCGGCTTCGATCCAGGATTTAAGCCCGTAACGTTCCCAGCTCTTTATTCTGACCAGC
>Ga0210399_10001764_pt1 | contig 16858 bp, 14 predicted proteins | sample IncBWC14MmetaG_FD_150865 | JGI IMG/M metagenome (GOLD analysis project Ga0210399, IMG submission 150865) | Forest soil microbial communities from Barre Woods Harvard Forest LTER site, Petersham, Massachusetts, United States - Inc-BW-C-14-M | ecosystem: Environmental > Terrestrial > Soil >...
TCGCAACTGCTCAGGCAGTTTGCGGACGTGCTTGGCAAGCGCCGCAACGACCGTCGTCGTGTCCTTGCGAGGAAGCTTGACCAGCATCGTAAAGCGGCTGTGGCGCTCAATCAGCGGCCCCGTGAAGTCGGCTTTGTGCCAGAGCCGGATGTGCTGCGGGTTTTCGGGATGACCGCGGCTATGCCAAAGTCGGCAGCTTGTCGGCAGAGCGAATTCGGACGCGGCCGCCGGCGATTCGCGCCTCATGTTTTCGGTATGCCGGCGCGGTGCGGTTTCAAAAGCGCGTAGATCGTGGCGTGATGCGGCGTCGGCACGCCGAGCCGCCGTCCTTCGCGAACGACATAGCCCGACATGCCCTCGATCTCGATCGGCCCGCCCTTGGCATAGTCGTGGTACATCGAGGCGTACATGCCGGCGGGAAATCGCGACAGAATCGTCATGCTCCGCTCGACGATGTCGTCGGCCAGCTTGGCGCCGGCTGCGCGGGCAACGGCGGCCGCCTCCTGCATGAGCGCCCGCGCCACCTCCACGACGTCGGGATCACCGTAGAGCGCTCCCGCCGGCAGGCGAGCCGCCGTGGTGAGCGCCGCGTTGGTCGAGAGGCCGATGAATTTTTCCCACAAGCTGCTCATCACGTCGTCGACCATGTCGGCTTTGAACCCCGCCTTGCGGCAGCTGTCGATGAACGCCGTTGCCTTGGCGCGCAGGGCCGCGTCCGCAGGCGCGCCGAAGGTGATGGCAGACATATCGCTGGTGTAGCGGAGCTTGCCGGGCGCGGCGATGATCGCCGACACATAGGCCGAGCCACCGACCACCGTGCGGCCGGGCAACTCGCGGCCCATGATCTCGTGGCCGTCGATGCCGTTCAGCAGCGAGATGCCGAGTGTCTGCGCACCGAACAGCGGCGCGGCGCTGCGCGCGGCTTCGGCCGCGCCATAGAGTTTCACGGCGAACAGCACGATGTCGGCCGTGCCGAGCTTGGCCGCATCGTCGCTGGCATCGACGCGGGCGCTGAAGGTGCCGCGCGGCCCTTCGACGATCAGGCCGTGCTCGGCAATCGCCTCCAGGTGGGGACCGCGGGCAAGGGCGGCGACGTTCTCGCCCGACCGGGCGAGCAGCACGCCGAAATAGCCACCGACCGCGCCGGGGGCGACGATTGCGATACGCATTGCGATCTGTCTCCGCGAGTTGCTGGCGATCACCTGACCTTTGTAACGGCTCGCCACGGTAAGGGAACACCAAATGGCAGCCGGCCCTGCTATAGTCGGCCCATGACCGCGCGCCTCAGCAACCTGCCCCCGACCAGGATCGAAACGCTCGAGACGTTCCTGATCGAGCGCTGGTGCCTGCTGCGCATCCATTGCGAGGACGGCACGGTCGGGACCGGCGAGGCAGGCGTGCACGGCTGGCCACGGCCAACCGCCGCCATGATCGGCGAGATGAAGTCCTATCTCGTGGGGCGCGACCCCTCGACGATCGAGCATCACGCGCAGGCGCTGCAGCGGCACTCGCACTTCATGGGCGCGCTGGTCGGCGGCGCCATTTCGGCGATCGACATCGCGCTCTGGGACATCAAGGCCAAGCGCCATGGCGTGCCAATCTACGAGCTGATGGGTGGCAAGACGCGCGACCGCGTGCGCTGCTACATGCACGCGAAGGGCAACACGCTCGATGAGCTGGTGGCCGATGCCGTCACCAAGAAGCGCCAGGGCTTCACGGCGATCCGCTTCTCGCCTTTTGCGCCCGACTATCATCTGCGCAAGTCCTTCGAGGAATGGGTGAGCGAGGCCGAGCGCCGCGTCGGCGCCGTGCACGAGGCGCTCCAGGGCGACGCCGACATCTGCATCGAGCTGCATCGCCAGATGAACCCGGCCGAATCGATCGCGCTCGGACAGCGCCTGAGAAAGTTCCATCCGTACTTCTATGAAGACCCGATGCTGCCCGACAGTCCGGCGATGATGGGCGACGTGCAGGCGCGGAGCGGGTTGCCAGTGGCGACGGGCGAGCGCTTCTCGTCGATCTTCCAGTTCCAGGAGCTTCTGGCGAACAACGGCTGCGCCTATGTCCGGCCCGACGTCTGCCTGTGCATGGGGCTCACCGGCAGCAAGAAGGTGGCGGCGATGGCCGAGGCGCACCATGTCAAGGTGATCCCGCACAATCCATTGTCCCCGATCTCGACCGCGGCCTGCGTGCAGCTCGACGCTTGCATCCCGAACTTCGCGCTGCAGGAATACACGGGCGAGTCGGATCCGCCCAAGCGCGACATGGTCTTGCAGCCCCTGGTGTTGAAGGATGGTTACATCGAGGTGCCGGATGCGCCGGGCCTCGGCATCGAGTTGAACGATGCCGCCCTGGCGCGGCTCACGCTGCGCGAGGTCGTGACCGAGCCGCCGATCGGTCGGGATGGGTCGGTGCAGGATTGGTAACAGGTGCGGTCGTTCTCCCAAGCGATCGAAAACCGCGTGACGGCCGGCTGCCTCCTCCATAGGCTTGCGACAGTCGCGGCAACACAACCGCGCAGATCCGATACGGGAGGATCGACGCCATGCGCATGTGCATTCTCATTCTTGGCGTGCTGCTCGCCGGCTTGGGCGCAGTGGGCGGCCCGGCTTTTGCTCAAGCGCCCGCCCAGCCGACCAACGCGGGGCCGGTCCAGCCGTGGGGGCTGCCGCCGCTGCCGCAGGGGATTGGACCGGTCGAGAAATTCGCCGATATCGGCAATACCCCGCAGGGCAAATTCCTCGAGGGCGGCGCTTTCGACGACCAGGGTAACCTGTGGTTCGTCGGGATCGGCAGCGGGTGGATTTCCTACCTCAAGCCGGATGGCACGCTGGTTCCGGTGGTCAACTGCAATCCTCCGGACGACTACGGCCAGACCTGCGAACCGCAGGGCACCCGCTGGAAGGATGGCAAGCTCTACCTTACCACCCGCCACCGCGGCATCCTGACCTATGACCCGAAGACCAAGGAGCTGAAGACCCTCGTCTACACCTGGCGCAACCAGCTGTTCAAAGGCCCCAACGACCTCGATTTCGACGCCGAAGGCAACCTGTTCTTCACCGATCCATGGGGCACCGGGGTGGGTCCGGGCATGAACGACGGCTCCGGCGCCGTGTACCAGTACTCGAAGGACGGCATCTTGCGCAGGGTGATCGACAACCTGCATTTCCCGAACGGGATCGCGGTCTCGCCCGATAACAGCCGGTTGGCGATCGGCGACTGCACGGCGAGCCGGATGGTCTACGCCCTGTTTGCGACCGGGCCGACGGTGGGTGTCCCGGGAGCAAAACCGGACCCGTTGCACTTGACCTTCCAGACCGTCAGGGCTGGCACCTACTTTCCCGGCGCCGGCTGCCCGGACGGCCTCCACTATGACGTCAAGGGCAATCTCTGGATCGCCGCCGGGGGGCTCGGTGGCGTCATTCAAGTCGACCCGCGCGGCGTCATCGTTGGGTTTGTCCCGATACCGGCGCCGGGCGGCGATCTGGCGACGACCAACCTCGCTTTTGGCGGCCAGGACAACAAAGAGATCTTTGTGATGGCGGCCAACAGCGGCACGTTCTGGCGCTTCAAGACGCCCAACCCCGGGCTGATTGGCCCCGGCGGCACCCGCCTGCCCGAACAGAAGTGAGGGCGCGACTTTGCAGCCACGTTGGCTAGGTCCCCGCGAAAAGGGGGGACCCATCGAGTTTGAGCTGCTGGCGGCGATCAATCAGTCCGCCGCGGACCATCACGCCGACGGCATGGCTCTGACGCGCTCCTAGAGCTGCAAATCGCTTGCGGTGTAGCCGCTAGTCTTGTCCTTGACATTTCCGTTGATGATTTCATCGATCAGGTATTCGGACCACACGAGCCCGATCTGGGCCTCGTAAGGATGATCCGTGGGAAGGCGTCCCGAATAGACGCCCATGAATCTGGTCACTGGCGTGTCGACCACGGACACGAAACCCGGTTCGACCATATGGTTCGACCAGCTACGCCGTCTGCCTTCGGAGGGCAGCGCTCTATCCAGCTGAGCCACGGGTCCGGCGCGCCGAACATAGCGGAGGTCTTGGCAACGCGCGGCGGCCGGCGGCAATGGGCCAGTCGCCCGATCGCAGCAGTAGATAAAGCCGCAATGTCCCAATCTTGAGCGCCATGCCGCGAGGAACGGGGCAGTGTCGACAGTGCGCCAATTCCTGGCCTAGTCTGATTTCATCAGGAGACCTATTACCGTGGCCCTTACGATTAGCGGACTTCATCCCGTCTTCGCCGGCGAAGTGACGGGCGTCGACCTGACCAAGCCGATCAGCCGCGAAGAGGCGGCAACGATCGAGGCGGGCATGGACCGCTACGGCGTGCTGGTGTTCCGCGGCCAGGCCATCTCGGACGAGCAGCAGATCGCCTTCACGCGGAACTTCGGTGAGCTCGAGAGCTACAATACGTCAGGCACCGTCCGCAAGCGCGAGGACAACCGGCTGGGTCCCGGCATTGCCGACCTCTCGAACCTGACCAAGGACGGAAAAATCATCTCCGCCGAGGATCGCGTGTGGTTCTTCAAGCTGGGCGACCGGCTGTGGCACTCGGACAGCTCGTTTCGGCCGGTCCCGGCCAAATATTCGCTGTTGTCCGGGCGCACCGTGCCGAGCTGGGGCGGCAACACCGAGTTCGCCGACATGCGCGCGGCGTATGAGGCCCTGGACCCGCGGACCAAGGAAGAGGTGGAGAAGCTGGTCTGCGAGCACTCTCTGCTCTATTCGCGCCAGGCGGTCGGATTCACGGAGTTCACGCCGGAAGAAATCGGCAATTTCCAGCCCGTACGGCATCCTCTGGTGCGCGTGCAGAAGGCTACCGGCCGGAAATCCTTGTTCCTGTCGGCCCATGCCGGCGCCATCGTCGGTTGGTCGGTCCCGGAGTCGCGCGCCTTCCTGCGTGACCTAACGGAGCACGCAACCAGCCGCGAGTTCGTCTATTCGCATTCCTGGCGACGGCACGATTTGGTGGTGTGGGACAACCGCACGTTGATGCACCGCGCCCGCCGCTTCGATCGCAACGAGGTCCGCGACATGCGCCGTACAACGCTTGGCGGCGAAGTACCGATTGTCGCCAGACCAAGCGTGCAGGGGCTCGGTTAGCCATGCGATCTTCGTCGCCGCCCGCACCGGCAACCTCTCCGAGCCGTGCAACCGTTGTCAGCGAGCGGAGCACCTGCCACAATGCGCCCGCGCTTGAGTTGCGTTCCGTTGTTCCAAGCTGACGGGAGGAACGCCATGAACCGGCCAGGAGGCGGGCATGAGCCAAGCACTATCGCCGCGCGCCGGTCGGGTCACGGTCCGCGACGTCGATCTGGAGGTCGTTCGGCGCGGTAGCGGACGCGCCATCGTCTTCCTGCATGGCTTCCAAACGCTCGACCCAGGTGCGCGTTTCCTCGAACTCCTGTCGCGCAAGGCCTCCGTCCTCGCCCCGTCGCATCCGGGCTTCGGCGCCTCGGCGCGGCCCGATGATTTCGAAACGGTCTATGACCTCGTCCACTTCTACCGCGAGTTCCTCGACGGGCTAGCGGACGACAAGGTCACGCTGATCGGCGCCTCGTTCGGGGGCTGGCTCGCCGCCGAAATTGCCGCCTCCTGCCCGCACCGGCTCGACCGTCTCGTGCTCGTGGATGCGCTCGGCATCAAGCTCGGTGACCGCGAGACGCCCGACATCCTCGACGTTTTCAATACCCATCCCGACACCGTGCGCCGCCTGAGCTGGCACGATCCCCGACGCTCGGCGCCCGACTTCGATGCGCTTTCGGACGAGGCGCTGACGCGGCACGCGCGCAACTGGGAGGCGCTCTGCCTTTATGGCTGGGAGCCCTACATGTACAACCCGCGCCTCAAGCGCTGGCTCGGCCGCATCGAGCTCCCGACGCTGGTGCTGTGGGGGGAATCCGACGGCGTGGTCAAACCGGCCTACGGCCGCGCCTACGCCTCGCTCATTCCCGGCGCGCGCTTCGCCCTGATCGACGAGGCCGGGCATCACCCCGAGCTCGAGCGGCCGGATGCGCTCGCCGATCGCGTTTTCGAGTTCCTCGGCTGCTGACAGACCTTAACTCTTCGGAGAGGCCGCGATGGATGCTTGGTGGATGTGCGAGGTGCCTTATCCCCACGTGCCACAGGCGGTGCTCGACGCGGCCGACTCGGTGCGGGCCAGCCTGCCCAATCGCTACTGCGACCCGCGGGTCGCTGCCGATCTCTTCGAGGAGGTGATCGACGAGTATCTCCTGTGCGACGAGATGGGCCTCAACGTATGCGCGACGGAGCATCACGCCGGTATCAACTCGCTGGTCGGCTCGAACCCGATGCTCGTCAGCATCCTCGCGCGGCAGACGCGGAAGGCGCGCATCTTGAGCCTCGGAACGCTTGTCTCGCTGCGCCGCGAGCCGGTGCGCGTCGCCGAAGAGTATGCCACCGCGGACGTGATCTCGCGCGGTCGTCTCGAGCTTGGTTTCGTGAAATCGGGCGGGACCGAGATGGCGTCGGCCAATGCCAACCCCGTCAACAACATCGAGCGCTACTGGGAGGCCATTGACCTCATCGGCAAGGCGCTCACCCACCAGGACGGGCCGTTTTCCTGGGAGGGCAAGCACTTCACCCATCGCCACGTCAATATCTGGCCGCGCCCCTGGCAGGACCGCTTGCGCATGTGGGCCGCGACCGGCGACCCGCACACGGCCGTAGAGGTCGGCCGCCGCGGCATGGTGCACACGCTCGTGCTGCGCGGTCCTGAAGGGACGCGACGCGCCTATGCGGCCTACCGCAACGCGCGCACCGAGGCGGGCCTGCCGCCAGCCCCGATCGACAACTTCGCCTACAGCGCCTTCGTCTGCGTCGGCGATACCGAGGAGGAGGGCCTGCGGGCCGGCGGCAAGCTCCTGTGGTTCCTCAACACCAGCCTCAAATCGGCGCCGCAGTACGCCCAGCTCCTGCCCGGCACCGCACCGCCGCCCGTCGCCGGTCAAGCCTGGCGCACGCGGCCAAAGGCCGGCACCGGCGCGGGCGTTGCCTCGGCCCAGGAAAACGCCCGCAAGCTGATGTCGACCACGGTCGAGCAGGCGATGGCGCAGGGCATCCTGTTCGCCGGCAATCCCGACAGCGTCTTCGCGCAGATCAAGCAGTTTCACGACGACGTCGGCGGATTCGGTCACCTCACCATGATCGGCCGCACCGGCTACATGACGCACGCCGAATCCGAGAAGAGCATCCGGCTGTTCGGCAAGGAGGTGCTGCCGCGCCTCAAGGAGATCGAACCGGCGAACGCGGCGCTGGAGCCGGCGCGGTGAACAACCAACTGACAGGAAAATGTCGGACACCAAGGGACGAAACGCAATCCGAGGGAGGAACTGATGGACTCCAGCAATGTGAGGACGGGCCGTCTTACCTGGCTTGGCGAATTTGACCGCTATCAATGGACCGTGTTTCTCATCGCCTGGATCGGCTGGGCCCTCGATGCCACCGACTTCGGCCTCTTTGCCATCGTCCTTCGCCCCGCGCTGACCGATCTGCTCGGGGGGCAGCCGACGGTCGCGCAACTCGGCGAGGTCGGCGGTTATCTCAGCATGGTCGGCCTGCTGGGCTGGGCATTCGGCGGGTTCCTGTTCGGCATCGTCGCCGACTATATCGGCCGGGTGCGGGCGCTCGCGCTCAGCATCCTGATCTTCAGTGTCTTCACCGCTTGCCAGGGCTTCGCCCAGAGCCCGCTGCAGCTCGGCATCTTCCGCTTCCTCGCCGGCATCGGCACAGGCGCCGAAATCGTGGTCGGGATTCCCCTGGTGGCGGAGGCGTTCGCCGAGAGCCACCGCGCCAAGGTCCTTGGCGTCATGATGACCGGCGGCGCGTTCGGCTCGATCATCAGCGGCCAGATCTTCAATCTGGTCGGACCCTTTGGCTGGCGCTACGTCTTTTTCGTCGGCATTGCACCCGCCCTGCTGCTGCTGTTCATCCGCCGCAGCATGGCCGAGCCGGCGCATTTTCATGCCGTGCGCGAGCGGCGTGCGACGGTGAAGGCGGCGGGCAGCGCGGCCACCGAGCAGGATAAAAAGTTCATGCGCTTCGTGCCGGCGCAGCTCTTTGCGCGGGAGCTGCGCTTCAGCACCATGGTCGGGCTGCTGTTCTGCCTCGGCACATTGCTGTCGATCTGGACCAGCAATATCTGGCTGCCGACCATCCTGAGCCTCATGCTCCAGAAGGATGGCATCACCGGTGCCGCGGCGATCCCCTATATCGGCAATGGCATGATGCTGTGGGGCGTCGGCGGCATTTTGGGCTATGCGAGCTTCGGTTTCCTCGCCGACTTCTTCGGACGCCGGCCGACGATCGTCTTCTACAATGTCGGCGCCGTGGCGAGCGGGCTGGTGCTCTATCTCGCTCTCGGGACCCATACCTATTATCCCTATATGTTGGTCATCTTCGGCTTTTTCGTCTTCGGGGTCTTCTCGGGTCACGCGATATATCTACCCGAGCTGTTCCCGACGCACGTGCGCGCCACGGCGGTCGCGTTCTGCAACGGCACGGGGCGCCTCATCACAAGCTTTGGACCGCTTGTCGCGGGCCTGCTGGTCGTGCCGTTTGGCAGCTTCAACAACGCCGCGGCGTTCATGACCTGCTTCGCCCTGCTGAGCATCATCGCGATGATGATCGGTCGCGAAACCAGGGACGACGCGCTGCCGAGGTAACGGCCGGGTCGCGGATGGCGGACCTAGTACGGCAATGACCTCATTGCTTCGGCCCGTGCGCTGTAAGCTGTTCGAGCTTCCATTTGCGACCCAAATGGCGCCGCCAGGCGATGCTCCAGACAATGAAAAGCGCGGTCGCGCGGAGAACAGGTCGGCCGCCACTATCTGCAAGACGACCGTTGCCAAGCTGTTCAAGGAGCTGCAGGACACTGGCTTCGCGCCGTTGAAAGCCGCGTCCACGGAAGTGCCTTGTCGCGGAGATGCTGGCAATGGCAGCATGCATCCGGTTTTGGGAGGATGCGTACGTTGGGCCTTAACCCACGGCCGTTCGAGCAGTCTTTCAAGTGGTCCAAGAAGCAACCCTGGAAGGGCTGGGGCTTGGCGGTCATCGTGAACCTTGGCGCGGCTGTTGTGGCCGCCCTGGCCTTTGGCGCCTGGCAGCGATCGCAGGCGCCACAAAGTGCGGCCAATGTTCCCGGCAAAGGTGGAGGTGGAGCCTTTTACGAACTGGTCGACGATGTCGGCTATGTGCCGCGGGCCAACGCTCGGATGACGCGCGCTGAGGCGGAAGGGCGCCGCACAAACAATGATGTCGTCTACACCATCGGGCCCGACCACTTCCGGGTCGTACCGGAGGCGGTCGAAAACCCCGACGCCTGCGTTCTGTCGTTTGGCGATTCGTTTACCTTCGGTGTTGGCGTGAGTGACGAAGAGACCTACGCCGCGCAGATCACGACGCAGAGCGGGGGCCGCGTAGCCACCCAGAATTTCGCCGTTGGGGGATGGGGGCCGCATCAGTTTCTGGCGGGATTGCAATCCGGCCGCTTCCAGCGGGCGGTCCGGTGCAAGCCGACGGATGCGGTATTCCTGATGATTCCCTCGCTGATCTGGCGCGCCAACGGCGTGACCAATCCATGGGACACCAACGGGCCGCGCTACCGGCTGGGTGCCGATGGACGACCGGTCCGCGACGGCAAACTCGACGATCCCGATCCCTACAACTGGCGGCGATGGATCGGCTTGACTCCGGTCGGCAAAGGGGATGCCGCGCGGCTTGCGGTGGCCGTGATCGCGGAGGCCATGAGCGAGCTCAAGCGGCTCTATCCCGACATCCGGACGCACTTCATCTTCTACCGCGTCGCCTCATGGAGCGATACCGGCTTCAGTACCGAGGATCTGGTGGCCTTCGAATACGACCTGCAACAGGCCGGTGTCCTGCCGCTTCCGCTGGAAGCCGTCATCCCGCGCTACCGCTTCGCGCTGAGCGATTACGTGCTAGACCGAACCGACTTTCACCCCAACGCACGCGCCCATCATCTTATCGCCGAATTCATCCTTCGAGAAATCAGGCAGGACCAGTGAGCCGATGGGCGAGTCGCGCGAAGGCTGAGGAGCGCTTTGGAGCGCGTGTTCGGAGGCACAAATTTCGACGACGAACGACTAATCACGCCACCCCCTGCATGCGGAGCCGCCCGTGTCTTGGGCAGCATTGCCCGCTCTTGTTAGGATGAAAAAGCCACCCATGCTCGATCGCAAGCGACTGGTATTCAGCACCGTCTTTGGAGCGATTCTCTTGGCCGCAACCCTGGCCGGACTGGAGTGCCTGTCGTCATTAGTCACGCCGGCCTGGCCGGCACGCGCCCTGGTTTCACGAGAACCCGCTCCCGTCCGGGTGTTGGCTACTCCATACAAACGCCAGCCGTGGCTTGGCGAGCCCGACAATTCCTGGGGAATGCGCGACCGCGAACGAACCATCGCCAAGCTGCAGGGCACCTCCCGTGCCGTCTTCGTTGGCGACAGCTTCGTTGAATCTCGATTTACGCCGTTATCGCTACCCGCAGCCGTCGAGCAGCAATTGCCGAAGGAAGCCAAGATCGAGACCGTCAATCTCGCTGTCGGTGGAACCGATCCGCGCAGCTATTACTACCGCATCCGCGACGTGGCCTTGGCTCTCCATCCCGACGCTGTGCTGCTTTTCATCTACGCAGGGAACGACTTCGTAGCGCCCAACCAGGGCTATTCGATCTGGCCGCGTCTGCTAGACGAATCTCCCGGCGGCTCGGTCATAGGCTCGATCATGCCGCGCACCAACTGGCTGCTCGTCAATCGGTTGGATCTTTCCGAGTTCCTGGGATCGCAATCGAAGGCAGCCGCCAATTCCGAGGAGATACTCTATGCCGCCATCACCGCGCCGCCGGTCGAACGGCTCAAGCGTCTTGCGGCTTACGTCAAAACGAATCACTTTCCTGAAGTACCCGAGGAGCGGATTGCTGAAATTCTGTCCCGCGGCAATAACCGTTTTCTTGATATTGCCCTGCCGCATGACGGCGAGCAGGAGTATCTGCTCGATTCAATGTTCCAGTCGCTGATAAGCTGGGAAACCTGGAACTTCAAAGTTCCGACGACCCGGCAGGAGGCCCCACAGTTCGCCGGCGACGGCAAGGTCGAGGCGACGCTCTCCTGGATCGAGGCCACCGACCGATTGCTGCGGAGCCATGGCGTGCCGCTGCTGGTCTTCCTGGCGCCGGTCGGGAGCGTCGATCCGGACTATGCCGACTTCTGGAAGCCGTGGCCGCGCCCCTATAGCTGGAACTACATCTGCGAGGAAATGCACGCGCGACTCGCAACCGCCCTCGCGAAGGACGGTCTGCGATATGTCGATCTTCGCGAGAACCTGGCGAACATCCCTGGCACCTATCGCAAGCTCGATGGTCATTGGAGCCAGAAAGGCGAAGCCATCGTTGCGGACCGCGCTGCGCTTGAGCTGAGGTCTTTATTGCGCAGTCCAACGATGAGCAGCCAAACCAAAGCCGGCCGATCGTCCTTAGTCCCCGATCAGTAGGGCGAAGGGCGGGTCTGGCGACACCGGCCGCCGCGACTGCTGATCGCCGAGCGCTTGGCTTTGGGCGCCTGGGCAGCATGACCCATCGCCAAAGACGGGGTATAGGCTATGGACACTTTGCAGATCGGGTTCGATAGCGAGGACGTGGCGTGGCAAGGCCCAGGCACAGCAAGAAAAAGCCGTCTCGCACGAGAGGGGACCTGCTCGAACGTACCGTCGATGCTCGCAGTCCGCATTTCAACATGGCCTTGGCGCGTGGCGTGGCCGTCTTGCGCGCCTTTGAGATCGACGACCAATTTCTGGGCAACACTGAAATTTCACAGCGAACAGGGGTGCCGAAACCGACCGTCTCTCGCCTCACCCACACATTGACGGAACTGGGATACCTCTCCTATCGCGAAGAGGTCGGCAAATACGAGCTCGCGCCTGGCATACTCGGTCTTGCTTACCCCTACCTTGCCAACATGCCGGTGCCGGCGATTGCCCGGCCCTTCATGAACGAGCTCGCCAAGTCGACTCAGGCGAACGTGGGGCTTGCGATCCTCGACGGATTGGGCGCGGTATATCTCGAATATGCGCTCGGCGAACCGCACGACATCAATCGCCGGCAGCGCGTGGGATTCCGCCTTCCGCTCGCCCGGACGGCGACGGGCAGGGCCTGCATCGCGGCGATGAATCCCGAACAGCTTGACCGGACGCTGGAGAGGCTTCGCGAAGCCTATCCCGACGAATGGCATCTGCTGCGCGAGGAGATCGACGACGCAATCACTCAGGTGCGCGTCCGCGGCTACTGCATCGTCGCCGGCACCTACGGCCGCACGACGAATATGGTCGCCGTCCCATTCCCCCTTCAGGACGGCCGGACCATTCTGGCATTCAATTGTGGCGGACACGCAAAAGTTCATACTTCGAAGAAGCTCGTCCAATACGGGGCGCGACTTGTCGCGCTCGCTCGCGCGGTGCGCCGCGAACTGCGCTGAGGCCACGCCGCACGATCCGCGGACGGCGTACCTGAAAAATGGAACAAATTTCCAGATTAGTTGACGGCCAGGATCGATCTCGTTACCGTTCATTGCCAGTCGGTGACCGTGAGGCGCCAAGGAACGATTCCCATGGCTCGTATCGTTTTTGGCGCAGGGACCTCCCATACGCCGATGCTCAATGCCGCGGCCGAGGAGTGGCCGCTGTTCGAGGAACTTGATCGGCAGCGCGCGCATCTTCACAAGGACGGACGGCCGGCGACTTACAACGATCTGCTGGCGGCGGCGCCGTCTTCGCTCCCGGCCGAGCTTGCACCGGAAAAGCTCGCCCGGCGCCATGGCGAGGCGATGGCAGCGGTGAGCCGGCTGCGTGACGGGCTCGCCGGCGCGGCGCTCGACGCGGTCATCGTTGTCGGCGACGATCAGAAGGAAATCTATCACGAGGACAACATGCCGAGCGTCCTCGTCTATCGCGGCAAGACCATCGCCAACGTGCCGAACCGCACGACCCGCACGCCTGGGCCCGATGGGGCGAAGCGACCGGCCTGGGCGCAGCGCGCCTCTGCGCGGTACTACGAGGAGATCGAGACCCGGCATTATCCGGTCGACGCCAAGCTCGCGAACCATCTGATCGGCGCGCTGATCGACCGCGAGTTCGACATCGCTTGCGCCAATGCCTTGCCCGAAGGAGAAGGCGAGGGTCACGCGTTCGGCTTCGTCCACCAGCGGATCATGAAGGACGTTGCGATCCCCGTCGTACCGATCTTTCTCAATACCTATTACCCGCCCAATCAGCCTTCGCCCCGGCGTTGCTACAAGCTCGGCCAGGCGATTCGCGAGGCCGTCGAGGGCTATCCGCAAAACCTGCGCATCGGGGTCGTGGCCTCGGGTGGCCTCAGCCACTTCACCGTCGACGAGGCGCTCGACGGCGAGATCATTCGTGCGCTGCGCGAAAAGGACGCCGGCGCGCTGCAGGAACTGCCGCGCCAGCAGCTCAATTCGGGCAGCTCCGAGATCCGCAACTGGATTTGCGCGGCCGGTGCGCTGGAACATCTCGATCTGCGCTGGGTGCACTATTGCCCGGGTTATCGCACGCCCGCGGGGACGGGAACGGGCCTGTGCTTCGCAAGTTGGTTCTGACGGAAACCGAACAATGTTTGAAGGAGGGCTGAGATGACGACGGCGACGGAAGGCGCGGAGTTGACGCGGGTCGGTCCGGGGACGGTGATGGGCGAGCTGATGCGGCAGTACTGGATTCCGGCGGCGATGTCGTCGGAGCTGAAGGCCGACGGGCCGCCGCTGCGGCTGCTGCTGCTGGGCGAGAAGCTGATCGGCTTTCGCGACAGCGCGGGCCGGGTGGGGGTGATGGACCATCGCTGCCCGCATCGCTGCGCGTCGCTGTTCCTGGGACGCAACGAGGCGAACGGCCTGCGCTGCGTCTATCACGGCTGGAAGTTCGACGTCGAGGGTCGCTGTGTGGACATGCCGAGCGTGCCGCTGCACCAGGACTTCAAGGACAAGGTGAGGGCCAAGGCCTACCCGGTGACCGAGCGTGCCGGCGTGGTCTGGGTCTATATGGGCTCTGCCGCCAAGGCTCCGCCGTTTCCCGAGATCGAAGCCGCGCTGCTGCCCGAAGGCGAATTGACCGTGGTCTTCGGCCAGCGTTCCTGCAACTTCATGCAGGCGCTCGAGGGCGACATCGACACGTCGCATTTCGGCTTCCTGCATGGCGGCCACGTCGATGCCAACGAACTGCCGGAGGACAATCTCCTGCGCTACACGGTGCAGAACCGCACGCCCGAATACTATGTGGCCGATTCGGATTGGGGCACGACCTATGCCGCGCACCGCCAGGCGGGCGACGGACGGACCTACTGGCGCTTCGCCAACTTCCTCTTCCCGTTCTGGACACAGACGCCGCAGGGCGAGTTTCCGCATCAGGTCGATATCCGCGCCTGGGTGCCGATGGACGACACGCACACCATGTTCGTCCATCTGTCGTGGAACGGGCGCAAGCGGGCCATCGGCACGGTCAAGAAGGACGGCTCGCCCCTTACCGGCTTCGGCTTCGGCCATCGCTACCAGCCGAACACGACCGACTGGCACGGCCGCTGGCGTCTCCAGGACGGCGAAGCCAGCGACTGGGGCATCGATCGCGAAGCCCAGCACGCCAACACGATCTATACCGGCATCGACAACATCCACATGCAGGACCAGGCGGTGACGGAGAGCATGGGGCCGATCACGGACCATGCCTTCGAGCATCTGGCGCCGTCCGACCAAATGGTCGCGCGCACGAGACGTCGCCTGCTGCAGGCGGCGCGGGCGCTGCGCGACAAGGGAGTCCTGCCGCCCGGTGTCGAGCATCCGGAAGTCTTCTACGGCTCGCGCGGCGGCTTCTTCTTCACCCAGCCGCGCACCGACTGGCAGGAACTCTATGCCGAGCAGCTTCGCGTCGCGGTGCGGCCCGCTGAAAGGAAGCAGGCGGCCGAGTGAACGACCTGTCTGCCCGCAAGGAGCAACCAGATCTCCGCCCAGATCTCGGCATCGTGCGTACCGAGGGCGGCCTGCTCTCGGGCGTGGGCGAAGGCATTCGCGTTTTCAAGGGTATCCCCTTCGCGGCGCCGCCGGTCGGCGAGCGCCGCTGGCGGCCGCCCGAACCCGCCGAACCCTGGGACGGCATCCGCGACGCCACGGCGTTTGGCGCCGATTGCCCGCAGGAGATGCGGCCCGGCTCGCGGGCCGGCCGGATCGACGAGGATTGCCTCACGCTCAACATCTGGACGCCGGCGCGCGCCGCCGACGAGGCGCTGCCGGTGATGGTGTGGTTCTACGGCGGCTCCTTCCTGTTCGGCAGCGCTTCGGACATTCGGTTCGACGGCGAGGCCTTTGCCCGCAAGGGCGTGGTGCTGGTAACCGCCGCCTATCGCGTCGGCCTGTTCGGCTTTCTCGCGCATCCCGGCCTCACCCGGGAATCGCCGCACGGCGCTTCCGGCAACTACGGCCTGCTCGACCAGATCGCGGCCCTCGGCTGGGTGCAGCGGAACATCGCGACGTTTGGCGGCGACCCCAAGCGTGTCACCGCTTTCGGCGTGTCGGCGGGCTCGGCCTCGATCGCCATGCTGCTCACCGCACCGCTCGCGGCCGGTCTCTTCCAGCGTGCCATTCTTGAAAGCCCGGGTGCCTTCCGTCCGTTGGCGAGCCTCGCCGAGGCGGAGCGCGCCGGTACCACCTTGGGTCCCGACATCGCGGCGCTGCGGCAGATGCCGGCGGAAGAGGTGCTGACGAAGACCAACCTTCTGGTCCCCAAGGTGCGCGGGCTCACAACGCCGCGCGTGCTGCGGCCGATCCGCGACGGCTGGGTGATCCGCGAGGATGAGCGGGACGCCTTCAAGGCCGGGCGGTTTCATGCCATGCCGACGATCGTCGGCGGCAACGCCGACGAGGGCGCGACGCTCACCGCGACCTGGCCTATGCGTACACCAGCCGATCTGCGTGAGCTCGCGGTGGCGAATTTCCCGCAGGCGGGCGAGGAGGCGGTGGCACTCTATCCGGCCGCGCACAATGGCGAGGTGCGCGGCCGCGTGGCCGAGATGTTCGCCGACACGCAGTTCAACTACGGCGTCCGGCAGTTGGCGCGTTCCATGTCGGTCCGCACGCCGCTGACCTGGCGCTATCTGTTCCTGCGACGCCGTGCCGGCCGCCTGGACGGGCCCAATCACGGCGAAGAGGTCTGCTACGTCTTCAACACGCTGGGCCTGGCGCTCGCCGGGCAAGAGGTGCCGCCCTTCGACGACGTCGACATCCGCGTCGCCGAGGCGATGCAGGCGGCCTGGGTGCGGTTTGCCGCGACGGGCGATCCAAATGGCGGTGACCTGCCGCATTGGCCGGCCTTTCGGGCGGATGGCGATCCGCATCTCGAATTCGATGACACGATCCGCACCGGCGCGAACTGGCGACGCCGGCAGATGGATTTTCTCGATGGCTACTACGCACGCATGAAGGAGGGCTGAGATGACGACGGCGACGGAAGGCGCGGAGCTGACGCGGGTCGGCGCGGGGACGGTGATGGGCGAGCTGATGCGGCAGTACTGGATTCCGGCGGCGATGTCGTCGGAGCTGAAGGCCGACGGGCCGCCGCTGCGGCTGCTGCTGCTGGGCGAGAAGCTGATCGGCTTTCGCGACAGCGCGGGTCGGGTGGGGGTGATGGACCATCGCTGCCCGCATCGCTGCGCGTCGCTGTTCCTGGGACGCAACGAGGCGAACGGCCTGCGCTGCGTCTATCACGGCTGGAAGTTCGACGTTGAGGGTCGCTGTGTGGATATGCCGAGCGTGCCGCTG
>Ga0210399_10001765_pt1 | contig 16857 bp, 18 predicted proteins | sample IncBWC14MmetaG_FD_150865 | JGI IMG/M metagenome (GOLD analysis project Ga0210399, IMG submission 150865) | Forest soil microbial communities from Barre Woods Harvard Forest LTER site, Petersham, Massachusetts, United States - Inc-BW-C-14-M | ecosystem: Environmental > Terrestrial > Soil >...
AATTCTTCCAGCGCGGTCTTGGGATCGTAGTGATACATGGGATTGACTCTTTGAGAGATTGAATCATTGACTCATTGAAAAACCCAACTCTCAAGCTCCTTTGTTTTGTTTTGCCGTGCGCAGGGACGCTGCACAGATGGCCAGCAACTCATTTGCCTCTTTGAGAGCAGAGAAAGCTTTTCTGGTGGCACAACCGCCGTGTCCCCCAAAAGCTCGAGCCAGAAAACCGTCTCGTCGGCTTCCTCGACCACGATGTTGATCTTCGAGATGAACTCTGCCTTCGAACGAGATCGACAAACCGCACGATAGTTAGCTGCCACCGCTGTGCCCGAACGGAGCAACTGCTTCCCAATCACATCGCCCTCGCGAGTCCTCGGCAGCGACCGAACCACGCTGACAATCCGAATCGCAAACTGCTTTGTTCGCAATTTCATTGCCTCGGCCTGGTCCAGCTTGTTCATCGATTTTCAATGACTCAATGATTCAATCTCTCAATGATTCAATTCAAACCAGTTCGGTACTCCACAGATCGTGCAGGTGCACAATCCCCTTCAGCTTCCCGCTTCCATCCACGACCATCAGCGAAGTAATCTTCTTCTCTTCCATCAAAGCCAGCGCCGTTGCCGCAAACTCCTCGGCAGAAATTGTTTTCGGACTCCGCGTCATGGCTTCGCCCGCGGTCAGATCCATCACGTCTTTCCCGCGCTGCTCCAAGAGCCGCCGCAAATCCCCGTCGCTGACGATCCCCACGAGCCTGTCGCCCTCCACCACCGCGGCCACGCCCAGCTTCTTCCGCGACATCTCATAAATCACGTCGGGCATCTTCGTCGACGGCGCAACCCGCGGCAGTGCGCCTCCGGTATGCATCAATGACTCTACCCGCGCCAGCCGCTTCCCCAGCTTCCCTCCCGGATGCAAGTTGGCAAAGTCTTCTTCCTTAAACCCGCGCCGCTCGCTCAAAGTCACCGCCAGCGCGTCTCCCAACGCCAGCATCGTGGTGGTCGAAGCCGTTGGCGCCAGCCCCAGCGCACAAGCCTCCTTAGCGATCGAACAATCCAACGCCACATCCGCCGCGGAAGCCAGCGTGGAAAATGTGGAGCGGACACTTTTGTCCGCTGCCTTTGCCTTTTTTTTCCTGCCGGCGCGCGGCATCGCGAAGGCTGTCCCGCAAATCTCATCCCCCGTCATCGCGATCAGCGGCACCCGCAGTCGCTTGATCGTCGCCAGCAGGGCCAGAATCTCTTCCGTCTCCCCCGAAGCCGACAGCGCCAGGACTACATCCCCCCGAACAACCATTCCCAGATCCCCGTGCAAGGCTTCCACCGGATGGAGATACAGCGCGGGAGTGCCGGTCGAACTCAGCGTCGCCGCGATCTTCCGCGCAATCAGCCCGCTCTTCCCCATGCCCGTAACCACCACGCGCCCCGCACAACCAAACAGCAAGTCCACCGCGCGCTGAAACGAGTCGGCCATCGGCCCGCCAATCCGCTCCGCCAGCGCCCGCAAAGCTTCCGCCTCGATGCGCACTACGTTCTCGCCAGTATGTTTCATGGAACCCGCATGCTTGATGAACGAAGATAGACTCCGAACCGAACAGGTCACGGTGCGGCCCGGCTCACCCGCTGTTTTACGGCGCTCGCTCCGCCGCCACAAAATGAAGAATCGTGCCTCCCAAAAGGGCGAACAATCCAAGCGTGCTTCGCCATATGCTGAAGGCGAGCCCGTGTTCTGTCTCGGTGAAGAAGGCGAATGCCAACGATACAGGAGCGGCCAGAAAGAAAACGGACCCCGCATGTTGAAGTCTTCGCCGCCATGCCGCTTGTCTGGGCACCAGGTAAAGCCCCAACAATAGATTCGCGATCCCGCTTCCCAGAAGATAGATGTGCCGCGAACGATACATCAGCCGGATGTCGTCGCCCAGATCACGCAGCCGCGGATTGTGCGTCCGCATGATCATCCCCGTAACAGCAAAGGCTACGAGTGTGATGACACCGACAGTGAGATGGACGCGGCGCATACCCGGAATCGTCCGGCAATGTTAGCACGACGCTGCGAAGCCCCCTGATCGGGGTACGTTGAAGTGGAACTGCCAATCGCCCGCAATCCAGCAGAAGCGTTATCTAGAAGTGATCTTCCCCCGGCGGCGGCGCCGAGGGCTTTTGCCCGAGGACGGCGAGCCCGCGCGACTGGATCAATTTGTCCCACGGCCCCGCCTGCCAGTTGTCGCGGCCCTTCTGCTCGAACCGCCAGGGAGGCAATGTCAGCATCAGATTCCGGGCCGTCGAATGCACATACGGTTCATACATCGACCGCAGCTTGGTGAGCTTATCCTGCCCATATTCATCGCTCCGCAGCCGTAGCCCAGCCGCCGCCAGCGCTCCCCGTAATGCGTCAAGATCCGCATCCGGCAACCGGTCGGGCGCTTCAGGATCGTATCTCGCGTTCACCACCTGGGCCAGATCGACCGCCGCGTGCCTCGCCATCGCAAACGTAAGTTTCGCCTGTCCCGGATGCACGCCCTCAATTCCCGCCAGCACCAGCGAAGTCACATCGAGCATGGTGGTCAGCGCGCCCACCCACGACTGGTTGCTGTGCTGCGATCGAAAAAACGACAGCACGGGATACGAAATCTGGCTCTCCAGCAACCCTCCCGCCCAGAGTTCCCATTCCCGCAGCACTTCATCGAGGACTTTCTGATCCACGCCCGGATCTTCCGACCTCCCCGCCAGGCGCACCAGCAATTCCGCCGCCGACGGAGGCGATCCCGCTCGCGCATCCAGCATCGAGATCTGAATCTCCCGCCGCGAGAACGACGTATAAACCACGGGAATGTAGCCGATCACCACTCCCAGAAACGCAAAGCCCATCCCCGCTTCGATGACGGCCAGCGCCCGCGCCGGGCCCGAAGTAGGCACAATGTCGCCATAGCCGAGAGTAAAAAAGGTTTCCCCGCTGTGATAGACAATGCGGCCGAACGTGAGCGGCTCATTCCCGAGTTGCTCGTGTCCCCCAATGCCGTGCTGGATCAGTGCAAATCCGAAGATCAGCCCTGCCGCCCAGAATCCCAGCAGCAAAATCAGCGACAGGGGGCCAAAATATCCCAGGAAATTCTGCTGCCGCGAAGTCTTCTTGATGCGCCGTGCAATCGCCCGCCACGGAATCCACGTCCGCCGGTAAAAGTATGCCGTCAGCCGGAAGTGCCGCAGCACTCGGCGCGGCAAAACCACCGTCTCAAAAGCGTCCAGCAGCACCATCCAAATGATGATGACTCCAAACACAGTCGCGACCACGCTGCCGTGGGAATTCACAACAAATGCTGAGATCGAGGGCGCTGTCATGATGTGAAATGTAGATGTGGCGAAAAGAGTAACAGATTCGCGTACGAGTAGTGGGGTGTGTGTTGGAGGATGCCCCACCCTTGTCGCGTTCTTTGCGACAGAGCCTGCCCTGAGCGAAGTCGAAGGGGTGGGGATTCTGACTTTCGTGTTCGGTTACTGGGGCTTGGCCGCGGGCGGCGGTTGCGCGGCCGGCGGCGCCTGTCCCGCCGCTGGCTTGGCTGTAGTGGGTGCCGCGGTCGTAGTTGCTGGCTTCGCCGCTGGTTTCTTCTTCAGCGCCGGCTTCTTCGGTGGCTCATTATCATCCACCACAATCTTCTTCGGCGGCACCACCGGAACTGCCGCCTGCGCCGTTTTCAGGTCCGTCCGCAGCCGGACAATCTCCGCTTCCTTCGCTGCCGATAAAGTCTCCATCCGCTGCGCCAGTTGCTTGCGCGTACCATCGAACCCGTTCAGATCAGTCGATATCGCCTGCAGTTCGTCCTTGGTCCCGAACGCGCCGGTATCCTCCGCCACGCTCCCCACCACATCGCACAAGGCTTCCAGATTGCGGTAAAGTTTGAACGTCGAAGACAGATCCTCGGGCGCCCCTCGCAGTTGCGAAATCACATTGGGCAGAGTGTTTTGCAGGTTGCGCTGAATCGAATCCACTTTCGTGAGCGTTTCCTTCTTCGAAGCGTTGCTCGTCTTCCAGTGTTCGATGCGCATGGCCACCAGATCGGCCTGCGTGTTCTTCGACGTCGCTTCCAGTTGCGACAGCATCCCATTCAACTGCGTCACCGAAGCGTAGGAAACCGGCTCCGCGCCCTGCGCCGATGGTCCTCCCGACGCCGCCGGACCCGATTGACCCAGAGCGACCGCAACAAAAAATAGGGAAGATACAAACGTCGATAGGAGAATAGTACGTTTCATGGTTTGGGACGTTGGCGCTCGCGAGCAACAGCATACTATAACAGCCATCCGTCCGTTCATCGGGTGCATCACAACCATTCGACTCTTCGTCCGATTCCAGAGGATAATCAAGAATGACGCGTTCCTGAATGTCCATGCTCCTGAGATTCCAACGATGTTCCCGGCGCGCCTTCCCCCAGCGAGTTCTGCTACTGAGCGCCTTGATACTTCTGCTCGCCCCGGCTCTCTCCCCGGCACAGGATCTCGCCGGCCGGCTCATCCTCAAAGACGGCTCTTACCAGCTGGTCACTAAATATGAAGTCAAGGGCGACCGCGTGCGCTACTTCAGCGCCGAGCGCGATGACTGGGAGGAAATCCCCACCTCGTTGGTCGACTGGCCCGCCACGGAGAAGTACGAGAGGGACCGCGCCGCTGGACAATCCGCCCCCGAGGCCGTGCAGCTCGACAAAGAGATTGAGCACGAGCGGGACCTTCAGGAAGCGCAACTTCCGCAAGTCGCTCCCGGACTCCGCTTGCCCGAAAATTCCGGCATATTTCTGCTCGACAGTTTTCAGGGCGAGCCCCAGATCGACGAAATTCAGCAGACCGCGGGCGACATCGGCCACAACAGCAAGGCCAACATCTTTCGCGGCATCAACCCCGCCGGCGTCAAAGCAACCATCGAGCTCGATGGCGCCCACGCCCCGGTGCAGGCTCACGTTGACGTTCCTTCGCTCTACATCAATATTGACGATCAGCCCGATCTAGCCCTGTCAAAAGATTCCACGCCAGCCCCCCAAGGCCAGCAGCAACCGCAGCCGGCCGTGGTTCCGGTGAGCCGTTTCCGCATCGTCCGCGCCGAGGTTAAGAACGGCAAGCGCATCGTGGGCGACGTGAAGCGCCAGGTCACCGGCAAAATCAGCCAGGAACAACACGTGGTCAAAACCACCGTCACGCGTGTTAGCGGAGGTTGGCTGAAACTTACACCCGCCGAACCTCTTGCGTCCGGAGAGTATGCTCTCGTGGAAATGATCGGCCAGGAAGGCATGCAGGGCAAAGAGGGTATGAACCTCTACGTTTGGGATTTCGGCGTCAATCCAAAAGCCCCCGCCAACGCCAATCCCTGGAAGCCCTCAGCCCCTGATTCAAAACCAGAACCGTCCCCGAAGGCGAATTAGAGGTTTGAAGTCTGAAGCCTGAGGTCTGAAGCCTGAGGTCTGAGGTCTGAGGTCTGAGGTCCGACGTCTGAAGCCGAAAGCCGAGAAGCCTACTCCTTCAACATCCCGCGCTGCGCAATCCCAATGTTATCCCGGGAGGAATTCTTCACCACATACATCATCCCATCCGCCTGCCGGATCACATCATGCGCCGTGCGCGCATCGTGCGGAAACGTCGCCAGCCCGATTGACGCCCGCACATTCAAATTCAAGCCTTCTTCGCGGCAGAAGGCGCTGGCCCGTAGCCCGTCGCGCAAGCGCTTGGCCACCACCAGCGCCTGATCTTTTCCGGTCTGCGGCAGCAACACCACAAACTCGTCGCCACCATAGCGAAACGCGTAATCGATCAATCGCAGTTGCGCCTTCACCAGGTACCCGATCTCCGCCAGCAGTTTGCTTCCAATCAAATGTCCGTGCGTATCGTTGACCGACTTGAAGTGATCCAGGTCAATAAACAGGATGCTGAATTCGTAGCCAAATCGCGACGAGCGGTAGACCTCGGTCTCCAGCGTCTTGTACAGATGGCGCGCGTTGAACAGGCCGGTGCAGTCGTCCGTAATGGTCAGTTCCTGAATCTTCTCCACCCAGCGCGCGTTCTCGATGGCAATCGCCGCGTAGTCGCACAGCGACTGCAGGAAGAATAATTCGGGATCCTTGAAGCGCTCCATGTCGACGTTGACCAACTGGATCACGCCCAGCACGCGCAGCTTCGAGCGCAGCGGCACGCAGATCACCGACCGCGTCTCCCACTTCGTGGCATCATCCACCCGGCTGGCAAACATCGGATCCGAGTTCACATCCGGCACCACCCGCGCCTCACCGTGTTTCGCCACCCAGCCGGCAATGCCCTCGCCCATTTTCAGGCGGACATTCTTCAGCGCTTCCGCCTTGTCCCCGACCGCGATCGCAAAGTACAGTTCGTCGTGTCCTTCGTCCACCATCAGTAGCGACCACGTATCCGGACGGAAATATTCCGCCATCTTTTCCATGATGGTTTGCAGAATGGAGTCGAGATCCAGCGACGACGTCAGCGCCTTGGCCACGTCGTGAAAGATCGTCAGTTCCTGGTTCTGCCGAGTCAATTGGGTGCCGGCCTCAGGCATGCAGAGAATACCGTTGTCCTCAGTAGAAGGGTGGCGTTCAAAAAATTATAAGCGTCACTTTCGTACACGGGCAATGAACGTTGGTAATAGGTACCCGTAAAGCCAACCGGATGAACCATTTGTGGAGCGGACACTCCTGTCCGCTGCTTTTGACTTGGCGGTTGATCTCGCCGCTCTTGATCTCGGCCCGAAGGCCCGTTTTGGCCCGGGTTTGCGAGAAGCGGAGATTCTGAATCCTCAGCCCGCCAGCACAACGAAAACCAGTTGGAGTAGTCTTAGAGAAGAATGAGCCTGCACATGAAACCCAACTTCAGCACCCGCACGTTGACTCTCCTGATCGTCGCGCTCTCCATCTCCGCCTTCTCTCAGAGCACTACACCTTCGGCAGCCCCCGACCCGAAATCGGTCCCTGTCGTCGATGGAGGTATCGGCACCTGCTCCGCTGACTTCACGGTCACCGATGCGAACGGAGCCCCGGTCTACGCCGCCAAAATTAAAGTCCACATCGCCTACGGATTCATGTACCTGCGCAAGCTCGAGCTCGAAGTCGGCACCAACGCTGACGGCAAAGCCCGCTTCACCGGCATCCCCGACCGGGTCAAGCACGGCCTGTACTTCGAGGCCTCCGAAGGCGACCGCACCGCCGAAGCCTTCGACGACCCCTCCACCACCTGCAAGAATCAATTCACCGTAGTGCTGCGTAAGAAACCCTAAGAAACGAAAACGGGTGCCCCATATTGGGCGCGTTCTTTGCGGGCTAGTATGGGAGGTTGAAACCCGACCGAATCCTCCGATCACCACCTTGGTTACCCACCTCTAGAACTCTTGACGGTGGCAACCCCACGCCGCTTGTCCTATGATGTTTCCGTGGCTGGGACGAGGAAACTCTCGTCCAAACGGGGTCTCGGTGAGCGAATTCGGCGACAAATTTCGCAAGGCGCGCGAGAAAAAGGAACTCTCCTTTGATGACGTCTCCAACGTCACCAAGATCAGTTCGCGCATGCTCCAGGCCATCGAAGAAGAACACTTCGATCAGCTCCCCGGGGGCGTGTTCAACAAAGGATTCATCCGCGCCTATGCCAAGCATCTCGGGTTAAACGCCGAAGACGCCGTCACGGACTATCTAGCCTGCCTTCGGCAGGCACAGATCGACGCCCACGAGGTCTGGCAACCGGAACGCCCCACGCCGCCACCCGCACCAGCGCCAGAAAAGCCACGCCTGGTTGGGCCTGGCAAGCCTGAGTTCAAGAGGCCTGTGCTCAATAAGCCCCCCGTAAAGTCCCAGCCCTCGACACCGGCCGAGGAACTCCCTGAACTGCAACTTCCACGCGCGGAGGACGTACGCCCACGGCGAAAAGATTTCTCGGAGTCCCGCGAAATTCCCTGGAGGGTCGTGGGCATCACCGCCGCTGTGGTCGTTCTGGGAATTATCTTTTGGATGCGCCGCTCCCACAGCACGAATACTGCGGCCGCGAGTTCTTCGCCAGCCAGAGGAGCGCAGTCCGCTGCGTCCACGCCCGCACCCATTCTCGCCTCAGCCCAGGCGCCTAAGAATCAACCACCCGCTGCGCAGCCCGCCAGTGCTGCGCGGCCGCGTCCATCCGCACCGAATTCCCAGCCGCCTCAGCAATCTGTGGCCGCGCCGACCACCGCAACCGCCGCATCTCCTACCAAGACTCCCGCCATCGATACCGGCGAGAGTGACAGTGGCACTGGCAGTAACAACGACAAGAACGATGTGACCGTTCGCTCCTTCGGAAAGACGATTCCGAAACCGCCGGAGCCATCCGCGACCACGCTCACGCTGGTCATCCGCGCCACGGAAACTTCCTGGATCTCCGTCCTTGCCGACGGCCAAATTGTCAGCAAGGAGACCCTCTTCGCCCCCGCCCACACCTCCGTCCGCGCCACCCGCGAAATCGTCGCTAGAATCGGCAACGCCGCCGGAGTCACTTTCCTGTTTAACGGCAAGGAAATCCCCGCTGACGGCGCCGAAGCGGAGGTCAAAACCTTCGTCTTCGATTCCTCGGGCATGCGCGTGCTGCCAGCAACTCAGGCCCCGGCTGATAATCACTAGCCGGAGGACTCCGGTTCAGAATTTTGCGGGATTAAGACAGTGCAGCGGGCGTTCGGCCGCTAGGCCTGTGCTGGCGAGGTCGATACTAACGCCCGGGACACGAAGGTCGAGCCGGGCGAATGTTGCAGGCATCGCCCTGGGCCTCGATCGCTTCTGTGATGATCTATTTCCCGCCGCCCTTATTGCAGCGAACTGGCTACGCTGGAAAACACGTTGTTGGCATTTGATCCGATCAGTTGGACAGTGCCCACGACGATCACCAGAATGACGGCCAACATAACGGCGTATTCGGCGATGTCTTGTCCGTCTTCTTGCCACCACAGTTGGCGAAACTTGCGAATCATCTTCTCCCCTCTCAGCCCCAGATCCCTTGGGCGAAAAGGATAATTCCAGAGGCGACGACATGCAATAAGCTCTGAGTTTCCCAGCCCGCGCCGTCTCTAAAAACGGGGGGACTCCATGCCTTGCTTCCCTGGGGGGAATTCGCCCGCTGACCCTCCCCTACCCCCGTCCACCTCCTGATTTCCGCTATTGAATTCATCCTCAGACATTTAGGGTCAAAACCGTTGCGCGCCCGGAGGGTGTCTGATAGCCTTTTTTGAGGACTTCCTTTTCGCCGTTCGCTCCGCCGCGGCCGCGTGGATTTCCGCGGGTTCCCCCCGATCCAAAGTCCGTAGTTTTCCTGCACTACGCAGTCGAACCTAATACGTGCACGAAGGAGAAACACAACTTGGCAGCAAAGAATCGTTATTTATTCACTTCTGAATCCGTGACTGAAGGCCATCCCGATAAGATCGCCGACCAGATTTCCGACGCCATCCTCGACGCCTGCCTGACTGACGACCCCATGAGCCGCGTCGCCTGTGAAACCCTGACCGCCACCGGCCTGGTCGTAATCGCAGGAGAAATCACGACCAAAGCCTACGTCGATTTCCAACAGGTCGTCCGCGGCACGGTCGGCGCGATCGGCTACGACAATGCCGTTTACGGCTTCGACTGCAACACCTGCGCCGTCATCTCCAGCATCAACAAACAGTCCGGCGACATCGCCATGGGCGTAGACACCGGCGGCGCCGGCGACCAGGGAATGATGTTTGGGTATGCGGTCAACGAGAACGAGGAGTTGATGCCGACTCCTATCTCTTTGGCACATAAATTGACCATGCGGCTCTCGCAAGTTCGCAAGAACGGAACGCTTCCCTTCCTTCGCCCCGACGGCAAATCCCAAGTGACAGTTGAATATGATGCCAAGGGCAAAGTGCTGCGGGTGGACGCGGTTGTGATTTCGACACAGCACTCCGAGAATGTCGCCAACGACGAGTTGCGTGCTGGGATTCTGAAGCATGTGATTCAGGCGGTGATTCCGGCGCACCTGCTCGACGAAGATACGAAGTATCACATCAATCCCACCGGACGCTTCGTCATCGGCGGACCGATGGGCGACACCGGGCTGACCGGTCGCAAGATTATCGTCGACACCTACGGTGGCATGGGACGTCACGGCGGCGGGGCGTTTTCCGGAAAGGACCCGACCAAGGTTGACCGCTCGGCGGCTTATATGGCGCGCCACATTGCGAAGAACGTGGTCGCGGGCCGCCTGGCGGAGCGCTGCGAAGTGCAGCTGGCGTACGCGATTGGCGTCGCCGATCCAGTCAGCGTGCTGGTTGAAACCTTTGGGACGGCGAAAGTCGATCCCGAGATTATCCCGGACTTGATCCGGTCGCACTTCAAGCTGACGCCGCGCGGCATCATCGAATCGCTCAACCTGCGCCGCCCGATTTACAAGAAGACTGCTGCCTACGGCCACTTCGGCCGCAGCGACGCAGATTTCACCTGGGAAGGAACCGACAAAGCGGCGAAACTCGCCACCGCTGCCGGTTTGCGGGAGCCCGTTGCCGTTCGCAAGTAGGGGCAACAACCTTCAACCACAAAGGACACGAGGGACCACAAAGGAAACCCTTCGTGAGCCTTCGTGACCTTCGTGGTTATCGATTTTTTTTATCAGGAACCAAAGTGCCATTTCGGGCGTAGGCCGAAAGCTCATGGCCGAAAGCGCGATCGGATATCCTGACCGGACCACCAAGTTCGTGTATTCTGGCGAAAAAGAACAGGGCTCGAAACAGTCATCACTCACAGGTCATCAACTTAAAGTTTTCTGCGCTTAACGCGCGCCACATAGGAGAAGCATGTCAACAGCAGCAGTGAATTGCGACATCAAGAACGTAGAACTGGCCGACTTGGGGAAGAAGCGCATTGAGTGGGCGAACCAGTCCATGAAAGTGCTGCAGATTATCCGCAAGGAGTTCATTAAAAATCAGCCATTAAAAGGCATCCGCGTTTCGGCCTGTCTGCACGTCACCGCCGAAACCGCGAATCTGGGCATCTGCCTGCGCGATGGCGGAGCCGAAGTCGTGCTCTGCGCCTCGAACCCGCTGTCGACGCAGGATGACGTGGCCGCCAGCCTGGTCCGCGACCACAACATCCCCGTCTACGCCATCAAGGGTGAGGACAACGACACTTACTACAACCACATCCTCGCAGCCATCGACCACAAGCCGCACATCACGATGGACGACGGCGCCGACCTGGTGACCATTCTCCACACGAAGCGCACCGACGCGCTCACCGACGTGATCGGCGGCACCGAAGAGACCACGACTGGCGTGATCCGCCTGCGGGCTATGGCGAAGGAAGGCGTGCTGAAGTTCCCCATCGTCGCGGTTAACGACGCCGACACCAAGCATCTTTTTGATAATCGGTACGGAACCGGACAGTCCACCATCGACGGCATCATCCGCGCGACGAATTTCCTGTTGGCTGGATCGAAGTTCGTGGTCGCCGGCTACGGCTGGTGCGGCCGCGGGCTGGCCAGCCGCGCTCGGGGCTGCGGAGCCGAAGTCATCGTCACTGAAGTCGATCCCACGAAAGCGCTCGAGGCCGTGATGGACGGCTTCCGCGTCATGTCGATGGCCGAAGCGGCCAAACTCGGCGACGTCTTCTGCACCGTCACGGGCAACAAGAGCGTGCTGACGAAAGATCATTTCGCATTGATGAAAGACGGCGCGATCATTTCCAACTCCGGGCACTTCAACGTCGAAATCGACATCCCAGCTCTCGAAAACATGTCGTCGTCGAAGCGCACGACTCGCGGCTTCGTCGAAGAGTATTCGTTGAAAGACGGACGCAAGATCAACCTGCTGGGCGAAGGCCGCCTCATCAACCTGGCCGCCGCCGAAGGTCATCCTGCATCGGTGATGGATATGTCCTTTGCGGACCAAGCCCTCTCCGTCGAATACATGGTGAAGAACCATAAGAAGCTGGAAAAAACGGTCTACCGGGTCCCCGACGAATTAGACAAGCGTGTCGCCAAGCTGAAGCTGGAGTCGATGAGCATCAAAATCGACAAGCTGACGCCCGAGCAGGAAGAGTATTTGGCGGGGTGGAGCGAGGGAACGTAAGCAGGTGTGGGGTGGGTACTGCTGCCCGCCGCTTTTGACGTCAGCACAAACCATGTGGGAACAGCCGCCCTCGGCTGTCCAGCGGCCCGGATGCATCGGGCCGCTTCGCTTTTTGCGTTCGCGTCGCGCATTCACCCGCGCTCTCGAGACGGGTGCCAGATGTGCAGGATTTCTACCGTATCTTCCTTAACGCGATAAGCAACGATATATGGCAGTCGCTCGTGCAGCAGCTCGCGGGTCCCTTCCACCGCCCCGGGCCTGCCACGATGAGGAAATTTCCGCAGGGACAGAATCGCCTCATGCATTGCAATCACTGTGGGCCCCGCAAGATGCGGCTCGTGTTCTCTAAGATAGTCGTGGATTTGTTGCAGGTCGTCGGTAGCAGCGAGCGTCCAGCGGATGCGCATCAGGCTTGGAGCATCCGATCAATGCGGGCTTCCATTTCGCGCTCGTCGACAAAGTCTCCCCGGTCCGCCTGTTCAATCCCTTTCCGCACCGCGTCGCGAAAACGCGCGTCCCGTTCCAGCAGGCGCAAGGCAGCCTTCTTGACCAGATCCTCGGCATCGGTGCCGGCCTGGCTGGCGATCTCGGAAAGTTGTGATTCCTGCTCGGGAGTGAAATGGACTTCCATGGCCGCAGTCTAGCAGAGCGGATGCCCTTGTCAATCCGGCTGTGCTCGCGGGCCTGTAAGAAAGCCCCGATAATTAGGTGATCAGAGAATCCCGCGGTTCAGAGTGCATTCTTGCGCCGCTCTGCGGCTTTGCTGCATGGCTCGATTGCGCGGCTTCCGGGCTGGCTCAGCTCTTCGTCAAGTGAACCGGCGGGAGTTGGTCCGCTTGCTTTTCCGTACTAGCGGCGTCGGCCATGCGCTTGGCTTTGCGCCACACGCTGGCGACGGCCATAGTCCAGAAGGGAACCAGATCGACGCCGGGCACGAGTTTAGCGAAAAACGAGGGCAGAAATTCCCAGTGCCAGCCGAGCAGATGAATCATTGCGGCTCCGACGCCGAGATCGAGGAGGTCGTCCGCAGGTGACAGGGCGCCTGCGACGAACAGGGGGAAGACGACGAGTTGGAGTGTGTCCGCGACGATGGCCAGCAGCATGGCGGCGCGAAACTGCGGGCCCGGGGAGATGGTGATGGAGTCGTCCGTCATGGCTGGCACCTGCTTCGATTTTAGACCACGCGGGGCACGTTGCAGGACGTCTGACTGGATTTGGCGAGTTTTGAGGGGCGGTGCTTAGCCGCCCCTTCTTTTTTGTCGGAGCGTGGGGATGGAACCAACTTGCAGGTCACGCTGGGCGGCAGACTCCTGCTTGCCGCGATGGGGGAACTCGAACGAGCCGCCGCTAGTAGCGGCCGTCGGCGATCCATTCCCGGACGTGATCTTCGACGGAGAACCTTTCCGGGGAAGGGCGCAGGAACTTCGATACGAGAGAGAATGCGTGGGCTTCCAGAGGAACAGTGAAGTGGGTTTTCGACTTCATGAAACTTTGTACGAACAGCTCGGTGTAGGGTTCCACGCCGAGCATCTGAAACTGGACGGCGTGCACCAGGGCGTGGAACAGGGAGCGCTCAGTGATCGTTTCGTTGAACACCACGACGTCGAGAAAAGTCAGCGAGTCCATGTGGGTGATCTCGGGCAACTGGTCAAAGCCCAAGGCGCGTGCCTCGGCGTAGAAGGGGGGCGGCGGAACGCGCTGGCCCTGGAGTTCGACGACCCGCATCTGGTCGAGTAGAGCCGATGAAAAGTAGGGCCACATGCAGGCCTTGTGCTGGCTGCTGAGCGGAAGGGCCGCCGGGAGATAGTGCTCGCGCTGCTGGCGCAAGTAAGCGCCGACGCGGTGAATGGCCTGGGCGACGGGGACGTTCGTGGGTTGGGATGGTTCGGGGCAGAGCCCGGCCTCGGAGGGCGTGATTTTGTTTTTGATGCCCGAGTAAAACTCGTGCAGGGCGCTGGCGGCCTCGGCCGACTTCTGCAGAACATCGCGACGCGCGAAACGTGCAAGGAAGTCGGCGGAATAGTGGATACGAAGCTGGTGCGTGGCGCAGTGAGCGCTCAAGAGCTCGAGCTGAGCGTGCTCCAGCTCGGAATTCATTTGCAGAAGGGGGACCCGGTCTCCGGAATCCTGGTGCGAACACATCGAAGCTGCTCCTAAATCAAGGGAATGGAAACTGCAGGAGGGGGCCCAAAGAACAGTTATTTATACAGTATTAAGTTTACGTTGTCAACGAAATAAATGGTTATTGCCGGACCTTTGACGCGGACGCAACGCGCCGAAAAATCAGAATGGCCGCGGGGCGTGTGCCGCCGCGGCCGCCCTTCCTGACAAGAGGACCTGAGAAGTTATGGGGGAGGACTTGTATGACAAGGTATAACAATGTTATGTCTACGGTGTCAATGTAATATTGCGACCCGAGCAACCTGGGTCACGAGGAGAGAACGATGCCCCGGCAGCCTGATCCCGATCTTGAAGACCGCATTCTGAAAGCGGCCCAGGCGCTGTGGAAGCGCGGAGGCGACAAGGCGCTCACGCTGCGAGCGGTGGCCCGGGCCGCGGGCACGAACACGCCAGCGGTTTATCGCCGCTTCAAGGACCGCCGGGACCTGGTGCGCGGCCTGTTGCTACGTAGTATCAACCGCATGCGGAGGAGCTTCGAGGCCGGCGACACGATCGAAGCAATGGCGGAGACGTATGTGGAGTTGGCGCTGCGAGATCCGCACGACTACGAGTTGTTCTACACCTACGGGCGGGAACTTGCGCCTGCCAGAGGGCATGGAAAGCCGCGGCCGATCCGGGAATCAAGACCGAACTTCAAATTCCTGGAAGAGCAACTGGCGAAGCGGCTGGGCGGCGCCGCGGAGGATCACACCCGGCTGGCGCTGGCTCTGTGGGCCTTGCTGCATGGGACGACGACGCTGCTGTTATCGGAATCGATTCCCGACGGGCATGAGGAGGAACTGCGCAGGGCTTGTCGCACAGCGGTGAAAACGCTGCTCGAGGAGCCGGGCGGATTCTTAGCGAAGAGCGGCGGTAAAGTTCGGAAAATAAAACCCGATCATTCGCGATCGAACCATTCGCGATCGAAGAACTCTACCAGCCGCGTGTAGCGCCGGGGTGGCACGGCTGAAATCTGAGAAACATCTCATCTGTTCTATTCCTGTCCGGTTCCTTCCTGCTGGTCCTTTTCGGAAATCCGCCGATAGAAAAACATGAAGCTGTCGAATCGAGGAATTTCGGTGTGGGGCGAGCTGGAAGCAAGTTTAGATTCGGCACGGAGCGAAGAAAGAAGTGGGGAGATGACGAAGATTCTGCTGGTCGACGACAGCAAGTTTCTGCGGCTGGCAACGGAGCGGGCGCTGGCGCGGGCGGGCTACGACGTTAGCACGGCAATCGATGGAGAGCAGGCACTGGAGGTTGCGCGAGAAAAGAAGCCGGATGTGATCCTGTTGGACATGCTGCTGCCGAAAATAGCGGGGCCGGAAGTGTTGAAGGCGCTCAAAAAAGATCCGGCAACGGCCGCGATCGCTGTGGTGGTATTGACCGGGCTGTCGCAGAAAAATGCGGTGCGTCTGCAGCAGGATGGGGCCTGCGCGTTTCTGGAAAAATCGGAGTTGGGACTGGATAAGGGCTGTGAGACTTTGCTGGCGGCCCTGGCGAGGATCATGCAGAAACTGAATCTGGAGGTTCCGGCGGGGGCCGAGGCGAGGTGAGCGCGCCTGCGAGCATCGAATCGTCGTCCCACGTCCGGACGTCACTAATCTCGAGTAACCTGCCGAATATTACTTTTCTGTAGCTGAACTCCTCTGACGCCGGTTCCTTGTCTACCGCACCGCCTTCCCTTTCTGGCTTCCAGCTCTGATCGGCTGAAAATAAATCACTTACGGGTGGGAACTCTAGACACCCGGCCGGAGTCTATGTTCTGTGAGAGTTCCGGGGCTGCTGGCAGGCAGGCGGACTCAGGGGTTTGGGCGAGGCAGAACATTTTCAAGAGCGCGGTAGGGTGGAAAATCCTATAATCATCTTGTAGGTAAAGCGGGGACGCCGTTATGGCGGGAGCAACCACCTTGGGTGATCTGGCAAGCGCAATCGGAGCACGGTCGCAGGAAGAGGCGGCGATCGTCGCGGAACTGAAAGCCGGCTCGGAGACCGCGTACGCCTGGCTGATCGGAGAGTTTCAGCAGCCGGTGTACGGACTGGTGTACCGGATCGTGAATGATCCGGCGGACGCGGCCGACACGACGCAGGATGTGTTCCTGAAAGTGTTTCGCGGGATGAAGCATTTTCACGGCGGGTCGAGTTTGAAAACCTGGATCTACCGCATCGCGTTGCATGAAGCGGCGAACCGGCGGCGGTGGTGGTTCCGGCATAAGGCGAAAGAGACATCGATTGAACCGGCAGAATCGGACGGGCCGAACCCCGGAGAAAGCGCGATGCAGGTGGCGCTGACTGACCCTGCGGATTCTCCGTTTGACAACGTGGCGCATCGCGAAGTGCAGCACCGGGTGGAAGAAGAGTTGCGGAAAGTGCCGGAGCCGTACCGGACGACGCTGATTTTGCGCGATCTGGAAGATATGTCGTATGAAGAAATTGCCGAGGTGCTGGAGATTTCGCTGGGAACGGTGAAGTCGCGGTTGACGCGCGGCAGGGACGCACTGCGGCAACGGCTGGCGTCGTACGTGCGCGAGGTTGGAAACGAGTTGGGGCTGACCGCGCCATCGAAAGATAAGCGGTCGCAGGTTGCTGGAGGGGGTAGAAGGGTCGAGGTGATTTCAT
>Ga0210399_10001771_pt1 | contig 16825 bp, 12 predicted proteins | sample IncBWC14MmetaG_FD_150865 | JGI IMG/M metagenome (GOLD analysis project Ga0210399, IMG submission 150865) | Forest soil microbial communities from Barre Woods Harvard Forest LTER site, Petersham, Massachusetts, United States - Inc-BW-C-14-M | ecosystem: Environmental > Terrestrial > Soil >...
CTCCGTTGCGAATCTCGTAGCTCGCCGGAATCATACGCACTTCGTTGCCAGTCACCGCATACACCGAGCCGTTCACACTCTGAATGGCGCCGCGAACGACATGCTGTCCTGGAAAGATACCCATGGACAGCGTGAGCGCGATCAGCGTCACTGTGGCCACCGCAGCAGCAGCCATGGCCCATCGCCATACCGGGAAACTGCCGCGCTCTATTTCAGGCCGCCAAACAGCTTGCTGCTCGCCGCCACGAACGCCCTCCACCGCGTGCCGGCACTCGACACATGCGTGAATATGGTCCTCAAACAGCAAAGCGCGAGCTCCCGCCAGTTGTTTCCCCAGGTATTCCGGAATGAGTGCCTCAAAATCTGCGCAGTTGCGCAACTGGTGGCTGCTGGGGGCGGCGACTGGCGCTCCGGCAATCGAGTTCCACACGCGCCCGCCCGCCTGCGCGACGATCTTGTCGTCCACCTGTTCGTTTCGAATCGCCGACAGCAAACGGTCAAACTTCTCGCTGTTCATGATTTTTCTCCTAAGTTGCGGTTCTGTTTCCAAGCGCCGCCTACTATCGAGATCACGATGTAGACGACGATTCCGGCGACGCCCCAGACGCCCATGTGGCCGGTGGTGGCGCCAAGCGCCGCGCCCATAACACCCCCGAGCGCCACGGACAGGCCGAGCGATCGGGCGCGGTGAGCTTCTTGTTGCATGAGACCTCCTAAAGTCAAAGTCAGCCGTTCGTCGCACGAAAATATGGAAGAAGCTCTTTGCGGAGCTGTTGCCGCGTACGATGCACAATGACTGCCACTAACGTCTGGGAAATGCCAAGCATCTGCGCAATCTGCGGATTGCTGAACCCTTCCATGAAGCGCAGGGTAAAAATCTCCGCCGACCTGGGCCTAAGTTGAGCCAGAGCCCGCCCCAGCGCCTGCCGAATCACTGGCCCTAGTTCGCCTGTATCGTTCCGCACAATATCATTTTGTGCAATCTCATCTTCCAGATCGGGGAGTTCTACGGTCGGGCTGGCCTGTCGAGACCGGATTACATCCAGAGCGGCGTTGATGGCTGCCCGACGCAGGTAGCTCTCCTGATTTTCGACCACGTCGACAATCGTTCCCCTGCGGGCGAGCCGCAGAAAGACTGTCTGCAACACGTCCTCCGCATCCGCGGCGTTGCCCGTAATCCGGTACGCCATGCGGAACACCAGACCGTGGTACGCTCGAAAAGCTCGTTCGAGTTCGTCAGGGATCGCGATCGGCGACTCCTCAACCAGTACGCTTCGCAGGGTACGCCTCCTGTCACTGTCTCTTGCAACTAAAGACGGTAGATAACCTGAATTATTACAGCGGTTCTCCGCCGAGTGTTACTCCCGGAGAGACATTGAGGCAAGGATCGGCGCCCGCCGCCCACGCGCTTCAACCCTTTCCGGTCACGACGATTGCGGATCCGGGGCGGCGTTCCCACCCCGCCATCGCGATCCGGGACAAAGACTGGAATCACACCCGGATGGTCGGTCCTAGCTTAGCTGGCGACGGACGAAGCCACCAAGGGCCAGCACTGCCGCACGGAGGTATACCTTCGCGAACTCGGCTGGGTTCCGGTGGACCCGGCAGACGTACGCAAGGCATCCGCAGGCCGAAACGGACGAGGGACGAGTGGATCCATTCGATCCGGACAACTTCATGTATGAAATCACGGTGAAGGTCCCACCGCTGGCGATATGCGTTCTACGATCGGAACTACGCCTTCCGAACCTTAACCAGCGAAGGACAGCTGAAGCAGGTGCGGGTTAGCAATGAGAGTCGGCGTAGCTGAAGTGATCTGCCAGGGCCCGCCCCCCCGGTTCCGAATTGTTAGGTGGTTGAGCCTACTCCGTTGCCTCCTTCCTTCGGTAGCACTTGGCGACGAACTCAAGTGCTGCAGCGTTGAATTGCTCAGGACTCCGTAGCGGAGCGAAGTGGCTCACACCGTTGAGGCTTGCTTTGTACGATCACGACAGGCACGCGGATCTTCCCGAGGTCATACGCGGAGTAGTTCAGTTGCGTCCGCCCCATCGGGCTGACGTCTTCGACAAGGGTCTTAAAGTGTTCCGGCGTAGCCGATAGCTCGACGTAACCCGGACGTGACATAGTAGAGCCGGATGAAGAGAAGGGCCGTAGCTCAAGGCGGGAGTCGTGAGCAAAAGGAGGAGGAGCGAAGGTATGAACTCAACCAAAAAGACCGCAAGGATCGCCGGCCTGCTGTACCTAGTGAACGGGGTGACGGGCTTCTTTAGCATCATCTATGTCCCCAGCAGACTGATCGTAACTGGTAACGCGGGTGCGACCGCCAACCACATTCTCGCTTCCGAGAGGCTCTTCCGCGTCGGCATCGTCTCGGAACTGATTTGCGCGGCCGAATTTGTCTTCCTGCTCTTGGTTCTTTACCGATTATTCGGCGCAGTGAACAAGACGCATGCTTCCCTGATGGTGATCCTGGGCCTACTCCAAATTCCCATTATGTTCGTGAATACGCTGAACGAGATTGCTGCCCTTGCCCTTTTGCGCGGCGCCGATTTTCTGCCAGTATTCGGCCAGCCGCAACGGCAAGCCCTGGCCATGCTATTCCTTAATTTGCATGAAGAGGGGTTTGTTGTTGCCGGGATCTTTTGGGGCCTGTGGCTTTTCCCCTTCGGGATTCTTGTATTTAAATCGGGTTTCCTCCCCCGCTTCCTGGGTGTCCTGCTGATCGCTGCATGTTTCGGCTACCTGGCGGATAGTCTTACGTCGTTGCTTCTGCCGAGTTACGAAGATGTTGTGGGCCGGATTGCGAACATCCCGTTAACGCTGGGGGAACCGGCGGTACTCTTGTGGCTTTTGATCAGGGGAGCAAAGGATCAACCATTAGGCGCCGCAGCATAAAGTGAGTCGAACTCCCCTCTTCACGCTCGTCGGATTCCGGGCGAGTAGTCGGCAACCCTTCCACAATCCGGTCTTTCTGGTTTTTCCGTCGTCCGCCCGCAATCGGCGCGCTCCAAACGGAGCTAACACTTCACCAAGCGGACTTAGGGAGCCCAGGCGTTTTCGAGGGCTTCACATGAAGTTTTTCGTGTGATAAGCAGACATTTGGGACGCGGCGGCCGACCGTGGGAAACGTTTGATATACAACACAAGCTTACACGTCAAGGCATTGAGAAATTCGCCGCTGATTATCGTGCAACGCTCTCCCGATCCGCATAAGCGAGACTGAATTGTGATGCAGCGTCTGCTCTTGTAGAGAAGCTTGCCGGGGTCTGAGGCGATGAGCGAGGTGCGAATGGGCCCAGGTTGCGGGACGCGAAGTAACCTCAACCCGCCGCGATGTTTGAGAAACTCGGTCAGTTCGCAGAGTAGTATGGACCGAACCGTTCGGTTCGATGGCAGCCGGCATCTTCAATGTAGGATCGAAGTCGGCGCGGGAGGCAAATCATGGCAGAGACACCAGTGACGAACAAACCCGATTTCAGAAATGGATTTCCGATTCGCGATCTCGGCGATGGCAGCATGATATCGGGCCAGGCCGACGGCGAAGAATTGGTTCTGGCCCGCCGCGACGATGAGGTCTTTGCCATCGGTGCCCACTGCACACACTACGGTGGCCCCCTGGGGGAAGGTCTAATGGTCGGCGAGACCGTGCGCTGTCCCTGGCACCATGCATGTTTCAGTTTGCGGACTGGAGAGCCAATACGGGCGCCCGCTCTTGATCCAGTTTCTTGTTGGCGAGTTGAAAGAGTGGGCGACAAGGTTTTTGTTCGCGAGAAAATCTCACCACCGGCTCCCAAGCGCGGAACGGAGGGTCCAAGCTCGGTTGTGATTGTGGGCGGAGGCGCCGCGGGTCTAGCTGCTGCCGACATGCTGCGGCGAGAGGGCTACGACGGTCCTCTTACCATGGTGAGTGCCGACGCCTCTCCGCCAGTGGATCGGCCGAACCTTTCCAAGGATTACCTGGCGGGCACGGCTCAAGAAGACTGGATTCCTTTGCGGTCTTCGGACTACTATCGCGACCGCCGGATCGATCTTCTCCTTCACTCACGAGTTTCATCGCTTGATACAAAGAGACGGCGGATAGCGCTTGAGAATGGCAAGGCGCTCGAATTCGGCGCTCTCCTGGTGGCCACCGGAGCCGACCCAGTCCGTTTGCCGATTGAAGGCGCGACTGATTCTCAGCTCCATTATCTCCGCACGTTCGCTGACAGCAAGGCGATCATTGCCAAGGCAGCTTCAGCAAAACGTGTGGTGGTTGTTGGCGCCAGCTTTATCGGCTTGGAAGTGGCCGCATCGCTGCGCGCCCGCGGAATACTCGTCGATGTAGTAGCGCCTGAGAGCCAGCCGCTCGAACGCGTAATGGGAGCTGAGGTTGGCGTCTTCATCCGCAAACTTCATGAAGCTCACGGCGTAACCTTTCATTTGGGGGAGACTGTCAGCCGGGTGAATGGTCGCACAGTCACCTTAACCAGCGGAACACCTGTGGACGCAGACTTCCTGGTTTTGGGTGTAGGTGTGCGTCCATCACTAGCTTTGGCGGAGCAAGCTGGGCTCGCCGTCGATCGCGGTATCTCAGTCAACGAATACCTCGAAACCAGCGTGGCCGGAATCTTCGCCGCTGGGGATGCCGCCCGCTGGCCCGATCCGCACACCGGCGAGCGAATTCGCGTCGAGCACTGGGTGGTTGCTGAACGACAGGGACAAGTAGCAGCTAAGAATATTCTTGGCCGTCGCGAAAAATTTGACGCTGTTCCATTCTTCTGGAGTCAACACTACGACGTGGCTATCAATTACGTGGGCCACGCCGAGAAGTGGGAGGCTATCGAGATCGAGGGGAACCTCGATGCACGCGATTGTGTCGTAGCGTACAAGAAAGGCGGTCGCACTCTCGCTATCGTAACCATCTCTCGCGATCTCCAGAGCTTGCAGGCTGAGGCCGCCATGGAAGCGGAAACCCGGCCGCAAAGACAAGAGGTCGCCTGACCGGCTCCGCTCGGCGTTCGACAAGATCGTCAGAATGCCGCACTCCTCCAAATCGGGGTCCGATCACGGCAGCGGTGTAACAGGTTGTGCGAATCAGTACAGCGAAACGCTCTAGGGCACAAGATGGCGATCAGGATCATGCTATTACCACGGCTACGAGATCCTGACGGAGGCTGGACTGCAGGTGTTTCTGGTGAACGCACGGCGTACCAAGAACCTGCCTGGGCGAAAAACCGACGTACAGGGTACAGGAATGTCAGTGGCCACTGCAATTGCACACCTTTGGTCTCCTGAACGACTCCTTCCGTCCACCGGAGGAGATCTGCGCCCTGCGCGCCTATTGGCGGCAACGGGCCGAACACGTGGCCTCGGCGAGCACTGCATTCCGAGGACGCAGAAGGTTCTCACCGAGATGAACGTGCAGTTGGCCAACGTGATCAGTGACATCAGCGGCCTCACGGCCTCCCCATGGCCAGTTTCTGAGGAGTCTCCGTGTTGTCGACAATTTCGACGGGGGCGTCAACCTCAGCTTGGGTGGCCGATTGGCGAATCGAACATCCAAAATCATGCACCGACAGCAAGACGCTCGCATCGAATCGCGTTAGGAGGAAGTGTTTATGCAAGCTGCGGTCGTTCCCGCTGTGAACAGTTCGTGGCAGGTCCAAGACGTCCCGCAACCTCAGCCCGGACCGAACCACGTGCTCGTGAAGATGCATGCAAGCGGCATCTGCTACACCGACGTACATCAAACGCTCGGACATTTGCCAGGACCATTCCCCCGAATCCTCGGCCACGAGCCGGTCGGCGAGATTGTTGCCGCGGCCCCCGACGTCACCACACGTAAGGTGGGCGACCGGGTGGGTACCGCCTGGATTCAATCCACGTGCGGCCGCTGCGAATGGTGCCAGCGTGGCCGCAGAATGTTCTGTCCCTATCTGAAGGGCACAGGAATTGAGGCACAGGGTGGACATGCCGAGTACATGCTGATGAATGCTGACGCAACCTATTTGATTCCCGACAAGGTTTCTTATGAGCAGGCAGCACCCATCTTCTGCGCCGGTTACACGGTCTATGGCGGGCTGCGCTGGGCTGATCCCCAGCCACATGAGCGCGTGGCCGTGCTCGGGATCGGCGGGCTTGGGCACTTGGCCGTGCAATACGCGAAGGCCGCAGGCTTCGAGACTATCGCGGTTTCGCATTCCCCGGATAAAGACAAAATGATCCGGGATCTCGGTGCCGATGAAGTTGTCCGCGACGGCAAGGGCCTGGCGGCGGCGGGAGGCGCAGATGTCATCCTCAGTACCTCAAATTCGACCAAGGCGATGGTGGACAGCATACAGGGATTGCGGCCCGACGGCCGGCTCGTCACCATGGGTGCCGACGCGGAGCCAATTTCGGTCTCGCTGATCGATCTCATCTCGAAGCGTATTCGAATAATTGGCAGCCAGCAAAATGGCCCCGAATATCTTTACGAAGCGCTTGATTTCGTGGCGCAAGGAAAAGTGAAAACGATTGTGGAGACGTACCCGTTGGCAGAGGCACCGAAGGCCTATGATCGCGTGGCGCAGGGCAAGGCCCGATTCCGCGCTGTGTTGACAATGTAATCGCCAATCCGAGCCCTCGGCGCCCTGTTTCGGCGGATCACGGGCAATTCGGAGATTAGGGAAGAGTTGCCGACCATGGGGAAGCGCTCTTGTTTTTTGCTTGACGGGGAAGCGCCTGGACGGCGCGCCCTTCGAGGCTTGCGATTTGCTGTCCCATTGATAGCCCCGATACGTCGCTCGGGATAACTCGATCGCTCCCACGACGTCGCGCGGGTCGCAGCGCACTGCCCGATCTTTCGCACTTGGGCCCTTCTAAGCCGGTTAAGTACTTTGGAATCAGTTGAGGCTATCGAAACGTCTTCACCCCAAATCTATAACTGTGTAGCTCGCTTGAGCGACCGCATTGCTGAAGCAAGCCAGAACAATCGTCGTCACCCCCGCTATCCAGAAACTCCGCAACTGTTTTAGCGCGCTCATCTCTTCTCCTCTTCGTCCGGTGAGAGTCGCCGTGCCGAGATGCGTGGCGATTCCGCGCGTGCCTACTCGGCGCGGTGCAATTCAGAATGGAAGCATGTGGTGGCCCACGTTCACAACGATCACGTGAGACGACAGGTCCAACACTTCAGCGGTCGAAAACGAGTGGCGGACTAACAACCTCCTGGGACGACCGCAAAAGGGCTAGAGCGACTGTTTCTCCAACTTTTCATACACACACTGGCGAAAGGTTTACCAAATTCGAGAACGCCCAGCAGCCAAGAGTCAGGCAGATCATTGTGATTGACTTTCAAATGGTTAACATACATACTGGTCGGTATGTTAGCGGTCACGAGAGAAACCGGCCTCGATACCATCTTGGCCGCATGCTCGGACCAGTCAGCATCGCGATCGGACGAAGCGCTTCAAAAACCACATCATGAAAAGGAGAACGCACAATGACAAGCATCGCAGTATCGCGCAGGAATCTGCTCGCAGCGGGAGCCTGCGCGCTGGTTGGTGCCGTGAGCCTGCCGGAACCGGCAAGTGCCAGCGCATTGGGAGGGCAGAACTTAACGAACGAGGAGGTGGCCCGGAAGTGGTACGCAGCCTGGGAGAAGAAAGACTGGGGCCCAGTGGATAGCCTGCTCGCCGACAACTTCACCTTTACGAGCGCGGCCGGCGACGACCACATCAACAAGAGCACTTTCAAAGCGCGATGCTGGGAAACACAGATCGATTTCATTGGACATTTTGACCTGGAGCGAATTACCACTGGGGCGGAGGATGCTTTTGTGAAGTATCTTTGCCACACCAAGGACGGTAAATCGTTCCGGAACGTGGAGTATCTCCGAATCAAGAACGGAAAGTTGCAATCCATTGAGTGTTATTTCGGCGAGCAATCGAGCTTTCCGTCAGCAGTGAGCACTGGGCAGAAGTAACCTACGGGCCTGGAAGGTAAGGCGTGGGGTACCGATCTGCCGAAATCACCGGTGATGCTGAATCCACAATTCAAAGGTGCTCAACCAATCGACGTGTTTGTCGTTTCCCGTGGGCAGGTGGTCAGACGGATCCGGTGCAGGACCTTTTCATTTAGAAGCAACGAACTCGTCAGTTCCGCTTCGGGTAGCAGGAAGTTCGAAACGAGAGAACAATGCGAGGGGTTCCATCATGAGCACCCGCGAGATTCAGGATCAGAAGGCCATTGCACGTGAGATGTTGGTTGAACAAGCTGCTCACTCGAAAGCGGACGTTTCGGCTGGCCCACTGCGGGGGGATACGATTTGCTCGATAAAGAGTGGACGGGGCTACACTCTTGAATCGACGGCAGAAGGCGGGTTCCACGAACTTGCAGATACTCCATTGTTTCCGGCAACCCGAGTTGATGCTGCAAACCTCATCCGAGTCTTGCGCCAGTTGGAGGTTATCGCAAAACAGGCGCCACGAATCGCGTTCAAGGCAAAGGGTAGAATCCTATTCTTGGATTTAACCGAGATCATGGCAGTGCAAGCGGAAGGTAATTACGTTTCGTTGCGACACCGAGCCAATCCCTATTTGCTGCGCGAGTCCCTCTCGTCCATGGCGGAGAAGCTCAAGCCCTACGGTTTTATTCGCATCCACCGCTCGGTCGTCGTGAATATTTCGGCGGTGGAGGAGATCCAACCTTTACCGACGGGAGAGTACAGGCTGCGTGTAAAAGGCGGGAAGGAATACTTGGTAACGCGTACATACAAAGACAACCTCAGAGATCTGGCTCAACTGTGGGTAGGCTCAGTGCGCCTTCCCGGCTAGCAGGCTGCCAGAGCTAATCTCTCGTTGTTGTTGCAGCGGACAACAACTCGATCGCACTGTCGGCGCCAAACGCGGCGAGTGCAATGCTGCGAGCCCTGATCGCGGTAGCGAAACGCCAACCTCTATGCACATCCACACAATCGCCTGACTATCTTTCGGTCCATTGATTTTCCCTTTCGAAAGCGGATTTAATGGGGATGGTTAATTCACTTCGGGCTTCAACGCCGGCAAGATTGCACTACGGTATTTACCAAGCATGCTGCATCCCTTACGAAAGCGGCGGGCTAGTCTCGGCCTGCCGCTCGCGCCCGTCCGTGCACGGGGCGTAACGATTCGAGCTGGCCGCTCACCCTTCTTTGGCCGGACCGCATCGTCCGGGGATCCTGCGAATTCTTTGTTAAAACGACGTATCCCTCATACGCCGCGATCAGGAAAGTAGCCGTTTCATTCGCGTTTATATCACTCCTTACCATCCCGCGTTTCTGTCCCTCACGCAGTGCCTCCGCGATTGCATCGTGCCAGTTCCCGAAAAGTTTTGCTGTCCTTCTGCGGAATCCCTCATCAATACCTGACATCTCTTGAGACAAGTTAAGCAAGGGGCAGCTACGCTGAACGTCTTCTCTTTTCAGCGATTCGGACCGAACAATACGGACCAGAACATCGATGGGGTTCTTGGCGTTCCGTAAAGGCTGCACCCACTTCTGGTGAAGGTCACTTGCCATGACCTCGTCCACTACCGCATACCCGAGGGCTTCTTTGTTATCGAAGTGGTAGTACAACGCGCCCTTGGTCACGCCCGCTCTGGCCAGAATGGCATCTAGGTCAGCGTTTCGAAATCCTAAGCGGTGCATCTCTTGGAAGGCAGCCCGCAACAAGCGCCCTCGCGTGAGCTCTGGGTCGCGCGGTGTGGCCCGGCTGCGTCTCGGTCTGTTTCTAACCAACATACCAACCAGTATGCATGTTGCGATTGGATTGGTCGAGGCAAATGTTGTTCCGGTTTCCCGAATCGCGGACCCAGTTTCCAATTCCGGCCTACCGGATCTCACGCCATCTCCGGCGATCTCTATTGATATCCGTATAAATTGATCAGTGGGCTTGTTGTACTTTGTTTCTATAATCTGTCAATTCGTCACTCTCTCCAGTCAGAAACTCGCACCTGAACATCGGAGCCTCACGTATTTTCCTCCAAAAACGGCCCATGGCTTGCATTGTTCCCAATCAGCACTCCGCGAACGCACGCGCAACGTCTGTTAGCCAGTGATCGGCGGTCGCCGGAGGGGTGAGCGTACGCCGGTTTCCCTCGAAGGAGCTCACCAACCACATGCCATGGCTTCCCGTGTTCGCCATTGCGTTGAGTGTCCAAAATGCTTGACTCGATATTTGCCTAGCTTCAGCCCGTACCGTAACGGGTCGTACTTGATGCCGCTGGCTGAAGGATTCGCAGATGAATGGACGCTGTACTGTGCCTGCGGGAGGCCACCTATTTCCAGTCGATGGATTTGGAGCGACCTGAAGCCATATGCGGTCTCGAATCAGGCACACGATCGCGGTTATGGTCCACCCGAGGAGATTGTGCCAGTAGACAAGAAGTCGGTTTTTTCGCACCTCCGCCGCAGCCGATGAGACTTCCGAGCAAGAATGCGAGCTCCAGACCCAGACTCGGGATAGCGATGGTTGAATACATAAAGCAGCCACGCTATTTGACGGTTGAGCGAATGCCACAAGGGAATTGTTCAGAACGTACCTTGTCTTTACTTACAATCGGCGGTTGACCCACCTGTCGGAACGAGCGCGGCATTACGGCTTATCTTCAGCCTCACGGGTGCGAAGGGAAGCCATGAAACACACCGTTTGGCGTCTGTCTCGAATCCGGTAACCGCCCCGACGCGCTGTTACTAAACGGAGTCGTACTTTGACCGGGACCTGTGCCAGCGTCTGGAGCTTCGAACGTGGTGAAAGTGCCGCGAGTGGCGCGCAGGAAACCATGATTCACACCGGGTATCCAATCGTTTCCAATGATCGTGCCCATGGAATTGATGTTCTCGGCCTGAGTGCCTTGTGCGCCTGTCCCCGCTCCTGGAGCACCGACCGTGGTGATGGCGCCCTCACGAGTGCGCAGGTAGCCGTGATAAACATTGTTCGCGTGAGCGCAAGAGTCGGCGAAATTGCCGTGTCGGAAACACCACAATTATCACCCCGCGAGTCCAACAGGGCCTAGAGCAACAAGAGCAACGTATTTTCTTGACCAACACGGAAGGTTGGACTATGCTCACCGCTACTTAACGCGCGGTGGGACTGAGGGGCCCCACGCAAGCGATAATCCCGAGTCCGTTGCGGCGTGACCGGATCCATCACGCCAGCGGGTTAGACTGCGCGTCCCACGCCAAGTTGCTCATTTATTTTTTACTCTTTTCCGCAAAAGAGGTGTGCTTAGTTGTCTTTCGTTAAAGCAGCATGCCTCGCAATCACGGGATGTGAGGTCCCGCGACGTGGCAGTGCACATGGGCTCCGAAATGGCGAGTGACGCGAGAGGTATCGCAAGCAGTGGACCTGTAGATGCAAATCTGGCATTTGGCACGTCCGAACCAGCGCTGTCCACTTCCCAACCGGCCGACTTTTCCCTACAGGGGCACGTGCTGGAACTCTACGACCAGCTGCGAGCGCCGGTTTTTCGCTACCTCATGTGTCTAGGGTCCGGTCCGGATGATGCGGACGAAATTGTGCAGGAGACGTTCCTCCGCGCCTATAAGCATCTGCGGCAGGGCGGTGAAACACAAAATCTCCGCGGCTGGCTTTTTCGTGTTGCCCACAATATCGCTATCAATCAACTCAAAAAGCAACGCCGGTTCAACACAGGTACAACGGAATTGGTGGACGTGGCATTTTCCGTCGCGGACCCGTCTCCGGATGCCGAGGCGGTTCTGCTCAGCGGAGAAAGGCTGCGCCACATTTGTGCTGCGATGAAGACCCTTTCTCGGCAGGAGCGGCAATGCGTGAACCTTCGCTCGGAGGGGCTGCGGTATCGGGAGATTGCAGATGTTCTAGGCATTGGAGTTTCCACGGTGGCCGATTCTTTGCGGCGCGCGATCGGAAAGCTCGTGGGGAGAGAATGATGAGTAAATCTGAAGGAACGACGAGGGTTTCACTTGTTTTTGATCACATCAGCGACGAGCTCCTGATTTGCGCCGCGGACGGTGAACTGGCCGGCGCGGAGACGGCAATCATCAGGGCCCACCTCGAGGCCTGTTGGCACTGCCGGGTTCGCATGGAGAAGATCGAGCGAGCTATTGAGGATTTGGTCGATTATCGCGCTGCACTGGTAATTCCATATTCAAGTCGGAGAGATGGTTCTCGGGCTATTTTTATCGCAAGGTTATGCCAGTACGCGTCCGAGTTTGCGCCCCGGCCAGCCTGGAGGAACCTGTTGGAACGCTTGGCCACCTTTGCCGGCGCACTGGTGGCGCCAAGAATCGCCTGGGCTGGTGCCCTCCTGGCCCTTTCCCTGGCAATTTTCCTGGCCAGGGTGGCGGTGTCACCGACCGTGTCCGCGAACGCCGTCCTAGAACGCGCACGGATATCGGAGAAGATGACCCGGGCCTCGGTTCAACATCCGGTGGTTTACCAAAAGCTGCGCATCCATTCCCGGGCAGGTACGGTTACAAGGACGATTTATCGCGATTTGTTCTCCGGGAGAAAATCAGAGAGCAGCGACGCCAGCCAGGTAACACTAACCGGACTTCAGACAAGGATGCAGGAGGTGAACGTCGATTGGCAAGATCCGTTGTCGATTGAGAGTTTTCTTGCGTGGCACGCTAGCGTTTCCGAAAGGAGCGATGATGTTACGCGTGCGAACGGAGGCCTTCTGGTCGTTCACACGAAGGTTCTCAACGGCCCTCTATCTCTATCAGGAGTCGACCTGACATTGCGGGATGGCGACTATCACGCGATCGCCGAGACCCTGCGTTTCCAAGACGAGAACATTGAAATGAGCGAAGTCGATTTCAGTGTTCTCGCCTTTGAATCTGTTGATCCGGCAATTTTCGAAACGCCATCTTCTCCCCAGCCGGCCGCAATTCCAGTTCGACCTACTGTGTCCGCACCCTCGATTAGCGACTTAGTGCATGCCGAAGCCGAAGCGCGAGTGGCTTTGCACATGCTCGGCGCCGATATGGGTGAACCCATCGACATCTCCAGCGACGCCAAAGAGGTGCTCGTTTCCGGGCTGGTCGATACATCGGAACGAAAACAGGACCTGTTGCAAGCGCTGCAGACGATTCCGCATCTCCGATCTAACTTGGTGTCTGCGACGGAAGCAGCAGAGAAGACGGATCCGCTCGCCCTGAAAGACGACAAACCAGTCGTCGCGGTGGAATCGGCACCGCTCCTCGAACGCGAACTCCACGCAACATTTCCTAACCCTGAGGTTCAAACTAAATTTGTCAACGATGTGCTGGAGACTGCGATGAACGCAGCCGGTAGAGCGTGGTCACTGCGAAGGCTGTCGGACCGGTACACAAAAGATATTGGTTCGAGGCTTGACATGCCGACCGAGCGGAAGGTGGAGTTGCTTATTCGCGACGATGCCCGCTTGCTACAACAAGAACTGAATAAGTTACAGTTCTTACTCACGCAATTGACGCCGGAGATGTTGCCTGGTCATTCAACGGGTGCGGAGGCGAAAACTGATGACACCGAACCGGCGGACTGGCACTGGGGTGTAGATTCAGCATTCTCCGAGACTCAGAGAATTCAAAACGACGTCTCGGTACTGTTCTCCGGGGTGGACAATCAAAACACCGATACGCAGGCGATTCTAGGCGACCTTCTGCTTGCTATCAGAAGGACGGATAAGCGTTTGCCGGTTCTGTGCCGAGAGGTAAGTGGAAATTTTCTGACTGCTGCCGATCGCGATGTTGGTATTCAGGAGTTGGGAGACAACAAAGTGCAAAAGTAATTGGCTGTAATTGAAAGTATTCCTTTCAGGGGTCATTAGTCTTTGTTGCGCAGACATGACACTACTTGAGAAATCTCTGGAGTCGTGAAGGAGTGTTCGGGACCATTCTACCGAATGTAGCGGTCACTACTTTGCTTAAAGCGAGGATGAGCGCGGATGGGATTCATTCTGATAAGTCCTAATATCAATGTGAGTCGACGGCCACAGAGTCATGGCCCATGCGTTCCTTTGCTTCTCGCCATCGCCATCGCGATGACTGTTTTCTTCGTGCCGGTGTCGATGAGCGGCGCGGGAGAGAAAGGGCAGCGTGCTGCCAGCCCATTGAGCAGTGTCGGTACTAATATTGAAGTCAGCCAGGCGGACGATGCGAACAGTCACGACGAAGTGTTGATCGCCGCTCATCCAGCCGATCCCAATCAACTGCTGGCCTGTTCGATGGTCAACTACAACCAGCTCAGCGAGAGAAAGATGCACACAGCTGTCTATAGTTCCACGGACAGCGGAAAGACGTGGGCCTTGGGGCCGCAAATCCCGGAGTCAGGCGATCCTGTCTGTGCATTTGGACCGGATGGCGCTGCTTATTTTGGGGCAATCGGAGATTCACCTTCTCTTGATCCGGCGATCGACTGGCATCTTAAATTGTATCGCTCGACGGATCACTTCAAGACGTGGCAACAGGTGTCTGACATCCTTACGGGAGATCGTCCATGGTTAGCGTTTGACCATACCCATGGCTTAACCCGCGGACGGGGGTACATCACGTACCAATCCCGGGCGGGTAGCCTCGATGCACAAGAAAAAGAACTGGCGGTTTCGCTAGATCTTACTCACTCAAGCGATAACGGATCGACTTGGAGTCTTCCACGCGCTTATGGTGTCATTAATGCGCACCGCCTTGCTCATTCACTCCCCACCGGTATCGCGACACTGTCGGATGGAACGGTTGTAGTTTCCAATTGGCAAAGCCTCAAAAAGAGTGCCCGAGACTCCCAGGACCGACCTGCTGTGGAGTGGCCCGGCGATCCCGGCCCCCCCACGTGTGAAATCTCGGTTGTGCTGGTTCCCCCTGACGGATGGCAACGACCGAAAACGGTAAAGGCAGCCGACAAGTATTGCTCGGAGGGTTCTACTACTCGGACCGTTGACTCTCTTGCGGTCGATGGATCCTCCGATGTCTTCAAAGACCGAATCTACATTGCTTGGACAGACGCGAGGTCGGGCCACTCGCGAATCATGTTCACTTACTCGGCTGATAAGGGAGATACCTGGTCTAAGCCGCGAATTCTAGATGAGATGCCAGGAAATCTTCCTTCCTATCCGGACAGCTTTATGCCTACCCTCGCGGTTAATAAGGACGGAGTAGTTGGACTGTCCTGGAACGACCGTAGGGAAAATCCGGACAACATCGGCTATTTCACGCGATTTACAGCTTCCCTGGACGGCGGGGAGTCCTGGCTGCCCAGCGTTCGTCTGGCGGAGCGGCCGGCTCGCTTTCGCCAAGGAGCGGAAGGGGAAGTGGTTTCAGCTTACGCAGCTGAAGATGGCCCAAATCCGCCGACGGTCCGTATTGTTCGCTTATCCGAATTTCATGGAGGCGATACGGCGGGTCTGTGTGCCGATGCGAACGGCGTGTTCCACGCGCTCTGGGTGGACAATCGCGATGGGCGCGACCAGGCATATACCTCAACCGTCACCGTGCACGGAAACGCGGTGAAGAATGGCAATGCGGACCTCTCTTCTTTGAAGGAGGTAGCCAATCTCCTGGCGTTCGACATCAAGAACGTCGCTTACGATCCGAAGCGTCAGACTTTTGCGCTGCAGGCGGGCCTTCGCAATAAATCAAAAGACATTGTCCGCGGACGCCTGGTGCTGCGCGTCTTGTCGCTCACATCGCAAGCAGGCGCCATAACCATCACGAATGCCGAAAATGGAACCGACGGCACAGGGGCCACGTTTGACTTTACCAAACTCGTTTCGGCCGCTGGTTTGAAACCCAACGAATCGACGGAATCGAAAACAATCGACTTCGAACTTCATGGTGTCCGCCTTCCTCCCATGAACGAGAAGGACATCGTGAAAGGGACGAGCCTGGAATTCGTCAGCATGGATGTCGCAATCCTGGGCGAAGCCCACGAAGAACACGCTTCTACTGCTGAGAGCAAGCGGTGAGGAGCGTGGCGACGAGTCTTTAAGAAAAACTGCGCCGGACCGCCGACCGCAGCGGGGTCCGTGCCTAAGGCGAGAAACTGCCATCAACTCCCGCAGCGGGAGTTTTCGTCACGCGACTGCTTCGCTCGCTGGGCGAAGGTTCACATCCTTGCGATCTAGTTCGCGTTCCAGGCATCAGGCGTGTGTTTCGCACCCGCCCTATCGCGGACCACATCCGTGTGTACGTTTCACAAGGATGAAATATATTTTTTGCGGAATCCGAAAAAATGGCCGCCGGCATGTTTTTACATGTAATTGCATCCACTTGGGTACGTCAGCCCAAGTAACGACCTGGAAGAGAGAATCGTCGAGATGTATGAGAGCCGAGTGAGTTGAACGCCGATGTCCGATTGGAAAGGACCTATGAAACTCGTCAGCATTCTGTTCGCCGTGATCCTCGGGCAAGCAGCCAGCGTGTTCGCGCAGACGAATACAAGTGGTGAAATCGCCGGTCTTGTGACAGACGCGACCGGGGCGGTCTTGAATCACGCCTCCGTTACCGTCCTCAACAAGGACAATGGAACGCAGCGTTCCACCACGACAAGCAGCGATGGTTTCTACCGAGTTCCGCTGCTGCCTCCCGGAACGTACACCGTGACGGTGACCGCCCCGTCGTTCAAGACGTTTGCGCACGACAACGTAACGGTCGACATTGGCCACGCTGTCCACCTAGATTTCAAACTGCAGGTCGGCAGTGTAGAAACCAAGGTCGAGGTGACGGGTGAGGCGTCGCTATTGGAACCCACCAATCCGAATACGACTACGAGCTACTCCGAAAGAGATCTCACTGAAATCCCTAATCCGGGCGGCGACATGTCGCACGTCGCGGTGATTGCGCCGGGTGCGATCATGAACGTCGGCGCGGCGGGTGGCT
>Ga0210399_10001773_pt1 | contig 16822 bp, 15 predicted proteins | sample IncBWC14MmetaG_FD_150865 | JGI IMG/M metagenome (GOLD analysis project Ga0210399, IMG submission 150865) | Forest soil microbial communities from Barre Woods Harvard Forest LTER site, Petersham, Massachusetts, United States - Inc-BW-C-14-M | ecosystem: Environmental > Terrestrial > Soil >...
TCATCGCTGGTATCAACGAGCCGAAGCGAAGTTGCGTCGTGCTCAGCGCAAAGTTGCCCGTCGCCAGAAAGGGTCGCACCGTCGCCGTAAAGCTGTTGTTTTACTGCAAAAAGTCCACCGCAGAATCCAGAACCAGAGGCACGAGTTCCAACACAAGTTTACCTTCTGGCTGGTCCAGAATTTCGGTGTAATTGCGGTCGAAAATTTGAACGTCAAAGGCTTGGCGGGCGGAATGCTCGCCAAGTCGGTACACGATGTGAGTTGGGCTGCTTTCTTTTCTAAACTCGCGTACAAGGCTGAAAGCGCTGGTCGCGTGTTGAAAGCAGTCAACCCTTGTGGAACGAGCCAGACCTGCACATGCGGAGCAAAGGTATGGAAAGAACTCTCGGATCGAGAGCACCTCTGCACGGCTTGTGGCTTGCTTGCTCCTCGTGATGTTGTGAGTGCTCAAGTAATTCTCCAACGGGCTAGGATGAGTCCGTCAAACCGCAACGTAGCGTAACGTATCGCATGCGTGGTTTGAGAAGCCGTCGCATTTATGCGGCGGAGAAGTCACGTCCCGGGTAGTTTGATTTTTCCTGCAAGCGCAGATTGATTTCGCAATGGTAGACCCCGTCTTTGTCCCGCGAGAGCGGCCGAATCGTTGCGAATTTACCGCGCGCCTCGGACTCGCTTTTCATCGCCTCCGTCAAATACGAATCGCCCTCGAAGCGCAGCTCCTCGGTCCATTGGACCGGATAACCCGCTCCCCACAGATTGAAATGGACGTGCGCGGGGATGTGCATGCTCGGATACCGTCCCGGTCGGATGGTATGCAGTTCGAAACGCCCCTCGGCGTCGGTCTTCATATAGCCCTTCAGCCGCGGATGGCCGACTTTGCCGTCCGGCGAATAGTAGCCATCCTTGTCGGTGTTGTAGGCATACACGACGACGCCCTCGACGGTGTGGGCGCCGTCGGGAGCGAAGACGCGTCCGGCAACCACCAACGGTTCGCCGCGTTCGCCCGCCGGCACAATCGTGGCGGTCCAGTTCGTGCCCGGTAGCTCAGTAGGAGGAGGGTTCTGCGCTTTTGCGGGCAGTCCATAAAGGTACGGTGCGGCTGCGCCCGCCACACCTATGGTAATCAATCTTTCTAAGAATTCGCGGCGCCCCTGGTCCTGAAGTTTCATTGGTTTGCTCCTTTGGGTGGCAAGACGCACGGGCGGCCCCAAGCGTTAACAGGCTGGCACGAGAGAACCGGTGCATTCTATTGGCGGTGTTAACAAATCCTCTGTCGCTGGCGTCTCTTGATACGAAGTCGAGGGCAGGGGCGTGGACCCCCAACACGTCCGCCCCGGAGGTGCTGTCCATGAGCATGATCCGCATTGTTAGCGCCCTGACGATTTTGGCGTCATTTACACAGGTTGCACCTGCCAAGCCGAGGTCCAAGGACGAGGGGTCAAAAAGCGCAGCGAAAGTCTATACGGTCACCAAGAGTTACACGACGCTGTCCTTTACGGCTACGAAATGGATGGTCTTCAAGGAAGAAGGACTTTTTCAGGAGTTCAGCGGGACCCTGGCCTATAGCCCGGATGATCCATCGAAATGCAAAATCGATGTGCGGGTCGAAGCAGCCAGCCTCGATACTCGCAATTGGGTTCGTGACAGAGTGTTGCGCTCCGATGATTTTTTTGACGTCGAGAAATTCCCCACCCTTTCCTTTCACAGCACGGGCGTCAAACCCACGGGAAAGGAAACTTACGACGTCGAAGGCGACCTCATCATTCACGGCGTGATGAAGCGCATAAGCGTACCGGTGAAAACGATTGGCGTCCGCGCGATGCCGGGAATCGGCGACTTTGCCGGCTTCGAGACTACTTTCAACATCGACCGCCGCGACTTCGGCGTCCTCGGATCGCAATGGAGTGGCAACACCATGGCCATCGATCCCACCGTCGTCCTCCACCTCATCATCGGCGGCGTGCGCGAATAGCCCGAGCGTCACGTATTCACCGTTCCGTCCGTCTCTACGTCCACTGCCAGTCAGCAGTCACGCCGCGCTTTGGCAACGCCTCCAGCCTCTGTGCTATCTTCAAAGCTCCTCATGACGGCTGGTAGAGAAATTTCTCTGGGTTCGCTGCGCCTCGGTGGCGGGAATCCCCTGTTTCTGATCGCGGGGCCGTGCGTGATTGAAAGCGAAGCGCATGCGCGAACCATGGCTGAACAGGTGGCCAAGATCGCGGCCGACGCCGGAATACCCTACATCTTCAAAGCCTCCTACGACAAAGCCAATCGCTCATCCCTGAAGGCCTTCCGCGGCCCAGGACTTAAGGAAGGCTTGCGCATCCTCGGCAAGATCAAGTCGGAACTGAAACTGCCGATACTCACTGACATTCACGACGCCTCGCAGGCGGAACCTGCGGCGGAAGTCTGCGACGTGCTCCAGATTCCGGCATTTCTGGCGCGCCAAACGGATTTGCTGATCGCCGCGGGCAAGACCGGCCGGGTCATCAACGTGAAGAAACCGCAGTTTCTGTCGCCCTGGGACATGGGCAACGTCACGGAAAAATTGGCAAGCACTGGAAATACCAAGATTATTCTTACCGAGCGCGGCTCTTCGTTTGGATACCAGAATCTTGTCGTCGATATGCGCTCGTTCCCGATTATGCAAAGGACGGGCTACCCGGTAGTTTTCGACGTAACGCATGCCGTGCAGCTGCCCGGCGGACAGGGCCATGCGAGCGGCGGGCAGCCTCAGTTTATTGAGCCGCTGGCGCGCGCAGGCGTAGCGGCTGGCGTGGACGGGATTTTCATCGAGACGCACGACAATCCCGCCAAAGCGCTCTCCGACGGACCCAACGCCCTGCCGCTGCCGGATCTCCTCAGCCTGCTGATGAAACTAAAGGGACTCAATTCGGTGGTGCGGCGCTGGAGCGAGAAATGAGTCTCGACACCGCACGGCGAGTGCTCCGAATTGAAGCGCAGGCGATCCAGGACGTTCTCGCGCGGCTGGATGCCACGTTTGAAAAAGCAGTCGATGCGCTCTTTGCCTGCAAAGGCCGCGTCGTGGTCACCGGCATGGGAAAATCCGGCCTCATCGGCCGAAAAATCTCGGCAACGCTTTCAAGCACGGGAACTCCGTCGTTCTTTTTGCACGCCGCGGAGGCCCTACATGGGGATATGGGCATGCTTGCCCGCGGCGACGCGATGATGGCCGTCTCTTACGGCGGCGAAACCGAAGAAATTGTCCGGCTGCTGGAGGCGCTGAAGCGGCTGGAGATGCCCATGGTCACTTTGACCGGTAATATTCATTCCACCTTGGCGGAAGCGAGTGACGTAGTGCTGGATGTTAGCGTGAAGGAAGAAGCGTGCACTATGAATCTTGCGCCCACGGCGAGCACCACGGTGGCCATGGCGGTGGGCGACGCCTTAGCAATTTCGCTCCTCGAACGCCGCGGATTTCGCCCCGATGATTTTGCCGCGCTTCATCCTGGCGGAAGCCTCGGCAAAAAACTCCTGCGCGTGGAACATCTGATGCACGCGGGAGAAGCGCTTCCACATGTTTCCAGAGACACGCCGATGCCCGACGTCTTCCACGAAATGTCCGCCAAGAAACTAGGCATGACCACGGTCCTAGAACCGGACGGACGCCTGGCGGGAATCCTGACCGACGGCGACCTCCGACGGCTGATGGAAAAGCATCGCGGGGCCGTTCTGGAGATGCGTGCCGCTGATGGCATGACCCAGAATCCGCAAACCATCGGTCCGCGCGTGCTAGCCGGCGAAGCCTTGAACCTGATGGAGAAGCGCAAGATCACTTCGATCGTCGTGGTGGATGAAGCAGGCGGCGTCCTTGGGGTGGTGCATCTGCATGATCTGTGGACACTGGAGTTGATGTAGGGCTGGACTAGGAGAACACCATTGGCCAAGCGCGGAAAGAAGATCCCCAGAAAACTAGCGAAACGAGCGAAGCCCATACTCGTCCTACTCATGGACGTCGATGGCACCCTGACCGACGGCAGCGTCGACTTGCTTTCCCAATCCGACGGCTCCGCCCTGGAAATAAAGAATTTCGACGCCCACGACGGCCAGGGCCTCACGCTAGCCGTTACCGCCGGGTTGCGCACTGGCGTGATCACTGGCCGTGCCAGCGCCGCCCTCCGCCGGCGCTGCAAAGAACTGGACATCGAGTTCGTTTACGAGAAACAGGGCCACAAAATCGCCGCCTACGAGGACGTCCTGCGCAAAACCGGCGCCCAGGAATCCGAAGTCGCCTACCTCGGCGACGACTTGCCCGACTTGACGGTCATGCAGCGCGTGGGACTGGCCGTCGCCGTTCACAACGCCACTCCGGAAGTTCGCCGCGCTGCCCACTACACCACCAAAGCCGACGGCGGCAAAGGAGCCGCCCGCGAACTCGTCGAACTCATCCTCAAGTCCAAAGGCATTTGGGAAGAAATGATTGACAAGGCTCGCGCCTGAAGGAGCGCTTCCTTTGCCGATTTCCGCGCGGCCAGTCGCCGTACACCATCTTGCCCCGGCTCGCCACGACTGTGCCTTGACCTTGTGAAGCACCCTCATTTAGCGATTATCCGGCTTTCGGAGGACTTGCTGGCCCGCCCCACCTTTCCTGCCCGCGGCGCATCTAACGTTTGTAGCCTATGCACAATTTCACCCGCCGGGAACTACTGAAACTCGGTGCGACAACAGCCGTTGCCGAACTGGCGTCTTTGGGTTTCGACGGATGCGGTGGTGTTTCTGTCACTCCTCCGCCGGGTCCTGCCGCTTGCTCCAAATTAGCCGACATCGAACATGTAGTGATCCTGATTCAGGAAAACAGATCGTTCGATCATTATTTTGGGAGCTACCGCGGCGTCCGTGGGTTTTCCGATCAAAGCATGGCATTCCAGCAGCCCGACCCGGCGAATACAACGATCTCTCCCGTGGGAACGCTCTTACCGTTCCGTTTAGACACCTCGACAACCAATGCGGCCTGCACGCACGACATTAGTCACGACTGGGTGCCGCAGCATCAGAGCTGGAACAATGGCGCGATGAACGGCTTTGTCAGTTCGCGTCTTTCGACCAATTCTAGTGACGCTGTATTGAGCATGGGCTACTACACACGCGCCGACATCCCCTACTACTACGCGTTGGCCGATGGTTTCACGATTTGCGACAACTATTTTTGTTCGGTGATCGGCCCAACGGACCCGAACCGCCTCTACACCATGGCGGCATCGCTGGACCCAGATGGGAAGAACGGCGGACCGATTTTGCAAACCATCATCACAAACCGCGCAGCCTATAACGGCCGCCTGACCTATACGACGATGCCCGAGCAGCTGCAAGCGCGGGGAATTTCCTGGAAAGTATACTCGACCCCGGATGCCACGGTTCTCGGGGGAATTCTTTCTGACAATGTTCTTTCCTATTTCAAAAACTTTCAGGATCCTGCCTCGGTGCTGCACCAAAATGCATTTGGACCCCAATTCCCATTGGACTTCCTGGGCGATGTGGCAACTGGGAGCTTGCCGCAAGTTTCCTGGCTGGTGGGCTCGGTGCTGACCTCGGATCATCCGCCTTCGCCCTCGACGTTCGGTGAAAACATAGTTTCGCTCGTCGTCAGTGCCTTAGCAGCGAACCCTGGACTGTGGGCTAAGACACTTTTACTGGTTACCTACGATGAAAATGGGGGATTTTTTGATCACGTAGCGCCGATAACCGCACCTCCCGGCACGCCAGGCGAATATGTGACTGCGCCGGCGGTACCAGACCCCACGGTAGTCGGCAGTCCGGCGATCAGCGGCCCGATTGGGTTGGGTTTTCGCGTCCCGATGCTGATTGTCTCGCCGTTCAGCCGAGGCGGATTTGTGTCTTCCGACCTTTTCGATCACACTTCCGTGTTGCGATTTCTGGAGACGCGGTTCGGTGCCGAGGTGCCCAATTTGAGCGCCTGGCGCCGCGCGGCGGTCGGAGACCTAAGCAGCGCGCTGAATTTCAAAAAAACTGACCTTTCGCTTCCGAATCTGCCGTCCACACTTCCTGGCATTCCGCAAGCCATCGCGCAGTGTGTCGCGAACTTGGCGGGAACGACGGCCTACACCGTGCCCACGACGCAAACTGTTCCGACTCAGGAAGCCGGAACCGCGACTCGCCCCAGCGGCGTGTGCTAGCTGCTAGCAGCGCAGCTTCCGGATCAAGCCGAGATATCAGGAATTGGCCGCTACCGTCAGGCATTTCGAGTGCTGATATCGTGAGCAAAGCTCTGGCGACGAACCTACCGAATATCCACTTCGTGGAATCCAAAGCCCTTCAGCATGCCGGAGATTGTGCTTCGCGCGTTGTCGGCAGCCGTTCTGAGGATTCCATCTTGCAGCGCGGCTTGTAAGAGCTGGCGCTCAGCTTCTTCGCGGACTTCGCTTTCGAGATTGGGATCGGGAGACGAGAACAGGCCGGTGTCACGGGAATATACTTTCGTCTTCGCATTGTCGATGCGCGTGCTGAAAACTTCCGCCGCCGGAAGATGAATTGATACTTTCTGCCCCTGTATTAGGACGTCGACCGGCTGTAGGCGCGCAAGATTTATCCCCGCAACCACTTCTCCGTGGACCACAAGTAGCAGGCGGTCACCGGCCAGAAATTTCGGCAGGTAGGCATTGGCGTGTTCGCCGGAAATAATCTTATCCATTGTATAGCTCACGGTTTCCAGCCGCTGGAGTTGCTGAATTTGACGAACCACGGTCGGCTGATCCACGTTGATCAGTGTGCGTCCTCCGTGGAACATGCCGATCAGGTGCAATAGCCCGAGCCCGCTCGACAGCCACACCAGCGCCCCCGCCAAGACCATGGTAAAAACCGCGCCCAGGAAGGCCCCCAGAACCCAGGAGCGCAAATTCCGGGAGTTGCCTCGCTTTCCACGAGTGGCCAATTCGTTGAGAGGCGTATTGTCGACGGTCATCTGTTTCTCCAGCAACTTCAAGGTAGACCAAGCCAAATATAGTTGTGCTTAGTAATTTACGACGCTTGGCCGAGTCGATCTTTTCGAGTCCCGCAGTTCGCTAGAACCTCACTTGTAAATAAGGCCACAGAATCCAAATCATAATGACAATCGGAATCCCCACCGCAGCTATCGCTGTAAACAAGATGATTGCGAGGAACATCCAATCCCGCCGGGTGTTGGCGCCGGGCTGCTCCCTCTCTCGCATCAGCAAGCGGTAGTTACGTCGATTCGCTTTCCAAAAGACGTGGAAGACGTCGCCCGCTACCGGGATTGCTCCTATGGTGGTTTCCAGTAGCACGTTAGCAATCATGCGAACCAGAGTGACCGATTTCGCACCACGACGCCAGGACGCGAACACGATTAAGAATGATGCGATGCCCGCCATGGCATCTCCAATCCCCGGTACCCAGCCAATCAAGGCGTCCAGCCCAAATCGAATCTGGGTTCCGGGGATTCGGAACATATCGTCCAGAAGAGCGGCAATGTAATCGAGGTGTTCGTCCGACGTGAGTGGATGCAGCATAGGACCTGTCCCGTTCATACCATACCGGGCGCTCAGACCGGAAGGTGGAGCTTCTCCTATTTCACCGAGCTCGGGTTCGCCAATGACGCTCAATGTTTCACTGGAGCAACGGGCTTCTTCCCTCCAGTCAAGTCGCCGGAGCTACACTGGCAGTGTCTTGGCTCCAGCGACCGTTGGATTCGCTGATGCTCTGGCAGCAAAAGGCGCCAGTGTTGGGTGGATCTTGCAGGACGGAAGAAAGCGGCCACCTCGTCCAGACCGTAACTACCTTCCTTTCAACGGTATGCTTCTGCGGCTTTTCGGCCACGGACTTGCCCTCACACCACCCAACTTGTCATTGAATTCGACCTGCCCCCATGCGGGCGCGTAAGAACGTCGACGGAAATCGCCGCCGTTTCTGGGCTTAATTCTAGGATCGCAAATTCACCCCGTGGCCGCGCGCCTGGGGAGGAGGAAACCGAATTGAGCACACCCACCGTCTTACGAGCCCTGTGTACCTCCTTTCTAGCGTTAGCTCTGGCAGGCGCGCTGAACCCTGTTTTCGGTAAGCATCGCGGAGGAGGCTCCCGCGGGGGTGGTGGTTCCCACCACGGCGGTTCCCGCGGCGGTGGCGGATTCCATGGCGGGAGCAAAGGCGGAGGCGGATTCCGCCTTGGCGGCCGAGGACATTCCGGTGGCAAAAGTTTTCTGGGCGCGCGGCCAGCCGCACCACGACAAATGGGTGGCGGCTCGTTTAGCAAATTTGGCAGCTCGGCCCAGCATGCGAACAGCAATTTCAGCTACTTCGGAGGCCGATCGGTTGGCTCGAATGGCCCGCGGAACATAAATGGCTCGTTCGGACGAAGACTGGCCGCCTCCGATGCAAGAGCGATAGCGACGAACACGTATCCACCTGCCAGGAACTTCGGTTCGAATCGGCCTCCGAGCGTTCCATCGGCTTCGCGGAATTGGTCCCGTGACCGTCAATCCTCCTGGGCCGGTACGTCTAGATCGACGACCTTCTTCAACACCAATCGACCTCCAAATGCGGCGTCAGCTCCGAGAGGTTGGTCCGGGCAGGGCCAGTCCTCCTTGGCGAGTGCGCCGCGATCGACGTCTTCCTTTAATTCAAATCGGCCCCCGAATGTTCGATCGACTTCGATGAGTTTGTCAGGCCAAGGTCAATTGTCCTCGGCAAATGCGCTGAGATCGACTTCTTTCCTCGATCACAACAGGGGAACTTTGAATTTTGGGAACTCCCGGTTCGGTAATTCCTCTCTCGGCCATTCCTCGCTCTCCCATTCACGAAATAGGTCGAACGCCTCCCGGTTCGGAGGTCCCCGATTCGGCGACGCGCACCAATTTGACTGGGGCGGAACTTCCTTCCATGGAGAGAACTTGTTCGACGGCGTTGCGTCGTTTGTTCCGAACTTATTTGGCTTGGCGTTGGATTTCGGCGCTTTCGGCCTGCGCGGTTTGGGGTTGCTTGGTACCGGTTTGAACGGATTCGGCGCAACCGGTTTGGGATTGCTTGGTTCCGGCCTGAACGGATTCGGCGTGGGCGAGTTGAATTCGATGGGTTCTGGCCCAGGCGACTTCAACATGAACGCGGGACAGGATTCGCTGCCTTGGGGGCCAAGCCCGATCTTGCGTCCGACCGGAAGCTGTGCCTTGCCCCGTTAGCTGGCTCACATTCAATGATTCTTTTGGACTTAGTGCTTCACCGCTGAAACTGCGCCGAGTAAAGCGGATACTATTGCTCGGCGCGTTGGCACTCGCGCCTTCTACCCAGAACGCATGGCCATCGGAACCTTATCGCGCGTCCATGCGTATTGAATCCTAGGCCCCGATCCGTCTCAAAATATGGCAGATTACTAATCTCCGCAGTGGAGGTTTCGAGAGACCATGGATACATTTCTCCTCGACCTGAAATACGGTGTGCGTTCCGTATGGCGCGACAAGGGCTTTGCCCTAACCGTGCTCCTCACCTTTTCCGTCTGCATCGCCGCCAACACCGCGCTCTTCGCCATCGTGAACTCCGTCATTTTGCGGCCTTTGCCTCTATCGGACGCCAATTCCATTTTGATCATGTCCAACGAATACCCCAAAGCCGGTGTTACAGGGGGCAACAACAGTAGTTCCGGTGACTACTTCGATCGCCTTCGAGAAATGACCGTTTTCGAGAGTCAAGCCATCTTCCGCCCCCGTGACCAAACTGTGGAACTGAACGGTTCGCCGCAGCAGATTCGCGGCATGCTGGTCACGCCCTCGTGGTTCCAGTTGTTGCACGTTTCCCCCACGCTCGGCCGCGCTTTCACCTCGGAAGAAGGCGAAATCGGCGCCGATACAGAGGTCATCCTCAGCCATGGCCTGTGGCAGCAGTTGTACGCCGGAGACAAATCCGCAATTGGCCGCGACCTCCGCATCAGCGGTCGGCCCTTCAAGATCGTCGGGGTCATGCCTCCCAATTTTAGTTTTGTTGACCCGGATGTACGCCTGTGGATGCCCCTCGCCTTCACTGCTGAACAGAAGACCGTTCATCACAGCAACAACTGGTACTACATCGGACGCTTGAAGCCGGGCGCGACCCTCGAGCAGGCTCAGGCACAGGTCAACGCTTTGAACAGCGAGAATCTGGAGCGCTTCCCGGAACTCAAGGAACTCCTGATCAACGCTGGATTCAACACCAAAGTTAAACGCCTCCAGGACATGCTGACCGCCGGCGTCAAAAAGACTCTCTATCTTTTGTGGGGCGGCGCGTTCGTTGTTCTTCTCGTCGGCGGTCTAAACATCGCCAACCTGGCCCTCGCTCGGCTCGCTGTTCGCCGCAAGGAACTGGCCACGCGTATCGCCCTGGGCGCAGGGCACGCGCAGCTCATGCGTCAGTTGATTCTGGAACACTTGGGATTGGCTTTGTTCGGAGGCCTCGGCGGCATCGCTCTCGGTGCCGGTTTGCTGCGGACTCTGGCCGCCATCGGCCTCGAAAATTTTCCGCGCGCCGGCGAAGTTCACATGGACACCACCGTCGTTCTCGTAGCGGTTGTGCTTTCCATGGCCGCTGGACTTTTTGTCGGCCTCTTCCCTATTGCCGCTATCTCGAATATCGGCATCAGCGACGCTTTGCATGAGGACAGCCGCACCGGTACCACCGGAAAAAAATCACGCAGCGTCCGTCAACTTCTCGTCGCCGCCCAAATTGGATTTGCCTTCGCTCTACTCATGGGCGCGGGGCTCCTTCTCGCCAGCTTCCGCTTGCTCTTAGAGGTCGATCCTGGATTCAACTCCAACGGCGTGGTCACCGCCTCCGTCGCTCTGCCGCGGTCCAGATACCCCAAGGCTGAACTTATGCGCGACTTCATGAATCGTGCGCTCCCCGCCGTCCGCGCCATCCCCGGCGTTTCCATCGCAGGCGCAACGGATGCCATTCCCCTTGGCGGCAATCACGATGACAGCGTGATCCTCGCGGAGGGCTATCAGATGAAACCCGGCGAGTCCCTGGTCTCTCCTTTGAGCATTTCTGTGACGCCTGGATATTTCGAAGCCCTCGGCATCCACATGGCCCGCGGCCGCAGCTTCGATGACCATGACAACGAGACCGCTTCCCGCGTGGTCATCGTGGACGAACTCCTGGCGCAGCATTTCTGGCCGGACCGTGATCCCATCGGCCGCCGCATGTATATGCCCGGGGACTCCAAAGATCTCCTGAAAATTGACGAGCACACCGTTTGGATTACCGTAGTGGGTGTCGCGCGAACACTGCGCTATGAGAATCTCGACGGTTCCGGCGCCCCGGTCGGCGCGTACTATTTCCCCAATTCCCAGCAGCCCGCCGGGGGGTTTACGTTTGCCCTCAAGACCGCTGCCGATCAGGGCTCCGTCATCCGCGCACTTCGCGCCGAAATCTCCCGTTTGGATCCCGATTTGGCGGTCTTCGACGTCCATTCCATGTCCGAACGCATCGACCTTTCCTTGTCTTCTCGCCGCACCTCGATGTTTCTGGCCAACGCCTTCGGCGGAGTCGCATTATTTCTGGCTACGCTCGGAATTTATGGCGTGCTGGCGTATTTGGTCGCCAGGCGCACTCGCGAAATTGGTATTCGTGTCGCTCTTGGCAGCACGCGGGCCGGCATTCTTAAGCTGGTCTTGCGGGAGGGATTCCGGCTTGTGGCCATCGGTTTGGTTCTGGGGGTTGCCGGCGCCATATCCTTAGAAAAAGCTGTGGCCAGCGAAATCTATGGCGTCCGGCCGCTCGATCCGCTTGTATTAGCAAGCGTCACGGCCGCGCTCGTCATTGTTGCACTGGCTGCTTGTGCCGTCCCTGCTCGTCGCGCCATGCGCGTCGATCCCCTGGTCGCATTGAGATACGAGTGACCACTCCTCCGGCGCCTTGAAGCGCGAGGTTTTGCGGCACCACGGAAGATCCTGCCTGCCGGTTTCTTGCCGGTTCTGGCACTGGCGGCCGTCTCAGGCCATAATGTCACCGGCCATTCCGTCAGCGAGGATTAAGAACCATGCTCCACGCTTGGCATGATGTTTCACCGGGGAACGATCTCCCGCGCGATTTTCAGGCGGTGATCGAAATCCCCCTGGGCTCAAACGTGAAATACGAGTTGGACAAAACCACTGGTCTATTGAAGGTGGATCGCATCATCCACTCGGCGGTATTCTACCCCGCAAACTATGGCTTCATTCCCCAGACCTACGCCGAAGACAACGATCCGCTGGATGTGCTGGTTTTGTGCCAGGAACCGGTGCAGCCTCTGGCGCTCATCGGAGCGCGTGCCATTGGGCTGATGACGATGATCGATTCCGGGGCCAGCGACGACAAGGTCATCGCGGTGGCGACGAACGATCCGGAGTTCAACAGCTACGTCGAGGCCAACGAATTGCCGCCGCACCGCTTGCTCGTTCTGAAGCGCTTTTTTCAGGACTACAAACAACTGGAAGGCAAGCAGGTCCAGGTGGACGACATCCGCCCGGCCTACGCGGCCGCAAAGGTGATTGAAAAGGCGCTGGCCCGGTACCAGGAGCAACGTGAAACTCTGCGCGCACGGGACCACCACTAGTATAAATGCACTATTCTTGCGATTTCCGTTCGGTGCTAACTTGCCCCGCTGCTATTGGGCCCGGTTGGGCAGTGGCGCGGTTCCGCGCGGCGACTTTTTGCTGTAGCGTGCCTAGCTTTACAGTCTGGAGCGAGCAGGCATGAATCAATTCTGGAAATGGACGGCGGGCATTTTCGGCGTGCTGCTCGTTGCTGCTTTTGGCGTACTCTCCTACATGGCGGGAAGCCCAAAGGACGCTTACGGAATGGTTCGGTACGCCCTGCCGCACATGCATCGCGGCACGCTGAAAGTGGGCAGCGATGCGCCCGACGCGCGCATCGTCGCGCTGGACGGGGTTAGCCGTTTCCATATTCGCGAACGAACGCATGAGCGGCCGCTCGTGCTGGTCTTCGGAAGTTTCACTTGACCGCCTTTCCGTCGCCAGGTCGGTGACGTCGTTCAAATCTATGAAGATTACAAGCAACGCGCCGACTTTCTAACCGTATACGTTCGCGAGGCGCATCCCACCGACGAGTGGCAGATGAAATCCAACGTGAAGGACGACGTCTGCTACGCGCAGCCCAAGACGCTGGAGCAGCGCGTGATCATCGCAAATGACTTTATCAAAAGATTCAAATTCACCTTGCCCTTCGGGATCGATGACATGAGCAACGCCGCCGACAATGCGTACTCCGCTTGGCCCGAACGCATTTACATCATTGATGAAAGCGGCCGCATCGCCTACCGCGGCGGTATGGGACCATTCCATTACAAGCCGGAAGAAGCCCGCGACTGGCTGGCCGCGCGGTATGGCGCGGTGAAGCACGAAGCGCCGCCATCGCTGGCTACTCGAGAGGCCGCATCAACAACAGGAACGGCAGCACCGGCGTCGCCAGCGCCCTCAACTCCTGCGCCGGCCGCCGCGGCCAAATGACACCGCCTCTCTTGACACGAGCGAAAGAGTTATGATCGGGCTGTGAAAAGGAGCATTCGAAACAAGAAAGTAGGAGCTGGCCCGCTGAGAAAAGTGGGACTGGCGCGGGCGCTCTCTAAACTTGGCTATTGTTCGCGATCTCGCGCGACAGAATTGATTGCCGCTGGCCGTGTGAAATGGAATGGAACTGTCCGGCGCGATCCGGAAACGCCAGTGCACATCGGAAAAGACCGCATCGAAATCGACGGTCAGCCGCTCCGAGGCGGCTCCAAAATTTACATCGCGCTGAACAAGCCTCGCGGAGTGCTGACCACGGCAGCAGACGAAAAGGGCCGCGAAACAGTTTATGGACTTTTGCTGGCAGACTTGCCGTGGCTCGCACCGGTGGGGCGGCTCGACAAAGCAAGCGAAGGCTTGCTGCTGATGACCAATGATTCGGAATGGGCGGCGCGGATTACGGCGCCGGAGACGCATCTCGATAAGACCTACCATGTGCAAATCAGCGCCATCGCCGATGAAGCGTTGCTGCAGAAATTGCGGAGCGGAATCGTCGCAACCGACGGCGAATTTCTTCGCTTAAAAAATGTGCGCATGCTTCGGAGCGGCGAACACAATTCGTGGCTCGAAATCGTTTTGGACGAGGGCAAGAATCGCCACATACGTCGCATGCTCGAAGAATTGAAAATAGAAGTGCTCCGACTCGTGCGCGTGGCCATCGGACCACTCGCTCTAGGCGACCTGCCGAAGGGCGCGACTCGCACGCTGGAACTCGAAGAAAAGCAGGCGCTGGATCGGGCGATGCAGGCGCCGGTCCGCGAACCTGCTCGTCTCGTCTAGCTAACAAGAACTACTTCGATTTGTATGTAAACGTCACTTTCGTTTCTTCGTCAAGAACCAGCGGCCTGACGAAGTTGTACGAATTCCCTGCCCTGGGCACATCCACGCGCACCGGCAGCACGCCCGAAATGCGCTGTTGTAGGCTAACTACGTTGGAAGAAGCTGCCGTCTGCTGCTTCTCGGCATTTTTCTTTGCGTCGCGCCCGATGCGCTGATAGTCCCGCACATCAGCGACGCTCGAGTTGACGGTCACAATCTCTGTGGCGGCAGCGAGTTGCAAAGTGGAGCCCAGCGGAACTGGTCTGCTGGCATCGTAGTCGAACTTGTAAACAAGCCTCTTGAAGCCTGGAGCGGATGCGGTGAATTCAACTGGGCCGGACGTCAGATTGGAAACTACCCAACGACCCGAAGAGTCGGTCACCACATTTCGGACGGCACCGGTTCCAGGCTGGGTGACGGTGACTTGCGCGTTGGCAACCATGGCACCGGATTGGTCGACTAAAACGCCGCCGGCTTGTCCGGGGAGCAGCGACACGGGTTCGAATTGTCCGACGGGGCCGTTCATAGCGAACTCGTTTAAGTCGTACGAGGATTCGCGGTCGGCAACATTCGCAATCGATGGAGGAAGGAGATTTGTGGAGATGGCGTCGCCGCCGAATTCTTTCACCTTGTACTGCTCGGGGAGAAACACTTCCCACTGGAGGAGATTAATGGGCACATCCATTTTTGGAAGAGAAAGATCGGAGCCGCCTTTTTTAGCAAAGGGCGCGCCCGAGTGCATGAACACGAATGAAACAGTGTAAGAGTCGACGGGACGAAAGCCGGCGCGCAACAGCGGAACCCGATTGCCATCAGGTCCTTCGACGGGTTTCACCTTTTCTCCGGCAACTTCGGCGGAGAGAATACTCGCGTCTGCAGGCAAAGCCACTTTCAAAAACGGTTGCGCTTGATTCTTGATAGTGAGTTTTATTTCGGTGAGCGACCTACCCTCCGTGGTCACCAGTGTGGTAACCACGGCGCGTTCAGCAACCGCAGCGAGAACGCTGCTATCCGGAAAGCGCGTCCATTCGAGCGCGAGGGCGGGCTTTTCGTTAGGCTGCTTGTGAAAACGAAATGCCGCCTGCAGGGGAAAGTGCGCGAGTGAACGCAGGTACGGATTCATTTCCTTGAAATCCATGCGCTTGAGGCCGCCGGCTTCAGTGGCGGTCAACTCGATTGTCCCCGCACCTTCGACAAGAACTTCGCCAGTCTCGCGCTGGGCATCTTTGAAAGTGAGAAACGGCACGTCCGCTTTGGTGGCGGAGATAGATCTTTCCATGGAGATCAGAAACTGGTGGCTCCGTTGGGCCGGGCCAGTGACTTTCAAGGTCAAGACGCCGGATTCGAACTCGCTGGACTCGACCGAAGCTCCGGTGGCGCCGGTGATTTCGAATCCCGCGGGGACTTCGATTTGAAATTGCGAGGGTTCGCCTTGGACCACGGTGATGTCGGCGAGTGCGGCGATTCGAATGTCGGCTTCGCTGACCGAAGCGAGCGTCTTCACGTCCGAGAGAAAGCGCACTTCCTTGGGCGCAACCGGCGCGACAGTTTCCCGGGTTGTCCACCAAATGCTTGCTGGCTGTCCGGGAACGAGTGTGGCTTCAATGGCGGTCTGCCCGTTCTCAGAGGATCGGGAGGTGATGAGGCCGGGTTTGATTCGAACGTTGGTGTGGTCGCCGGGGACAACGAGCGCGAGCCGCACGGTGCCCGCAGATGGCACGGGAAGATTGAAGGAGGCGCGTCCAGCTTCGATGCTCAGGGGAAGGCCGGCGTCGACCGTGACGGCGAAGTCCGCCGGGCCGGTGAGAACAGCAGTGTGCGTACCATTTTCCAGTTCGAGAGGCAAGCCCTTCCCTTCCTGGCGCGCGTCAAGAATGGCCATGCCGGTTGTGAGAGGAATCTTGGTCGCGCCTTTGTGAAGAATCTCTCCCTCGAAATGCACGGTGCCCTGCACCGATTCGTTCGCCACGGTGAATTTCAGGTCGGCGCGTTTCATGGTGTAAGGAACGGGAGGCGAGTCCAACTTCCTGACAGGTTTGCTCGCGAGTTCGAGGAGCCGGTTGTATTCGTCGAGAGGGAGCGTGACATTTCCCGAAGCTGGGACCGGAGGAAGAGCAACATCGTCTGCTGCGGCTGCAAAACCGGGGAGAACCAAAATCCATGTCAACAATATCGAGAGAGTCTTTTTCACTTGCCACCTACCTTTTTCTCGTGCTGATAAGTTAATCCCGCGGAGGGGGCCTGATTTTCGCCCGTCAATTCGGAGACCAGGTAGAGAGAAGGACCGAATGCCGGGAAAGAAACGCGGATGGGAAGAATCCCAGCGCGCTTTCCTGCCAAGGAGTCAGCCCTGAATTTATCGAGAAACGTTTCGGTTGCGACTTGCGCGTGTCTCGATTTGGTCTCGTCCTTGTCCTCCATGTCAGGTGCCGCTGAGGGAGGAGCAGTCACAAGCACTGAGACTGCCCCGCCGGCAACCCCAA
>Ga0210399_10001775_pt1 | contig 16804 bp, 16 predicted proteins | sample IncBWC14MmetaG_FD_150865 | JGI IMG/M metagenome (GOLD analysis project Ga0210399, IMG submission 150865) | Forest soil microbial communities from Barre Woods Harvard Forest LTER site, Petersham, Massachusetts, United States - Inc-BW-C-14-M | ecosystem: Environmental > Terrestrial > Soil >...
ATATATCGATAATCGAATAGTTCAATATATGTACTATTCAATTTTTTGTTATTCATAAAATAAAATCACATATCATTTCGATCAATCCGGGCACATATGTTTGTCTAAAACATATATCTCCATTTACAACTGCAGATATACTTTTATTATATTGTGTATACATGTATCTATATGCACGATGTGTATTAGTTTCCGGATTCATTGTTTTATACCATTTATTTGTGTCAGTAATATCTGCACCATGCTCCATTAGCAGGATTGCAGTATCAAAATTTTCATTTAGTGCTTGTCCCAATGCTGTGGATCCATATTGTGTAGTTACATGTACATCAGCGCCATGTTGAATTAATAATGCGGCTATATTATGATAACCACTCATACATGCTGTTATAAGTGCGGTTTTATTATTAAAAGTGGTTATATTTACATCAGCTCCATGTTCTATAAGCTTGATCACTGTATTATACATATTATGATTCGCAGCATCAATTAATGCGGTAATTCCGTCACCACATTGTGTATTTATATTAGCACCCTTATCTATTAATATAGCAGCAATTCGTTCATTACCACATATACATGCATATATTAATGGGGTAATATTTTTAAATGAACTAATACAGTATTGTGTATTGTAAAAATCGGTATATGTATCAATATATTTAATGCATTTGTCTTCTATCTCAGTATTTTGTTCTTTTAATATGTTACCTCTATTATATTCACGCAACAAATCATGCAAATGGGATGCATGTTTAATATTATCCTTAATATTCATTACATTATAATATATATCACAAATCGAATAGTTCAATATATGTACTATTCAATTTTTTTAATTTACTCTACTTCATCACATGATTTTTAACGCATGTGTTTAAATGTTTCAGGTGTGATAATTTCATCAATTAGACCATATTTTAGACATGTTTCAGAGTTCCACCACAAATCATGTGTCAAAATTTTATCTAACTGTTTTTTGGGAATCTCCGCAAACTCAATATATAATCCCTTAATAATTGTCATCAACTCCTTATTGTTCTCCATATCATCCTCCATTTCGGAGAATTTACCCCACATGCCACCACTCAATTGATGAACCAACATCATCGAATGTTTTGTCATATATCTTCGTTTTCCTACTATACTCATCATTGTTCCTGCACTTGCCGCATAGCCATCAATAACAGTAATAACATCTACCGGACAGTTCAGAATTGCATCAATTGCGGCGAATGCATCAAATACTGATCCACCAAAACTTCTAATATTTAAATATATATCTGCAGGCTTATTATTGTTCTTCATCGCAACATCCATCAATTTATTACTCATCGTTTTTAACTCAGTTGTTAAGGATAAAATAGTTGCTCTATTAACTTCCGCACAAAAATAAATCGTGTTATCGATTACTCGTAATGACGTCTGTTGGTGTCCCATGCCTAATAAATCAATAATCGAACCACCTGCATTAGCCATATGACCAGATAGTTTTTCAGCGTCAATTTGTTCTACCCCGTTGTCGGTACGACGTCGTTTTGACCCAGTTAATCCAGTTTGTTTCCATTCGATTGACATAGTTAGTTAGTTGGCTGCTTATAATACTATTACTACGATATCTCTTTAAGTAGATTTTGTCGGATTTTTTCAGTAATTTCCAAAACTATCAATTTCACTTTATCGACAACCGTTTCCTTATCCCCATAATCATTCTCTATTTTATAATCAAAATATTTATAATCATCTAATTGCGTCTCCGATACATGACTCATTATACTTTTCATCTTGGTATCGTCTCCTTTGGCCTCTTGTTTGACTCTGTCTTTATTTCGTTCGACAGCATTAATACGCAATAGTGCTGTACCGATTTGTTTCACTTTATCCGCCTCATTAGTAAATCTGCCGTCAGTTATCAGGAATCGTTTAGCACCTCTACTTTGATATAATTTAATTTGCGCAATTAATACATTTGTCCATACATCTTCACCATATATCATTCTGCCTTTTTCCGTCCCAACTATCTGTAATAGTTTGCGCGTCGTGTCGGTTTTTTCAACAAATACCGAATCATATGATACATTATTTTTTCCACACACATCTACTTTCATATAGTCGGCAAATGCTAATATAACTGTCGGTAAAGGTGATATTTTTTGTAACTCTGGTAAAAATACATTTTCTGCAATATAGTTTTTGCCAGATCCTAATTTACCAGAAAATGTATATATCTCAGTTGTCTTATTTATTTCGGTTGATTTAATTGTGTTTATCATGTCGGATACATCATTGTCCATATCTGATAAAAATACATTTATCTTTTCAATTTTGCGATCGGTAAACAGTTTAATCCATATGTTGAATAATTTTTTCCAAACATCATCACCCCATTTTTTTCTGCATTCCTCATTTAGTGTTTTAAAATCCATATTTTTCATAATTGATTCAATTACTAGATGATCATAAAGTGAAACTGTAATATCGCATTCTGGATGTACCGACTTTGTTGTGTATATTATTGACATTTAGAATACTATACGATTAAAGTTACATTTCTTAACTTTTTATTCGTCAATTTTTATTTTGTTTATTTTCTATTATATATTATATAAATGAATTCTGAATATATTCTTATTCTATGTGCCGGTGTTCTTATCTTATATGTATTACATTGCCACTGTAAATCAAACCAATCCGCACCTGAAAAATTTACAAATTCCGGACTTAATATGACATCATACAGTCCAGAAATAGTTAAATTCCAATGCGATAAAACTAAAAAAATACTTGATGATGTAAATGGATATGAAGCACAAAATTGTGGAGCACCTAAATCTGCTGATGTTCGTGACACAACCAATCAACGTGACTTTTGCAGATTTTATGATGAGCAAGCAATTGTTTATGATATTAATTCAGAATCATGGTGTTCCGCAAACAATACAAGTATTAAAAATGCGGAAATTGTGAACAGCAATGCTGTAGCTCATGTATCAACCGGTGTTGAATCAGATATCATTCCAACAAATGTGGATAAGAAAATTAATGATATGATAATTACTGATAACTCCGTTTAAAATTATTTATTGATCTATTATATAAATCAATAATGAATTCTACCAAACTAATATCACCTGTTGCGACAAATGAAACAAAATCAATTATCGGCAAATCTGTAAATATACCAATTGCAACACCAAAAGATAAACCCGTTATTGTACCTACTGAATTAATCTATAATGAACAATGTAATGACCATTCTCCCGATGAGCCTCGACAGCTTATACAGTCGCATATCGTAGATATGGATTTAACAAAATATATCATGTGACTGTGTAAGCCGTCAGAAAATCATCACTTTAATATGAAAAAAATTGAATATTTAATTGTTAAAGAAATCTTATAATAAATATAATGTACACTACAATGTCTTCTATTGTTGATGAATTGCTCAAACTGATTCCAAAATCAGAATTTAAATCAAATGAACTTATGATATTATTTGAAACTATTGACTATGTTATTACTAACACATCTGTACTTAATGAGTTCACTGATGATGTGTCCACTTATTGTGTTGTATTAGACAAAAAGAAAAATGAGCTTTTTGTTATGTTAAAATTTCTCGATCAATATTATAGTGAAAAAGTACCACTTGGTAAAATTAAAAATATTGAAAATGTCGAAGCGACTATATTTGCACCAGAAATGCTTGAGAATGGCAGTGTTGCTCTGAAAAATGCAAAGGCACGAATAATTTTATCTGAAATAACAAACAGCACTGAAACTGCAACGATTGATATGTATATGACAATACGTTCATTAACAGTTACATTTCAGCAAAAAATTTTACTGCTACTTAATTTCAAAGATTTCATATCCAAGTATAATAGAACAAATTTATTGCCAACAATTAATCGTATTGATGAAATGCTTAAAGATATGACATTGAATAAAAAAAGTGTTTATATTACTCTGAATTTTGAAAAACTTTCCGATTTAGAAAAATCATTTGTGCATGGTTATGTCCTGACAAAGGATGACATCATTACTCTCAATCTATCATCTAGCAAATTTATTAAACAGTATTGTAAAGAGCTTAAACGTTCTAATGGAAATATTATTATTTATAACGGTGTTGCAAACGAGAAACTCTGCCGTTATAATTTACATGAAAATTTAAACAGTTGTGGCATTGAACATGATATGCATAATGGTCAACTAATTGTTTATCAATAAATTAATTTATAATATATATATATATAATAAATTAAGTAATTACTGTGATGTGAGCATGGTGAGCATTGCATCAACTGTTTTGGCAACATTTTTATCATTTTGCATATATGTCGTCACCACAATATCTCTCATACTCTTCTCCAGACCATAATCTGTCATAATAGCATTTATGTTATCATTGTCCGCTTTTGATACTTGTTCGCCTGGAGTTTTGGCAGTTAATCCGGTTGATTCAGCCGACTTGCTTGCATCGAGTGTTTGACTCAATAGCTGTCTAGCATAGTCTGGGTTTTCAGCCATGATCTTCTGGAGATTGCCCAGCATCTCAGGTGTAATATTGCCGCCCATCATTTCTTTAAACATGTCCGGTTCCTCTGCAATCATGTTTGCCAACTGTGTCAAGGTAGCTTGATCAACTCCAGCAGTTCCACTTGCTCCACTGGTTCCGCTAGTTCCGCTAGTTCCGCTAGTTCCACTAGTTGATGATTGACTGGCAGAATTTGATTTTGATTCCGTAGAAATTGTTTCATATGCGTCATGGCCGTGTGAAATATGTCCATTTACTTCACCGGGAATATCATCAGCACCAGTCAAATAGTTAAGTGCCATTTGACTGTTGTTATTGGTCATCTCAAGTGCCATAGTAACACTTTCCTTAGCGAATCCCATGCCACAAAATTGTTCAAGAAGTTTGGCATCAACTTTGAATGTAGTTTTTGTTTCAACAATTGCGGGTTTCGCTGCAGTTGGTGCATCAGGTTTAACAACAACTGCGGTTTCAACTTTGGCATCAGATTTTTTATCATCTTTTTTGTCATCTTTTTTAGATACCATACAGATAACGAAACTGCCTGTACTCATTTTGAGATAGTGAGCCGTTTCGGTATCATTGTCTAGCACTTTGCCAGAGTACACCAATTTTTGTTGCTCAATAGGATAGCCAAATGCAATTTGAATACGTTGTTTAATAGCATAAACTGTTGTATCTTCAAATATATCGATGGGCTTGCTTTCCCGTTTGAGATTCTGGACTGTGATGTAGAATTTAGACATAGTTGTGTATGTGTTATATAGCTATTTACATTAATAGTATTTTCAATAAATTAAATATTCAATTTTTTCGCTATTATACACCATCATAGAATATGTTACGTTTTGTTCTAATTCTGCCAAGTATATTAACTGATTGTAGTTCCTGTAATAATAGTTTGAATGCATAATGTGTTTTAATCGTTGAAACATCAGTATAATTATTACATGCTGAACAACCCCACAAATCTTTATTAATAAGTTTCGATGCAAATAGTCCACATTTATTACATACTTTAATTTTGTATTTATCCGATGTTTCACTGAATCTTTCTTTTAAGAATTGTCCAATACCGTAAGATATACATACATCTCGCTCCATTTCTCCGAATCGCAAACCACCATCTTTGCTTCTGCCTTCTAATGGCTGACGCGTTAAGAGCTGAATTGGCCCGCGCGCGCGACTATGGATCTTATCAGAGACCATATGTTTCAAACGTAAATAATATGTAGGTCCAAGAAATATTAATACATCGATTTTTCTACCGGTCATACCGCAATACATTGTTTCATATCCTGATTCGTTATATCCATGTTTTGCTAATCGTTTTCGCACTTCATCAATATCAACATTGTCGAACGGGGATGCGTCACTTGCATGACCCTCAATTGCTGATAACTTAGATAATACACACTCCAATAACTGCCCAATCGTCATGCGTGACGGTATGGCATTTGGGTTAATTATTAAATCTGGTTGCAGACCTTCTTTTGTAAAAGGCATGTCTGCACGATGTAAAAGCACTCCGAATGTCTTATCGGCCAACACTTTCGTGTCTCATGTTTTCGTAATAAACATCTATTGTTATATAATGTTTAAAACTACGGCATAATACTCTTTCGAGTAGGAATAGACTATACCTTAAGCCCGCATAATTAAATGCAAGCCTATCTCCGTCTAGTCGTTGAACCTTATTGTATTTCTACAATCTTGGCTGCGGATCGTCACGTAACTTATAAATTTTACCTATACCCAGAAGTTTTCCCACTGGCCATTAATATATCACTATATTAATTTAGGACTATAAGTTTTACGACTTCCCGCAATTTGAAGATATTGCTCAATATAACTTGAACTTGCCAAATTATTGTGTAATTTGACAAGGGCGAGACGTTCACCCTTCTGTCCGTGCCTCGAACACACTTTATCACCAATCTCAGGCGCTCTCTCTTGCCTAATTTTCATTTTTATTATTTCATATCCATCTTGATTAACAATTTTTGAATATACTTTATCAACTATTCCAGGTACAGAACTTCTGTAAATTTGACTGCTATCTTTGAACAGCTTTGTACCTGAGCCTGCTGGAATTGGGCTCACTTTACCGATAATAACATCACCTTCCTCAACTGGAGTTTCTGGTGGGATAAATCCATCTTCATTTAATTTATCATAGTTGACATCTTTTGTTCCCGCAACAATATCTTTGTCTGGCTTCATAAACTTGTCGTCTTGTGCGCTTGATTGATTTTTTTTACTTTCATCGTCATATTTTTTGTAATATGTTGCTTTGAAAAATCCTCGGTCAACACTGCTCTGGTTGCCTATAGTGCTATCTTCTTGATTATCTTAAAAATACCATCTGATTTAAGACCATTTCTTAAATAGATATTAAATTTCAGATTTTTATGCAAAATGTGGGCATACAAATCTTACGTCTAATCACTCTCTCGGGTGGGGTTAGCATTAATCTTGAGAAAATGTTTCCACAAACATCTCCCCGCTGTCGTAAATGCGTTGAATGTTTTTCTGATTGTTACACCAGAAACTTCAATGCGGGCTATCTATATTTTTGACATTGTTACTATACCTCCAGTTTTTCACTGAAGCCATTTGTATATCACTATACAAATTTAGTAGTCAAAACTTACTAGAACTCTCCGCAGTTTGGCAGCGTAGCCCACCACATGTGGACTTGCCATAGCTTGTACTATGACAGGGGCATAATCTTTACCCCGTATAGCAGGCGATTGCAACGATTGCATTTTCACCTGCCGGCATTTCATCTATTCCAGTGTATTTCATCGCGCGTGTTGTAACTAACGGTGTTTGTGTATTGTATAAAATATAACTTATGTCCATACGGAAGCGATAATTTGATGCGTATATTCCAAGAGCCTGGCGCGTCTGGGCGAAGAAAAACATATTACGCGGTGATGGGTTGTGCTCTCCAAAGGGTACGAGACCGGAGACGTGCCCTAATTGTAACATAGGGTGAAGTTCACAATGCGTGTATCTTTTATATACTGTATCATTATATCTATTATTTGGGTCTCCAATTTCATTTGGTTTAGTGATAATAGTATTCATTTTTTTATATTCAGTTGCGACATCTTTAACATACATGGCAATCATTGCATATTCACTTTCATCCATGTCCATCAGATCAATAATATCTGAATATTTACTCAATAAATCATTCCATCTATGTATTTTATTTTTATCGGTCTTATTTCCAATACTAATATCTGCAATTTGTTTCTTCGTTATCAACAGTTTATTATCTTTGACTCGCAATAATGGGCGAATTAATCGACCGCCATCAGAGTAGATACGAATTTCTCTATTATCGAGATCTGCCACAATTGATACTGTTCTATCAATTACTCCATTTGTTCTATAAGCTCGTAAATCATCAGCGAGTTTAAGTGGATTAGTGTGTAAACCAATCCATTCACCATTAATGAATATTTTAAATTTCTTTTTATATTCCGATGGATCAACATCTTGTAATGCAATTATTTCATTAGTAATTAGATTTTTAATTATATATACTTGTGATTGTAGATGCATTGTAATACCGGCAGATAAAGCCAGATGTTTTACAATACCGACATTATGACCATCGGGTGATTCAACAGCACAGTTATGGCTTACAATTCCATTTGCGATAAAACTGTGGTTTGATGAAATTGTTTCAAAGTCATATACTGGTTCAACTGGTATTTCAGTGATAAGTGCAATAGTATCTGATTCAAACCATCCTTTCTGATATGAACCCAATTTGCGAGTAACAATTAATTTATCACCAGCTAATAGTTCGCTTGTTTTTTTCCATATTTGGGTCGTTGTTTTGTTTTCATTATCTGATGAAGTTCTTTTTTTTGTTAATAATGGATGATCACCAGTACATTTAATAACTCGACCACCACATGTTTTAATCTTATATAACTTATCTGGCATGATCTTAAAAAATTTCTTTATTTTTGTTGGCTCGATTAACAATGTTTTTTCATTGACTGATAATACTGTCTCTGATTCATCGAAATATTTTATTTGTTTTTTACTGCCATCCTCAAGAGTAATTCTCGTGTCACCAGTTACACAAATATAACCATATTGGATGTTATTTACCTGCCGAATGGAGACAACTTTATTCGTGGCGGCGTCAACACAAGGTGTTATGATGCGACGTAAATATGATACCGTTTGCAAATAAGTCAGACGTTGTAGCGTCTGAGCCACACCGCGTTTATTTTTTGAAGTTCCCCACGTCCCACTTGATAGACAAGATTTTATGCCTTGTTCAACAACGCTTGCTTTTATTTGATTTATAATATTAATAGGAGCAGCCGGGTCTTGATTTTTCTTTTTAAAATACTTGCCGCAATCCCCAATCATTTTTTTAAAGTATTGTTTAAATAACTGACCAAGTAGAACACCTGGAGTTTCAATTCGTTTATTGGTAAATCTATCACGATCCTCAACAGGTACTCTACCGATATAACATGATATAAGACGGTGTGCCATCATGCCCAAGAAGCACGCCTTATTAATTAAGCTTTCGCCTTGGTGTGGCAAAAAATCTTTTGTTAATACTTTCATTAAATGCATTTTCTTTTGTAAAATCTGTATATTTTTGTCACTTTCTGAATATTTCTTTTTAGTCATTTTTGTGTTCATCAAGTATTCAATTGCATCTTCTTGAGTTTTAATTGGTCTATTTTTATCTGACGGTGGTTTTGAAGGATCAAATATAGAATTGCTAATTGAGTTTCGTACTACATTCAACATTTCTGTGTCATCCATGTCGTGGATAATGTATCTTAATATATCATGGTCAGTAACAATACCTAATGCTCTAAACATAATGAATATTGGTACGTCAGTTAGTTGTGAAATACTCATAATAATTGTCTCATCTTTTTTCATTTTAACAATTGCCAATTGAATATTACTATTAACATCATTGCTCTTTGAATTAACTTGCGTGTAGTACATCAAATTATTTTTATAATTTGTATCTTTCTTTACGAAGCAAAACAATTTATTCTCACAAATGCGTTCTGTACACATAACTACCTTTTCACCGCCATTTACAATGAAATAACCACCAGGATCATGACGACATTCAGTGTTAACTTCATCCTTTCTGATAGAGAGCGTGCAGTACTTTGATCTTAGGGCGACTGGCAGTTTAGCAACTGGTACATCTCGTTGTGTTTCACCGACTGTAATTATATCTTTTTGATCCGATGCAATTGTAATAACTTCCTGAATCTGTTTGACTGAACACAACAACTTACTTGCATAAGTGAGATTTTTAGTACGCGCATCTTGCGGCCACATAATACAATCTTCTAAATCATTGTACGGTGGCCGTAATGCAATATCATCGAATACAAACTTATTTCTATAAATCTTATCTTTTGTGAAATCTTCATGAAAAGTATGTTGAACCTCTTTTAGTTCTTTATAAACAATTTCATCGATAAACTGAGCAAAAGATTCTTGTTGATGGCGATATAGCCAGTGTTTCTCTTCAAAAATTAAGTCAACTACAGGGAGGACATCTTTGTTCGTTAGCTCATGTTTCGTCGTTTTGCTTTCCGTTTCCATGTAATATATATAATGTTGATATAGTTTTATATCGCTTTGCAATTTTTAATTCAATTTTTTTTCTATACTGATAAAAAATTGAACATATTTCGATATAAATAGTAAGTTATTATAATTAGATATACTAAATGACCACGATTGATGTACCTGCGATTATAGCGACATATAAGAAAAACGTTAAATCAACATGGCTTGATTTGTTCGACAAAGAGTTTAAAGAGAAATATTTCACTGAATTAGTCAATAAAATATACACTGACGCACTGAAAAATTCGAAACGTGTTGTTCCTGACATTAATAATGTATTCCGCGCATTCACATATTTCGATATTAAACAAACCAAGTGCATCTGGTTAGGTCTCGATCCATATTTAAATATTGAAAATAATATACCACAAGCATCTGGATTATCCTTTTCGGTGCCAGATGGTTTTAAAATTCCACCTTCATTAAAATATATATATAAAGAACTTGAGTCAGATATTGCCGGATTTAAGACGCCAAAGTCTGGGAATTTAACTTGTTGGGCACAAAAGGAACATATACTATTACTTAACTCTGCATTAACCACCGTGGAGAAAAAAACAGGTGCGCATTTAAAACAGTGGCAGCCATTTACTGATAAAATAATTAAATATGTATCTAACAACTGTGATTATATAGTTGTTATCTTTTTAGGCAATGAAGCATTAAAGAAAAAATCATTGATCGATTGCAATAAACATGGTATTATTATCGCTGCTCATCCATCACCATTAAGTGCATCTCGCGGTTTTTTTGGCAGTAAAATATTCTCTAAAACAAATGATATGTTGAAAGTTCATAATATAACACCGATTAACTGGCATTTATAAGATTTTTAGTTTTTCCAAGTATTTTAAATGTGTTTCCTTTATATTGCTCTCCGTTTTTAGAATATTTGTTTATACATTCGGCTGATGTTCCTAATAATTTTGCAAGAGATTTAAGTCCGGCATATTTTGTAATTATACCATTACTATCTGTAACTTCAACATTTAATAACAGTGATTTAATAATCTTATCCTTTGAATTTAAATTGTCACATTGATCTTTTTTATTTGCCCAACAAAGATTCGATAAAATGTTACAAGTTGAAATTGAATTGATATGATCAACCTCTGGTTTATTATCGGGATTTGGAATATTAAATCCCATAATTATAATGCGATGAACGAGTAATGTCTTTTTCTGTTCGGTGCCTGTTTCACGTAAACTAATTGTATGAGGACCAACATTGGTATATGGGCGCAATATTTTGCCATGTATACCACGTATACGTCCTAAATTTGAAACACTATATTGTGAATATTTACTAATTTCTGGATATATACAATCAGCAAGAGATACCCATTTTTCATCAGGATAAACTTTTTCTTCTTTAATTTCATTGACACGTTTCCATATATATCCCTTATATGTTGGTTTTTGTGATAATCCTTTAATATAATATGTAACACCACCAGCAGTATAACCATCTGCTTCGACATCGTCTAAACTGTCATATGTATGAAGTACCTTTTTAGTTTCTGGATCAATTCGTTGAACTGCAACTTTATATAAATTTGTTATATTATCAATCGCATGTCGCACATTTTCTTGTCGTGTACTCCACTCTAACATACAAACACGATTATCTGTCTTAGCTCCTAAATGATTTACTTGAGGTTTATTATCAGGATTTGGAATAAAAGCAATAGCAACTAATCGGTGTGCTCTAAATGTAGTTGATATGCCATCTTTTTTAAGTGATATATTTGTATATGTTTTTGCTGGCCATCCAGACATTAATTTGTTCGATTTTATATTTTTAAAATTTCCCATATTGCTAACTTGATAGTTGGGATAACCATCTATATCTTTCCATATTTCTACTGGAATAATATCAGTGGTTGCTTTGGAAACATCAGTATTTATCTTATTGAGAACATTAGATGTCGGAAATGTAGATGTATATAATTGATTAACATTCATAAGTTCATATTCATGTTTCTGTAATTTAACAGTTGTATTATTATCGATATTTGTTCCATCGATTAAAAGCTTTCCATTCCTACCATCAATTATGCGCTTTAAATTACTCATTTGATAGTTCTCATAACCCAAAATAATTCTCCATATTTCAGAAGGTGGTTGTTTCGCGGTTATCGTTGTATTAGTCGTTGTCGTGTCGGTTGTCATTTGTATATATGCCGGATTGTAAAATATACGATTTCAAACAGTTAAAATATCAATTTTTTATAATAATAAATAAATACAAAAAATTGAAAATATAAAAATTAGATAATTCAATTAACTTCAATATTATATAAATATCCATAGCACAACTTATGGATGTATTATTTGATGGGTTCCGTAAACTAGCACGTCAGAATGATGAAATAGGTTGTCTAAAATATATTGATAAACATGATAATTTCCGCAATATTATATATGATGATACGAGTATATTACAATATGCATGTGATTGGCGTCTTAAACAAGTTGCATTTGGGCTAATCAATAGAAATTGTGATCTAGTATTTCAAGACAAACGCATCCATATGACCGCAATGTGTCATGCCAGCAATAGTGGACTAATAAGTGTTGTCGCATATATAATAGATAAATTGCCAGATACCAAAACACGATATTTATTCTCTGGAACATCAGAAATGATGTATCTATGTAATAATAATCGTAATGTAAATAATATTTTAAAAATGATAAAGTTGGGATATGATATATATTATAAACTAGACCGCCATATATATAACACAAGAACTGATAAATCTTTGCTAACGGCGGCAATAGATGCTAAATTAGAACCGATTGTTAAAAAATTATTAGATATAAATAATAATTTTATCGCTGAATTTAATGCATATTATGATGTTAGATCTCTGAAAAAAGACGAATTTCACGATAATATTGTAAATTATTATACAAAAATATTATATCGTCAAGCTATAATAACTGAAATGAATGATGTGTCGGCGACAAATATGTTATATCAATCGTTCCGCAAAATATATGCTGTAGACCTTGTGAACATAATATGTGATTTTATTATATGATAAAAAAGTTGAAAATTTAAAATTTAAAACACATTTGATAAATATAATATTATAAATAATGTCGGTATCTCAAATAAGAGATGGATTCATAAAGTTAGCACAGACACATGACGAAACTGCATGTTTGGAATATATTAACAAATATGATAATTTTGCTAATTTGATATGTAAAAATATGTCAAACATGTTGCAAATTGCGTGTGACTATAAATTGACAAATGTTGCATTTGCATTGATTGATAAAAATTGTGATTTAGCATATCGAGATGAATATGGTAGCACTGCATTGATGGATGCACACACATCTGGATTACATACTGTTGTCGCCCGCATAATAGATAAAATACCAGATATAACCACAACAACATTTGGAGTGAAAAAAATTTCTGAAATAATGTATTTAGCCAGATACCGTACAGATGCAGACAATGTCATAAAAATGATAGATCGGGGATATGATGTATATTATAAAACTGTTGGTGGGGTATCATTATTGACTATTGCAGTGGATAAACAATCGCATAAAATTATAAAAAGACTAATAGATTTGGACACATATTTTGCTGAACAATTCAAAAAATATTATAATGATAAAAAGTCCGGATTTTTTTATCATACTATTACAAGATATTGCAAAAGTAAACGTGCAACATATCGTGATACAATAATCGCAGTGATGAATGACCCATCAGAACATAATATATTATATCAATCATTTCGTAAAACATATGTTGTGGAATTAATAGACATTATATGTGATTTCCTCATATTACCAATAATATAAAATCTAATGAAAATATAATAAATAAATTTATGTCAATATTAATCGTCTGGCATCCATGTCAATACTAATTACCCAATTAAAGGCCTTATCCGGACCAAGATAGCACTGATATTTCGTAATTGATGCCGAAGCTTTACCATTCAATTGGTCTATTTCATTTTTATATCTTTTCTTATAATCATTATTGATATTATTAATTAACATTTCTATTTTATCAAGCGAAAGATATAACAGAAATGATGTGGCTTCAAGTGCTGCGGTTAACTGAATCTTGCTGATATGTGATTTATCAGGACGTTTACTCTTACTCAGTACACTATTTTGTGTACCATTACCAAATGTCTGATTGAACAATCTATGAATATCTGCAATTACAATTGGTTTTGTATTTACTGATACACATTCTGATCTATTATGTAACTGTTCATATTGTTTAATAATTCCAGTTGGATCATTTGTTAAAGTTACATCTATTCTGAATGCATAATCACCTTTATCAAATTTACATGTATTATATAACCGTTTTAATGCCTCAACTCTATTACATCCCTTTGTTAAATATAGTTTATCATTATATTCAGCTACACTTAAAACTCCCGGTAAACATATTATACCTTGTTTATAGTTTGCCGACAATGTTGTATATATATCATTAACTATTTTCATATTAACAGTATGAATAGGTAAATATACAAGCTTATCAACAACATCATAGTCTACCATATAACCGATCACACAACCATCCGCAAATATATTGTTATATTCCGCTAAAACAATACTCTCAGTTTGTTTTGTTTTTGATTCAACTGGTTCTTCTTTTCCATCTAGTTCAATTACATTCTTATCTTCTTCGTCTTCTGATTCATCAACATCTTCAACGGTTTTAACTTCCGCGATTGCATGTTGTGTAACTGGTACTATATTTTCAATTGTATCATCATCTTCATCTGCATCATCAGCTGTTTCATCAACTGTATCATCAACTGCTTCATCATCAATATATTCATTATCATCGGTGTCATCAATTTCAACAGCATCAGTATTCAGGGACATTTTAATATAAATAATATATATAGATTTAACAAATAAACCTTGTAAATTTCAATTTTTTATCTGAAAAATTGAAATTGTAACTATTTATATACACGACATAAAGATATATCGCATAAATACGTTATATTTTACCAAAAAGTTTGTTTTGTTATTTTACTGATAATGTCAGTAACAACACTCAAATTTGAACAACTCGACCGCAATAATTCGACTAAAACCGCTATTAATCATCAATATGATTCTATGTGGGATGATATACTTCCAAATCTCCCAAATAATGCTCCGTCAATTAAATCCGTTAAAAAAAATACTTGTCCAAATTGTAAGCTTGATACATTAATATCCAAATCTCATAAAGGATGTTCTGAATGTACTAATTGTGGCGCAACAATTTACGATCAACTTGACAGAACCCCAGATTGGTCTTCATTTGATGATGGCAAAGGATCTGCTCGTTGTGGCGGTCCAATAAACTTTCTATTACCGAAATCTTCACTTGGTACCTCTATTGGTGGTAATAATAGTAAAATTAAAAAACTGCAGTCTTGGGGGCAGATGCCTTATAAAGAAAGAAGACTGTACGAGGTCTTCCAAGATATTGATCATCGTTGTAAACGCCATAATTTCCCCAAATCTATTATCGACAATGCGAAGATATTCTATAAACGAATTAAAGAGTGTAAACATTCTAATGGTGAACATAAAGGCAAATATATTATCAATAGAGGTCTTAATGAGTCAGGCATCATTGCAGCATGTGCATATTTTGGTGCTAAAAAACAAAAATATCCACGTACACCTAAAGAGATTAGTGTTATATTTGATTTAACACCGGAGGAAGTTAGATTTGGTTGCAAAAAATATCTTGAAATCATGGAGATTGATGAAAACTCATTATGTGATATTATTCCAACAATCGCATCTGATTATATTGAAAGATATGCCAATAAACTTAAAGTGGCTAAACAGTATATACAAATTGCTGTTAAGGTTGCTGATAATATAAATAAACTTGATTTGTCATCCGATCATCAAACAATATCTGTGGCAGCAAGTTGCATATTGATTGTATCTAATGTATATGAACTTGGTCTTAGTAAGAAAATGGTTGCGGCAGCTTTTGATATCTCGGATGTTACACTTTCAAAAACACATAAAAATCTTGTGAAATATGAAAAGATACTCGTAAGTGATGAACTTATGGAAAAAGTACTTAAGAAAATTGATCATCTTAAAATTCGGTAGTAAATGAATTATATTTGAAATCTGTTTTGGAAACATCTATTTCTGAATCTTCTGTTTCACATCTACAATACTGAAATAGATGTATATTTACTGGTTTATAATAGTTTTGCGATTTACATTTCAAACATATTATCGTATTTAAATCTTTATCCGATTTAACTTCTGATTCAGTTGGATTTAAATATTCTAATACTATATTCAATAACGGTTTTGATATATATCTCACATTTTCTATATATAAATTAAAATCTTTAATTAAAATTCTATCACATACACATTCACCATATAGAGGATTATAACATCCGACCATTCTATAACATGTTTCTGATGCACATACTATAGTGTATATATCTGCCGAAATTTTAATTAATCTTTTCGACTTATCATCACAATAAAATCCACATATATAACATCTATGTTGTATATGCCCATTTATTTTATAACACCATTGACATATCGATTTGTGCATGTTCATATTTATAC
>Ga0210399_10001776_pt1 | contig 16798 bp, 13 predicted proteins | sample IncBWC14MmetaG_FD_150865 | JGI IMG/M metagenome (GOLD analysis project Ga0210399, IMG submission 150865) | Forest soil microbial communities from Barre Woods Harvard Forest LTER site, Petersham, Massachusetts, United States - Inc-BW-C-14-M | ecosystem: Environmental > Terrestrial > Soil >...
TGGCCAGCTGGGCAAGATTTTCGCGTTCCGGCCCCTCGCCATAGATTCGAAATTCAGCATCGGGCATTTCGTCGATCACCTTCGCAAATCCGCGAATTGCGATATCTAACCCCTGATGCCAATTGAGCGATCCGGGGTAAATTAGGATAAATTTTCCGTCCGACCGCGACTTGCTCCTTGGGAAAAACTTCCGGGGATCCGGATAATTTCCGATCACCGTCACCTTTTCGGGCTTTGCGGAACGGCGAAGAAGGCGTTCGCGCCAAATTGGATTTGCAATAATGACGTGATTGGAAAAAGCGATCGATATCTTTTCAACCAGGACCAGGAACTTAAAAACCACCGAGCGTTCGCTAACTCCGAATTTCGTCAGATAGAATTCCGGCAAAATATCATGAATGTCCAAGATGACCGGTACGTGAAATAACTTCGGAATCAATGCACCGAATACAAGAAAATCGGGCACGGAATGCACGTGAATCACATCATAGGGATCTTTGAATTGTTTCTTGGCAAGAAACCAAAATGACCGGAGCATGAACATCAGGACTTGGAAAACGTAGGTGGAGAAACTCTCGCGACGCAGTTTTCGAGTCTGGATGTGGTAAAGATTTACGCCGTCGACGTTTTGAAAGTTCGGAGTGTTTCCGCGATCCAGGGCGATTACATCAACTGAGTCTCCTCGCCTCACCAGGGCTTTCGCGTACTGCTCGATTCTCCCATTTCCTTCATAGTATGCATACGCAACCATGCAGGCTTTCATCTTCCCTGCCATCCTCTCGAAAGCGATGCGCGCCTGGGGGTGCTTGTGCGCGAGAACCAGCTCCTTTGAATGGGTTGATTCTGCCCGACGGCAGAATCTGTTGAATCCCAGAAACAACTCATACCATACTCTGCCAAGCGAGCGCGTTGAATTTCATGATTACCGCGCTCTACCTGAATGTGCGTTTGCCTCACCCTGCATCAGCGTAACATTGTGAAAGATCAGTTTTTTCAAAAGCTGGGGCGCATGCATCCAATCGTAACCTCCCAGAAGTTTGGCCCTGAGCAGCTCGGGCGTGTCCCAGGAATTGATCGGAACGCGAGGCAATGAAAATCGATTGCTCCGGCTGTGCGCCCTGCCGATGATGCTGGAGACGCCGTTCTTGAAGCCTTGATTTTCCAGTGTATCGCCGATGAATCTGGCGAAGTCACGGTCTTCCTCCGGAAATGGAAACGGATAGGAAAACGATTCAACGGCTTCACCAATTTCCTGTTCGATGACTTCCTTCGAATACCCAATTTCGTAGTCGATCTGGTCGGGTTCGAGCGAACGCAGATCCGGATGCGTCACGGTGCGCGAACCGAACTGAACTCCTTCGGCATGTAACTGGCGAACATCGTTCCAGGTCAGGTAGTCAACGCCCTCATTGCGCACCGGGGTCTTGCGAATCCTGTCCGTCACCAGGAAGACCGTCGCCGTAAAGCCGCACTGCTTCAGTATCTCGAACCCTTCTGTGAAAAAATCTCTGTAACCGTCATCAAATGTGATAACAACCCGGTTGGACATGTCCAGTCCAGATGCAAGGCCGTCAAGCATCTCGGAGAGATGAATACCCTGGTATCCCTGGCCCTTGAGCCCTCTCATCTGTTTCGAGAAAATCTCCGGCTGAGTATTAATCTGAAAGTAGGGTTGCGATTGTCCGAACAGGTTGCTGGAGATGCTGTGGTATTTGAGAATCGGCACAAAGCCGTTCCGGGCGCGTCCCGTGAAACGCACCAGGGGCGTATACAAGTATAGAGTTATGAACTGATCCAATCGAGGCATCATCGTGGGTGGCTCTGGGATCTGGGCGCTCAAGCCGGCGGACGTGGTCTACTGCGTGGATCTATCGGACGGCGGAGACTCGCGCGCCAACAAATTCCTTCACTTTTTTCGCGACTTCATGCAACTGCTCATTCGTCATTTGCGGGAACATTGGCAGAGAAACAATTTCCGCGGCTACGCGCTCGGTGACCGGAAAATCGCCCTTCTTGCACTTGAGGTTCTCGTACGCTTTTTGCAGGTGCAACGGAATCGGATAATGGATGCCCGTGCCAATCCCGGCTTCTGCCAGCGCAGCCTGGAACGCTTCCCGATCCTGCACGCGAACAACGTAGAGGTGGTAAACGCCTTTTGTCCAGGAGGCTTCCACCGGGGTCACGATCGCATCTTTCACCTCTGCCAGCAATTCATGGTAGCGATGTGCGTGGTTTCGGCGTGATTCATTCCAGTTCGCCAGATGCCGCAGCTTTACGGAAAGCCATCCAGCCTGAATCGAATCCAGCCGCCCGTTGTAGCCCTCGATGTCGTGGTAATACTTTTTTGCCTGGCCGTGGTCGCGAATCATTTTCATGCGCGCCGCGATGGCCGGATCGTTCGTAGTGGCCGCTCCGGCTTCTCCGCAGGCACCCAGATTTTTTCCAGGATAAAAGCTGAACGCCGCTGCCATTCCCATCGAACCCGCAAGCTTCCAGGTGTTGTCTTTCTTGGAGAAGTACTGCGCTCCGTGGGCCTGGCAAGCATCTTCGATCACGAAGAGTTTGTACTTATTCGCAAGTTCAAGGATCGGGTCCATGTCCGCGGTCTGACCATAGAGGTGCACCGGAACGATTCCCACCACCCGCCGCTTTGAAGCGCGCTCGATCAGTTCACCGGTCTCGGCATTCACTTCACAGCGCGTCTCCAAGTATTCCCGCAGCTTGGCCGGATCCATCGTGTAAGTCTGCTCGTGAATATCTACGAATGCGATCTGCGCGCCGGCCTGGGAAATGGCTTCTGTCGTCGCGATAAACGTGTGCGGCACCGTAACGATGATGTCGCCCGGCTGTACGCCCGCGGCCATGAACGCAAATCGCAAAGCGTCCGTGCCGCTGTTCACGCCGACACAATATTTTGCTCCGCAAAATGCCGCGAATTCCTTCTCAAAATCCTCCACCATCGGCCCGCCAATGAATCCCGCGTTGCTGAAAGCCTTCTTCACAACCGCCAGAAGCTCTTCCTGGAGTTCCTGATGCGGTGTCACGAGATCAAGAAATGCTATTTTCGTGGGGTTTGCCATGATTTACTTTTTCTCCTCATTCACAAATCTCAGAAACTTTGCCGGATTTCCCGCCACAATCGCGTTCGCTGGCACGTCTTTGGTCACAACACTTCCCGCGCCAACAATGGCGTTTTCGCCAACCGTGATGTTGCACAAAATCGTGGCTCCCGAACCAACCGAGGCGCCTTTGCAAATTCGCGTCTTCTCAACCTTCCAATCGGCTTCCGTCTGCAGGCCGCCGCCGGCAACGGTTGCGCGCGGATAGATATCGTTGATGAACATCACGCCGTGTCCGATAAACACATCGTCCTGAATTTCCACGCCTTCACATATGAAAGTGTGGCTGGAGATCTTGCAGCTACGCCCGACACTCGCGTTTTTCTGGATTTCGACAAACGCTCCGATCTTGGTGTTGTCTCCAATCTCGCATCCGTAAAGATTGATAAATTTCGAAAGCTTGACGTCTTTCCCCAGCTTCACGCTGGGCGCGATGCAAACATAATCGTTCACAAAGATATGGCCTCCCCGCGGCTGCGAATGGATCGGTCGGCGGCTTCCAGGATTCGCACCACGCGAAGACCGGCTTCACCGTCGTTGAATGGCTTGGTGTTTTCTTCAATGCATTTGATGAAATACGCTGTCTCCGCGCGCAAGGCTTCCACTTGCTCCACTTGCGGCGCCCACATGTCTCCCGAGCGATAGCTGACCAACAACTGGTGCAGGTTGCTCGGATTCGCGGACATGCTGACGCCCTTGTCGTAAATTCGCAGTTTCTCGTCCGCTTCCAGATCGTTCCAGACCAACATTTTCTTTTCGCCACCGATAAGCGTCGTCCGCACTTTCACGGGAGAAAGCCAGTTCACGTTCACGTGCGCAATAATATGTTTTGGAAAGTACACCGTGATGAACGCAACGTCTTCAACGCCGTTCAGGTGTCTCTCCCCGGTGGCAACCACGGCTTCGGGCTTTTCGCCAATCACGTAATCCATAATCGAAAGATCATGGGGAGCTAGGTCCCAGATCACGTTCACATCGTGCTGGAACAACCCGAGGTTTACGCGGAGGGCATCGTAGTAGTAGAGGTCGCCCAGTTCTTTCTTGTCGACCAGTTCCTTGATCTTTCGCACCGCGCCGGTGAACAAAAAGGTGTGGTCCACCATGATCTTCAGGTTTTTCCGCGATGCCAGTTCCACCAGCTCTTCACCCTGAGCCACGCTGTAGGTGAATGGCTTTTCTACAAACACGTGCTTGCCATTCTCCAGAGCTTTCTTGGCCAGTTCGAAATGGGTCCAGACTGGGGTGACTACGGCCACGACGTCTATGTCGGGCGAAGTCAGGATTTGATTTTCGTCCGTGGTAAAACCCATCCCAGGAAAGGTTTTCTTTAACCGTGATTCGCACTTTGGATTGCGATCCGCCACTAGAACCACTTCGCAATTGTCCTGGGAATGAAAATTTCGAACGATGTTCGGACCCCAGTAACCGTAGCCAATCACACCGATACGCATTGTGTAACTCCTTGGAACTTCCTTCTACCTAGGCAGCGCCGGGGCAGTGGCGCGTTGTGGAGCGATCACAGAGGAACTACTTTCGAGGTTTTTCTTCAGCTGAACTGGCACTGATTGTTCCGCTGAATTTTCCGACGATTAAGTCACACAGATAAAATCGACTAGTGAGCGCCTTCACCCTGAATTACGGCGCCGGGAGTCTGCGCCAGAATCTTCAGGTCCAGCCACACGGACCAGGCGCGCGCATACTTCAGATCTAGGCGCACCATTTCGTCAAAACGCGTCCGGCTGCGTCCCTCAACCTGCCAGAGACCCGTGATTCCAGGCTTGATTTCCAGAACACGCCGGCGGTGCCACACTTCGTACTTCCGGAATTCGTAGGCGAGCGGCGGGCGCGGACCAACCAGCGACATTTCTCCACGCATCACATTCCAGAATTGAGGCAATTCATCCAGGCTGGTCTTGCGGATAAACCGGCCAATCGGCGTCACTCTTGGATCTTGCTGAATTTTAAATACCGGCTTCGCCGCGGTCTCTGAATTCCCATCCACCTGGCCGGCGATGAATTGCTCGACGTATTGCTGGTGAATCTTGGCGTCACAGTCCGTTCGCATCGAGCGGAACTTCAACACCGTAAACGTCTTTCCATGCTGGCCAAGGCGTTCCTGCCTGAACAGCACCGGGCCCTTGGAGGAGAACTTGATCGCCAGGGCCACAGCCGCAAAAACCGGAGAAAAGAAAACCAGGGCCGCAGCGCTGCCAGCCAGATCAATGGCGCGCTTGATCGCCAGTGGGACCTTTCTCGCGTCTTCACGCTTTTGGATTTCCGGATAAAGCTTAATGTTTGCCGAGTGGTCGTTCGCTCCGCTTCCATACTCTTCTGGAAAGAAGTGGAAGGAGACCGAGATCGAAGCGCCCTTCTCAATTCCCAGCGTCGACTCAAAGATTTTACGAAGCTTGTCGAGGAACCTCTTCTGGACAACTTCGTTTGAAGCCTTTCCCAGTTCCGTCCCTATCACGCCCATCATGCTGTTATCGAGATACCAGCCGATGATGTCCGTTTCCCGGGTGGCTTCCGACAGGGATTTTGCCAGCAACTGCACCATGCGGTCTTTGCTGGAAACACCGCTCACAACCTTCTGCACATCCACCAGGATCAGCACAAACCGGTTTTGCGCTCGCTCTGCGCGGCGGCGCTCCAGATAGAGCATGGAGACGAAGGCATCTTCATTCAGCAACATCCGCGCCGGCGTATTGCCCATGTTTGGCACGGACAAATGTGCGCGAACCTCCAGCTGGGGCCTTTCTTTTTCTCGCCGCGCTATCGCTTCCATAGGACTCATTTTCTTGCTCCGATTCCGACTTGATTAAACTTAAATTCCCACGGGCACGCGGACTGGGCGAAGGATCTGCCGCGACATGGTTTCCAGGGTCTCTTCCTTGACTACGGAGAGCCACGAGGTTTCCACTTCCATTGCCACTGATCTCTGCAGCAGGGTCACCGAAAGAATCACGCGATGATTTCCCTTTACATTGACCAGAATCCCTTCCAAACCGGATAAAGTCCCGTAGTTCACGCGGACACGCTGCCCAACTTCCAGGTACGGCCAGGGCTGCTTCGGCATTCCAGAAGCGACGGCAAGTTGCAGCGATTGAATCTCCTCGTCCGAGACGGAAATCGCCGTGCGGCCATACCCGACAATCTGCAATACACCCGGGGTGGTGATGACCGGGCGGCGGTTCTGAAAATCAAAGCGGCAGAAGAGATAGCCAGGGAAGAGGGGCTGTTCCACTTCTTTTACCCGGTCCGACCACTTCCGGACACTCTTGTAAGTCGGCAACAGGCATTCGTAGCCTTGTCCCTGGATTTGCGAAGCGACGTACCCTTCCTTGCGGGAACGTACCTGCAGGGCGTACCAAGAGGCCTTGGAGGGTGATCCGTTTGCCGCACTTTCCATTCGAGAGGTCAAAATTTCATCCCTTCCCCATCCAACTTCTCTGGTCGGTAGGCTATCGCCGTTACGGTCACATCTGACCGTCACCCCATTAAGGGCAATTACCCTGCCAGTTACGGACCGGTTGGGACCCTCTATTGCCATGCACGCAGTTTTCTAACCCATTGAATCAAAAGTAGTTACAAATGGACAAATCGAGGGTTGCGATTCGTGAAACTCAGGCCCCGGCGACAATGAGAAAACCTATGCCTTATTGTTGCAAACGGGTTCCCCCCATCCGGCCTAACTGGTCAGGGACCCTACATTAATCTACTGAAAACAATGCTTTTACCTTAGGGTAATGTAGGGTGGGTCTGAGCAAATTGCCGCATTTTTCAGCTTCTTTGCGACCCTCTGCCACGGAATTCCCAAGCAGCCTGCCCCGTAGCCCATCCAGGGGCCTGCTAGGCCCTCAGCAGCCCGATAGGTGCTTCGCAGTTAGGCGCTTGGGGGCAACTCAGAACTCGGGTTGTAAACTCTCAGGCAATAGCCCCGACTGCGAGTGGACTGGCTTGCGGAATCTTTTCGAGTCTGGTTCTTTTAAGCTTGGCTCTGCTCTAGAACTGGTGTCTTGGGGAAACTAGAGGTTTTCCAGTAGCGCAAGTCCTGCACGGACAATCCAGCCGCAAAGCACATCGATTCGGAGTTCAGGAGTGAATTTTGATCTGCTCTACCGGTTGTCCAGATGAAAACAGGTACCGGACTCCTGATTGGAGACGACTCCACTGCGTTTGGAATTCGGTCAGGCTTTCGAGGAATGTGAGGGGCCGCTTTCCTGCGCCGCCTCTCTTGATTTCACTTGGCCTGCAAAGTCATTTACAGAGTCCACCACATAACGCAGCTGATCTTCAGACAGCTCGGGATAAATCGGCAGCGCTAGGGTTTCATTCGCGGCGGATTCGCTCTTGGGGAAATCACCCGCTTTGTGGCCCAGGTACGCAAAGCACTCCTGAATATGCATGGGCACAGGATAATACACCTCCGTACCAACACCGTGATTGTTCAGGTAGGCCTGCAATTGATCCCGTTGCGACACGCGAATGACGTACTGGTTGAAGATATGCCGCTCCATAGCAACCTTCGGCAAGGTGACATTCGATTTTCCACTGCCAGCTTCCGCCAGTCCGGCCTCCACAAAAAGGCAGTCGTAGGCTTTTGCGTTCCTTTGGCGGCCAGCCGTCCAACTGTCCAGATGGGGAAGCTTCGCCAAGACAATAGCCGCTTGCAGCGCGTCTAGTCTGAAATTACCGCCAACTACTTTGTGATAGTACTTCGGCTTGGATCCATGCCCCCGAAGTACACGCAATTTTTCCGCGCGTTGGGTATCGTTCGTCACAATCATGCCGCCATCGCCCGCAGCGCCCAGATTCTTCGAGGGGTAAAACGAAAAGCAGCCGTAGTGCCCGATCGATCCCGCCCGGCGGCCCTTGTATTCCGAGCCGATTGCTTGCGCGGCATCTTCGATCACCACCAATTTGTGACTCTCCGCGAGAGCCATAATCAGGTCCATATCTGCCATTTGCCCGTAGAGATGTACCGGAATGATGGCGCGTGTTTTCTTGGTAATTTTCCCCGCAATCTGGCTGACGTCAATGTTGTAAGTGACTGGATCAATGTCCACAAACACTGGCGTAGCGCCCAGACGGGAAATTGCTCCCACGGTCGCAAAGAACGTATAGGGTGTCGTGATTACTTCGTCGCCCGGCCCAATGTTCTCCGCCATGAGGCAGGCAAGCAGCGCGTCGCTGCCCGAAGTGACGCCCACCGCGAATTGGCAATTGGAATAGTTCGCGATCGCTTTCTCGCACTCCTCCACTTTGGGACCCAGGATGAAGTGTTGGGACTCCATCACTTCGGCGATAGCAGCCAAAATCTCGTCCTTAACCGTCACGTATTGCGCCTTAAGATCAAGCAGTGGGACCTGCATATTCGGTCTCCTCTTTAGATTGTTTGTACGATTTCGTGCCATTGCTGAGTTCCACGGGCAAAGCACTTCCTTCGTCGAAATCCAGGCAGTGCAGGCTACCCGGCTGCACTTCTTTGCAACGGAAACCGCCCCCCGGGCAAATCATTGCGCAAGCATCACTCGCCAATTCCAACTTGTGTCCGTGGCGGCTCATCCCGACAATCTGGAGTGCCGGATTTCCGACGACCAGGGCGTAATTCAGCACGACAATCTTCCAAGGGTTAGTCTCCGACACCAACGCCGCCTACGCAGCCGTCAAGCCCAGTCCTCCGCCTCTCGGGTTCCTCAGCCATCGCTTCTGTACCGAGAATACCACCGCGAGTGTGGGTATTTGAAAAAGCGCTGTGGCTTCCCGAAAAGATGATCGGAAATACTGTGGTGCAATGGGAGCGGCCCAAGCCCCTACGTACGGGGACCCAAGCCCCGGGTTCGCGGTATGAAAATGATTTGCCCTTTACTCTCGAGCCTCTGCCGCGTTCTTCAGCCTTTTTTCGACCCCCGCGGTGCCATTCGCTTCGAAGTTGCATTGCGGAATCCTGCAGCCGCCCATGGGTGTGCAAGAAACTGCGAACTGACCTTCTCGTGTGGTATCCGATCTGATTGGTGCCACTCCCGCTTTGGCAATGCGTTGCGGACCGGAAGCCTTTGCTGGTAGGAGGTTTCGAAGGGCGGAGCTATGGCAAATTAGGCCCGTTCTTCTCAAGGATTGATTGATGCGGCATCAGACCAGATCGGCTTTCGGCTGGATGGGTCCCAGACTGGCGTAGAATGTGGATTAGGAACGCAGAGATGACAAAGATTCATACATCCCATCTTCAGGGAAAGGCTGTTTCTTGACTCCGGAATCTGCTAGCTTTCCCAATCGCTGGCTGCTCTTCGGACTTTGGGTTTTACTTTCGCTTTCGCTCTTTGCAAAACCGGTATACCAGCTGGTTCAACTAGCTAACCACGATGAAACTGCGTCCCACATCCTGCTGATTCCCTTCATTTGTGCTTGGCTGATGTACACAGAAAGAAAAATTTTGACTCCTAGAGTACCCCTCGCCCTTGGGCCGGCGATGCTTTTCTTGGCGCCTTCGCTGGCGACAGCTATGGTTTCTCTGAACTGCCCGGCCTGCGCGCCGAGGACTCGCTTGGGCGGTTATATTCTCGCTCTCTTGCTTCTTGTAGTGGCCGGATTCATATTCGCTTTCGGCTCGGCCGCTGCCAAATCTTCGGCGTTCGCGCTCGCCTTGCTGCTTTTTGCAGTTCCCATTCCGGATGTATTGCTCAGCAGAACGATCTACGCACTTCAGGCCGGTTCGGCGGACATTGCGGAACTTTTTTTCAATCTCAGCGGTGCGCCAGTCTTACGACAGGGCTTTGTCTTTCGTCTGCCGGTGATGTCGATTGAAGTGGCCCAGGAATGCAGCGGAATCCGTTCGAGTTTGGCGCTCTTGATCCTGGCTTTACTTGTCGCCCACTTCTCCTTCCGGCCATTCTGGAAGAAGCTGGCATTTGTCGTCGCAGGGCTTTCGATGATGCTCGTAAAAAACGGAATCCGCATCGCCACTCTGACTTTATTGGCCAACTACGTCAACCCCTCTTTTCTGACCGGGAGTCTGCACCATCAGGGTGGAATCGCTTTCTTCCTGATCGGTTTGGCGCTGCTGGTGCCGGTTTATTGGGGTTTGCGGAAAGGGGAAGCGCCCGCTTCCATCGCTACTGTCCAACACCAATAGGAAATCATTTTCAATCGAGAGGTCCGCAGGAAGGTTGCCATCCTCGATCAGCCCTGGGTATTCGGCTCGTGGTCTTGCTGGGACCCATACCCGTAATAGTAACCGCCGTAGGAATCGCTTTTATCCACGCGGTTTAGCACTACACCCAGCAAATTCTTGTCGTGAAACTCCGAGGAAGCTTTGGAAGCCAGTTCAAAATCGGTTGATCCGGCCCGGACGACAAAAAGCACACCGTCGCACATATCGGCAAGAATGCTGGCGTCGTGCACCGCAAGTGCGGGCGGAGAATCCAGAATGATCCAATCGAAGATCAGTGACATGCGTTCAAGCAACTGCTTCATCCGCTCGCTGTGCAGCAATTCGCTTGGATTCTGAACTTCGCTGCCACCCGGAATCAGGCAGAGGTTCCCGCCTTTTTCCACCTGGGTAACCTGGTATTCGTCGGCGTCTCCCCGCAGGTAATCGGACAATCCCGGGTTTCCGGATGCACCCACGTGGAGATGCAGACGAGACGCTCTCAGGTCCGAATCAATCAGCAGAACCCGCCGATTTTCCTGCCGGATGAAAGACTGCGCCAAATTCGCCGCAACAAACGTCTTCCCTTCGGCGGGGGTGCTGCTGGTAATCAGAATCCGTTTCAGGGGTTGCGCCGAGGCAATCTGGTAGAGCCGCGAACGCAAAGTGCGGAATTTCTCGGCGCCAACCGAGTTGTTCGAATGCGCCGAATAAACGCTTACATCAGAATCCACCTTCCACGTTACCTGCGTGCAGCGTTTCGCAAAATTCTCGAAACGCGACTGGCTGGCATCGCCCTTCTCCGCTCCCCGGACTTCTGGTTGAACATCTCTGATTACCGGCGCTTTTCCGGCAATTTCTTCCTGGATCGAGAGCTCCACCAGGTCGGATATCGGGCGATTCACCGTCTGCGCGCTGCGCTCTTCCGCCGCTTTTTTTAAGGCTTCGTGGATCCGGCTCATCAATCTCTCTTTCAGTCTTTCTGGAGAAACTCCTACGAACTCGAAGCAATTGCTCTCGGTGTTCTTTCAAGCGTTCCGTTTCTAGCTGTGTCCATGACCCTTACATCAAAGCTCGGCACCGTTGTCAGAACCGGAAGCTTAAGAGATAGCTCCACATCGCGCTCTGAATACATTGCCTTGTCGCTGACGGCAAGCAGATAAAGAATCCCCAGCGACAGCGCAAGCCCCGCGCCGAGACTTCCGCCCACAAACACAATTTTCTTTGGAAACGACGGGGTTGAAGGAAGGCTGGGTGCGTCCAGCACCTTGAAGTTTTCCCCCTGCTGCTCGTGTTCCAGATCCGTCGCCATCGCCGAATTCTCCCGCTTCTTCAGCAGGTCGTTGTAAATATCCGAAGCCGTCTGGTAACTCCGCGTCAGTTCTTTCAATTGCTGTTCCACGACGGGGCTTGCCTGCAAGCTGCTCTGCAGCGCGCGAATCTGATCCTGAATGTGCCCTTGCCGCTTCGTCATGTCCGCGATCGTGAATTCATCCTGTTTGACCCTGCTTCGCAACTGCTGAATCGCCGGCGGCTCTCGGAGCGCGCCTTGGGAGGCCGATGGTGTTGGCTTGGGCGCGGGGGCCTCGGCCATCTTTCGGTTGAGCTCCGCAATTTGTGCCTTCACCTTGATCACGTCGGGATGCTGTGGCGTGTATCTTGCCAGTAACGCGGATAATTGTTGCTGAAGCGCGGCCAGTTCCTGATCCTGCGTTTCCGGGTTTTGCTGTCCCACCTGTGCGGCCTTCCAACTGGCTTCCTGATTGCTCAGCAAGGTTTCGTTTAGTGATTTGTCTTGTTGCGCCCGAGTTAAGGCCTGCGTGGTGGCATCTAGTTGCGTATTCATTCCGGCCAGCAGAGTAAGATTCGTTTGTTCCCGATCCGGCATGGATACCAGATGCTGAGCCTTAAATTCTGCCAGTTGCTTATCCTGTTCGTCGAGCTTGGCCTTTGCCTCATCCAATTGCTCGGTCAGGAATTTTGTCACCTTGTTCGATTGCGCCCCGCGCGCTGTCGCATTCCGCTCCATGAGCATCGAGGTGATTTCCTGGCAAATCTGCTGCGCCAGTTGGGGATTATCGAAGGTCACGCTGACATTGAAGCCCGGTGGTTGCCGGTCGGCCGATCCGGCTAAGGGTTCAATCAGGTCCACATGCACCGCGCTCTTCAGCCTTTCGACCAGATCTTCCACGTGGGCCGTCTTGCGCTCACTTGGATACAGGTCAAATTTATTGATAATCGGTTCCAACCTTGACCGGCTCAGAATCTCCGCCTTCATGGAGGCCATGCGTTGGTTCAGGTCATCAGTAATTACTGGCTTGATCACGTCCGTAGGAACAGTTGGCCGTTCTACAAGAACCAGCGTAGATGAAGTGTATTTCTTGGGGAGGACGAGTGAGGCCGCTAATCCCATGGCGCCCAGCGTCACCGTGATGAAAGCAGGAATCCACCAGTAGCGGCGAAGGATTCGTTTCACATCCGCTACCGTTATTTCTCCGTTGCGTACCATTCCCAACTACCTCGCTAAGAAACCGCCCTTAAAACTCAATCCAGAGCCAGCTCGGCAGAAGCCAACCTAGACAGAAGGAAGATGCACGAGGATAACCACGCAGAAATAGTCTGTATCTCGTTTGGATTTTGCCACAAGGAAACAACTAATGCAATATCAATAAGTTACGATTTTACCCGTCAGCAAGGAGCTCGGTTCGCTTCTGGGGCATCCCGCCCTGGCCTTCAAAAGTGGAAAAAATATATCCTTATTATCCCCACGATTCCCCTCCCCCAAACTCCGGACTCCTGGCCTCTCTCCGCAAATTACTGATACACTCCAGGCAATCCGATATCATGTGCCTTATCCGCTAGATTCTCTTAAATTTAACACTGATTCAGAATGCCGCTTGTTACCTGCGGAAGAGGGGTGCAAAATTGCTTTTCCTGCCGATGATGAAATTCAGCACTTTCCCGCACGCTTTTTCGCGCCGCAATCTGCGGCTCCCCGGACGATCTGCGGCTGCGTTGCTCTTGCTCTTTGTGATTTTCAGCGGTGGCTGCAATCGGGATCCCAAGAAATTTCTTGCCAAAGGAAACGCCAGTTTTGACCAGGGAAAATATCCCGAGGCATTGATCTACTACGGCCGCGCCATCCAACTTGATCCGCGCTACGCCGAAGCTCACTTCAAGCTCGCGCAAACACAACTCAAGCTGGTGAGCTGGTCCGCGGCATTTCAGGAACTTCAGCGCACCGTCGAACTCCAACCGGACAACTGGGAAGCGCAGCTGGAACTCGGCAGGTTGCAGCTTGCCGGCGGTCATAAGCAGGAAGCGAAAGACCGCGCCCAACTGATCCTCAAAGCCAATCCCAGCAATGTCGACGCGCAACTCCTCCTCTCCGATGCCGACGCCGCGCTAGGCAACTCCACCGACGCTTTCCAGGAGGCCAATGACGCCGTGAAAATGGCGCCGGAGCGCGCGGCGAGCTATATGAATCTGGCCCAGTTGCAGATGCGCAACGGGAATCTGAAAGACGCCGAACCAAACCTCTTGAAAGCCCAAAGCCTGGACCTGAAAGCCGTCACTCCATATTTGATGTTGGGTGGTCTCTACCATCAACTGAAGCGGGATGCTGATTCGGAAAAACAGTTTCAGGCTGCGATCGCGGCTGCTCCCCAGGATCCTTCCCCGCGGGCTGCTCTCGCCGCACTCTACTATTCCGAGGGACAAACGGAGCAGGCCGAGCAAGTCTTGACCGATGCCAAGAATCAGTTGAGCTCCAACCCCGCTGCCTACCGCATGCTGGGAGATTCCTATCTATCCCGCGGCCAGCTCGACAAGGCCACCGCCGAATTTGGCGCTCTTTCCGCAAAATATCCGGATGATCTTGCGGTTCAGCGAACTTATATCCAACTCCTGATTCTCGGCAATCGCCTCGATGATGCCACGCCGCGGATAGAGGCTGTGCTGAAGAAGTCTCCTCAGGATGCCGAAGGTCTCATCCTGAAAGGACAGATCCTGCTGCGCCAGCACAAACCGGATGAAGCTCTAACCACGTTGCAGGCCGCCCTCAGGAGCGCTCCGGACAATGCCATGGGCCACTATCAGCTGGGTCTTGCATTCGTTGAGAAGGGCAACAACCAGCAAGCCGAGAGCGAGTGGCGAGAAGCTGTTCGTCTTCGCCCGAACCTCACCGAAGCCTGGCTGGCTTTGACGAAAATCACCGCCTCTAAGGGAGATTGGAAGAACCTGGAGGATTTGAGCAACCAGTTGAAAAAGCATGCGCCGAACTCCGCTGAAGGATATCTCTATCATGCGACCGCGCGGATGAATCTCGGCGACCCTGTGGGCGCCGAAGCGGATTTGATGAATTTGCAAAGGATCGCGCCGCAAAGTCCCCTTTATTACCTGAAGATGGGAGAATTGCGGTTGGCGCAAAAGCGCACGGCGGATGCGGAAGTGATGTTCCGCCAGGCTCTCGTTCGTGATCCGGATTCGTTCGAAGCGATCCGTGGAATTGTCCAGGTGGATGAAGCAAAGAAAAAGCCTGCCGACGCGCTGGCTTTCGTTCAGGAACAGATTAAGCGAAACCCCAACAGCGCCGGGCTGTTCATGTTGCTTGCCGAACTGCAGGTGCAGGCAAAGGAACTGAAACAAGCCGAAGATTCCGCGAACCAGGTGCTGGCGCTGGATAAAAATAACGTCGCTGCGATGGTTCTCCTCGCCCAATTGGTGAGCGCTGACGGCTCGACGGACAAAGCCATCGCCCTCTACCAACGGGCCATCGAAGTCTCTCCTCGCGATGTCCGTCTCGAAATTGCGCTCGGCGCGCTCTACGAACGCGCCGGCAACTGGCAGCAAGCCGAATCAAGCTACCAGAAGGCTTTGACCATCGATTCGGAAAACCCCCTCGCTTCGAACAACCTCGCTTACCTGCTGCTTGAACATGGGGGAAGCCCCAATGTGGCGCTTACGCTCGCCCAGACCGCGCGGCGTGGCCTTCCTAATCTTCCCAACGCCGCGGACACGCTGGGCTGGGCTTATTACAACAATGGCGGCTACTCAGTCGCGGCACCACTTCTGGAAGACGCCGTAAAGGCAACGCCCGATAACCAGGCCTATCGCTATCACCTCGGCCTTACGTACCAAAAGCTCAATGACAACACGCGCGCCAAAGCCGAACTCGAAAAGGTGATCAGCTTGAATCCCGCGTCTCCCCTGGCCGATCAGGCGCGCCAGGCTCTTTCACAACTCACGGGTGGTTAATTTTCTGTGGGACTCCCCGGAATCGAATCAGCTGAATTTTTTGCCAAACAACATCGGTTGGGCTTTACTGTACATGTCTCTTGCCGTGACGGAGACCCGTCGCAAGAAGGAGAACAGTGTCCATGAAAGGTGTTGTGCTTGCCGGCGGTAAAGGCTCCCGGCTTTATCCCCTGACCCGCGTCACCAACAAGCATCTGCTCCCTGTCTTTGATCGGCCGATGATCTTTTATCCCATCCAGACGCTGGTGGATGCGGGGATCCGCGAAGTCATCGTCGTTACGGGCGGCCAGAATTCAGGCGACTTTCTTCGCCTTCTCTCCAATGGCAAGGAGTTTGGCCTGGACCGCATCCACTACACATATCAGGAGGGAGAAGGCGGGATCGCCGACGCTTTACGCCTGGCCCAGCCCTTCGTTGAAAATGAAAAGATTTGTGTCGTCCTCGGCGACAACATCATTGAAAATAATATAATCGCGGCGAAAGAGTCTTTTGAAAAACAAGCACGGGGAGCCCACATTATCCTGAAAGAAGTGCCTGACCCGGAGCGCTTTGGTTGCCCCGAACTTTCCGGGGGCAAAATCCTCGGCATTGAAGAAAAGCCCAAGACGGCAAAGTCGGACTACGCTGTCACCGGAATCTACTTTTACGATGCAACGGTTTTCGAAAAAATAGGCAAAACGAAGCCCAGTTGGCGCAACGAACTGGAAATCACCGACGTCAACAACATGTACTTGAAAGAAAAAACACTGACCCACAGCATCCTGGAGGGTTGGTGGACGGACGCGGGGACGTTCGAGTCCCTTCTGCGGGCCACGAATCTAGCCGCCGAAACGGGAACCAACAAAGTCCCCGGGCGTGGCAAACCGCGGCGGCCTTCTGAAGATCTAAAATAATAAGACCTCAGGCGGTCGGCAGTGCTTGCATTTTCGATTTCGAAAAGGGGGCGGCAATTGAAAGTTCTGGTTACAGGCGGCGCAGGCTTTATCGGCTCCAATTTCGTGCGCTTTCTCTTGCACGCCCGCCGCGATCTCGAAATCGTCAATTTTGACAAATTGACCTATGCAGGGAATCCAGAAAGCCTGGCGGATATCGCGCGGGATCCGCGCTATCACTTCATCTGCGGCGACGTCACAGACCGAAACGCGGTCGCTCGACTTTTCGGCCGCGGGTTTAACGCCGTGGTTCATTTTGCCGCGGAAACACATGTGGATCGCAGCATTGAGGATGCTTCCCCGTTTCTCAATACCAACATTCTCGGAACCCACTGCCTGCTGGA